>ENA-ORLW01000513-ORLW01000513.1-human-gut-metagenome-genome-assembly--contig:-NODE-513-length-54810-cov-20.478505_pt1 | contig 54810 bp, 46 predicted proteins | sample MGYA00243017_ERZ508829 | MGnify/ENA primary metagenome ERZ508829 (study PRJEB26277, sample SAMN04329776) | human gut metagenome | biome: human-associated habitat | host: Homo sapiens | place: USA...
TGGCAAATCGTCAAAAAAAAGTTGCCCAAAAATTTGCACAAACACATAGAATGCGCGGGGCGACAGCCCCGGGTAAAATCACCTCCTGACAATCAGCGACCCTGTAGGGGTCGAACACAGTCCGCCCTCCTTCAGCGACTATGCCCGGCCCCCTTCGCGGCTTGCGAGCTGGAAGCTCGCCCTCCTTGTGGCGGCCCCCTTCGCGGCTTGCGAGCTGGAAGCTCGCCCTCCTTGGTCGCCCAATTACCAATTCATTTGCGTCACAATTGCGTTACAATTACAGAGTGTAACAATTCTGTAACAAAAATTATCATTCCGTAATGCATTGATAATAAGGAGTATTAGATGTAACTTTCACGGTTTTTCTACGATGAAACACTTTTTAACATTAAAAATATTGACAGCCGTGAATCTGTGCGTAATTTTGAACCGTCGAAAGGCAATAAAGCCCTCGACTTAACGAAAAAACGACCACCTCCAAAAACTTCACCACTATGGCAAGCGCAAAATTTCAGTCCGATCTTATGAGTCTTCAGGCCAACATGCTTAACTTCGCTTACATGCTGACCAACAATCGCGACGATGCCTACGACCTCCTTCAGGACACCACCCTCAAGGCGCTCGACAACCAGGAGAAGTATGCCGAAAACACCAACTTCAAAGGTTGGGTATTCACCATTATGCGCAACCTCTTCATCAACAACTACCGTCGTGGAGTGCGCGCTGCAACCGTGGTCGATACAACCGAAAACCTCTACCACCTCAACCTCAGCCAGGACAGCGGTATCGAAAGCCCCGAAGACAGCTACGGCGCCGCCGAAATATCCGCCGCTATCAACGAGCTCTCCGACGAATATCGAATCCCCTTCAGCATGCACGTCGCCGGCTACAAATACAACGAAATCGCTGAGCACACCGGTCTCCCCCTCGGAACCGTAAAAAGCCGAATCTTCTTCGCGCGCAAGCGACTCCAGGAGCGCTTCGCCGACTACCAATTCTCCGAATAATCCCATACAGACGGCTTGATCGCCGTACTGCCATAATAGATGTACTGATATGATAATGAGCATCGAAGCGCACCCGGGAGGGCGCGCTTCGATGTTTCCAGCCCCCCTAACAGCCAAAAAAGCAGCCAAAAATAAGAGGCTTGGCACACCCTCTGTATTCGGGCGGCAACCCCGTCCCGCCGGAGCGGTCAGGGTTTGTAGAGGATGAGGGTGCGGACCAGCAGGAGGATGCCGGCGGGTGGGATGAACTCTACGCAGGCCAGGTAGAGGGCGAAGTAGACCAGCGAGCGCAGGTTGCGGTAGTAGATGCGGAAGCCTTTGCAGACGAACACTATGCGCCCCAGGATGTAGACCCCCGCCGCCAGCCACGCCAGCCCGGGGCGCCACTGCGGCATGCACAGCAGCAGCAATGCCGGAGCTATCAGTAGTATGCCCGTGAAGGCCTGGCTGGCGTTGAAGCCCTCAACCCATTGCCGGCGCCCCTCCGGCGTCGTGAAGGCATAGCCAATGAGATTGTAGACAATGAGTTGCGCAACGTAGTAGGTACCCGTCACTGCCATCACCGTGGCCGCCGCCGCAAACGACGGCGCTATCGGCATGCCCAGGCCCAGATAGAGCGACGTGCCGCCGAAGATGATGAATATCAGCGCGATGAGTATCGAGATTGGTAGCGGAACGCGTCCCATGCCGTCGAAGGCATTGTTGCGGGGGCGCACACTGAGAAGGTTGTTGCGGTAGGTCTTCAGCGCCCGGGCCACCGACGGACTACTCAGCGCCGTCACAACCAGAGTCCCCATCAGCAGCAGCGCCAGCGACGACCCGCCCGTCGGAAAGCCGCTGAGGCTGCGCGGCGGCAGCCCGACCTTGGTGCCCGATGGCACGAAAGCCTCCGGAGTGACTTCCGACACGCGGGCCGCAAGGATGTCGACCGACACGCTGTCGGCATACTCCTCCGTGGCGAAATGTGGCACCCGCCCGGCGATGGTGTCAGCGCCGATGGAGTCGACTATGGAGAGCGATAGCGAGGTGCGTTCGGCGCCGGCGCGCGGCGCGTCGTAGCTCCACGGCGCCGGGGGCGCCACGTACTTGCGCACCGGTGGCGGTGCGGCAGTCTGCGGCGTGGCGACGACGGGTGTCGGCTGTGCGGCTATGCTCTCGGTCTGCTGCATGGTGCGTCAGAATTTTGGAGTAAAGGTCAGTTCGGGCGCCGGCGCCAGTGCCATTTCGACGGCCTGGCGGGGCGTCGTCGCTATTTTGACAGCAGCAAGATGGTCCGGCTTCATAAAACCGAGCTCCACGGCCTTGCGAAGCTGTCCGATAAGAGAGTCGTAGTAGCCCTCGGCATTGAGTATCACCACGTTGCCGCTGTAGAGCCCCAACTGGCGCCACGTCATGGCCTCGGTGATTTCCTCGAAGGTGCCTATGCCGCCCGGAAGGGCGATCACCCCGGCGGCAAGCTCCAGCATGCGCGCCTTGCGGGTATGCATGGTGTCGGTGACTTCGATGCGAGTCAGCCCTTGGTGGTGCCAGCCCCGCTCTACCATAAATTCCGGTATCACGCCCGTCACGGCGGCGCCTGCGCCAAGCGCGGCATCGGCGGCGGCTCCCATCAGGCCCGTACGCCCCGCGCCGTAAACCATAGTGGCTCCGGCGGCGGCTATTTCGCGCCCCACTTCGCGGGCACTCTCAAGAAGACTCTCCGGCAGGGAGGCCGACGAGCCGCAGTAGACTGTTATATTCTTCGATGTGTTCATTTAGCTGATAATGCGGTGATTCGGGCATCGACGTAGGGCGTGGGGCGCACCGCGGCGGCCCGACGGAAGCTCTCCAGAGCGCGAGTGGTGTCGCCGGCGGCGTCGTAGTGGTTGGCAAGTGCGAGCAGCGCCTCGTAGTTGTCGGGGTCCAGCTCGAGGATGCGCGTGCAGGTGGCCACGGCGCCCTCCGAGTCGCCCGTCTTGAACTGCGCGTCGGCCAGAATACCCAGAAAGCCGACGTCGTCGGGCAGCCCGTCGAGCAGGCTGCGCACACACGCTATGGTGTTCGGCGCGTCGGCCCGGTAGATATAGTAGTTGAGCATGCGCAGCAGCATCGCCCGGCGCATATAAGGCATCCGCTGCGCCATATCGGTCAGCAGCCAGGGGTAGATGTCGCCGTTGCGAAGGCTGTAGCTATCGGTTTCGACACCCCGCAGAAGGCTGTCGAGCGGCACGGCGTCGGCCATAGCGCGGTCGGCGAGGGTGCGCACCCCGGCCGTGTCGGCCTGCATGGCCGCCGATATTATGGCGCGGGCGTAGGGCCGGGCCGGCGCCTGCGGACGCCCCAACAGCACCGAGTACATGGCCTGCGCCTGGCTCCACTCGCCCTCGGCGAAGGCGCGGTCGGCGCGACGGGCCAGCACGCCGTCGTCGGCGCGGACGGCTACGACGGCAAGCAGCAGGGTCAGGACACTCACAAGCAGGCGCATGGCAGTACTGTCAATATTTGAACGACGACCCGCCAAGGAACTCGCGCAGCAGGCTCGTCGACGGAATAAGATGCATGCCGATGGGCAGGAAGTAGCTCAGGAACTTGCGCAGGCGGTAGGCCTCGGCATACTCCGGTACGTCGTTCGGAACGGTGCGCAGTATGTCGTCGGCATAATCCTTCATCACGCCCAACTCGAAGATGAGCGACGAGTTGAACATGGCGTCGGCATTCTCCTGGAAGGGGAAAATCCACTTTTCCTCGCCGCGACGCACGCTCGGCCACCGCCGGATGGTCTCCTCGGCCGAGGTGCCGCGATACTTGTGGTCGCGGATGATGCGCCGCAGAAGGCGGTTGTCGGTGGTGGGCACCCAGTTGTGGTCGTCAATGCTCAGCGTGGTCAGCGCCGACACGTACACCCTGTACTTCTGGTCTTCGGGTATCTGCGCCGTAAGCTCCGGATTGAGGCCGTGGATGCCCTCGATGAGCAGTATGGACCCCGGCGTGAGCCGGATGCGGTTGCCCTTGTACTGCCGGCGGCCAAGCTCGAAGTTGTAGCTGGGCAGCTCGACTTCCTCGCCGGCAAGGATGGCGTTGAGGTCGGAGTTGAACCGATTGAGGTCCAGCGAGTAGAGGCTTTCGTAGTCGTAGTCGCCGTCGGCGTCGCGGGGGGTGTGCTCGCGGTCTACGAAGTAGTCGTCGAGCGAGATGAGCACCGGACGCAGAAGGTTGGTCATCAGCTGGATGCCGAGGCGTTTGGTCGTGGTGGTTTTGCCCGACGACGACGGCCCCGCGATGAGCACTATGCGGGCCCCGCCGGCGGCGTAGCGCGAGGCTATGTCCTCGCTGATGCGCGCTATGCTCTTCTCGTGGAGCGCCTCGGCAACGTTGATGATGTCGGCGGCATGCCGCTGCGCTACCTGGCGGTTAAGCTGCCCGACGTCGTGCACGCCGATGATGCGGTTGAAGGCAAGATAGTCGGTGAAGGCCCGGAACATCTTGCGCTGCTCGATGGGCGTTGCCGCCTCCGACGGATTGGCCGGGTCCGGGCCCAGCAGCAGGAAGCCGTCGGCGTAGGGACGGATGTCGAACACTGCGATATGCCCCGTTGAGGGCGCCAACGCGCCGTAGTAGCTGTCGCTGATGCCGTCAAGGGTGTAGTACACCGTGTACAGCGGATGAGTGGTGCGAAGAAGCTCTACCTTGTCGTCCATACCCTGGGCGCGGAAGATGGCTTCGGCGTCGTCGGTGAGCACTTCGTGGCGCTCGAAGGGAAGGTCGCGGGCCGAAAGCGACCGCAACTCGGCCAGCACCGCGGAGGCTTCGGCGTCGGTGAGGCGTCCCCGCCCCTCCAGGCAGCAGTAGTAGCCGTGCGATATGGAGTGCTCGATGCGCAGCTTGGCGCCCGGAAGAACCGTGGCCAGGGCGCGGTAGAGCATCATGCACAGCGACCGAACGTAGACCCGCGGCCCCGAACCCGTCGAGGCGTCCTGAAACTCGATGAGTTTGGGCTGGTAGACGGCGTAGTCGAGGGCCTCGGTCTTATTGTTGACGCGCGCGCAAATGGGACGCCCTTTCAGCTCCGGGCCAAGAATCCGCGCAAGCTCCCCGAGGGTGGCTCCGCCGGGCATTTCCACGTAGCGCCCAAGGTTGGCGCAGTAGATCTTCACGTTCATTGCTCTTTGGTTTGAGATGTGGTTGAATTGGTGCTCGCCCCCGCCGTGCGGGCGTCGCGCTCTATGTCGGTCTCGGTGCGACCCGCGCGGCTTTCCTCTTCGATTTTGGCAAGGGCCGTGAAGCGGTACACGCCGTCCTGAACCGCATGGATAAAGCCGGGCCAGCCGTCGCGGAAACCCTTCTTGAGCACGAAGGTCTTGAAGAAGCGGAAAAACGGGTCGGTGAAGAACTGCCAGCGGCGGTACGAGGCGCGGCGGCGAGGCACCTCATTGTCGGTGTAGCGGTTCATCTTCTCCACGGTGGCCGACATGCCCTCGTTGGCAAGGTGCACGAAGGCCAGGTCGGTGCGGTCGGCGGCTATGGCAACTTCCGGTCCCATATGCGTGGGCCGAGAGTGGATGCGATAGGGCCAGTCGGTGCCGTCGCGGTAGAAAAAGCGAACTATGCGCTCGGGGTAGTAGCAGCGCATCCACTTGCCCATAAAGTAGTTCTTGATGGGTATCAGGAAGGCGCGGGGCGTCGGGTCGCGCTCTATTTCGGCCCGAAGGTAGTCCAGCAGGGCCTTCGGGGTGAGCTCGTCGGCGTCGACCACCAGCACCCACGGATTTTGCGCCTCGTGGATGGCAAAGTTGCGGTAAGCCTCCACTATGCGGTGCTCGCCGCGGGGCACCACCACAACGCGGGCGCCGTGGCGACGGGCTATCTCGACGGTGTCGTCGGTGCTCTCCATGTCGACCACAAGCAGCTCGTCGGCGCCGTGAAGACAGCTCAGACAGGCGTCCAGATGACGGGAGGCGTTGTAGGTCTGAACAACGGCCGTTATACGGGTGTCGGGGGTGGTGTCTTTGCTCATTGTCAATGCTTTTTATGACGGCGGAAGAGGTCCTTGAACTTGCGGCGGCGCATCCGGCCGTCGTAAAATTCGCGGTATTCCCGCCGCACGAAGTCTTCGAAATTGTCGGTGTCCAGCTCCATGCGGTTGCGCTCAAGGATGGCCTTGTACTCGCGGGCAACCGCCACGGTGCCGTCCTCGGTGTCGAGCAGGCATTGGAAGTTCTCAAGCAGTCGCCCCCACTCGCGGATGTCGAATTCCATCCTGTTGATGTCGACCAGCGAAAAATCGTAGCCGCTGCCGTCGGAACGCTCCAAAAAAAGTATGTTGCCGGGACTCATGTCCTTCATCAGCACGCTCTTGCAGTGTATGTCGAAGATGAACTCGGCCAGCGCGCGGGCCAGCTGCGGAAAGTCCGGACGGCTCTCTATGCCGCGGAGCTCATGCCAACCCTTGAGGTCGAAGCAGGCGTAGTAGCTCTTGCCCAGGGCCGAGATGCCCTCGTAGCACTCGATGGCGAAGGCCGGCTCCGGTGTCGGTATGCTCAACTCGCGTAGTTTCAGGGCGTTGGCATAGGCACGGCGGCTCTTGGGAACCCGGAACCACCGGTAGATGAGGCCCTTGACAAGCCCCGGTATCTTGTAGGCCTTCAGGATGAGGCCTTCGTTGTCCATGCGGGCTATAACGTTACGGCGCCGGTAGATGATTTCGCAGCAGTCCGGCAGACCGTACTGCGCGATGGCGTGCGCAAGCGTGCCGGTGCCCTTGGGGACGAGTCGGGGATTTACTGCGATATGGTACTTCATTGGGTATGAGGGATATATGTTTTAGTGCTGTGGCGTTGTCATTTCTTTGCGGAGTCTACTATGCGTCGTGCGGCCCGGTAGGCCTCCAGCGTGGTGCGGAAGCGCGTCCAGGCTATGCGGCGGCCGGTGGCGCCGTCCAGAAAAGCGGCGTCCGACAGGTGCGCGCCCACAAAAGCCGCCGCCGCACGCAGCCAGCACAGCGGTTCGGCAGCACGGATGCCCGCTGCCGCCATAAGCCGCGCCTTGAGCACGGCATGCCGCAGTTCCTTGGTCTCGAACTCCACGAAGTCGTCGCAACGGAAGTGGTGCATGTCGCCTTCGATGGTGGCCGGAAGCACGCCCGCCGGATGCGTCAGGCGCTCGCCGACTTCGAGAAGGTCCCAGTTGGCGTAGCGCTTGTCGAAAAGGCGCGTCTCCAGCGTGGGATGAAGGCCGGAGTGGGACATGGGCTTGCCCCCGAGATAGTTGACAACGCGGAAGCGGTACATGCGGTGGGCGAAGCCCTTCTCCTTGATGGCGCGGATGTTCTCCCGTAGGGTCTCCGTGAGGGTCTCGTCGGCATCGATGGAGAGGATGTAGTTGCCGTTGGCAACCGTGGCGGCATACTGGCGCTGAGGACCGTAGCCCGCAAAGGGCCGTTGACGGACAACAGCGCCGTAGCGGCGGCAGATGTCGACGGTGGCGTCGTCGCTGTTCGAATCCACCACAACAATCTCATCGGCCACTCCGATGAGACTGTTGAGGCAGCGTTCGATATTGCGCTCTTCGTTGCGTGTGATGACTGTTGCCGAAAGGAAAGCCATAGGGCTGTCGCGTTTGCCGGGGGGGGTTACACTTCCAGGTCGCCGTCGATGACTTCGTGCCAGGGCAGCCCGTTTTCGGCAAGCGCCGTCAGGAAGGGATCCGGGTCGAACTCCTCGACGTTGCGCACTCCCTTGAGGTCCCATTTGCCCGTCAGGAACATCATGGCGCCCACCATGGCCGGAACACCCGTGGTGTAGCTCACGGCCTGCATGCCCGTCTCGCGGTAGGCCGCTTCGTGCGAGCAGTTGTTGTAGATGTAGTAAGTCATGGGCTTGCCATCCTTGTTCAGACCGGCTATGCGGCAGCCGATGGAGGTCTCGCCGTGGTAGTTCTCGCCAAGATCCTGAGGATTGGGGAGCACGGCCTTGAGGAACTGCAGGGGCACAATCTTGGTGCCGTTGTAGTCCACCTCGTCGATGCGCGCCATACCTATGTTCTGGATCACGCGAAGGTGGGTCAGATACTCCTGGCCGAAAGTCATCCAGAAGCGGGCCTGGCGGATGGTCGGGAAGTTCTTCACCAGGCTCTCAAGCTCCTCGTGGTAGAGAAGATAGCTCTCGCGAGGGCCTATGTTGGGGTAGGTGAGCGTCTTGTGGAACTCCAGCGGCTTGGTGACAACCCATTCGCCTTCCTTGAAGTAGCGGCCGTTCTGGGTGATTTCGCGTATGTTGATTTCCGGGTTGAAGTTGGTGGCGAAAGCCTTGCCGTGGTCGCCGGCGTTGCAGTCCACGATGTCGAGCGTCTCCATGGCACTGAAGTAGTGCTTGGCGGCATAGGCCGTGAACACGCCGCTTACGCCCGGGTCGAAACCGCAGCCCAGTATGGCCGTCAGGCCGGCCTTGGCAAAGCGGTCGGCGTAGGCCCACTGCCATGAGTACTCGAAGTGGGCCACGTCCTTGGGCTCGTAGTTGGCAGTGTCGAGGTAGTTCACCCCGCACTGCAGGCAGGCCTCCATGATGGTCAGGTCCTGGTAGGGCAGAGCAACGTTGATCACCAGCTCGGGGCGGTGGCGCTCGAAAAGGGCCACTACCTGGTCGACATGGTCGGCGTCGACGGTGTCGGCGCTGACATTGGGTTTGCCGATGGCCTTTACTACGGCCTCGCATTTGGCAAGGGTGCGCGATGCGATGACTATCTCAGAAAATACTTCCGGATGTTGGGCGCACTTGTGGGCCACTACGGTGCCTACTCCGCCGCATCCGATGATGATGACTTTTGCCATTTAGTGTTGGATATGATGGTTGAAGGTTTTTTTATCAGATTGTTGGCAGCCTGCAGGGCGCGCAGGCTGATTTTGCGGTCCAGAGCAATGGCCGCGAAGGTCAGTATGCCAAGCAGAATGAGCATCAGCGTCTGCGACCCCAGCACAAGGTTGGCGAAGGCCGCCGCCTGCGCGCGCTCCACGCCGTAGATGCTCAGGGCGAAGATAACGGCCCACTGCCACGGGCCGATGCCGCCGTTCGACGGAACGCCCATCGATATGCTGCCCAGCACGAACGTTACCTGCGCCGCGATGATGCCGTAGCGGTCCAGAACACCCTCCGTGAACGGAAAGGCGTAGAAGCAGATATACATCTGACCCGCGAAGCAGCCCCAGATGCCTACTGTCCACAGCAGCCACTCGCCTTTGCCCTTCATCTTGACGATGACGGCAAAGCCGTCCCACAGCTCACGCATAATCTTCTGAACGCGAAGCACCCACGGATTCGAAGTGCGCCGCCGCATGAAAATCCAAACCGCAACAAGCAGCGCAACCACGCTCCCCCAAAGCCAGGGCGAAGTGATGAAATTGCCGATGGAGCGGTAGCTCTCCACGTTGGCCTCCAGAAAGTCCAGTATTGCTCCCGAGGCCAGAAAGAAAGTAACGGCCGCAAGAAGTAGCACCGTAACGGTGTCGGCAAGCCGGTCGGCTACCATTGAGCCGAATACTGCCGTGAAAGGCGCGTGCTGACGCTGGGCGATATAGCCGCAGCGCCAAACCTCACCCAGTCGGGGAAACACCAGATTCACAGAATACGTGCCGAAAATACTTAGTATCAGAGCGTGGATAGGCGCGTCGATGCCAAGGGCACGAAGCTGTATGCGCCACCGGAACGCCCGGCACACAAAACTGATGATGCTCACACCCATCGCCAAGGCGATCCACTGGAAGTGGCATTGCTGACGGATAATGGCGAGCATCTCGCCGAAGTCTATGCCCGTGAAAAGCAGATAGCATAGGCCTACACTGATTATCAGGGGAATCACATACTTGATGAGATTCCTCAGGCCCTTTTTGGTTTTTGTCGGAGCGTCGTTCATCTGCTTGGAGGGGTAGCGTCGGAACAAGCCGCCCGCTACAAAATGCAAAGTTAATATTTTTTTTCCGTACATCGGCGGCTCGGGCCGCTTTTGAGCCATTTCCAAGCCCGGAAGGCATAATGTGGCTATTCTTTAAACCCCCGAAACTCCCCCCCGGTTCACCAATTAACAAAAAACAGAAGCTCACCCCAAGCGTCGGCGCCAGTTCCGAAAACTCCGATTCCTCTAAACCAACTGAATATCTATCGTCGACAAGCAAAGCAGGAACCCACGCCGAAAACGAGGACCCCGGCGGGGTCCAACAAATTAGCCAGGGGTGACAACCCCTGGCTAGGTTAACAATCTGTCAATCAGCGACCCCGTAGGGGTCGAACCCTCGCGAAATGCAGTTTTTTTCACTCCGGTTCTTGAAATAGATACCGCTCGTCGTAGTCAACTCCGTTGAGCCTGAGAAAGCGTTTGAATTCTTCCTGCATGCTTTCGGTGCGATGATGGTCTTCCTGACTGCCAATATATCGGACAAGCGCATCAACGTGCGAGCTTGAAATGCTGAAAACTCCATATCCCTCCTGCCATCCGAACCGACACTTGTGTTTTGGCTGAATCCATTTATTGGCAGCGAGTTTTATGTCTTTGACCAATGTCGGAATATGGACCGTAGGCTTGCATCCGATTAGAATATGCACATGATCTGCGAAGCCTCCAATCGCCAAAGGAATATGCCCGTAGTTCTTGATTATAGCTCCAATGTAATGATACAATTCATTGCGCCAGGTATAGTCAAGCATCGCATCGCGGTGTTTCACCGCAAAAACAACGTGAAGATTTATCCGGGAAAATGTGTTTGCCATAACGCGCTTGATTTATCGCCCACAAAGGTAGGCATTGGCTGCTTGACATCCAAATAAATCCGTCTGATTCATACGCGGCGACCTCGCCGTGTATCGCACGCGAAAGTTCGACCCCTACGGGGTCGCTGATAATCATGGGATTATCTAACCCGGGGCTGTCGCCCCGCGCTAATTTATTGGACCCCGCCGGGGTCCTCGTTCGACGGCGTGACATTCTCCTTGTGTTCATGAGCTTCCGGCTCGCAAGCCGCGAAAGGCCGCGAGAAAAGATTCATCCCGGGTATTCCGATTTTCGGGTTTGGCCGGTCGGCGCTCAGAAGATGATGGGGAAGGAAAAGGCCTTCAGGCGGGCGCGTAGTTCGTCCTCATTGCCGTCGACGTAGCGGTCGCAGATGGCGTGGAAGGCCTGAGAGTGGTTCATCTCCGACAGATGGGCCAACTCGTGGTATATCACAAATTCGCGCAAGTCGTCCGGCAGGAACATCAGGCGCGGGCTCAAGGTGATGACCCGCAGATTGTTGCACGAGCCGAGGTTGCGCTTGGAGTCCTTGATTTCGAAGCGCCGCGGGCTGCGGCCGACGCGCGCCGCGCAACGCTTGGCCAGCGGGATGATGTAGAGGGTGGCGGCGCGTCGGAGTGCCGCCACTATCATGGCGTTGATGGCCTGCTGCACCTCCGGCTCGGCGATGCGCTCCACTATGTTGGGGCCAACTTCCACTATATAATTGGTGGCCTTGCCGCGTTGGCTTTGGCTGGAGCGACGCACTTCGACCCGGTCGGCGCCGATATACTTTGCGGCGCTTATGGTGAAGTCGATTTCGCGGCAGTCGATGGTCTGTCCGATGTTGAAGGTCAGTTCGGGCTTCTTGCCAAGTATAACCTGCGCCTTGGTGGTGAGGAACTTCAGGATGTCGTCGTCGGTGGAGGTGTCGGGAACGCTTATATGGAGCACCAGTCCGCGCCAACGGGCGGTGTAGCGCACGCCGCCGGCTATGCGCCGAATGTTGAGGTCGGCCTCGAAGGGCTCCGTGATGTGATAATGTCCTGAAGTTATCATGGCGTTGGGTTTTGAGGAGTTTACTAAGGAGAGTTTACGATTCGCCCCAGTGGAGCTTGTCGCGGAGCCGGTCGGCGAAGGTAACGTCGACGGGTTGGAGCAGCCGCACGCCGAAGGGCGCCCGGCACACCTGCACGCAGCTTCCTACGGGAATTTCGAGCGAGCGGCTGTCCAGCGAGAGCCGCACATGACTTGCCCGGGCTTTGGTGACGATGGATATGGATGCGTTGCCGTCGACCACCAGCGGACGCATGCTCAGCGAATGGGCGGCCACGGGGGAGAGCACGCACACGTCCATGGTGGGCTGCACGATGGGACCGCCGACGCTCAGATTGTAGGCCGTGCTTCCGGTGGCTGTGCAGAGTATGAGCCCGTCGGCGCGGTACTCGGCCAGCGGGCTGCCGTCGATGGCTACGGCTGCGGTGATCATCGACGAGTTCTCGACCTTGCCCACGGTGATTTCATTGAGGGCGTAGGGCGCGCACCAGGCGGCCAGCTCCGGGGACGTTACCTCCAGCAGGGTGCGCGTTTCGATGCGGAAGCGGTCGGCGCCAAGGTCGGAGAGCAAATTCGGAAGGTGCCCGACGCCCTCGGCCGTGAGAAAGCCGAGATGGCCCGTGTTGAAACCAACTATCGGAATCTGCTTGGCTCCCACCCAGAGGGCGGTGCGGAGCATGGTACCGTCGCCGCCCAGGCTCACGGCGAGGTCCGCACCGAAGGTATCGCCCTCGACGACCTCGGCAACGGCCTCCACGGCCTCAGGGAGCACCTCGCGGAGGTGGCGGTAGAGCTTGGCGTGCATCACCACCTCCACACCGGCAGCCTGCAGACTGTCCATAAACTCTGCTATGGGCCCCAGGCACGATTCCTGGCGGCGACTGCCGTAGATTGCTATTCTCATTGGTGTCGTTAAATCTGAAGATAGTTAAGAAGGTTGGACAGATTGCTCGAGGTGCGCCCGGGGTCGCCGCTGTCGCCGCTGCTTTCGGCCTCCAGCACGGTGAAGCCGTAGCGCTCCAGCGAGCGGGTCACGCTCTCGGCGTTGCGGTGGCTGACGCGCAACTCTACCTGCACCGGATACTCCGCGTAGTCGCCCGCGGCATAGTCGCCGGGGGCGCCGTCGCCGGTGAGTGCGCCCGGAGAGGTCACGTTGAGATTGAGAAGGTGTGCGTCGCAGTCCTCAACCGCACGGGCAACCAGCGACGCCGCGTATTGGTCGCGACGGCAGCCTATCAACAGGCGCGTCCAGTCCCTCACCTCGGCCGCCCGCCGTGGCGTTTCTGCTAAAAAAGATTGTTTTGCGCCCATTTGTTTCGTTGTTTTATTATTTCTGACTACTTTTGCAGTTAATTTGGAGTCGTGTTCTTATTTGAAGAACAAATTTACGAATAATTTTCGGAATATCAAAGCGTGCGATGACCAATCTTAGTGTAAACATAAATAAAATAGCCACTCTGCGCAATGCGCGGGGTGAGAACAACCCTGACGTTGAAGCCGTGGCTCTCGACATTGAGAGCTTCGGCGCCGACGGCATTACGGTGCATCCTCGGCCCGACGAGCGCCATATACGCCGCTCCGACGTCCTTTCGCTGCGGCCGAAGCTGCGCAGCGAGTTCAACATCGAGGGCTTCCCCTCGCCCGATTTCGTCAAGCTCGTGAAGGCCGTGCGACCCACCCAGGTCACTTTGGTGCCCGACGCCCCGGACGCGCTGACCTCCTCGGCAGGCTGGAACGTGGCCGCAAACGCCGATATGCTGGCTTCTTTGGTCGACGAATTTAAGGAAGTCGGTGTGCGCACCTCTATTTTTGTCGACCCCGACCCGGACACAATCCGTGCGGCCGCCGCTACCGGCGCCGACCGCGTCGAGCTCTACACCAAGCCCTACGCCGACCTGTATCCCACCGACCCCGAAGCCGCCGTGGCGCCTTATGTGGCAGCCGCCGATGCCGCCCGTCGGCTCGGACTGGGCGTAAACGCCGGCCATGATCTCAGCCTCGAAAACCTCAAGTTCTTCAGCAGCCGCATCCCCTGGCTGGCCGAAGTCTCCATCGGCCACGCCCTCATCTGCGACGCTCTCTACCTCGGTCTCCGCGAAACGGTGCGCCGCTACCGCGAATGTCTCTCTAAATAAGCCTCTTATCCTCTATGGAATCGATTAGTCTCTGGAATCTCTGCCTTGAGGGCGGCTGGGTGATGATCCCGCTGGCCCTGCTGCTGCTGCTTTGCATCTATGTCTTCGTGGAGCGTCTGCTGGCCTTGCGCCGCGCCGACCGCGAGGACGCCAACTTTATGAACGGCATACGTGGGTATATCCACGACGGCGAAATAGAAAGCGCCCTAAACCTCTGCCATGCCTCCGACACTCCCTACAGCCGCCTCATCGCCAAGGGTATAACCCGCATCGGCCGACCGATGAACGATGTGCTCGTCGCCATTGAAAACACCGGAAACCTCGAAGTAGCAAACCTCAGCCGCGGCCTCCCCTGGCTGGCCACAACAGCCGCCGGGGCGCCTATGATAGGCTTTCTGGGCACAGTAATCGGCATGGTGCAGGCCTTCTACGCCATCGCCGCCGCAGGAAGCTCGGCTACCATCGACAATTTCGCCGGCGGCATCTACTCGGCTCTGGTGACAACAGTGGCCGGTTTGATTGTCGGAATCGCAGCCCTCTTCGCCTACAACTATCTGGTGGCCCGTATCAACAAGATTATGAACCGCCTGGAGGCCAGAACTATGGAGTTTATGGACCTCCTTAACGAACCCGCCGCCTGATGAGCCTCAAACGACCCCAGGATATGCTGGCCACATTCTCCATGGCCTCCATGACCGACGTGGTGTTCCTGCTGCTGGTTTTCTTCATGGTCACCAGCGCCTTCGTCTTCCCCACCGCACTCGAAATCGACCTGCCCCAAAGCACTGAGCAGACTCCCGTCAAGCCGGCCCGCCGCGTCTACATCGACGCCGAGGGTGCTTACTACGTAGCCGACGCCGAGTCGGCGCCCGTCGCCGTGGCCGCCGACTCCCTCACCGTATGGCTCACCGGCCTGGCCGCCGATTCGGTAAGCACGGTGGCTGTCTACGCCGACGCCGAAGTTGAGTACGGCAAGGTCGTCGAAGTACTCAACGCCGGGGCCGCCTGCGCCGTGAAGATGGTGCTGGCCACACGCCCCGCTTCTCCTCACTCCCAAAACTCTTCCGAACCTCAGCCATGAAAGAGCGCAGAGTGTCCGCCGCCGTCACCGCAGCGGCCGCACTCATAATAATAGCGGTGCTCATGTTGAGCCATCTTAGCTTCAATCCGGCGGCTATGCCCCCATCGCGTCAGCCCGTGGCCGAAGTCGCCGACGCCGAGCCGGAATTCGTCGACCTGCTTGAGAGTCTGAACTCGCCCTCTCCCTCCGACCCTTCCCGGGCCTACGCCGAGACGCCCTCCAACCGCGCCGACCGCCCCGCCCCCGAAGGCGGCGCTGACCTCGCCGACGCCGGTGCCGCCGGCCTGGCAAAGCCCGAGGTGCTTCAGCAGGAGCCATCGCCGGTGAGCCGCCGCGAGCGCACTCCGGCACCCGCCGGCCCTACCCGACAGGAGCGCGAGCAAGAGGAAGCGCGCCGTCGCGCCGAACGCGACATGGCAAACGCTTTCAGCACTCCCGCCGACGGCAATACGTCGGCCCCGGGCCCCACTCCCGGCCCTAACGGCGCGCCCACCGGTTCCGAAACGCCCGTGAGCGGCTCCGGAAACGGCACCGTAGGCGGCGGTTGGGTAATGCCGTCGTATGCGAGAATACCGTCGACCCTCACCGGCAGCATACGTCTGCGCGCCACTGTCGATGCCACCGGCGCCGTCACCCGCGTTGAGCAGATTGGCGGCGAGACGCCGGCTTCGACCGATACGCAGCTCGTAGACCGCTGCATAGCCGAAGTGCGCGCCCGCCGCTTCACGCGTCCGGACAACGCCCCTCCGGCCTCTGCCACGGCCTATATCACTTATATTTTCCGTTAATCGGCAGGCTCCAGCTTCACGGTGAAGTGCCGCATAAGCGGTGCTTCCCATGCTATGCGGTAGCCCCGGGTGATGCTTTCGCGACGGTCGTAGACGTTTTTGAGAGCCACGGCCACCACGTCCATGTGGTTGTCGGTGTAGGTGCGACGCGGAATGGCCAGACGAAGCAGGTCGAGGCCGCCGAAGCGGTTTTCGCGGGTCACGGGGTCGCGGTCGGCCAGTATGTAGCCTATTTCGCAGCCGCGTATGCCGGCCTCCAGATAGAGCTCCACAGTGAGCGTCTGGGCCGGAAATTCTTCCTTGGGCACGTGGGTGAGCACCTTGGAGGCGTCCACGAAGATGGCGTGACCGCCCGCCGGACGCTGGTAGGGTACGCCGAACTCATCGAGGCGCTTGGCAAGGTATTCGACCTGATGGATGCGTGAGTGGAGGTTGTCGAATTCGGTGTTTTCATCCAGTCCGACGGCGAGTGCCTCCATGTCGCGGCCGTTCATGCCGCCGTAGGTGAGGTAGCCCTCGAAGGGAATGGCGAATTTGCGTGCGCCCTCGGCCCAGTCCTCGTGGCGGGTGGCGAAGAACCCGCCCATGTTGACGATGGCGTCCTTCTTGGCGCTCATAGTCATGCCGTCGGCCAGGGCAAACATTTCGCGCACTATCTCCTTGATAGTCTTGTCGGCATAGCCGGCTTCGCGCATCTTGATGAAATAGGCGTTTTCGGCAAATCGTGCCGAGTCGAAGATTACGCGCAGACCGTGGCGGTCGGCGACTTGGCGAACGCGCCGCAGGTTGTCCATCGACACGGGTTGGCCTCCGGCGGTATTGTTGGTTATGGTGACTATTATAAAAGGAACGCGGCCGGCGTTTTCGGTGAGTACCTTGTCGAGCATGTCGATGTCGACATTGCCCTTGAAGGGATGTTCGAGTTGGGTATCCTTTGCCTCGGCTATTGTGCAGTCCACGGCGAAGGCGCCTCGGCTTTCGATATGGCCCTTGGTGGTGTCGAAGTGGGAATTGCCGGGCACTATGTCGCCCTTGTTGACCAGCGCGCTGAACAATACATTTTCTGCGGCGCGGCCCTGGTGGGTGGGAATGGTGATGGGGAAACCTGTTATACGTTCAATGGTGTCGCGCATGCGGAAGAAGGAGCGCGAGCCGGCGTAGCTCTCGTCGCCCATCATCATTGCGCTCCATTGGCGGTCGCTCATGGCACCCGTGCCGGAGTCGGTCAGCAGGTCGATGTATACCTGGTCGGCGGGAAGCTGAAAGACGTTGTAGTGGGCCCGGCGAATCCACTCTTCGCGTTCGGAGCGGGAGCTCACGCGTATAGGCTCAACCATTTTGATGCGCCAGGATTCGGCAAAAGGTAGTTTCATGGTGTAGGTTTGTGTTTTAAGTTATAGAAATAAGGAGTAAAAAGTCCGGAATCGCCCGGAAGGAGTGCGCCCCGCCATTGGTGCGGGTCGGCGCTCAGTCGCCGTCGGCGGCGAGTAGTTTGCGTGCCTGCTCGGCCTTGTCGGCCGGCACCGAGAGAGTTATGGGCGCCCAGGTGGCCCCCGCGCCGTAGAGGGTTGCCATGCGGTCGGCCCCGACAACGGCTTCTATGCCGTTGCTGCGCAGCATGCCGGCGGCGATATACGCCTCCGGCTCTGCTGTGTAGCTTGCTATTTCGGTCCAGGCCGGCATCAGACGGCCTTGATGAGGAAGTATTTCTTCTTGCCCTGCTGCACCAGCATGTACTTGCCGCGCAGGAAGAGGTCGTCGGTCACAACGGCCATCGGGTCGGTTACCTTCGTTTTGTTGATCGAGAAACCGCCCTGCTGCATGAGCTTGCGCAGTTCGCCCTTGGAGGGGAACACGGGAGCCTTTTCGACCAGCAGGTCGAGTATTTTGGTGTCAGGGGTCAGCTCATCGCGCTTAACCTCGAAGGAAGGTGCGCTGGCGAAAACGTCCAGCAGGGTCTCCTCGTCCAGACGGGCCAGCGCGGCGGCGTCGGCGCTGCCGAAGAGGATGTTGGAGGCGGCGATGGCGTCGTCGAGGTCCTCCTTGGAGTGTACCATAGTGGTGATTTCGGCGGCCAGACGCTTCTGGAGGGGTCGGCGTCCGGGGTCTTGGGCCTGCTCGGCCACCAGTGCGTCGATTTCCTCCTTGGTAAGCTCAGTGAAGATTTTGATGTATTTCTCGGCGTCGGCGTCGCTGACGTTGAGCCAGAACTGGTAGAACTTGTAGGGCGAAGTATAGCGGCGGTCGAGCCATACGTTGCCGCTCTCGGTCTTGCCGAATTTGCCGCCGTCGGCCTTGGTGATCAGCGGGCATGTCAGGCAGAAAGCTTCGCCGCCTTCGGTGCGGCGGATAAGCTCGGTGCCGGTGGTCATGTTGCCCCACTGGTCGGAGCCGCCCAGCTGCAGGCGGCAGCCGTACTCGCGGTAGAGATTGAGGAAGTCGTAGCCCTGCACGAGCTGATAGCTGAACTCGGTGAAACTCATGCCCTGCTGATTCTCGCCGTTGAGGCGCTTCTTCACGGAGTCCTTGGCCATCATGTAGTTGACGGTGATGAGCTTGCCCACGTCGCGGATAAAGGCCAGGAAGCTGAAGTCCTTCATCCAGTCGTAGTTGTTGACCATAACGGCTGCGTTGGGAGCGTCCGAGTCAAAGTCCAGAAAGTGGCTGAGCTGCTTCTTGATGGCCTCCTGGTTGTGGCGAAGAGTGTCTTCGTCGAGGAGTTTGCGCTCCTGGCTCTTCATGGAGGGGTCGCCGATCATGCCGGTAGCGCCGCCTACCAGGGCGATGGGACGATGGCCGGCGCGCTGGAAGTGCTTGAGCATCATCACGCCAACGAGGTGGCCGATGTGCAGACTGTCGGCCGTGGGGTCTATGCCGAGGTAGGCCGTGGCCATACCTTTGGCGAGTTCTTCGGCGGTGCCCGGCATAACGGTGTGCACCATGCCGCGCCAAGTGAGTTCGTCTATAAAGTTCATGCGATGAGTGTTAAAATTCGGTGAAAGCCAACGGAAGCAACGAAGCAACCGAAGGGAGAATGTATATCTCGTTGGCGCCGTCGAGTATCACGGGAACGTGGTGGCCGGCGCGGACCTCGTATTCCAGCAGAGCCTGTCGGCAGGCCCCGCACGGGGCCGTGGGAGTGGGCGTACGGAGGCCGTCGGTGCCGATTGCCGTAACGGCGATGCACTCGAAGGGCGTCTCGGGATAGTTAGCGCCGGCGTAGTAGCATGCCGAACGCTCGGCGCAGGTGCCCGACGGGTACGCAACATTTTCCTGGTTTGCGCCGGATACGACCACACCGTTGGCAAGCAGAATGGCGGCTCCGACGCGGAAGCGGCTGTAGGGTGCGTAGGAACCCTCCACCGCCTTGCGGGCAGCGTCGACGAGGCGCCGTTCGCGCTCGTCAAGCTCCTGATATTGTTTTGAAATTATCGGGGTTATGAGTTCTATTTCTTTCATGGTCTGCGCGGGTTCTATTTCTGTGCAAAGTTAAGAAATTTCCGCCAAACAACAACTCCCCGTCCCGAAAAGTTGTCTTGCAGCGCCCGAGGCCGCTTTACTCGTACGCCCAAGGGTTTTCGTCGACCATTCTGACCCGTTGCCGGTACGACGGCGATAAAACGTCGCGCGTGGCATCGTAGCACTTATAGTCCGTCCCCGTAAGGTTCATCAGCAGATGGACAAAATTGGCCGTTGAAAACTTGCGGTCGACAGCTTCAGAAAGCCTTTGCTCGGTCTCCGGGAAGGCCGAAAGATACTTATCGTTGGCAAAGATGAAAAACGGCACTTCTACATATTTTTCACCGCGACCGCAGGTGTTGTCCTCATCGTAGACGTTCTCCCCATGGTCTGAGAAATAAATCATTACGGCCCCAACGTCGTTGTCGGCAGTAAGTCTGATGACTTGGCCAAGGAGGGCGTCGGTGTAGCGAATAGAATTGTCGTAGGCGGCTCTTCTCTTGGCCGAGCGGTTCGTCAGCCAAGGCATTTCGGGCCGTATTTCATCTGCACAAGAGAAGGCATCCCAGCCCATAGGATAGCGATGGTCAAATTCTGTGTGCGAGCCCATCAGATGAAGAAAAATCAGCTTGTTTTGGGCAGTATCCTCCAGTGCCGACGTCAATTCCGGCAGAAGATCATGGTCAAATTTCCTAACCAGCTGATCCTCGGAATTATCCGCGCCTATATATTTGATTACTCGGGCATCCAGAATCATAACACCCGATGTATTGCTCACACTGCCGGACCGCTCTTGATTGGAAAGCCAAAAAGTTTTATACCCGGCCTTTTCGAAAAGACTTACAAGCAGAGGATACTCCAGGCCGTCGCCGGCGGTAGTGTCATCAGTTTTAAAGGAAAGTATGCGTTCCATATTGCCTGCTGTGCTGGTTGATGAACCTATTACATCTGTAAAAAAGAAGATGCTGTCCGACATTCGACCGACGCATGGTGTTGTCGGAAGAGGATAACCATAATATGAGTGATGGCTGCGGGAGGCCGATTCCCCGATAACGACTACCACTGTGCCGGCACGATGGCGCGAGCGTAAAGTTTCAGCGAAGGGCAGTTCTCTTTTCTGCGTTTTCAACTCTTCAAAATTCCGGTTCCATTCAATCACCTCAGAATAAAACCGCGCTGTCCTCACTGTAAGCAGAGGTGCGGTGCGTCCGCCAGTGTAAAAGATACTAAATGTAATATGAGCCAATACGCCGACAAGAGATAAAAAAACAATGCTCCGGGTTGCAATCTTTCTATTGCAATATTTCGCCAGATATATTGTCGAAAGCGTCAGCAAAATGACGAGGATGAAAGAAGGTGAACAGATAAGTGAAAGTATATTAGACCATAGGCCCGGAATAAATTCACTGAATTCAGTGGCGGTTGTCTGGAGGCATATCCAAAGAAGTTTCCGGCTGATGCCGAAGCCATAGAAAAAATAGGAGCCAAAATTTATTGTCGCCAGTAGAGCGTAAATGCCTATGACGAAGTATGCTATCACGCTACATTTCCGGAGTAGCCAAAGCAATGGAACCATCAGCACTGTGGCCTTGAATGCACCGACACAGACTGTGTAGATTATCTGGAGCGGCAGCGCAATCTTAAAATTAGGGGTTGGCGCTATGTCGAATATGCTTAAAATGCTTAATAACCAAAGAACTAAGTAAATACGCCGGTGCTCATAAATTCCGTCAAGAACATTTGTGACGGCTCGTCGGAGATTTTGTAATATTTCGCTCGGTTTGGTTTTCATAAATATTATTGGCGCATAGGTGCTTCCGGGAAATCCCAAGGGATGCGGTGAACGGTGGAGTGTCCGTTTTTTTAGATACAAAATTACATAAATTCAGCATCATCCGCAAGTGACGCCCATAAGAGCCACCCCGCGGAATTGAAAACGGAGAATGGAAAATGCAGATCCCCGAATCGAAAAATCCCGAAAAATCCCGATATAACCGGATGAGATGAGTTTCGGTCTCCTCGGGGGCCAAAAGGCTGGCAGAAGCCATTTTGCGATGTAAATAGCTGAAAAAGAACCGCGTAGCGGTTCAAGATGGTAGCCGTGGGCGAGAGCCCACGGTAAAAAGACCCCATGATAGAAGCGACCGCGCCAGCGGTCGAACGGCCGCGAAAGAGCTGCAAATTTATTCCGGTTCGTGGAATACATAGCGTTCATCATATCCGACACCGTTGATGGAAAGGAAACGTTTGAATTCCTCTACCATACTTTCAGTGCGGTGATGGTCGTCTTGACGCCTTATATAATCGGTCAGAGCCTCAACATGCGTTTTGGATATGCTGAAAACAGCATATCCGTCCTGCCAGCCAAATTTGCATTTGTATTTAGGCTGAACCCATTGGTTTGCAGCAAGTTTTATGTCTTTTACAAGATTCGGTATATTTATTGTGGGTTTACAACCGATTAGAATATGGATATGGTCGATAAAACCTCCGATTGCTACGGGGATATGTCCATAATTCTTGATTACACCGCCAATGTATCGAAACAAATCATTGCGCCATAAATAATCCAGCATCGCATCTCGGTATTTCACCGCAAAAACGATGTGAAGATGAATCTGAGAAAAGGTATTGGCCATAACGGATTCCGTTTGCGTGCAGGCAAAAGTAAGTATTTGTCTCGCCTTCACCAAATATTCAGCCATTTTTTTGCTTTTCGTTGGAGTCGGCCATGGCGTTTGTTCGCGGGCGTTCGACCGCTGACGCGGTCGCTTTTATGAGGGTGCGTTTTTCCGTGGGCTTTCGCCCACGGCTACCATCTTGAACCGCTACGCGGTTCTTTTTCAACAGTTTGCGGGGTCAGTCGAGCCAGCCGGCGGCGGCGATGATGCTGTCGGCCTGGGCCATTACGCGGCGCTGGTCGAAGTCGTTGCGCGAGGCGAACACGAGGTAGGTGACGTCTTTGTCGGGCCACCAGCATGTTATGGTGCTGAAGCCGCCGTTGGCGTTGAGGTGGTACGACTTGCGCGGCTTGCCCTCAGTGAGGTCGATGGCCGTTGTGAGCCCGAACATCACGTTGGGCTGCTGGGTTATGATGTAGGGCGTCAGGAGGCTGTCGATCGACGCCTGCGATATAATTTCGCCTTTGGCCAGTGCGCGGCGGAAGCGGCGGAAGTCGCGGGCAGATGAGAAAACGCCTCGGTCGGCCTTGGTGAGGAAGTATTCGGCTTCGTTGTAGTCGTATTCATCCCACAGGCCGTCGTCGCTGCGGTAGGTTTCGACGGCGCGTGCCGGGTCGGCGGGTCGGTAGCCGTGGGCCATGCGGGGCACGCGCAGACCGGCGCAGTAGTAGAAGGTCTCGTTCATTCCGATGGGTGCGAAGATATTGGCTTTCATCCATTTGGTGAACTTTTGGCCGGTTACGCGCTCAATAAGCGGAGCGATGAGGATATAGGAAATGTCGCGCCGGTCGTAGTGAGCGCCCGGGGCGTTGACGATGGTGTCGAGTTCGACAAACGACTGCATGTGCTCGTTTTCGGTGCCGTAGAGCCGGTAGTCGCGGTCGTAGCCGAAAGTGCTGACGTGGTTGTCGAGATATTCGGACCATTCATTGCGGTTGGTGGGCCGCAGGTCGGGCAGACCGGAGGTGTGGGTGAGCACATGGCGCAGGGTGATGTGGTCGAAGTAGCGGTTGGGGAACTCCGGGAAGTATTTGCTCAGAGAGTCGTCAAGGTGAACCAGCCCTTGTTCGACGAGCTTCATGATAGCTACTCCGGTTATCAGTTTCGAAGCCGAGGAGATATTGAAAATAGTGCTGTCGGTGACGCGGTCGGCCGAGTCCAGCCGTGCCAGACCGAAGGCATGGTTGTACATCACGGAGTCGCCGCGCATCACAGTGACGATGGCGCCGGGGGCGTCATCAGTGAGGAGGGCGCTGAAGAGGCTGTCGAAGGCCGGGGTAATCTCGCAGGGCGCCACGCCATGGTCGGCCCGGTAGGCGTTGGCGCGCGAGCACGATTCCACACCGGAGAGCAGGACAATGAATGCAAGCAAGAGGGCTACGGCGTCGGCGAAGCGGTGTGCCGACCCGGAAGTACGGACTGGTTCGTTGTTCATAGCGATGCAAAGATAAGGGGCGCCGGCCCCGTTTTGCAAATGCTCAACGGCCTTTTAGCACCTTTGTAGCACCTTTGTAGCAAGCGCACAGCTTTGTCGCAGCTCTGCCACACTTCCGCAACATCGCCGGCGGGGCGGCCGTTCGGGGATTTTTTTGTAACTTTACGGGCCGGTAGCGTAACGAATCGACCTACGCTGCGTCTTATATATATGTGGGTTTCGACCCCGGCTTGCATTCAGGAATTTAATAAATATCATTGTCATGAAACAATTGTCGCTATCAGCCTTGGCGCTGTTGCTCGCCGGAGCGGGCGCCGTCGCCGCGGACGCTCCCCGCTGGCTGCGCCAAACTTCGGTAAGCCCCGACGGCTCTACCATCGCCTTCACCTATCGCGGCGATGTGTTCACCGTGCCCTCTACCGGTGGCCGGGCCCGGCAGATCACGTCGTCGCCGGCGCTTGACACCGCTCCCTATTTCAGCCCCGACGGCACCAAAATTGCCTTCAGCAGCAATCGCCTCGGAGGTATGGACGTCTACGTTGTCGACGCTGCCGGTGGAACTCCCGTGCGACTCACCACCAACTCCAACTCCGAAATGGTCCGTGGTTGGCTCAACGACTCCACTGTGATTTTCTCGGCTGACATCATGCCCACTCCGCAGGACCTCAACGGGCCCTTCTTCGTGCAGGTCTACACGGTGTCGACTACGCCCGGCTCGCGCCCTGTGCAGCTGCAGTCGCTCACGATGGACGACCTCAGCGTCAATGGCGCCGGCGACATCCTGTTCCAGAACCACAAAAGCTACGAAAACAGCCGCCGCAAGCACGAAACCAGCTCCGGCACCCCCGACATCTACCTGCTGCGCGACGGTGAGTTCACCCGCCAGACACGCGGCCAGTGGGCAAGCCGCAATCCCCGCTGGACGGGCGACGATACTTTCGTATTCACCGCCGACTCCACGGGCGTACTCAATATCTATGAGGCAACCATCGGCGGCGAACCCCGTGCCCTGACAAGCTACGACCGCCACCCCGTGCGCTCCCTGAGCGCCACCCCGGACGGCAGTCTGCTCGTCTACAGCTACGACGGCGATATATACACTCTCCGCCGGGGAGGACAGCCCGTCAAGGTCGATGTGGAGATTGCCGCCGACAACTACGACGCCGACCACGTCCGCCGCTATGTTACCCTTGGCGCCGACAATATGAGCGTGGCCCCGGAGGCAAACGAAGTTGCCTTCACTCTCCGCGGCGACCTCTACGTAACCAACGTGAAGTACGAAACCACCAAACGTATCACCAACACTCCCGGCCAGGAGCGATTCAGCAGCTTCAGCGACGACGGCCGCACCCTCGTCTACGACTCCGAGCGCGACCGCCGCTGGCGACTCTATACGGCCCGCCTCACCGACGCGGCCGACAAAAACTTTGCCTACGCCAACGGCCCCATCGTCGAGGAGCTCCTCTACGAGAGCGACAAGGCCGCCCAGCAGCCCGAATTCAGCCCCGACGGCAAAAAAGTCGCCTTCCTGGAGGACCGCACCGCACTGCGCGTCATCGACGTCGAAACCAAGGAGGTCACCACAGTTCTTCCCGGAGAGTTCAACTATTCCTACTCCGACGGCGACATTTCCTATCAGTGGAGCCCCGACAGCAAGTGGCTTCTGGTCGACTACATAGGCGTTGGCGGATGGAACAACAAGGACATAGCCCTTGTCAAGGCCGACGGCTCCGAAGTGGTCGACCTCACCGAGAGCGGCTACGACGACGCCGACGCCCACTGGGCACTCGACGGCAAAGCCATCACCTACGCAACCGGCCGCTACGGCATGCGCAGCCACGGCAGCTGGGGCAACCAGAGCGACGTGATGCTTATGGTGCTCGACGGCGACACCTGGGATAAGTTCAACCGGACTAAGGAAGAAGTGGCCCTCGACGAGGAAGCCGAATCCGACTCCGACGAGGAAGAATCCGAGGCCGACAACTCCTCCAAGAAGAAAAAGAAGAAGAAAAACGCAGCCGCCGAGCCCGAAACTCCGGCTTTCGACCTGCGCAACCGCCGTCACCGCATGGTGCGCCTGACAGAGCGCTCCTCAAGCATGGGCAACCACTTCCTCAACCCCAAGGGCGACAAGCTCTACTATCTGGCGGCTGCTACCGAGGGCTCATACAAGCTCTACGTCCACGACCTCAAGGAGGACGAAACCTCAGTGCTCGCCGGCGGTCTCCGAGGCGGATTCGTGCCCGACAGAAAGGGTGAGAATCTCTTCTTCCTCACCGGTTCCGGAATGACCAAACTCGACCTCGCCTCCGGCGACACCGAGAACATCGAGTTCGAGGCTCCCTACGACCGCCATCCCTCCCTGGAGCGTGAGTATATCTTCGACCACATTCTCCAGCAGGTGGCCGACAAGTTCTACGACGCCGACCTCCACGGTGTCGACTGGGACGGCTTCGGCGAATACTACCGCCAGTTCCTCCCCGATATCACCAACGACACCGATTTCGCCGACCTCCTCAGCGAGCTTCTGGGCGAGCTCAACGCCTCCCATACCGGCGCAAGGGCTTACGGCACTTCCTCGCCGGCGCTCAACACCGCCACTCTGGCGGCATACTACGACCCCGAATATGAAGGCGACGGCCTCAAAGTAGTAGAGCTCCTTCCGGGCAGCCCTCTGGGCAACGCCAGCGCCGGCATCAAGCCGGGCGACGTCATTATGACCATCGACGGCGACTCTATCCTTGCCGGCCGCGACTACTTCCCGCTGCTCGACGGCAAAGCCGGCCGCAAGACGCGCCTCGGTGTCCGCAAGGCCGACGGCACGACCAAGACTATCACTGTCAAGCCCCTCTACTACGACACCGACCTGCAGTACAACGCATGGGTGGAGCGCAACGAAGCCCTCGTCGACAGCCTCTCCGGCGGCCGCATCGGCTACGTCCACATCGAAGGCATGGACAGCGAGTCCTTCCGCCACACCTACGAACGCCTCCTGGGCAAGTACCGCAACTGCGACGCCGTAATCGTCGACACGCGTTTCAACGGCGGCGGCTGGCTCCACAACGACGTGGCTCTCCTCCTTTCGGGTCATCAGTATGCCCGCATGACTCCGCGTGGACGCTACATCGGCTCGGAGCCCTTCTCGCAGTGGACAAAGCCCTCGGTGATGCTCGTCAACGAAGCAAACTATTCCGATGCCTACGGAACGCCCTACACATACCAGACACTCGGTATCGGCGAGCTCGTCGGAGCTCCCGTGCCCGGCACCATGACCGCCGTCTGGTGGGAGCAGCAAATCAATCCGTCCATCGTGTTCGGTATTCCTCAGGTCACCTTCGAGAACATGCAGGGCAAAGCTCTCGAGAACGTGCAGCTCCAGCCCGAAGTCGAAGTCTACAACACCCCGGCCGAGACAACTTCCGGCAACGACCTCCAGATAAAGGCCGCCGTCGGCCGCCTGCTCGAGAAGCTGGCCCCGCAGGGGAATTGAAAATTGATAATTTAAAATTTAAAATTATTAAATCCCGGTATATCGCGTTGCATCGCGGTATACCGGGATTTATCAATTATCAATTATCAATTCTTAACCATCGCCTCGGGAGGAGCGATCAGGCAGAGGGTCGAGCGGGCGCGGGTAACGGCCGTGTAGAGCCAGCGGTAGAGGGCCACCCCCATCGCCTCGGGTGGTATGTAGGCCAGGTCGACGAACACATGGCTCCACTGACCGCCCTGAGCCTTGTGGCAGGTCACGGCGTAGGCGTATTTGACCTGCAGTGCCGTCCAGTAGGGATCGCGGGGCAGCTGCGCAAGCCGCTCCGAAGGCGGTGTGTCGCCGAAACGCTCGTTGTCGGCCAGTATGCCGGTGTAGAGCTGCGTCCACTGCGCTGTGTTGAGGCCGGCTTGCTCGTCGGAGAGTGTGTCGGTCATTATTTTGATATCCATTTCGGCGCCATCGGCCATAGCGATGCGTACGTCGGCAAAGCGCATGCCGTAGCGCGTCTCGGTGCCGTAGACGCGTACCACGGAGATAATGTCGCCGTTGGCGATAAAGTCGATTCCGCCCGGCCCTTTTCCGGGAAAATAATGGTTTTTGGAAACGATGAGGAGGTCGTCGCGTGTGAGCTCCTCTTCCCGCCAGAGAATGGCGCTGCGTATTGCGCGGTTGAACTCGGCGGCACGGCGGTTGGAGCGCGTGATGACCACAGCGTCGGCCACGTTGCCGCTGTAGGCCTTCTCGAGCAGTTCGGGGAGGTCTTCGTGGGTGGCCACGCGGACGTCGTCGAAACCTCGTGCGGTGAGCTTGGGGATGAAGGGCGAGAGGTCGACGGTTGCGTCGGGGTCGGCGGCGCGGGCCTCCTTCTCCGCGGCGGCGCACAGCGCCATAGCGCGGCGAAGGGTAGTGGCGTTGTGGAGAATTCCGGAGTCGGCGCGCTGACGGACGGTGGCTGTCAGCGTGGCCGAACTGACTTTCAGGCCCAGCGAGCGGAGCACAGCCGGATTCATCGCCGGAGAGCGGTCGGCGCCGACCGGCGGCAACTGGGCCGTGTCGCCAAGAAGAATCATGCGGCAGCCGTCGCCGGAGTAGACGTACTGCACCAGGTCGTGGAGCAGGCTGACGCCGTCGGTGTCGGCAGTGCCTATCATGGAGGCCTCGTCGACGATGAAGACAGCGTCGCGCTCGCGGTTAGGAGCCGGCACGCGCGAGTAAGCCTGCCCGGGCGCTCCGGGCTGATGGCGGTAGATGCGTCGGTGGATGGTGTAAGCCTTTCGGCCGCCGGCGCCGGCGCTGAACACCTTTGCCGCGCGGCCCGTCGGCGCCATGAGCACCACCTTTGTGCCGCAGGCTTCCAGCGCGTTGACCAGGGCGCCGGTAAGGGTTGTTTTGCCCGTACCGGCGTAGCCGTTGAGAATGAAAGCGCGGTAAGCGCCGTCGGAGCTGTCGGCGGCCGCGAAGCGGCACAGGGCCTGAGCCACGGCTCCCTGCTGCTCGGTGGGAGCGTAAGGGAGGCGCTGCAGCAACTCGGCGTGCAGACTGTTCGCGTCAGTCACCCAGCGAGTAGGTTATGGATGTCACCACGCGCACCGTCTTTATGTTTGGGGTGTACTGGTCGCGGTTTTCGATGGAGAACTGCCCCTGCGAAGCGGTGCGGATTTTGCCGAGGGGGCTGCCGGCGTCGGCGGCGAATTTGTCGGCGGCCTCGCGGGCTGCGGCGGTTGCTTCGGCAATCATCTGGGGTTTGATGGAGTTGAGGTCGGTGTACTCGTAGACGGTCTGGTAGTTATAGTCGCCGGCCACCACGGCGATTCCCTGGCGCATGAGCTCTGTCTGCCGCTCTATCAGGGCGCGTACGGTGTCGACTTTGGCCGAAGTGACAACGACCACGTTGGTCACCTGGTAGCGGAAGCGGTTGTCGTTGCTGCTGTAGCGCTCGGCCTGAAGGTCGTAGACGGCCGGGGCGGAGAAACTGATTTCGTCGGCAGCCAGACCATTGTCGATCAAAAAGGTCTTTATGGTGTTGTTTGTCTGCTGGATACGGGTGTAGATGGCACCGAGGTCGTTTCCGACCTCCTTGGTCACTATTGGCCAGGTGACCTTGTTTGCGGCCACTTCTTTCTCGCACAGTCCGCGCACGGTAACCTGACGGTCGCGGTTAACCATATTGTCGATTCCGCCCTTGAGGGTGAAACCGAGCACGATGAGACCGACGGCAAGAATAGCCGCGCTGATGATTGGTGTGGATGCTTTCATAAGCGGGTTTTTGTATGTATGCTGCAAAAATAGTGAAAAAATCCGAGGGTGCGCTCAGTCGCGGAAAAAACTCGTGAACGACCCGCGCTCCTGCTCGGGCAGGCCGCCTTCGATGGCGCGCTGCGCTGCTATGGCCTTGATGAGGAATGCCATGTTGCGACCCAAATTCCGCAGAGTCTGGAGGCCCTCGGCGTCTTTGTCGACGTCGGCAGCCTCGAAGCCGTGTACCTCGTTCCAGTAGGTGCCGGATACGACGGGCATAGACGTGATGGTGAAGTACTTGTTGAGCTGCTCGAAGGCCGAGGTGGAGCCGGCGCGGCGACTGCTGACAACGGCGGCGCCCACCTTCATCGTTTTGTTGACGGTATTGGCCGTGCTGAAGAAGAGGCGGTCCATAAACGACCGGATTTGTCCGGAGGCGTTGGCATAGTAGACCGGAGAACCAACCAGCAGCCCGTCGGCTTCGGCAAGGCGAGGCGCAACCTGATTGACAAGGTCGTTGAAGACGCAGCGGCCGTGAGCCCGGCAGTAGTTGCAGGCTATGCAGCCGCGGATGTCCTTGTTGCCCAGGTTGATGCGCTCGGTGGCGATGCCGTTTTGGCGGAGAATGGCTTCAACTTCGGCGAGGCCGCGGTCGGTGCAGCCGTGGGAGTGGGGGCTACCGTTGACGACGAGTACTTTCATAATGCTGTTAATGGGATGAACACTATAGAAAACGCCTCCGGTGCCGAAAAAGTTTGTCAGATGGTCTCCATCTCGAGGATGGACTTGAGGATGGCCACAGCGGCCGAAACCGTGGCCACATGGGCGATGGCGAAGCTGCGGCGCCCGTTGCGCTCGCGGATTTGCACTCGGTCGGCATTGTTGCTCAAGTAGTTGAGCATGCGTCCGAACATAGGGCTCTGGTAGTAGGCCTTGTTGTCGTCGCCGACAAAATATGTGAACATCTGACCCTGCTTGAGCACAATTTTCTCGATGCCGAGGCGTCGGGCCATGCGGCGCAGGCGCGGCACGCGCAGCAGCTCGCCGGCGGCCTCGGGAATACGTCCGAAGCGGTCGCGCAGGCGCTCCTCGAAGGCTGCCAGCTCGTCTTCGCGCTCTATGCGGTCGAGCTCCTTGTAGAGCACGATTCGTTCGGAGGCTTGGGCTACGTAGTCGGCGGGCAGGAGCAGCTCCAGGTCGGTCTCGATGGTGCAGTCGGCCACGAATTCGTCGCCGGCGCCGTCGGCGCTGTCGTGCGGCGCGTCGAGGTCGGGAAATTCCTCGGTTCGGAGCTCGGTGACGGCTTCGCGGAGTATCTTCTGGTATGTCTCGTAGCCCAGGTCGGCGATGAAGCCGCTCTGCTCGGCGCCCAAGAGGTTGCCGGCGCCGCGGATGTCGAGGTCCTGCATGGCGATGTGTATTCCCGAACCCAGGTCGGAGAAGCTCTCGATGGCCTGGAGGCGCCGGCGGGCGTCGGGCGACAGGGGCAGCCCCGGCGGCACGGTCAGGTAGCAGAAAGCCTTGCGGTTTGAGCGCCCCACGCGGCCGCGAAGCTGGTGGAGCTCGCTGAGACCGAAGTTGTGGGCGTTGTTTATTATTATGGTATTGACGTTGGGCATGTCGATGCCGCTTTCGACTATGGTTGTCGCAAGGAGGATGTCGTAGTCGTGGGCCACGAAGTCGTTGATGGCCTTTTCGAGCTTTTCGGGAGGCATCTGGCCGTGGGCGACGACGGTTCGGGCATCGGGCACGAGTCGGCGCAGCATTGCCTCAAGGTCGAAGAGGCCTTCGATGCGGTTGTTGATGAAGAACACCTGTCCGCCGCGCGCCAGCTCGAAGTTTACGGCTTCGCGGACGAGGTCGTCGCTGAGGGAGTCTACGCTTGTGATGATGGGGTAGCGGTTTGGGGGCGGCGTGGCGATAGTGCTGAGGTCGCGGGCGCCCATGAGGGAGAACTGCAGTGTGCGCGGAATGGGAGTGGCGCTCATGGTGAGGGTGTCGACGTTGACCTTGAGCTGCTTGAGGCGCTCCTTGACGGCAACGCCGAACTTCTGCTCCTCGTCGATGATGAGCAGACCGAGGTCTTTGAACTTCACCGTCTTGCCGATGAGCTTGTGGGTGCCTATTATGATGTCGATTTTGCCGTCGGCCAGGTCGGCGAGCACCTGCTTGGTCTCTTTTGCCGAGCGGGCGCGGCTGAGGTAGTCGACTCGCACGGGGAAGTCGGCGAGCCGCTGGCGGAAAGTGTGGTAGTGCTGATAGGCCAGTACCGTAGTTGGCACCAGCACTGCCACCTGCTTGCCGTCGGTTGCGGCTTTGAAAGCAGCGCGGATCGCCACTTCTGTCTTGCCGAAACCGACGTCGCCGCATATGAGGCGGTCCATAGGGCGGTCGCTCTCCATATCGGCTTTGACGGCGGCTGTTGCGGTGAGCTGGTCGGGGGTGTCCTCGTAGATAAAGCTTGCTTCAAGCTCGTGCTGCATATAGCTGTCGGGCGAGAAGGCGAAGCCCTTGTGGTCGCGGCGCTCGGAGTACAGCTTGATGAGGTCGCGGGCTATGTCCTTGAGGCGGCTCTTTGTGCGCTCCTTCATCTTGGACCATGCTCCGGAGCCCAGGCGGTAGACCTTGGGCGGCACGCCCTCCTTGCCGCGGTATTTGGCGAGCTTGTGGAGGTTGTGGATGGAAACGAGCAGGATATCACCCTTGTCGTACTCGAGCTTGATCATCTCGCACATACGGCCGTTGTTCATCGTTCGGAGCAGGCCGGCGAAGACGCCCACACCATGGTCCTGATGCACCACGTAGTCGCCGATTTCAATCTGGCCGAGCTCTTTGAGGCTCAGAGCCATCTTGCCGGAGCGGGCGCGGTCGCTGCGGAGGGTGTACTTATGGAAGCGGTCGAAAATCTGGTGGTCGGTGAATACGCAGAGTTTGAGCTGATGGTCGACGAAGCCCTCGTGGAGGGTGCCCTCGACGGCAGTGAAGACGATTTTGTCGCCCCGGTCGGCGAAAATCTCGCGTAGGCGGTCGAACTGGCGCTCGTTGTCGGAGAGTATATATATGGTGTATCCGTCGGCCAGAAAGCGGGTGAAGCTGTCGGCGATGATGTCGAAATTCTTGTGGTATACGCCCTGGGGGCTGAACTCGAAGGCCAGCGAGGGTATTCGGGGCTTGATGGAGGCGCCTTCGTCGCCGGGGCGGGCCGCGGTGAAGGTGAACCGCCGGAAGGAGTTGAAGCGCTCGGCGAAGTCGTCGGCGTCGACAACGATGTCGAGTGCCGAGGCGTCGCCTTCCTGCGTCAACAGGGTAAATCCGGAGATGTCGGTCTGCGAGATGACTTTGACGCGGGCCAGGGCGGCCTCGGCGTCGCGGCAGGCCATGAGGCTGCCCTCGGGAATGAACTCCGGCAGCGAAACAAGGCGTCCGGCGCGGCCCGTGCTGACGTCGGCGGTGATGTCGGCCCGCTCCAGCCGGCGTTCGCTGAGCTGGGTTTCGACGTTGAAGCTGCGGATGGAGTCGAGCTCGTCGCCGAAGAAGTCAAGGCGCAGGGGAAGCTCGTCGGAAAAGGCGAAAACATCTAAGATGGAGCCGCGCAGGGCGAACTGGCCCGGCTCGAAGACGTAGTCGACCTGGTTGAACCCGTGGTCGAGCAGCCATCGGCGCGTTTCCTTCATGTCGTAGCTTGCTCCGGCGCTCAGCGAGAGGGTTCCGGAGGCCAGGGCGTCGCGCGTGGCCACGCTTTCGGCCATGGCGTCGGGGTATGTCACCAGAAAGCGGAGGCCTCCCTGACTGAGTCGGCGCAGGGCTTCGGTGCGCAGAATTTGGTTCGGTGCGTCGGGTTGGCCGTACTTGATATCGCGGCGGAAGCCGGAGGGCAGCATGGCCACGGCCTCCTCGCCGGCAAGGCGGCAAAGGTCGAAGTAGAGGTAGCCGGCATCGTCCTGACTATCGGCAACCACCACTGTCAGGCAGTCGGCGGGCAGTGCGGCCAGCACGAGTGCGGCCGCGGAGCCGGCGACACCCGTAGCGACACTCTCGGGGGCCTTCACGAGCGCCTTGAGGGCGCGGCGGCGCGCCGGGGTGTCGATTTTTGCGGCAAGCTCGGCGGTATTCATTGTGCCGGAGCCGAGAGAATACGGCGGTACTCTGCGGGATTATGGAGGAGGGCGCGTGCGCGAGTAATCATATGGTCGCGGTCGATGCCGCGGGCCACGACGGTGCCGTCGTTGAAGTAGCGCGAGCCGATTTCATTGTCGAGCAGCATGATGATCTCATCGCGGCGCAGGTCGAGGTCGTGGCTCAGGTCGTGGTGGAGCACCTCCTCGAGGGCGTCGATACGTGCAGCCACTGTGTCGTTCATATACCCTTCGGCCTCGGTTGCCTCCCGCAGCAGGCGGAGCATGCGGTCAGCGTTGCGGTCGTAGTTGAAGTCGCTGTCGACCACGAAGCGGCTGAAGGATTCGTAGGTGGTGCTGTCGACAAGGACGGCGTCGGCAGCCTTGGCAGTGGAGTCGGTGTTGAAGGTGCGGTTGGCGAAGTCGGCGAACTTGTTTTCGGCGGCCAGGCGCATAGCCAGTCGGCTGTACTCAATGGATTCGACGATGGAGTCGGGGGTGATGCCGCCGCCGTCGCGCACTGTTCGTCCGGCGCGGGTGAGGTATGCCGTGGTGAGACTGTCGGGGGTGCGCGTGGGCAGGCCCTCTTCAGTTCGCTCGGCGTAGTTTAGAGCCTGGATGAGGCGCCCGGAGGGGATGTAGTAGCGTGCGGTGGTGATTTTGAGAACGTCGTCGTAGGGCAGAGGACGGGTGCTCTGAACCAGACCTTTGCCGAAGGTGCGCTCACCCATGATGACAGCACGGTCGAGGTCCTGCAGCGAACCCGAAACGATTTCCGAGGAGGAAGCGGTTCGGCCGTTGACCAGCACCACTAATGGCACGTCGGGGGCCACGGGCTGCTGCGTGGTGCGGTAGATGCGCTCTTCGACCTGACGGCCGCGGGTGCGGAGGATTTCGGTGCCCTTTGGCACGAAGAGCCCTGCAGTCTGGACGGCCCCTTCGAGAAGACCGCCGCCATTGTCGCGCAGGTCGAGGATGATGCCCTTGAGGCCGGGTCGTGCCACCAGGTCGGCCACGGCGCCCTTGAGGTCGCGTGCGGCGCTTTCGCTGAACTGTGTCAGCAGGATGTAGCCGACGCTGTCGGGCAGGAGGCCGTAGTAGGGCAGGGGCTCGGTGACTATGCTGCCGCGGGTTATTTCGAACGACATCAGGGAGTCGGGTCCGACATAGGGGCGGGCGATGTCGACCCTCACCTTCGTGCCGGCCTGGCCGCGCAGCCGACGGCTGACAGACGAAATGTCGGTTGAGGGAGTGATGGTGTCGCCGTCGACAGCTATTATGACGTCGCCGTGGCGCAGGCCGTAGCGCCGCGAGGGAGAGTTCCAATAGGGGTTCGAGATGATGACCTTGTCGCCCCGCTTGCTGATAAGGGCGCCGATGCCGGCGTATGAGCCCTCGCTGAGAGCCAGAAGCTCGTCCTGGTCGTCGGCAGGGTAGTACTCGGTGTATGGGTCGATTTGATAGAGCAGGGCCCCGATGGCGCCGTTCATGAGGTCTTCTACGGCGAGAGTGTCGACATAGTTGGTTTCCAGCTCCTTGGCGATGGAGTTGAGGGTATGGATCTTGCGGGCGAAGCGGTCGGCGGCGTCGGAAGCGCCGGCGCCGAAGCCGGCGCATGCCAGCACGGCCAGTGCGCAGAAAAGAGGCAAAAAGGATTTTTTCATATTTCAGCGGGGAATATGATTTATAACCCCGAGCGGGCTATAAGAGTTCCCGGGCTGCAAATATACAAAAAAGTCCGCTAACAAAGGAAAATTACAATGTCGGGGATGTCGGGGATTACCGAACGATATGGGAGTTCCCGCAAAGATATGGAGCTGGGGATTTCAACTCCCCGCTCCATATCCTTGCGGCAACTTTTGGTTCTCAGCGCACTATGAGCTTGGCGGCGGCGCGTGAGCCGGCTATGTCGGCGGTGGCGATGTAGACGCCCGCGGCGGGGAGGGGCAGGATGTTGCCGGCGGTTGCTGCTACGAGGGCGCCGGCTGGGGTGTAGAGACGCAGGTGCGCCGCACCGGGTGCCGCTTCGATGTTGCCGTCGGCTATTCGCAGGCTAAGACGTGTCCGGGGTTCGGGCATGGCGACGCTTTCGATGCCGGAAGAGTGGTTTGCATAGGTGAAGCCGGTGTCGGTGAGGCGCAGGGTGTATTTACGGCCGCCGTCGGCGGAGTTTTTGGGGTCGAAGCGCAGGCTGACGAAGGTAAGGGGATAGGCTGTGGCGTCGGTGAGGTCGACTTGGGATGCGAGGTCGAAGTCGATGGTCTGCGGTGCTTCGATGGCTTCGGTCTTGAGGGTGAAGGTTTTGTCGGAGTTTGCGGCCTTGAATTTTAGAGTCGCCGACTTGAGGGTGGCCCCGCAGGGGTCTACACTCATCCAGAAGCCGTCGGGGAGGCTGTAGGCCTTGACGTCGTTGGCTACAGCGACATATGCGGAGCGGGAGTTGACCACGTCGAAGGAGAGGGTGGTGTTTCCGTCGGCGTCGGTTTGTGCCGTTGGGTTGTCGCCGAGGCCGTTTCCGTTGATTTTCCAGCCATCGGCTCCGATTGCGGGAACCAGGGGCAGCTGTGGGGCGGAGGCAATCTCGACGTCAACGTCGACGGCCACTTCGGCTCCGGTGGCGGCGTTGGTGCCGGTCAGCCGCACGGTACCTTCGGTCAGGCCGTGGATGAGACCGGTTACGGGGTTGAATTCGACGATGCCGTCGCGGTCGGCCGACCATTCGAAGGCGGCAGTGCCTACGGCCATCATACGCCCGGCGACCTCGGCCTGAAGGAGCAGGGGCACGTCGCGGGTGGCGTCGGTGAGGATTCGCGAGCGCACCGGGGCCACGGCGACGTCGTTGCGGACGTCGACGGCCACGGAGGCTTCCATGCCGTCTTTGGAAGCGGTGAGGCGGTAACATCCTACGGCGTCGGCGAGCAGCGAACTTCCGTCGACGGTGCCTTGGCCGCCGGATATGCTCAGCGAGAAGCCACGCACGTCGAGGTCGACGAGCTGCCCGTGGGCGTTATAGCCGTAGATTACCGGGGTGTATGAGCCGAGCAGGGGCAGGAGCACGGCGTGGTCGGCGAAGCGTATGGAGGTCACCGTGTTGTCGACCGGAGCGTCGACGGTGAAGAAGAGTGCGTTGCCGATGGCGCGCTCGGAGTTGTCGCGCGGTTTGTTGAGCATGCCGGAGTGCGCGCCCCAGAGAGCGGTGCTGCCTCCTCCGTCGAGGTCGAGCGCGTCGTAGCAACCCAGGTGCCGCATAAGGTCGGCGGCTTCATAGTATGTGACGCCGGTCGACTCTCCGTTGCCGTCGACGGCCGCCATCACCAGCTTGGAGCGGTCTTGGGAGTATCCGGTCAGGGATCGGGCGTATTTTGCCGTCGGGGTATTGATGAAGCGAATGGCGTTAGTGACCACCTCGCCGCAGTTGAGCACGCGGACGTCGCCACCGATGATGTGTCGCACGCCTTCGACGCGCAGATTGTCGAAGGCGGGCAGGGTGAGGTTGATTTTGAGCTTTACGGGGTCGCCGGCCTTAATGCCGTCGATGAATTCGTTGGAGTAGTCGGGCCCGCAGGAGATAACGATGCCACCTTCGGGAATGGCCATGTCGCCGCCTTGCTGCCAGTCGCCGTCGGCGATGAACTTCACGCTTTTGTTGAAAGCCCACACGGCACCTTCGGCGGGCCGCAGAGCAATTTCGCGTCCTCCGGAAGTTGCTGTAGAGGGGCCCATATATCGGTTGTAGACCATCATCTCGTTGTCGCGACGTGGGTAGTTGAGGGCGGTGGCGCGTACTTGCTGACTGCCGTCGTTGTTGAGCACCTTGTATGTGAGCTGTGTTTCGTCGATCCACATACCGCTTTCTCCTATTATAAGTGCGTTCTCGCGGCTGACGATGTCGATCATGTCCGGAGCGGCCAGAACGCCGTCGATAGCGCAGCTCATGTTGGGATAGCCCAGAATGGCGTTTCCGAACTCGTGCTGGCCGGCGAAGGAGGAGGTAATGAAGAAGTCGCCGTTGATGCCGGCCAAGTACTGGCGGTCGCCGCCTGTCTTGCGGGCGGCCATATCTGTCATGCGCTCGGCGGTGCGGCATTGGTCGTGGCCGATTTCGACCCGCGCCGATGCCTCGGGTGTCCAGGATGGGTCGGAGGAGTCGAGAGTGGCGGCGTAGACATGCACGGTACGGTTAGGGGCGTGGAGCAGGAGGTGAGTGTGGGTCATGCCCGGGCCGAAGTAGTAGTGAGCAATCGTGTCGGTGGTGAACTCCGTGCCCTGAAGGACTACGGAGCCCATGGCGGCGCCGGCAAGGGGAGTGAGAGCGGCCAGCAGCAGGGCGAGTTGTTTCATAGCGGTAGAGGTATTAGATTCCGGGGCAAAAATACATAAAAATCTGCAAAAACAGCCTTTTTCGGCCCGGGATATATTTTTTAAGGTATAAAGGATTGGAGATTCGAAATAAAATTGTAACTTTGCCGCTATAATTTTGCAATGAGATGAAGGCCAAAACAATTATAGTTACACTGGCCGCAGTAGCGACATTAGTCACCTGTGGGTGCAGCCGCCCCGCCGAGAAAGTGGCGCAGGGAGCATCGCGCACGGCGGTGCTGGGCAGTTTCAGCGCCGACAGTGCCTACAAATACATCGGGGAGCAGGTTGCAATAGGGCCTCGCGTACCCGGCACGGCGGAACACGATTCGTGCTCCAACTACATAATTCGCAAGCTTCTGGAGTTCGGAGCTGACACCATGCTCGTTCAGCGGGGCACCGTTACGGCCTTCGACGGCACGCGACTTCCGCTGACAAACATCGTGGCGGGCTACAACCCCGAGGCACGCACCCGCGTGCTCCTTGCGGCGCACTACGACACCCGGCCATGGGCCGACCGAGACCCGAATCCGGCCAACCACACCCGTCCCATCCCCGGCGCCAACGATGGAGCCAGCGGCGTGGGCGTGCTGCTGGAGATTGCGCGCAACCTCCAGATGCGTCGGCCCGACGTGGGCATCGACCTTGCCTTCATCGACTGTGAGGACTACGGCAACAACGATACCTCCGAGGTCGACGACGGCTGGTGTCTGGGCTCGAAGTACTGGATGGCGCACCGAGCGCCCTACTACGCCGAAAACCGGCCCAGGTACGGCATCCTTCTCGATATGGTTGGAGGCCGCGACGCACGTTTCCACTACGAGTACTTTTCGCAGCTCAACGCCCAGACCCCGACGGTGAAGGTATGGAGCGAAGCCGAAGCGCTGGGCTATGCCGATGTGTTTGTGCGCACCCTCGGAGGGGCCGTCAACGACGACCACATCGTGCTCACCAACGCCGGAATTCCGACCACCGACATTATCGAGTGCAGCAATGCCATCACCGGCACATTCCCGCCCACCTGGCACACTATGGCCGACAATATGGACAATATCGACCCCGAAACGCTCAAAGCCGTGGGTCAAACCGTGCTCAACGTTGTTTATAAGGAAAGACCGTAAAAAATGAGTACCACCACGATAGAACAGGCCCAGACCAATCTCACCGACCAGTTTGCCGACCTCGACGACTGGATGGACCGCTACGCCATGATTATCGACCTCGGCAACGAGTTGCCCGCCATGCCGGAGGCCCTTCGCACGCCTGACCGCCTTATCGAAGGCTGCCAGAGCCGAGTATGGCTTGATGCCGAGCTGAACCCGGACGGCACCATGACGCTTCAGGCCGACTCGGACGCCGTGATAGTGAAAGGCATAATAGCGATGCTTGTCGAAGTGCTTTCGGGCCATACCCCGCAGGAGATACTCGGTGCTGACCTCCACTTCATCCACGACATCGGCCTGGATGAGCACCTCTCTCCGACGCGCAGCAACGGCCTGCTGGCCATGCTCCGGCAGATCCGCGCCTACGCCGCCGCCTATTCGGGCCGCCGCCCCGAAAATTGAAAAAACGACAAAACAGAGAGAAGCCCCCGGCCCGCCGAGGGCTTTTTTGCGCCAGGCCATCCGCCGAGGCTCCCCGTGCTGAATCCCGATAAATCGCGATGCAACCCGATGCGTCGGTGCCCGAGCGGAGGCTATTGGTTTTGGATTTGGTTTTGGATTTTCTAAAAAAAACGGAATATCGGGGTCGGGATTTGGTATTGCCGTGGGAAATTGTTAATTTAGCGCTCTGATATGTGCCGACCGCTCGGAGCGGTTGCGGCATGACCATTTAACCAAATATGGACAACAGAGAACACAGATATTGCGTGATAATGTGCGGCGGCATCGGCAGTCGGTTCTGGCCCTACAGCCGCACCCGGCTGCCCAAGCAGTTCCTCGATTTTTTGGGCACGGGCCGCACGTTGCTTCAGATGACCTTCGACCGCATCACGCGGCTGGTGCCGGTGAGCAACATCGTGGTGATGACCAACGAGATGTATGCCTCGCTGGTGCGGGAACAACTTCCGGAGCTTGCCGACGACCAGATACTATTTGAGCCGGCACGGCGCAACACGGCGCCCTGCATAGCGTGGGCGGCGTGGCACATCGCGGCCCGCGACCCGGAGGCCTCGATGATAGTCTGTCCGGCCGACCACCTCATTACCCGCAACGACCGCTTCGACGAGGCCGTTGCGCGTGGTTTCGACTTCGTGGAGACGCACGATGCCCTTCTGACGCTTGGCATAGAGCCGACACGCCCCGAGACGGGCTACGGATATATCCAGGTCGGCGAGCCGGTGGAGGGCGACATCTCCAAGGTAAAGACCTTTACAGAGAAGCCCGATCTGGAGCTGGCAAAGGTGTTTTTGGCTTCGGGTGAGTTTTTCTGGAACTCGGGTATCTTTATGTGGCGCGTGACTGCCATCCGGGAGGCATTGCGGACTTGTACGCCGGACATAGCGTCGGTGTTCGACAAGGGCGGCCCCGAGACGTATCTTAGCCTGGAGAGCGAGCGCCACTTCATAGCGGAGGCTTTTCCGGGCTGCGTAAGCATATCGATCGACTATGCCGTGATGGAGCGGGCCACGAACGTCTACGTCGAGACCGTTTCGTTCGGCTGGAGCGATGTGGGCACCTGGAGCGCGCTGTACGACCTGTCGCCCAAGAACAGCGAGGGCAATGTGACGCAGAACTGCAACGTGCTGGCCTACAACTGCGCCGGCAATATCTTCGCGGTGCGCGGCGAGAAGCTCATCGTTGCCGACGGCCTGCAGGACTATATCATAGCCGACGCCGACGGCGTGCTGCTTATCTGCCCCAAGTCGCGTGAGCAGAAAATCAAGCAGATGGTGACCGACGCGCGCCTTAAGTTCGGCGACAAGTACGAATGATTACACGGACAATCAACACACAAGGATGAAAATAGACACTGTCATATCGCAGGCAGTATCCAAAGGCCTGCAGGAACTTTACAATATATCTGCCCAGCCGCAGACAATAGTGCCCCAGGCAACCCGCAAGGAATTCGAGGGCAATCTCACTATTGTGGTTTTTCCATGGGTCAAGGAGGCTCGCACCTCTCCCGAAAATTTAGGCAAAGCCCTGGGCGAGTGGCTGGTTGCCAACGAGCCGGCCGTGGGCGCCTTCAACGTTGTGAAGGGCTTCCTGAATCTTACGATCACGCCGTCGTTCTGGAACTCCGTTCTGACCGGCATCGAGGCCGACCCCGAGTTCGGCATCACGCCCGTCACGCCGGAGAGCCCTCTGGTGATGGTCGAATACTCCAGCCCGAACACCAACAAGCCCCTGCATCTGGGCCACCTGCGCAACATTCTGTTAGGTAGCAGTCTGAGCCGCATCCTGGCTGCGGGCGGCAACCGCGTTGTGCGCACAAACATCGTCAACGACCGCGGCATACACATCTGCAAGAGCATGCTGGCGTGGAAGAAATGGTTCGACGGCGCCACTCCGGAGAGCGCCGGCGTCAAGGGCGACCACCTGGTGGGCGACTGCTATGTTGCCTTCAGCTCGCACCTCAAGGAGGAGACCGAGGCCATTATGAAAGCCAATCCCGGCATTGAGAAGGATGCCGCCGAAGCTCAGACCGAGCTTATGGCCGAAGCGCGCGCCATGCTCCGCGCCTGGGAGGCTGGCGACCCCGAAGTGCGCGCACTCTGGGAGATGATGAACGGCTGGGTCTACGCCGGTTTCGACGAGTCCTACAAGCGCATGGGCGTGGGCTTCGACAAGATATACTACGAAAGCCAAACCTATCTCGACGGCAAGGCAAAAGTGCTCGAAGGCCTCGAGAAAGGACTTCTCTACCGCCGCGACGACGGCTCGGTGTGGGCGGACCTCACCGCCGAAGGACTTGACCACAAGCTGCTGCTGCGCTCGGACGGCACCTCGGTCTACATGACGCAGGATATCGGCACGGCCAAGCAGCGCTTCGACGACTATCCCATCGACCGGATGATCTACGTTGTCGGCAACGAGCAAAACTACCACTTCCAGGTACTTTCGATACTTCTGGACCGCCTGGGCTTCAAGTGGGGCAAGGACCTTGTGCACTTCAGCTACGGCATGGTCGAGCTCCCCGAGGGCAAGATGAAGAGCCGCGAGGGCACTGTGGTCGACGCCGACGACCTGATGGAGGAGATGAAGAGCACCGCCCGCGAGGTATCCTCGCAGCTTGGCAAGCTCGACGGTCTCAGCGAGGCCGAAATAGACGCCATCGCCGAAACGGTCGGCATGGGCGCCCTCAAATACTTCCTGCTTAAGGTAGACCCTCGCAAAAACATGGTGTTCAACCCCAAGGAATCAATCGATTTCAACGGCAACACCGGTTCGTTCATCCAGTACACCTACGCCCGCATCCGGTCGGTTCTGCGCCGCGCCGAAGCCGCCGGCCTCGAACGCGCCGACTACAGCGGCGTAACTCCCGGCAGCAAGGAAATCGACCTTATACAGCACCTTTCGGACTTCCCGGACGTTGTAAAAGAAGCGGGACGCTCGTTCTCGCCCGCGCTGATAGCCAACTACGTCTACGAGCTGGTCAAGGAATACAACCAGTTCTACCACGACTGCCCGATAATGCGCGAAGAGGATGCCGCCGTGCGCTCGCTGCGCCTTGCGCTGAGCGACGCCACCGCCCGCGTGGTGCGCACCGGCATGGGCCTGCTGGGCATCGACGTGCCCGAACGTATGTAACCATTAACTCTCCAACACAACAATGACACCTGACTACAACTACAACGACCAATATCTCCGTCCCTCGGGACCGCAGGATATTGCAGCCACCGTGACGAGCACCATGAAGAAGGTGTACGTCAAAATGACCCTGGGTCTCATCGTCACCGGCCTGGTGGCCTGGTTCTGCGCCAACTCTTTGGGCTACCGCCACTTCCTGGCGGTCAACTCATGGTTTATGTGGGTTTTGATATTCGGCGAATTCGGCCTGGTTATTGCCATCAACGGCGCAATCAACCGACTGTCGTCCGGGGTGGCCTCGCTGCTGTTCTACGCCTTCGCCGTTGTCAACGGCTTGATGTTCAGCACCATCTTTCTGGCCTACAGCACCACGGCCATAGCCAAAACCTTCTTCATCACCGCGGGCACCTTCGGCGCGATGAGCATCTACGGCTACTGCACTCGCTCCGACCTGAGCCGCTTCGGCAGCTTCCTGTTCATGGCTCTGATCGGCCTGATTATAGCCTGCGTGGTGAATGTGTTCCTGCGCAGCAGCGGTCTGGACTGGGTGATTTCTATTGCCGGTGTGTTCATCTTCGTGGGCCTCACCGCATGGGATACGCAGCAAGTCAAGCAGATGGCTATGCTGACCCCGGCCGAGTACCGCAGCAAGCTGGCCACTGTCGGCGCCCTGACCCTCTATCTGGACTTCATCAACCTCTTCCTTTTCCTGCTCCGCTTCTTCGGTGGCAACCGCGACTGACGACAATTCATCAACCATATGCAAGCTAAATACCACAGAATACTCCTGAAGCTCAGCGGCGAAAGCCTCATGGGCGCCCAGGGCTACGGCATCGACCCGCAGCGCCTGGCCGACTACGCCACCCAGATAGCCGAGCTGGCAAATTCCGGAGTCGAAATTGCCATCGTTATCGGCGGCGGCAACATTTTCCGCGGCCTCAGCGGCACCTCCAAGGGCTTCGACCGCGTCAAGGGCGACCAGATGGGCATGCTCGCCACTGTAATAAACTCGCTGGCGCTGTGTTCGGCGCTGGAGACGCGCGGCACCAAGGCCAGCGTGCTCACTGCCGTCAATATGTTCCCCATCGGCGAGCACTACAGCACAGCCCGCGCCCTCGAACGCCTCTCCAAGGGCCAGGTAGTGATAGTGGCCGGCGGCACGGGCAATCCCTTCTTCACCACCGACACCGCCTCGGCTCTCCGCGCCGTAGAGCTTCGCGCCGACGTTATGCTCAAGGGCACCCGCGTGGACGGCATCTACACGGCCGACCCCGAAAAGGACCCCTCGGCGACTAAATTCGAGCAGATAACCTACGACGACGTATATCGCCTGGGCCTCAAAGTGATGGACCTCACCGCAACTACCCTCTGCCGCGAAAACGGCATGAAGATCATCGTGTTCGATATGGACACCCACGGCAACCTCGCCCGCGTGGTCGAAGGCGAGAATATCGGCACACTCGTTTACTGATTAACAACAACCTCAAACATATCACCATGACCGACCCAAAAACCTACATCGCCCCGGCCGAGGAAAAAATGGAAATGGCCGTTATTTACCTGGACGAGACCCTGGCGCGCATACGTGCCGGAAAAGCTAATCCCAAGATTCTGGACGGAGTGCGCGTAGACTACTACGGCTCCATGGTTCCGGTGAGCAACGTTGCCAACGTAGCCGTGCCGGATGCCCGCACCATCACCATCACACCCTGGGAGAAAGCCATGTTCAAGGTAATCGAAAAGGCTATCATCAACTCCGAGGTGGGCATCACGCCCGAAAACAACGGTGAGGTTATCCGCCTCTCCATCCCTCCGCTGACCGAAGACCGCCGCAAAGCGCTGGTGAAGCAGTGCAAAGCAGAGGCTGAAAACGCCAAGGTTTCGGTGCGCAACGCCCGCCGCGATGCAATCGACGGCCTCAAGAAAGCCGTTAAGCAGGGCATGCCCGAAGACACTGAGAAGGACGCCGAGGCAAACGTGCAGAAGATACACGACAAATTCCTCAAGCGCATCGACGATATTTTCGCCGCCAAGGAAAAAGAAATCCTTACCGTCTGACAGCACAGCGCGTCAGAGTGCAGACCAAACGGGGCGCAGCCGGATGCCGGCCGCGCCCCGAATTTTTTGGCGGACAAGGTTGCGGTTCATCCCGACGAATCCCGACGAATCCCGATGAAAACCGACTGATTATCAATTATCAATTATCAATTATTCAGGCGTTGCGGACGAGGTCGGCGATCTGGGTGGAATCGAGCCCGAGTGTGTGTGCTTCAATCGAGGTTCTTGCTAGGGGGGGGAGAAGCAAAATGCGCTATATATTAAACTATTTTTAACATAAAAATTTTTGAGCTTCTGTGAAATCGTGTTAACTTTGCGAAGCGACAAGCTTTTACTCCCCATGATTTAAGCCATGAAAAAATTGAAACAATTCGTTAAAGTCTCCTTCATTGTTATTATAATGGGTTTGTGCGGGTGCACAGATGAAATCCCCGGAACAATTCAGCCTGACCGGATTTCAGATGTTGAGATACCAATGAGAAATACTGAAGATGCAGCAACAATTGAGGAAATATTCAATGTTGCAAACAGGAATGATGTTGAAAATCCCTCTCGGGCACAGTGTAATAACTTTACCGTGGAATCAGTAAATGATTCTTATGGAGAGCCTGCGTTATACATAGTTAATTATGGTCAGGATGAAGGTTGGGCCGTTATAAGCGCTTCCAAAAACATAGAGCCGATCCTGGCATTCTCTGATGAAGGCTATTTCGATATTGACTCAACAAGGTCAATAATAGGACTAGGGAGGTGGATTGAAGGTGCCCTCCATTCGGTTGCTCACTCATCCGAACAACATGCCGATACTATTGCCAAAAATAGAAAGATGTGGTTGCCCTTTTCATCAAAGGATATTACTGAGAGTAGGTCCTTAGGGACTCTAGAAGAGAGTCATAGGGATACCTATGGAGAGATACTTGACTATGTTTCACAGAATGAGCTTGATGAATTAAATCGAATTGCTCATGATTCCTTACACAGTTGGATGAATAAAGGCTGGCGAGTTGAAGTATACAGCTGGGATCTGTTTGAAGAGGACATGGCACTCTATGATGAACTCACGGGAGGGGCTATGTACTACAGATATGTTCCTAATATTTGTGATTTCACGTTCCGCATTACACGTGAAGTTAACAAAACAGAACGTAATCTGGCCGTTAAGACAATTTGGGAACAAGAAAATGGTTACAATCAAAGTTTCCCACCAAGCCAGACTGGAATAAAGAGTCATGCATATGTGGGATGTGGTCCTCTTGCAATTGGACAGATTATGAAATATCATAAATTTCCGAGTTCCATAAACTGGAATTTAATGCCGGATAAGTATGCAACAAAGGAGACTTCGGATTTCTTACTTGATGTGGCAAATCAAAGCAATGCAGACTTCCAAGATGCACAAACCAGTATAACTGCTGCAGGTGCACAGCAAGCTTTTCGCCATTATGGGTATGTAGTAGACAGAGATTATTGTATTTTGGGAGCTGGGAAACCTCAGAATTTCCCTTCATATTATTGCTGTACCTTGAAAAGGGCAAATGTAGTTGTTGGTGGCCATGCTTGGTTGTCCGGTGGAACTGGCAGCGACAGACAAGAGGTATATGATGAAATCTATACTTTTGTCGCGCCCAAAACCTTAAACAGATGGCGGTCAAGAATGATTTCCAGTAGTAGAGTGAATTACGAGTATATGATATGGGGATGGAACGCATCGCTAAACGGATATTATATTACCAATCATATAAATCCGCCCGGATATGAGATAGAAGGCAAAATATATTATTTAAATGTAGCTAAGCCATGAAAAAATATTTTTTTAAGAGATTTGCCGCGGCCATTGTTGTAGGGATGGTGTGCGTGGCCGCATGTGCACAATTCGGCGTGGGTGCTGATTTGCGTTTGGCGCCTTGGGGTGGGCATGAAGGTGACTATGAGGTGCTTGAGAGTCGGTTCATTGGTTCTGACATTGTAGCCAACTACAAATTTGAATTGCCGAAGGGGTTCTACCTCTTGCCTGAAGTTGGCTTCGTCTATCAGAGTATGTATAAAACCGATATGAAAGACTATTGGATTTATTACACTCCATTGGGAGGTACGGCCGAAAATAAGGACTATCCCGACAAACCTTATCAAGTAGGTTTCGACGTCACTGCCCTGGCCGGTTACAACCTGTCCAGGCATTGGTCTGTTTTCACCGGACCGCGATATGGCTATTCATTTGTTAGCAACCCCGAGTGGGTTTCTTATCGTAGACACCATTTCGATTGGCGTATAGGGCTGGACTATACTATAGGGAAATGGAGCATAAGCGCAAAGTGCGACATTGCATTTTTGAAAAGCCAGACAAATAGGCACCGGATAAGGCAGAGCACTGCTTTGGTGTTTGGATTCCGCCGACAGTTCTAACACTAAGCGCTCCGCCGAATAGCGGAGCGCTTAGTGTTTATGCCGTCAAATTATTCAGGCGTTGCGGACGAGGTCGGCAATCTGGGTAGGGTCGAGGCCGAGTGTGTGTGCTTCGGCGGAGGGTTTGTAGCGGTTTAGGAATCGGTCGGGGAGGCCGAGGTTGACCACGCGCACGGAGTAGTCGCCCAGCAGGGATGCTATGCGCTGGCCGAAGCCGCCGTCGACGATGCCGTCTTCGAGGGTAACGACGAGTCGATAGGAGCGGAGCGCTTCGAGAGCAGCGACGTCGGGAGCGTTGAAGCTTCGGGGGTTGATGAGGGTGACTTGGATGCCGTCTTCGGCCAGGAGGTCGGCGGCACGTGCGGCGCGGTCGAAGAAGGCGCCGGCGCCGATGATGGCGACGTCGCCTCCGCGGCGTACTATTTCATATGCCGGGGCGGAGTAGTCGGTCAGCAATTCGCAGTCGGGGTTGGAAACTACCGGGCCGCCGGGCACGCGGACGGCGACCGGGCGTTGGGTCTGCTCGATGGCCCAATCGAGCATGGCGGTGAACTCTTCGCGGCAAGTAGGAGCCAGATAGAGTAGGTTGGGTATGGTGCTGAGGTAGGCGATGTCGAAGAAGCCCAGGTGGGTTTCGTCGGTCATGGCGAACAGACCGGTGTGGAACACGGGGAACACGGCGGGCATGCTGTTGAGGGCCACGTCGTGGCTCATCTGGTCGTAGGCGCGCTGGAGGAATGTGCTCACCACGCCGAACACGGGGCGCATGCCGGCTTTGGCGAGTCCCGCCGTCATCGTTAGGGCCTGCTGCTCGCAGATGCCGACGTCGACAAAGCGGCGCCCTACGGCTTTGCGACGTGCCGGTGTGAAGCCGATAGCTCCGGGAGTGCCGGCTGTGAGGGCCACGATGGCGGGGTTCTCCTCCATTCGCAGCAGCATATGGTCGGCGTAGATGTCGGTGTAGTCTTGCTCGGCGGTTCCGGCGGCGGCTTGGCGCAGGGGCGTTCCGGTTGCGGCGTCGAAGGGTCCGGAGTAGTGGAATGCTTCCTTGTTGGCCTCGGCCACGGGGAGGCCCATACCCTTCATGGTGTTGAGGTGGACCACCACGGGGTGTGTGCTGTTTTTGACTGCCGAGAAGGTTTCGATGAGGCGGCTCAGGTCGTTGCCGTAGTTGACATATATATAGTCGTAGCCGAAAGCGCGGAACACGTTGGGTTCGGCGGTGCCGTTGGAGTTTCGCAGCAGGCGCAGGTCGGCGTAGAGTGCTCCGTGGTTTTCGGCGATGCTCATGTTGTTGTCGTTGACCACGACGATGAAGTTTGTGCCCAAAGTAGCGCCGTAGTCGAGACCTTCGAGGGCCATGCCGCCGCCGAGTGAGCCGTCGCCGACCACAGCGACGACGTTTTCGGAGTCACCGCGCAGGTCGCGTGCTTTGGCCAGGCCGGTGGCCAGAGATATTGCCGTGGAGGTGTGGCCGATGGAGAAGAGGTCGTAGTCGGGGTTTTCGCGCGGGTTGGTGTAGCCGGTGACGTCGCCGTAGTGCTCGGGGTCGATGAAAGCTTCCATACGGCCGGTGAGCATCTTATGGGGGTATGTCTGATGCGATACGTCGAACACTATTTTGTCGGTAGGGGTGTTGAAGACATAGTGCAGGGCGATAGTGGCCTCCACCATGCCCAGGTTGGGACCGACATGGCCGCCGGTTGCGCTGAGTTTGTGGATGAGAGCGGACCGCATCTCTGCGGCTACGGCGGTGAGCTGCTTGAGGTTCATCTTGCGGATATCGGCCGGAGAGTGTATTCCGGCAAGGGCAGAGTATTGCATATGGTCTGTGTTTTATTGTCGGTGGTTATGCGCTGATATAACGCGGCTCGGAGGGGTTTTACTATGGAGGTAGGCTCTATTTAACTATTTTTTGCGGCAACTTTTGGCTTAATGGAATAAAAAATGGGCGAAATAGTACAAAAGGAACAAAAACTTGGAAGTTTGGACCAAAGTTAACGAACTTTTGTTTAATTTCGCACTTCGAACAAAGGAGCGAACAAATTGCATCGCTCATCGGTTTGATTTTTACGGGCGCAAGATTGCGCCCGAGGTAAACACGTTTCACCACTTCCGCTATGATGCCGATACATTTCATCACTTCCCGGATGCGCCGCACCGCCGCCCTGGCGATGGTTGCGGGCGCATTGACGGTGGGCGCGCAGTCCGCGCCGGATAACTCTCTGCCGCCGGAGGCCATGCCGCCGGTGCAGACCACCGTGCAGCTTCCGGGGATTGTTCCTCTTGATTCATGCCGCGCAATGGCCCTGCGCAACAACAAACAGCTAATGATGGCCCGCGAGAGGGTGAACAAGGCTCACTACCAGAACCGTGAGGCCTTTGCGGCATATCTGCCCGGCATCGACTTTGCCGGTGGATATATGTACAACCAGCGCAAGATTTCCATCTTCGACTCCGACCAGCTGCTGCCTACCAAGTCGTTCGACCTGCACACCCAGTCCTACCAGTTCAATCTGGTAACAGACCCGGCAACCGGCGCTCCCATCAAGGGGCCCGACGGCCAGTATATTCCCTCGACGGTCGCTCTGATTCCCAAGGAGTCGATGGAGTACAATATCCACAACGTTTTCTTCGGGGCCGTCACACTGACACAGCCCGTCTACATGGGCGGTAAGATTGTGGCCATGAACAAGATTACCAAGGCTGCCGAGCGGGCCGCCCGCGACCTGCAGATTGCAGAGGCCGAAAACGTGATCTACGCCGTCGACGCTGCTTATTGGATGGTTGTTTCGCTCAAAGCCAAGAAAGCCCTGGCCGACAGCTATGTGAATCTGCTCGACTCGCTCCACCGCAATGTTTCCCTGATGTATCAGGAAGGCGTGGCTACTCGCAGCGATGTTCTAAGCGTCGACGTCAAGCTCAACTCGGCGCGGGTCGACCAGCTCAAGGTCGACAACGGCCTGGTGCTGGCCCGCATGGCCCTCGCCCAGGTGTGCGGCCTGCCGGTCAACACTGTCTTTACTCTTGCCGATGAGGACAACGACAGCCCGGTGCTCTCGCGCGACTACAACGGAGATGCCGACAACTACGATATGGAAGCCGTCTACGCCCGCCGCCCCGACCTGCGCGCCCTGGAGCAGGGCGTCGAGGTGGCACGTCAGCAGAGCCGCGTGGCCCTGAGCTCTATGTTGCCCAATGTGGCTATCATAGGATCATACGAGGTGTCGAACCCGAATATGTACGATGGCTTCAAGCGCCGCTTCAAAGGTGCTTTCTCTGTCGGCGCAATGGTGTCGATTCCACTTTGGCACTGGGGCGGAAATCTCAATAAATACAAGGCCGCCAAGAGCGACGCCATTATCCGCGAGCTCGAACTCGACGATGCCCGCGAGATGGTCAGCCTTCAGGTCAGCCAGGCTGCTTTCAAGACTCAGGAGGCACACCGCACCTACGTGATGACCATGAGCAACATAGCCAGCGCCGACGAGAACCTGCGCTCGGCGACTCTCGGTTTCCGCGAAGGCGTTACAACCACCGAACTCGTAATGGAGGCCCAGACGGCATGGCTCAAAGCACACTCCGAGCAAATCGACGCCATGATCGACGTTCAGCTCTGCCAGACTTACCTCTCCAAGGCTCTCGGAACCCTTTGGCAATAAAAAAAGTGTATAACATCTAAATCTTCATATTATAATGTCCACAGAAGATAAGACTCAGCAATCGAAGGCCGGCCGTGGCCTGCTGCTCACAATGGGCATCGTGGTGCTCGCAGTGGCTGCAGTGTCAATAATAGGCTTCGTGTTCATGAACAAGCCCGACGACTATATCGAAGGCCAGTTCGAAGGTACTACTGTGCGCGTCTCCGGCAAGCTCGCCGGACGCGTCGAGCAGATCTACGTTCGCGAGGGCGACACCGTGCGCGCCGGCGACACTTTGGTCCACATCCACTCCTCCGTGGTTGAGGCTCAGCTTGCGCAGGCTCAGGCCATGCGCGAGGCTACCGCCGCCCAGAACCGTAAGGTAGACGCCGGCACCCGCACACAAATCATAAACGCCGCTGCCGACATGCTCGCCCAGGCCGAAGCTGCCGTGACCATCACTCAGAAAACTTATCAGCGCATGGAGCGCCTCTTCGGCGAAGGTGTCGTCACCGAGCAGAAACGCGATGAGGCCCGCGCGGCCTACGATGCCGCCGTGGCTGCCCGCAACGCTGCTCAGAGTCAGCTTTCGCTGGCCCGCGACGGCGCTCAGGTCGAAGACCGCCAGAGTGCGGCTGCTATGGTGGATGCCGCTTCCAGCACTGTCGACCAGGTGGAGGCCCTGCTGGCCGACAGCTATCTCACCGCGCCCTGCGACGGCACTATCGACCAGGTTTTTCCCGAATCGGGCGAACTCGTGGCTATGGGTGCGCCTATCATGAGCGTGCTGCGCGCCGACGACCGCTGGGTGACCTTCAATGTCCGCGAGGAGCTCCTTTCCGACCTACCGATGGGTAAGCGCTTCAACGTGATGGTGCCCGCCCTGGGTGGCGAGGACGTCGAGGTCGAAGTGTACTTCATCCGCGATATGGGTACCTATGCCACCTGGCGCTCTACCAAACCCACCGGAAGCTACGACAGCCGTACCTTCCAGATCAAAGCGCGCCCGACTTCGCAGCACGCCGGCCTGCGCCCCGGCATGAGCGCTATATATAAGTAATCGAAAAACCTCAAGAGTCAGACTGATATGCTCGACTACGGCTTTAAAGACGTGATGCGGCGCGAAATACGACGCATGGGCAGCCGCCCGGCCTACCTGGTGGGCATGGTGGTGATCCCTCTGTTGGTGACGCTCTTCTTTGTCAGCCTCCTTAGTGTGGGTTTGCCTGAGCGCATCCCCAATGCCGTGGTCGACCTCGATCAGAGCACTATGTCGCGCCAGGTGCGCCGCACCCTCGCGGTGTCGCAGCTGGTGGATCTCTCGCGCGAGGCCGAGAGCTACGACAAAGCCCTCGATATGGTGCGCCGCGGTGAAGTGTATGGCTTCTTCGTCATTCCCACCGACTTCGAACGGGACGCCCTGGCCGGGCGAACCCCGACACTGGAGTACTTCTCCAATATGACTTACTTCGTGCCCGGCACGCTGACTTTCAAAGGTTTCAAGACTGTCGCCGTCACTACTGCCGGCGGTCTCGCCAAAACCACCCTGGTCAGCCTGGGACTCAATGCTGAGTCAATAAGTGGGCTGCTGCAGCCGGTTGTTGTGGACATCAACCCGCTCAACAACCCCTGGATGAACTACTCCATCTATATGACGCCGTCGTTCACTATGGCGACTTTCGTGCTGATGATCATGGTGATGACCGTCTTCTGCATAACGGGAGAAATCAAGCAGGGCACCTCCATCGAGTGGATGCGGGCCGCACGAGGTCGAATCTCGGTCGCTCTGGTGGGCAAGTTGCTGCCCCACACATTGGTTTACTTTTGCGTGGGCGCCGGCCTGCTCTGGATGTTCTTCGTATGGCAGCACTTCCCCGTCAATGGAGCCATGGGCTGGATATTCCTCGCAACCGCTTTGGTCATCCTTGCCAGTCAGGCCTTTGCCCTGTTCATATGCTGTGTGGTCCCCAATCCCCGACTCGCCTTCAGCATAGTGGCCCTCTTCGGCGTGCTAAGCTACTCCTTCACCGGTTTTTCGATGCCCGTGCCGAGCATGTACGGCGCTATAGCCGTCTTCAGCTGGCTCGCCCCGGTGAGGTACTGGTATCTCATCTTCATCGGAGATGCCCTCAACGGCTATCCCATCTACTACTGCCGCTGGTACTTCGTGGCTCTCATCGGTTTCTGCCTGGTGCCAGTTCTGCTGGTGCGACGCCTCAAAAAAGCTTTGTTGAACCCCGTTTACGTGCCCTGATATGAGCTTGTTTGCTAAAATATCCAACTGGTTCTCCGGTATGGCCCGGGTGTTCGCAAACCAGTTTCGCCTCATCTTCAAAGATGCCGGCGTGATGCTTTTCTTCGTTGTTCTGCCTCTGGCATACCCCATCGTATATACCCTTATATATAATAAGGAGTTGGTGCGCGAAATTCCGGTCGCCGTCGTCGACGACTCCCGCACTGCCGCCAGCCGCGATTTCGTGCGAGTGGCCGGAGCAAGCCCTACCATCAAAATCTACGACTACGCCGACAATATGTCCGACGCCCGACGGATGATGGCCGAACGAAAGGTTTTCGGTGTGCTCTATATACCCTACGACTATTCCCGCACAATCGGAAACGGCGAGAGCGCACACGTGACCTTCTACTCCGATATGTCGCTGCTGCTCCGCTATCGAGCCTTCATGGCGGCCTTGACCGACATCCAGGTCAAAGTGGCCGGCGACATCACCGGCCAGCGTGTCGCCGAAATAGGAGCCGACAGCTTCCTGACCGGAGACTCTCCTCTGCCAATAGCCAGCGAGAGCAACTTCCTCGGCGACGTCGAGCAAGGTTTCGCGTCCTTCGTAATCCCCGGAATCGTAATCCTCATCCTGCAGCAGTCTATGCTTCTCGGCATCGGTATGCTCGAAGGTACTTCGCGCGAACGCCGTCGCCGAAACGGTGGCATCGACCCACTCCGCGTGCAGGGCGTTTCCGCTTCCGCAACCGTGTGGGGCCGAACACTATGCTTCTTCGTGTTCTATCTCGCATTCACTATATATAATGTGCAGATAATACCCGGAATCTTCCGCCTACCACACTACGGCGCCCCCGCCGACTTCCTCCTCTTCCTCGTGCCATTCCTGCTCGCCTCTGCATTCCTGGGCCAGACACTCGTACCCCTGATGCGAGAGCGCGAAAGCCCATTCATTCTCATCGTCGCAACATCCGTAGTGTTCCTCTTCCTATCCGGTCTCACCTGGCCGAGATATGCAATGGGTCCCCTTTGGCACACCGTAGGCAACCTCGTGCCCGCAACATGGGGCGTGGAAGGTTTCATACGCATTAACACCAACTCCGCAACCCTCGAGCAGAACAGCGTTCCCTACCTCTGGCTCTGGGGCCTCGCCGCGGCCTACATGGTCACCGCAATCCTCGCCACAGCCTACCTCAACCGCAAAGCCAAGGCAGCTGAAAATTGAGACCGCCGCAAGGAGGGCGAGCTTCCGGCTCGCAAGCCGCGAAAGGCCGCCCAAGGAGGGCGAGCTTCCGGGTCGCAAGCCGCCAAAGGCCGTCCCAGGAGGGCGAGCTTCCAGCTCGCAAGCCGCCAAAGGCCGCCCAAGGAGGGCGAGCTTCCAGCTCGCAAGCCGCCAAAGGGCCCCAAGGAGGGCGAGCTTCCAGCTCGCAAGCCGCCACAGGCCGCGCCCCAAAAGCCCCCGTTCCTCAAAAAAATCAAGATTTATCGAGCTTCCCCGAGCTGAATCGAGCTGAATCGGCTCGCCCCCGCTAGCCCCCGGGCAAAAAAACTGCTCTCGGGCGCGAAAGAGCGCGAAAAAGATTGCAACCCTCCCCTCCGCCCAAAAACAAAAAATGAGGCGTGAGGTTCAAAAACCGCGCCAAATAGCCAAAACACCCCAATTTGCCGCAAATCAGCGAAATAAGGCCGAAGAGCCGCCGCGCCAACTGCAAACAAACGTTAAAACTATGCTTTAAAACACATTTTCTTGCCGAAAAATTTGGAGATTGTGGATTTTGGTTGTAACTTTGCACTCGCTTTCGGGAAGAGACCTGAAGCAAGGCAAAAAGGCCTTAAAGATTGTTAAAATTTCGAACAAAATTTGCACAGTCGCGTTATTGGCCGTAACTTTGCCGAGCTGACCGGAAACAAGCCGTAAGCAACGAGTTCTTTGAAACAATGACATCAAGATACAAGTAGTAGTACAAGAGTAGTAACGGAAGGTGCCGCGGCGCACGTCGCTGCGGTCAACCAAGAAGTTCGGCTCTGTCAATTCTATCCATAAACTGAAGATAAACGGCATCCCTTGGCGGGAACAACGCTTCGGATTTGGCGACTGCGAAGACAACAAATCAAGTTGTCTTGTTTAATTTGAAAAAA
>ENA-ORLW01000518-ORLW01000518.1-human-gut-metagenome-genome-assembly--contig:-NODE-518-length-54598-cov-3.363236_pt1 | contig 54598 bp, 48 predicted proteins | sample MGYA00243017_ERZ508829 | MGnify/ENA primary metagenome ERZ508829 (study PRJEB26277, sample SAMN04329776) | human gut metagenome | biome: human-associated habitat | host: Homo sapiens | place: USA...
GGAGCCATAACAAAAGAAGCACTACTATTGCAGTGCTTCTTTTGTTTTTGTATTATTTATCTGCAAGAGTGCGAAGCTTTAACAAGCATAATACGACTCAAAAAATACGATAAAATTAATGACCTTTAATGATTATGTTGTTAGAGTACGGATTTAATCTGCACTTTTTTTATATATAAAAAACGCCCGGACTAGCCGGGTGTTTTTATTAAACAGTAATATGATTATGTTTTTCTAAAAGATTCTTTATTTTTTCATGTGGGTCAATAATTGAGGATATAGATAAATCGTGATTTAATGATGCAATAAAATAAGCAATGTATTTAGAAACATCAACTTCATAAAACCAATCACGGCTTAAAAGTTCAGGAGTACGGTATGTCAGATTAGTTCCCAGAACACCGTCAATAATGCCATCGTTAACAGCTTTATCGAACTTTTCAAGACCGTTTGTGAAGATAGCATATGTTGCATATGCATAAATCTTTCTGGCTTTTCTTTTCTTTAGTTCATAAGCTAAATCAAGAACAGATTCACCAGAAGAAATAATATCATCAGCTACAAAAACATCTTTGTCTTCAACATTGTTTCCTAAATATTCATGAGCAACAATAGGATTTCTTCCGTCAACAACAGTTGAAAAGTCACGGCGTTTATAGAACATACCAAGGTCAACGCCTAAAACAGATGCATAGTACATATTTCTGTTCATAGCACCTTCATCAGGAGAAATAACCATAAAGTGATTTTTATCAATTATAATATCGTCGATATTTTTAAACATTGATTTTAAAACTTGGTATGACGGAATAATGTTGTCAAATCCCATCAAAGGTACCGCGTTTTGAACACGAGGGTCATGTGCATCAAAGGTCAGGATGTTTGAAACACCCATAGCTTCAAGCTCCTGAAGTGCAACAGCACAGTCTAAAGACTCACGATAGTTTCTTCTGTGCTGTCTTCCGCCGTAAAGAATAGGCATAATGACATTAATACGGTGAGCTTTACCGCCGACAGCCTGAATGATTCTTTTAAGGTCTTGATAATGGTCGTCGGGTGACATGCGGTTTTCCTGTCCGAAGTAATCATATGTGCAGTTATAGTTTCCTACATCACAGATTATGAATAAATCATCACCTCTGACGGTAGACTTAATAATTCCTTTTCCATCACCGGAAGAGAATCTTGGACAATCAACATCAATGAGATAACTGTCCTTTTCAATTCCGCTTTCATTAGCCCATTTAGTAAGATAATTATCAATTTTAGCACTTATTTCCTGCGTGCCGTTCATTCCGATAATTCCCAAAGGTCCTACCTGAGTTTGTGTGTCAAATAAAACGCCTTTTTTACTGCTGTTCATAAAAAATCTCCTTATATTATAATTTTAAAAAATATCCTGTTTTTTCTTTCTTGAACGCCTTATGTTCAAGAAAAGCGTCAGAGCAATTGAGATTATCAGAAATGACGGAACAAGCCACGGTGATTTCGATTTCTCAATTTTAATTTGATTCCATAGCTCTTGAGTATATGCGTTGGTATCATCAGATAAATTTATAAAAACTTCCGTTTTTTCTTTTAAATAGTCGTCTTGCGGACAACGAAGAGGATTTGATTTTATCTCGTCATCAAAAAGATTATAAACCCCTGTATGAGGAGTAGAATAACACAGATAGTCGCAGTTTACATAAGATATTTGAATTTCATTCAGAAAATTTATATACATCTCTGCGGCTTCTTTGTTTTTAGCTGATGCCGGTATGCAAACTGCGTCAACAAACTGATTTGTACCTTCCTTCGGTATACAATAGTCAAGGTCGCTGTTTTCATCAATCATGGTTTGAACATCACCTGCATAATAAGGTGCTATTGCAGAAGAGCCGCCGCCGATTTTATCGAAAATTTCATCCATAACATATGCCTGAACAAGATTTTTTTGCTGTTTTAAAGCGCTTGCAGCCTTTTCAAGTTCCTGCTTGTTTTCGGTGTTTTGTGAGTATCCGAGATAGGTGAGTGCAATACCGAATGCGTCACGGGGATTGTTAAACATTAAAATATTTCCTGAATTCGTTTCGTCCCAAAGGTCGCACCAACCGGTTATTTCTTTCTTGACCATTTTTTTATTATATACTATACAAACATAGCCCCATGTATATGGAACAGAATATTCATTTGACGGGTCGTATTCAAGACCTACATATTTCTTGTCAATATAACCGAAATTTGGAATGTTACTGTAATTTAGCTTTTGAATAAGCCCTTCATTAATCATTTTGGAAATCATATAGTCGGAAGGTACAACTATATCATAATCGCCGCCTCCGCTTTTTAGTTTAGAATAAAGTTCTTCATTAGTGGCAAAGGTTTTATAATTAACCTTTATACCTGTGAGCTTTTCAAATTCTTTATTTACATCCAGATAATCTTCTTCGTTTACTGCCATATATTCGCCCCAATTGCAGACGTTCAAAGTTATATTTTTATTCTTAAACTTTGAATAATCATAGTCTGACAACAGGTTTTTATCGAATTTTGTTAATATATTATCCATATCAACATTTTCACGCGTAATGTTTGTTTTTAATACTGTGTCTGTATTATCGGAACCGGTTTCAGAAGAAACATTGTTTTGAATTTCAGTTTTTTCCTCATTACCGGAAGAAGTGTTTTTTAAACAGCCTGACAGCATAACAAGCACTACAGACAATACAAGTGAAAATATGAGAGCTTTTTTCATTTATCAACATCCTTTATCAGTATAACACAATTTTTAAAAATAATCAAAGAAAAAAGAAAAATTATGACCTTGAAGATAAGTAACCTTGTCTTTCTTTTCTTATTTTATAGTTTGTCAAAGCGTTTTTTATAATTAAAACAGCCACAATAACTATAAAAATTATAGTTGAAAGAGCATTGATTTCAGGTGATACTTTTTTTCTGGTCATAGAATAAATTGTAATAGGAAGCGTTTCAACGCTTGTGCCCGAAGTGAAATAACTTACAACAAAGTCATCTATAGAGTAGGTAACTGCCATAAGAAAACCGGATAAAACGCCCGGCATTATTTCAGGAATTGTAACTTTAAAAAAGGCTTGTCTGGCATTACAGCCTAAGTCTTGGGCTGCTTCAACTAAATTAGGATTCATTTGTCTTAATTTAGGTATAACATTGTAGATAATGTACGGAATATTAAAAGTAATATGTGCCAAAATTAAAGAAATAAAACCAAACTTAAATCCTGAATAAACAGTAAATACTTTAAACAGCAGCATCAGTGAAACACCCATGATAATTTCAGGATTTATAACGGGAATATAAGTTACATTCATAATCACAGCCTTAGAAACGGGTTTCATTTTGTTTATTCCGATAGCGGCCGCTGTTCCGATAACTGTTGCCAATAATGAAGCTATGACAGCGATAATAATGGTGTTGAGCAAAGATATCATAATAGCTTCATTATGAAACAGCTTTGAATACCAGTGCAGGCTAAAGCCTGTAAAATTAGCTCTTGATTTCGATTCGTTAAAAGAAAAAACAATAAGAACCAATATAGGAATATACAAAAAAACTATAACAAAGGCAGTTATTGTTCTTGATAAAATTTTATTCATTAAATAACAGCCTCCTCACTTCCGAACTGATTAAACAGACTCATAATTAAGATAACTATAACCATTAAAACTAAAGACATAGCCGAACCTAAGTGGGGATTATATGAGTTACCTAAAAACTGAGATTCAATAATATCACCGATAAGGTCGTTAGTTCCGCCTCCGAGCATTCTCGAAATAATAAATGTTGACACAGACGGAACAAATACGGTGATAATACCTGTTGAGATGCCTTGCTTTGACAGCGGAAGTATAATCTTTCTGATTATCTGAAATCCCGAACAGCCCAAATCCTGAGCAGCCTCAATTACACTCGAGTCAATTTTAGTCATTACAGAGTAAAGCGGAAGAATCATAAAAGGAAGATAATTATATATCATTCCCAAAACAACAGCACCTGAGTTATTTATTAAATTAAACGGTCCTAAATGAAACAGCCCTAAAAATCTGTTAATTATTCCGTTTTCTTCAAGAAGCGTCATCCATGCGTATGTTCTAAGCAAAAAGTTAATCCACATAGGAAGTATAACTATCATAAGCATAGTGCCTTGTTTTCCCTTAGCAAGTCTTGATATCAGATAAGCAACAGGAAGCCCCAGAACCAAACATATTACCGTGGCAATAACTGAAAATTCAATAGAACGAAATAGTACATCTAAATAATCGTTCATAGCCACTATATTCGAAAAAGTGAATTTACCGTCTTGAGTTGTCATGGCAAAAAATATAACCAGACCAAGGGGGATAAGTGTAAATATTATCATCCATATAATATATGGGATAGCTAAAATTTTCGATTTCATAATTACAATCATACTCCTTTCAATGCTTTAATTGTTTTACATCGAATTTATAAGCACAAAACGAATGTCGTTAAACTTCCATCTTGTGCATAATGTGAATGTCCATAGGTTCAATATTCATTCCGACCAGTGAACCTACTTCTTCATGAAGAGTTGATTGTACCTTCCACTTATAACCGCTTGATTCGACAATCATTTCATAGTGAACGCCTTTAAAAATAACACTTTCAACAACGCCGGTAATGGCACCCTGAATCTGAGGAACTATTTTGACATCCTCAGGTCTTATAACCACATCTACAATTTCGTCTTTGTCAAAGCCCGAGTCAACGCAGGTGAAAGATTTTCCCGCAAAGTCAACAAGAAAGTCTTTTCTCATAATTCCGTCAATAATATTGCTGTCACCTATAAAATCGGCTACAAAAGCGTTTTTAGGCTCGTTATAAATATCAACAGGAGTACCTATTTGCTGAATAATACCGTCATTCATTACAACCACGGTATCGGACATGGTTAGTGCTTCTTCCTGGTCGTGTGTTACATAAACAAATGTTATTTCAAGTTCCTGCTGAATGTTTTTAAGCTCAATCTGCATTTCTTTTCTTAGTTTCAGGTCCAGTGCCCCTAGAGGTTCGTCTAAAAGAAGAACTTTAGGTCTGTTGACTAACGCTCTGGCAATGGCAACTCTCTGCTGCTGTCCGCCCGAAAGACTGTGAATAGAACGCTTTTCAAATCCGAAAAGGTTGACAAGCTCTAAGGCTTCCTGAACCCGTGTTTTTATTTCCTTGTCACTGAGCTTTTTTATTTTAAGACCGAATGCAATGTTGTCATATATATTTAAGTGAGGGAATAATGCATACTTTTGAAAAACAGTATTAACCTGTCTTTTATGAGGCGGAAGCTTAGTGATGTCCTTGTTATTAAAATAAAGAGAACCGCTTTTCATCTGCTGAAACCCGCCGATAATACGAAGGGTAGTAGTTTTTCCGCATCCTGACGGACCAAGCAGTGTGACAAACTGCTTATCAATTATATCCAGATTTATTTTCTTTAAAATCTGTTCTCCGTCAAACTCGACAATAGCATCTTTAAGACTGATTATAATGTTTTCCAACTTAGTTTACACTTCCAATTCTGTAATTTTTTATTCGACATTAATCGATAAGTTGATTATAAAGTATTTTAACTCAATTTACAATAGTTTTTTTGATATTTAGTTTATTTTTCAAAAAATTTAGAAATAGTATTTACAATTTGCATTTTGGGATGAAAAATACCAAAAAAATATTGCTATTTACATTAATATGGTATATAATAAAATAGAATATTTATATCTATTTTTTTATACTTTCATGCTTCATAATGATTGTTTGAGTAAAAGACGGCATGTTATTAAGGGGAATATTGTTTATGACAAAAGCAGAAATATTTTTTAATGAAATCAGTGATAAGCGAATAGCTTTTATCGGAACCGGTGTCAGCCACAATGATTTGATAAGGCTGTTTTTAAAGAAAGGTTATAACATAGTTATTTGTGACAAAAATAATTTAGAGGACAAAAACTCAGAGCTTTATAATGAGTTTAAGCAATCAGGAGCTGAATTTTCATTCGGTGATAATTATTTGGATGAGATTTTCAACTGTGATATAGTTTTCAGAACGCCGGGAATGTATTATAACGACGAAACGCTGACCAAAGCACGCAGACAAGGCGTTGTAATAACCAGCGAAATGGAAGTTTTCTTTGACCTTTGTCCCTGCAAAATCTATGCAGTAACCGGCTCGGACGGTAAATCAACTACGACGACTTTAGTATCTGAATTTTTCAAGGCTGACGGCAAAACTGTACATTTCGGCGGGAATATAGGAAAGCCTTTGTTATATCAAATTGAAAATATAAAGGAAGATGATGTGGCAGTGGTTGAGCTTTCAAGCTTTCAGCTGATTTCTATGAGAGAATCACCATATGCCGCGGCAATAACAAATATCACACCTAATCATCTTAATGTTCATGGAACAATGAAAGAATACATTGATGCCAAGTGTAATATTTTGCTCCATCAGAATGCTTTTTCAAAAGCTGTTCTTAATATGGATAATGACGAAACAAGAAAGCTTTGCGATATTGTCAGAGGCAGACTTTCATATTTCAGCAGAAAAGGAGTTCCCGAAATCGGAACTTTCTTGAACGAAGAGGGTATGCTTTGTTATAATGACTATGGTAAAATAACCGAAGTAGTCCATATGAACGATATAAAAATTCCCGGGATTCACAATGTTGAAAACTTCTTAACAGCAATTGCATTGACTTGGGGTGATGTTTCAATTAACAGCATTGTTAAAACCGCTAAGGAATTCGGCGGAGTTGAGCATAGAATCGAGTTCGTTCGTGAGGTTGACGGTGTAAGATACTATAACGATTCAATAGCTTCAAGTCCGACCAGAGTAATGGCAGGACTGAATTCATTCAATCAGAAAATCATTGTTATTGCAGGAGGATCTGATAAAGGTGTTCCTTTTGAACCTCTCGCTAAACCTATGAATGAAAAAGTTAAGGTTTTGATTTTGATGGGACAGACCGCCGAAAAGATAGAAAAGGCAGTTACTGAATGTGATGAATTCAAAACGAGCGGATTGAAAGTTATAAGAGTTAAGGATATGGAGCAGGCAGTTTTTACTGCAAAAGCCAATGCACAAAATGGTGATATAGTTTCGCTTTCTCCTGCCTGTGCGAGTTTTGATATGTATCCGATGTTTGAGGTCAGAGGAAGACATTTCAAGAGTATAGTGAATTCATTATAATAAATACAAAAAATCAATGCAGGGAATTAATATGGAAAAAAAAGAAATTACTGAAATATTATTTAAACTTACCAAACAAAACGGCGTTTCGGGTGATGAATTTTGTGCTTCACAAACAGCTGCCGAGATGCTGAAAAAATATACCGATGATGTCACAGTTGATGATTTTGGGAATGTTATTGCCAATATCGGCAAGCGTGAAAAGGGAAAGCCTCATGTAATGCTTGACGCACATATAGATGAAATAGGCTTTATCGTGACATATATCACCGACGACGGTTTTTTAAAAATCTCAAACTGCGGCGGGATTGACAGGCGGCTGCTTTTGGCACAGCAGGTAGAGGTTTTGTGTTCAAACGGGCAAAGATTGTTCGGCGTAATAACATCAACACCTCCGCATCTTGAAACAGATGATAAAAAAGTGCCTAAGTTAAGTGATGTTTTTGTTGATATAGGAATGTCAAAGGAAATTGCCCAAGAGAGTGTATCTCTCGGTGACAGGGTTATTATATCAAATAATCCGGCTGTTCTTTCAGGGGATAGGGTTACCTCAAAATGTCTTGACGACAGAGCGGGGGTTGTTACACTTATTTGTGCGGTTGATATGCTGAAAAATGAGTTTGATGATTTGGATTGCTCTTTGTCGGTAGTTTTTTCTTCTCAGGAGGAAACAGGAGAGAGAGGTGCTAAAACCGCTACTTATAAGGTTAATCCGGACATAGCTATAGCTGTTGATGTTTCTTTTGCGAGGGTTAAAGGTGATAAGATTGATAATTGCGGTGAAATGGGAAAAGGACCTATGATTGGCGTTTCTTCATCACTTTCAAAGCATCTGTCCGATAAAATTATAAATATTGCGAAAGATAAAGCTATTCCGTATCAGATTGAAGTTATGGGCGGAACTACAGGTACAAATGCCGATGCTATAGGAGTGACAAGAAGCGGAGTTAAAACGGTAACAGTATCTATACCGCTTAAATATATGCATACACCGGTTGAAGTTATTTCAATATCTGATATAGAAAGTTCAGCCGAGCTGATTGCCGAGTATATAAGAAGCGGGGTGAAGTCTGATGTTTAATAAGCTTCGTGATTTATGCCTGATTAACGGATTATCAGGTGATGAAGACAAGGTCAGAGATTATATTATTTCTAAAATTTCAGATAAATGTGAATACTCAGTTGATAATTTAGGTAATATTATTGCTTTTAAAAAGGGTAAAAAGACTCCGAAAAATAAGATTTTGATGTCTGCTCATATGGATGAGGTAGGATTGATTGTTAAATATATCAATGACGACGGAAGTTTGATGGTTGACAGCGTCGGCGGAGTAGACTGCAGGGTTGTTTTCGGCCGTCAGGTTTCAGTTGGTAAAAATGAAATGACAGGTGTTGTCGGAGGCGTTGCCATTCACAATCTTTCCGGTGAAGAAAGAGAAAAGGCTGTTTCAATTGATAAGTTAACTGTTGATATAGGGGCCGAAAACCGTGAAGAAGCTGAAAAGACAGTTGCTTTAGGAGATAGTATTTATTTTAAATCCGATTATATAGAATTCGGTGACGGTTTTATAAAATCAAAGGCTATTGATGACAGATTCGGCTGTGCTTTAATGCTTGAGCTTATTGAAAGTGAGCTTGAATATGACACTTATTTTTCATTTGTTGTTCAGGAAGAAATCGGACTTCGCGGTGCAAAGGTTGCATCATATACGGTGAATTCTGACTATGCAATTGTTTTAGAGGCTACAACTGCTGCGGATATTCCGCTTGCCGATGGTGAAAAGTCTGTTTGTAAATGCAAAAGCGGACCTGTTATATCTTTTATGGACCGTTCAACTATATACAATAAAGAGCTTTATAATTTGGCATTTGACTTGGCTAAGTCTAATAATATACCATGTCAGACCAAGACAATGATAGCCGGTGGGAATGATGCAGGAGCTATTCATATTTCAAGGGGCGGAGTGAAAACTATGGCAGTTTCAATTCCGTGCAGATATATACATTCACCGTCTTGTGTTGCCGGTAAGGATGATATGATAAACGCATTAAAGCTTGTGAAATTAGTTTTGAATGATATTTATAACAAATAGCTGAGCAGAATTTTAAAAATTAAGGATTTGAGGAGTTAAATCACATTAATGATAACAGAAACTCATGACATAACAAAAGAGCTTTTAAATACTCTTGAAAAAAATCATTATACACGACGAATAAAGTCACATTTCTTAGCTTATGCCACTGGCTATGATTTTTGCAGATTTTATTTCATTCGTGATAATGAGAATTCAGATAACGATGCAGTCATTTCAGTTTTTAATTCTTCTATGGTGTTGTCGGTTTTTGAAGGTCATAAGCTTTCTGATAATGAAATTTCTGAGCTTTCAACATTAATCTATATGACAAAACCCATAACAGTTGAAATGGACTTGAAATATTCAACAAGACTTAAAAAATTAATTTGTGATAATTATAATATCTTTGAAAGAACAATGTTCAGATTTGTTTGTAAAAATTATATTCCAAATCTTGATGTTAATGAAAAGCCCCGTCTTGACGATGTTTATAATATTTTGTCGACAAGCTTTCCTGCGATAAGGAATTCATATTCACTGTGGCTGACCGATACATCACACAGGATAAGAAAGGGACTTTCACAGAGTTTTACCTTAGAAAATTGTTCTTCTGCGACAGTTCAGTATATAATCGACGGTGTTGCCTTTGTCGGTCATGTTGCCACAATACCAAGCGAGAGAGGCAAACATCATGCAAGAGAGCTTTTATATTGGCTTGGTGAAAGACTCAATGATGACGGATTGATTGTTGAACTTTACGCAAGAAGCTACAATGTCAGCTACTATAATGAAATAGGTTTTATCCCAATTTATGACGACATAGTTTTAGAAAGGAAAAACATAGATGAATAATTCATTTTTTGATATAGATGAAAAGCTTCTGACTTTGGCGAAAGAAGCAGAAACCGAGTGTGAAGATATATTTAAAGATTTCAGTGAGGTTGCTGACTATAACGGTCGGAAAGTTTTAAAAGCATTTATTGATAACCGAGTTTCGGAGAGCTGTTTAAAAGGGACTACCGGTTATGGATACGGAGATTTGGGACGGGATACTATCGATAAGGTTTTTGCTCGGGCTTTGGGCGGTGAAGACGCTTTAGTCCGCCACACTTTTGTTAACGGAACTCATGCTCTTTCAACAGCATTGTTTGGTGTGCTCAGAGCTGGGGATACGATGGTTTCTGTCACAGGTAAGCCGTATGACACTTTAGAAGAAGTTATCGGAATCCGCAACACTGAAGGAAGCGGGTCGCTGGTTGATTTCGGTGTGATTTATAATCAGGTTGACTTGCTTGAGGACGGAACACCTGACTTTTCTGCAATTGCCGATAAGGCAAAATGTGCAAAGGTCATATATGTACAGAGATCAAGAGGATATTCACTTCGTCCGTCATTGTGTATTGATGTGATTGAAAAGATTGTGAATTGTGCAAAATCAGCAAATGAAAATGTAATTGTTATGGTTGATAACTGTTATGGTGAATTTGTTGAGAAGCGTGAGCCTCTTGATGTCGGGGCTGATTTGATTATAGGCTCTTTGATAAAAAATCCCGGCGGCGGTATTTGTTCAACAGGCGGTTACATAGCAGGAAGGGCAGACTTAGTGGAAAAATGTTCGGACAGACTGACTTGTATTGGTATGGGAAAAGAGGTTGGCTGCTCTTTGAATCAAAACAGGGAAATTCTATTAGGCTTTTTCATGGCACCTCAGGTTGTTGAATCAGCTCTTAAAACATCAGCATTTGCCTGCAGGTTCTATGAAAAATTAGGCTATAAAACCTTGCCTGAAAGCTGTGAAAAGAGAACGGATATAATAGCTTCGATTTTGCTTGAAAACGAGCAGAATTTGGTTGCTTTTTGTCAGGGAATTCAAATGGGTTCACCTGTTGACAGCTTTGCAGTACCTGAGGCTTGGGATATGCCGGGTTATGACAGTAAGGTTATAATGGCAGCAGGTGCTTTTACAATGGGTGCTTCTATTGAGCTTTCAGCTGACGCACCAATAAGAGAGCCCTTTGCTGTATGGCTTCAAGGCGGCATAACATATCCTACAGGAAAACAGGGTGTAATAATGGCAGCACAGAAAATGCTTGATAAGGGTTTAATAAATTTATAATATTAAGGTGGTATAATATGAGTGAGGTATATACAGTTCCCCTAAAGTATATAATTGATGAGTTTAAATTAGAGGTAATTAATGCACCTGAAAATTTAGACGATATATTAATTTCAGACAATGATTTGAACAGACCCGGTCTGCAGTTAAAAGGCTTCTATGAATATTTTAATTCAGAGCGTATTCAGGTATGCGGAAATATGGAATTTGCTTTTTTAGGTTCGATTTCTTCTGAGGAAAGAAGAAATACTGTAAGAAGGCTTTTTGAAACAAAAATTCCGGCTCTTGTTGTTGCAAGAGGTCATGAAGTTTTTCCTGAAGTTGTTGAAGAGGCTCAAAAATACGGTATTCCTCTTTTAAGAACGGAAGAAAGTACAACCAGCTTTATAGCAGCTTTAATTGGTTTTTTAAACCTTCATCTGGCGCCGAGAATTACCCGTCACGGAGTTTTAATTGAAGTTTACGGCGAGGGAGTTTTAATTGTCGGTGAGAGCGGAGTAGGTAAAAGTGAAACTGCTATAGAACTTGTTAAAAGAGGACACAGACTTGTCGCTGACGATGCTGTTGAAATTAGAAAGGTATCCAACAAGAGTTTGGTTGGTTCATCACCGGACAATATCAGGCATTTTCTCGAACTGAGGGGCGTCGGTATAATTAATACGAGAAGATTGTTCGGTATGGGTGCTGTTAAGGTTACCGAAAAAATAGATTTGGTTGTTGAGCTTGAGGTTTGGGACCCTACTAAGGTTTATGACCGTATGGGTGTGGATAACGAATATACAACTATTTTCGGTATAAAAATACCTAGCCTTACTATTCCGATTAAGCCGGGAAGAAATTTGGCAATTATTCTTGAAGTTGCGGCAATGAATAACCGTCAGAAAAAGATGGGATATAACGCTGCACAGGAACTTTTGGATAACCTCGGTTTAGAGGTTGATAAAAAAGATACGGTTAAAAATTGGGATACTCTATAAAAAATAATAAACGGAGATTAGACATATATATGAAATATGAAGTGGATTTACACACACATACTTTGGCTTCATCTCATGCGTACTCAACAATTATTGAAAATTGTAAATCAGCTTCGCAAAAGGGACTTAAAGCAATAGCAATGACAGATCATGCACCAATGGAGCTTGATTCACCGCACATATGGCACTTTGAAAACCTTGATATACTTCCGCCGAAAATTGAAGGTGTAAGAGTATTAAAGGGTGTTGAAGCCAATATATGCAATGCTTACGGTGAATTAGATATAAATGAGCCTCTTTTAAAAAAGCTGGAATGGGTAACAGCATCTTTTCACAAACCTGTGTTTTTTCCTGAAAACGGACAGCAGTTATATGATATTTATAAAAAGGCGTGTCAGAACATTTATATTGATATGATTGGTCACCCGACAGCAGGTGATATAGAGTACGATGCTGAAAAGCTTGCAAAGCTATTTAAAGAATATGACAAATTGGTTGAATTTAATGAGGCTTCTCTTGCTGCAGGAAGAAGTAAAAAGCAAAAGCTTGTTGATATCATTAAGGCATGTAAAAAATATCAAGTGCCTGCTGCTGTGGATTCTGATGCACATTTCTGTGACAGAATCGGGGATATTATGAATGTTGAGAGCTTATTGAAGGAACTCGATTTTCCGCAGGAGCTGATTGTCAACAGTGATTATGAAAGACTTAAAGAAAGACTTAAAAATAAAAGGCCGTGGATAAGGTTTTAAAAATAAATATATCCGGGGGAAAACTTATGAAAGATGACAATGTTATAAAAGTAATACAAAAAGCCGAAGAATACGGCTGTGAGGTTTTAAAAGATGAGCCTTTACGCAATCATACAACATTTAAAATCGGCGGCCCGTGCAAAGCTTTTATATCTGTTAACAGCAGTGAAAGCTTAAAGGAGTTAATAAAAACTGCCGATGAAGAAAAATATCCTTATTTCATTTTAGGAAGAGGCTCTAACTTGCTTTTTGACGACAGAGGCTTCAACGGAATTGTATTTCATTTAGGTTCTGATTTTTCAAATATAGAATTAATTGATGAAACGACAATTCAGGCAGACGCAGGCTGTTCGCTTATGAATGTTTGCAGATTTGCATATGAAAACGGACTGGGCGGTCTTGAATTTGCTTTCGGTATTCCTGGTTCGGTCGGAGGAGCAGTTTATATGAATGCCGGAGCATACGGCGGAGAGATAAAAGATGTTTTAGCTTCTGCCAAAGCATTTGACAAACAGAGGATTAAAGAGTTTAATACAAAAGAAATGGACTTATCATACAGGCACAGCATATTTCAGGAGAACGGTTTTGTTATTACCAAAGCTGTTTTTAAACTGGTGAAAAAAGATAAGGAAGAAATAAGAGCTTTAATGGATGATTATTTAAGCCGCCGTAAGGAAAAGCAGCCTCTTGAATTTGCAAACGGAGGTTCTACATTTAAACGGCCTGAGGGACAATTTGCAGGCAAGTTAATTCAGGACAGCGGACTTCGGGGTTACAGCGTCGGTGATGCTCAGGTTTCTCAAAAGCACTGCGGCTTTGTTATTAATAAAGGCAATGCAACTTATAAAGATGTTACGGAACTAATAAAAAAAGTACAGGAGATTGTCAAAGAAAAAACCGGATTTTTCTTACAATGCGAAGTAGAAACCGTTAAATACAATGAAGAAATAAAATAGAGATTTTTTGTTTTTAAAATTACGGATTAAGTAATTTTTGAAAGGATGATATATATTGAGTGATATGCAGTTTGTTATTGTAACAGGTGTATCAGGTTCGGGAAAATCCACAGTAGTAAATGTTTTAGAGGATATGGGATATTACTGCATTGATAATATGCCGCCTGAGCTTATTTCAAAGTTTGCGGATATAACAACAGGTACAAGTGCAAGTATGATTGAAAAAGTGGCGTTTGTTACAGATATAAGAGGCGGTAATTTTTTCAGTCATCTTTATGATACAATTAAAGAACTTCAGAAAGAGCATATGAACCTAAAGGTTTTGTTTTTAGATGCCAGCGATGAAGTAATAATAAGGCGTTATAAAGAAACCAGAAGAAAACACCCTCTTGATGCGCAGATGAAAGGTAATATAACAAAAGCTATTCAGGTTGAGCGTGATATGCTTGCTAATGTAAAAGGAATTTCCGATTATTTCATAGATTCATCATTTCTTTCTGCAAATCAGCTTAAAGAAAAGGTTAAAAATATGTTTTTGTCAGATGATGATGAGTTTATGCAGATTGATATAACATCTTTCGGCTTTAAGTACGGACCTATGAGAGAAGCTGATTTGGTTTTTGATGTGAGATGTCTGCCGAATCCTTATTATATTGATGAGCTTCGTCCTAAGACAGGTCTTTGTACTGAAGTTTCCGGATATGTGATGAAGTTTGAGCAGTCAGTTAAGCTGAAAGAAAAGCTTGAAGACTTAATGGACTTTTTAATACCGCTTTATAAGAAAGAAGGTAAAAGTCAGCTTATAATTGCTTTTGGATGTACCGGCGGAAAACACAGAAGTGTTACATTTGCTGAAAATATGATGAAATATCTATCAGAAAATCATCACAAAGTAAGAGTTTCACATCGAGATATTAACAAATACACATAATAGTATAAAAGCTTAAGTGAGAGATTAACGAAAACAAAAGCGTTAATTTTGCTATTGTATATAAATTAAAATCATATAAAGGTTTGCATTTTTTTTAATAAGGTGCGGTGATTAGCGTGAAAAATACTTTTTCACGCACGTTTTGAGCCTTTGCCGCAAAAGGCATTGCGGCAATTCCGTTGCAGGAACCGACTCAAATTCCGTAGGAAGGAGAGCCTTTGCAAAGCAAAGGCATGGTGATTAATATGCATTCTTTTTCATATCAGGTAAAATCAGAAATTATTGAGAGTTTTAATTCTTTTGAAAAAGCCAACAGTGCTGTTTTGGGGATATTGAAGTTTTCAAAATGCTTTGATAAAGACAATATATCACTTATAACTGAAAATGAATTAGTAGCAAATTTTCTGTATAATCAGTTAAATAAAATTTGCGGTCATGATGCTGTCAGCATTAAAAATCTCAGAAAATCCGAAAAATCGAACTTGTTTACGGTAAGTGTTGACGATAAGCAGGACAGAAAGTTAATTTTGAACTTTTTTAAAGTAAAAAGTAACAGGCTGTTAAAAGAAGAATTGCCGAAAAAAAGGTTTATTCCAAGTTTAATAGCGGGGATTTTTTTAGCATGCGGAAGCGTTATTGATCCTAACAAGGAATATCATATTGAGTTTGTTATCCCAAGTCTTGAGTTGTGCAATGATTTCGGAATCATTTTAATTGAATATTTTGATATTTTAGCAAAACATACCGAGCGGAAAAATACCAATATAGTTTATATTAAAGAGAGTGAGAACATAGAAGATTTGCTTACACTTATGGGGGCTTCAAAAGCTTCTCTTGAAATAATGAATGTTAAGATTTTAAAAGATGTAAGAAACAAAATTAACAGGGCAGTGAATTGTGATAATGCAAATATCGAAAAATCTTTAAAAGCGGCGGAAAGACAAATTGAAGATATAGAGTTAATTGAAAAAACTATCGGATTTTCAAGCCTCTCAGATGATTTGAAAGAAATAGCCGAGATAAGGTATAATAATCCTGATTATAATTTAAAAGAATTAGGACAGGCACTTAGCCCGCCGATATCCCGTTCAGGTGCAAACCATAGGTTAGCACGGATACGAAAAGCTGCTGACGAAATCCGTCAGAGAAATCATAAATACTTACACGCCAAATAAAAAAAGGGAATTATAAAAACTGGAGGAATTACAATGATTATTATTTTACTGCTGGGAGTGTTATTGACAGCATGCGGCATTTGGCTGATGAAAATGGTGTTGGAAAATAAAAAATCTAAATCTAATGACAGCAAAATGGAATTTACCGAAGAAACGGCATACACTCTTGTTTCAATGGGAGTTGTTATGTTAATTTCTTCAATTGTTAAAATGGCAGGAGGAATAGGAACAGGTGCATTTGTATTTATTTTTATTTTAAACATTGCAGGACTGGCAGGACTTTTATATTTAATTTATCAAAAGCATTATTCTCATAATTAATACATAAATTTTGAGGCTTGTTAATTTTTCAAGCCTCGATTTGTTACTATAACAGCGGAAAGGAGCATGGTTCTTTATGACTGATTTTGTACATTTGCATGTGCACAGTGAGTATTCACTTCTTGACGGTGCATGCCGTATAAGCGATCTTGTCAGGAAAGCAAAGGATTTAGGACAAGATGCAATAGCCGTAACAGACCATGGTAATATGTATGCCGCTGTTGAATTTTATAATGAGTGTAAGAAACAGGGAATTAAGCCTATAATAGGCTGTGAGGTTTATGTTGCCCCGAGAACAAGATTCGATAAAGTAAATAAAATCGATACATCTCCTTATCATTTGGTTTTGCTTTGTAAAGATATGAAAGGCTATCAAAATCTAATAAAGCTGGTTTCAATCGGATATACGGAAGGATTTTATTCAAGACCCAGAGTTGACATTGAAAGCTTAAAAAAGTACAGTGAAGGACTTATCTGTCTTTCGGCTTGTCTTGCAGGTGAAGTGGCAAGAAAACTGACAAACAGTGATTATAACGGTGCAAAGGAAACAGCCTTGCTGTACAGAGATATTTTCGGCGAAGGAAACTATTATATTGAAGTTCAGAATCACAAGTTTTATGAACAGGAAAGAATTTTGCCTTTGCAATTTAAACTGTCAAAAGAAACCGGTATACCGTTGGCGGCAACAAACGATTGTCATTATATATCAAAAGATGATGCAAACTCTCAAAGGATTTTAATGTGTATTTCGACTAACACAACTGTTAATGATCCTAAATCTATGGAATTTCCGACTGAAGAGTTTTATGTAAAAAGCGGGAGTGAAATGCTGGAGCTTTTTGAAGAAGTTCCTCAGGCTGTATCAAATACAAGAGTTATAGCCGATATGTGCAATATAGAATTTGAATTCGGAAAGACGAAATTGCCGTATTTTCATATTGACGGTGTTGATGATAATATAAGCTATTTTAAAGAAATGTGTGAAATCGGTCTGAAAAACCGTTACGGTTCGCCGTCAGACGAGGCTTATGAAAGACTTAGCTATGAAATTGATATTATCACTCAGATGGGATATGTTGACTACTATCTGATTGTATGGGATTTTATAAATTATGCAAAACAGCATGATATACCAGTTGGTCCCGGAAGAGGTTCAGGTGCGGGAAGCCTCTGCGCTTATTGCATTGGTATTACAGAGATTGACCCGCTGAAATATAATCTTCTTTTTGAAAGGTTTTTAAACCCCGAGAGAATTTCAATGCCTGATTTCGATATTGATTTTTGTATTGAGGGAAGACAGCGTGTAATCGACTATGTTCAGAATAAGTATGGCAGCGACCATGTTGCACAAATTGTAACATTCGGTACACTGGCTGCAAGAGCGTCAGTGAGAGATGTTGCCAGGGCAATGGCACTTCCGTATCAGACGGGTGATTTGGTTGCAAAGCTTATTCCCCGAGAGATAAATATAACTATCGATAAGGCTTTGGCAAAGGTATCCGAACTCAAAGAGCTATATAGCAAAGATAAAAAAATTCACGAGCTTCTTGACATGGCAAGAAAGATTGAGGGTATGCCGAGAAATACCTCGACGCATGCAGCAGGGGTGGTAATAACCAAAAATCCTGTTGATGAATATGTACCGCTTCAAAGTAATGACGGACAAATTGTCACTCAATATACAATGACAGTTCTGGAAAGTCTGGGGCTTTTAAAAATAGATTTTCTCGGACTTAGAAACCTCACTGTTATAAACAACTGTCAAAAATTAATACGCTTCATTGACCCTGAATTCGATATAAAAAATATATCATATGATGATAAACCGGTATATGATATGCTTTCAAACGGCAAGACAGAAGGAGTTTTTCAGTTTGAAAGTGCCGGAATGACGGCAACAATCATGAGATTGCAGCCGGAACGCCTTGAAGATTTAATAGCGGTAATCTCTCTTTATCGGCCGGGACCTATGGATTCTATTCCGACTTATATCAGAAATCGTCATAATCCTGATTATGTTAAGTATAAAACACCGCTTTTAAAAGATATTTTAGATGTAACATACGGCTGTATTGTTTATCAGGAACAGGTTATGCAAATTTTCAGAACTCTTGCCGGTTATTCATATGGCCGTGCAGATATTGTCAGGCGGGCAATGGCCAAGAAAAAGCACAAGGTGTTAGAGGCCGAGCGAAAAGCATTCATATTCGGTGAGAAAAATTCTGACGGAACAGTGAACTGTACAGGTGCTGTTGCAAACGGTGTTGATGAGCGTGTTGCAAATGAAATATTCGATGAAATGATTTCATTTGCTTCATATGCATTTAACAAATCTCATGCAGCGGCATATGCCACAGTTGCATATCAGACGGCTTATTTAAAATGCCATTACTATAAGCCTTATATGGCTTCTTTAATGACTTCTGTAATTACAGATAACACTTCAAAGCTGATTGAATATATTTCAGAGTGTGAGAAAAATCATGTGAAAATGCTTCATCTTGATATTAATAAAAGCTGTGAAGGATTTGTTGCAGAAGATGAAGGAATAAGATTTGCTTTGCTGGCTATCAAATCACTCGGCAGGGGTGTTATAGCAAAAATTATTTCTGAGCGTAAAATGAGTGGCGAATATAAATCTCTTCAGGATTTTTGTGAACGCACATTTGATTTCATTAATGTAAGAGCGGTAGAGGCACTCATCAAAAGCGGTGCATTTGATTGTTTCCCGACTAACAGAAAGCAGATGATACAGAGTTATGAAATGATTTTGCAGAGCTTAAATGAAAACAGAAAACGAAATATTTCGGGTCAGCTTGACTTGTTCGGCGAAATATCTGCTGATGATGACGGTTCTATGCAGTTTAATATACCATATGTTCCTGAATTTGATAAAAACGAGCTTTTGACTATGGAAAAACAGATTTTAGGTATTTATGTATCCGGGCATCCGCTTGACAGCTATTCAGAAGTTGTAAAAGCATCGAGATTTACTGAAATCAGCCAAATTATCAATCAGGATGAAACAGGTTCATGTCAAAAGTTCAAAGACGATGAAAAAGTAAAGATTTTTGCAATGCTTTCTCATAAAAAGCTTTACACAACTAAGAGCAGCACTCAAATGGCCTTTACAGAGTTTGAGGACCAGACAGGTGAAATTGAGGTTATTATTTTTCCGAATCTTTTTGAAAAGTACAAAAGTATATTGGGTGACGGTTCTATTTTAATAATAAAAGGAAAGATTTCTATCAAAGAAGACGAAGCACCGAAAATTATTGCCGAAGAGATTGAAAGTCTGGACTTTTTTGAAGCTTCGCTGAAAAATAAATCTTTATGGCTGAAGCTGAAATCAAGTGATAAGCAAAAAATAAATGAAATAGTTGTGTGTTCCCGAAATAACATAGGGCAGTCAAAGCTTATATTTTATTTTGACGACATAAATAAAAAGACAATGCATAAAGAAATTGCAGGTATTAAAATAACAAATAATTTTCTCACTCAAATAAAAAATATTGTCGGAGAAGAGAATATTGCTGTTAAATGACATTAAAGAAAGGACATTTTATGAGGGAAATTGAATATGATGTAGTAAAAATAGACGGCGATTATGCACATTTAAAAGATATTAAAACCGGTGATGAGATTTTAGTTGCTATGGCTTTGCTTCCTGAAGAAACAGATGAGGGTATCAGACTTCTATATAAAGATTTTGAATACAGTGTAATAAAATAGTAAAAAAGCTGTGGTAAATTTCATTAAAGTATGGTATACTAATTTTAAATATTTTATTTAATTGATTGGAGAGAAATAATGGCAATAAGCAAAAAAAGAGAAAAAATAGCAGACGGGATTTATGTTACTGCTATTCATGATAAAAAGTTCAATGTGAATACAATTGGTATCAGATTTATATCTAAAGTTGACGAGAAAAAAGCTTCTGCTTATTCATTGGTAACAAGAATGCTGCAGACAACGAATTCAAAGTACCAAACAAGAACCAAGCTGACAAAAGAATTGACAAGACTTTACGGTGCGGGGATTTCACAAAGTGTATTCAGGCTCGGAGATTGCCAGACTTTTTATCTTGGTGCTAATTGTATCTGTGACCGTTTTGCACTTGAGGGCGAAGATGTTACAAACAGAGTAGTTCAGATACTCCTTGATTGTATTTGTTCGCCTAATCTTGTTGACGGAAAATTCAAAGAAAGTGATTTTCAAATAATCAAGCAGGAACTTATTGATAATATCAATAATAAAATCAATGATAAAAGGAGCTATGCAATTGATAAAGCTTTAAACACCGTTTTTGAAAATGAGCCTGCAGGTATTCCTTTAGACGGTGCGGTTGATGTTTTAGAAAAAATAACCTGTTTTGATGCTTTTAAAGAGTATCAGGAAATGCTTAAAACTTCTCTTATTGAGATAACTGTTGCCGGCGGCGGTGATTTTGATGAAATTGCTGCTCTTATTAAGAACAGGTTCAGTAATATTGAAAGAGAATATGTTCAAGAAAATTTTGTAACATTAAGCCCTGCTAAGGAACAAATTTCTGAGATTTCAGAAGAGTTTGATGTATTGCAGTGCAAAATGGTTTTGGCACTTAAAACCGATATAAAAGACCCTGAGCAGTTAAAGCTGTTTGCATTAATGTTCGGAGGACTGCCGTCTTCAAAACTGTTTGTCAATGTCCGTGAAAAGCTAAGTCTTTGTTATTACTGTGCTGCGAATATTATTCCGGAAAAAGGTGTTATGCTCATAGACAGCGGTGTTGAGTCCTCTAATATTGAAAAAGCGAAAAATGAGATTTTAAAACAGCTTAATGAAATGGCAAACGGTAATTTCACTGATGAAGAGCTTGAGAATGCCAAAACGGCTGTCTGCGGTTCTCTGCGTTCATATAATGATACTGCGTCCGGCTTGGCGACATGGTGGCTGACACAGTTGTGTGTATGGGACAGAGAGTTCTCTCCTGAGGACGCAATAGAAAAATACAACAGCATAACAAGAGAAGAAATCATTGAGGCTGCAAAAAGCTATAAGCTTGATACTGTTTATATTATGTCAGGCAAAGAAGACGGAGGTGCTGAGTAATGAGTTTTGATAAGCAAATAATCAAAAGTGAGCGTTTAAGTGAAAGCTATTATAAAATCAAGCACCCGTCAGGTTTGACTGTTTTAGTCTGGGAAATGCCTGAGTTTTCATCTGTATATGCTTTGTTCGGAACAAAATACGGTTCTATAAATACAAAATTCAAGACAAAAAACGATAAAGATTTTATTGAAGTTCCCGAGGGTATTGCCCATTTTTTAGAGCATAAGCTTTTTGAGAATGAAGATTGTGATGTTTTTGAACTATATGCAAAAACCGGTGCAAGCGGAAATGCTTACACTTCATTTGACCAAACAGCATATTTGTTCAGCTGTACTGAGAATTATAAGGAATCTCTTAAGATTTTGCTTGACTTTGTTCAGTCACCTTATTTCACGCAGGAGACTGTTGACAAAGAGCAGGGAATAATCGGTCAGGAAATCAGAATGTGTGAGGATACGCCTTGGCGTCAGGTTTTCTTCAATCTTTTAAGATGTCTTTATGTGGAACACCCTGTTAAAATTGAGATTGCGGGTACTGTTGAATCTATTGCGGAGATTGATGCAGATTTGCTTTACAGCTGTTATAACACATTCTACAATTTAAACAACATGGCACTTTCTATTGCCGGTAATATAAAGCTTGATGAAGTTTTAGCTATATGTGACGAACATTTAAAAATCAAAGAAAATCCTGAGCTTGTTACTGCTTTTCCCGATGAGCCTGACGAAGTGAATGAGAAACTTTTCATACAAAAAATGGCAGTAGGTACGCCGCTTTTTGCTATAGGGTATAAATCTGTTCCGTTTGACGGAAAAGACAGAATAAGAAAAGAGCTTGAGGCTTCAATTCTGCTTAATTTAATTTGCGGTTCGACCTCAGAACTTTATAAATCTTTGTATGATGAGGGATTGATTAATTCTAATTTTTATACTGAGGTTGATTCAGGAGATGGTTTCTTTGCAAGTGTATTTTCAGGTGAATCTAAGAATCCGCAGAAAGTATTTGAAAGAATTAAAGAAGAGATTTCAAGAATAAAATCCGAGGGAATAGACTCAGATATGTTTGAGATAATTAAAAAGGCTGAATACGGTAAGCTTATAAGCGGACTTAACAGTGCGGAAAAATGTGCAACATTAATGTTTGAATCGGATTTGCTTATCGGAGTAGACGCTTTTGAAAATATAGAAGCTTTAGCAAGCATTACTGAACAAAATATTCTAGAAAGCATTGATGTTTTATTTGATAATAATAAATCTGCTATTTCAATAGTGGAAGCGAATGTTTAAATTAAATCTGTATAAAAAAATTCATTTAGGAACGGAGGACATAAAATGACATCAGCGACGCTGGGACTTCTGGCAAAGACGGTTACAAATATCAGTGAGATAGAGCAAAATCCCGATAAGGTATATTTTCCTTTTTTAGGCGGAGATAATATATTTACTAATGGGTTCAGGCTTAACAATGAAATGTTTACTATTCCCGGTACAAATTTTGCGGTATACTGGTATGGTTTTTTAATAGCACTTGGGATTTTACTCGCTATGATTTATGGTTTTAAGAAAATGAGAAGCTTCGGTATTGACCCTGACAGAGCTACAGATGCAGTTATCGGAGGACTAATAGGTGCGATTATCGGTGCAAGGCTTTATTATGTGATTTTCAGCTTCAGTGATTATTTAACCGAATCAGGTTCTGTTGACTGGAAGGCAATTATAAGCATTCGTGACGGAGGCCTCGCTATCTATGGCGGTATTATAGGTGCAATTTTAGTAGGCGGAATAATTGCTAAAATAAAAAAACTCAAGCTTGTTGCTTTATTGGATGTTGTTGCACCGTGTTTTTTAATAGGACAAGCAATCGGTCGATGGGGAAATTTCTTCAATCAGGAAGCCTTTGGTTCGAATACCACGCTTCCATGGGGAATGATGAGTTCAAAGACAATTTCGTATCTTTCAGAGGTTCAGACTGAAATTGCTGATAAAGCTGGCGTTGTAATAGACCAGTATTTACCTGTTCATCCTTGCTTTTTATACGAATCTTTATGGTGTATATTAGGCTTTGTACTTCTTCATTTATATGCTAAGCACAGAAAATTTGACGGTGAAGTATTTTTAATGTACATTGGCTGGTATGGACTCGGAAGATTTTTTATAGAAATGCTCAGAACGGACAGCTTGTATCTTGCAAACATTAAAATTTCAGAGCTTGTTGCGGGAACTTGTGTTTTAGTTTCAATCATACTGATAATAATATTCAGAAGCATGGTCAAGAGGAATGAGAATTATAAGCTATATGCAGATACAGATATTTCAAAAGCACAGCTTGCCGAATATGATATGTTTGTAAATATGAAATCAGAAAAATCACAGCTTAAGAAACAAATTAAGAAAGCTAAAGCAAGGGGTGAGGACTTCTCAAAGCTTCAGGCAGAATATGATGAGAAGTTCGGTGAAAATGCAAAAAAGCCTGAAATAAAAATAGATTTATCTGGTGACAAAGAGAGCTATAAGCCTATAATTGAAGACGATCAAGCAATAACATCGAATTTAGATATGGACACCGTCATAGACGAATCTGACATAGATGAGCTTAACAAGCTTGAACCGATTGAAGCTTCAGACAATGATAAGGAGGACAACGATAATGAGTAATATTATTGACGGAAAGGCAGTATCACAAAGCGTAAAGGACAGAATTAAAGAAGAAGTAACAGCACTTAAAGCTGAACATGGAGTTGTACCTGGTCTTGCGGTAATAATAGTAGGTGACAATCCTGCGTCAAGAATTTATGTAAACAATAAGAAAAAAGCCTGTGAATATGTTGGGTTTGACTCATATGAATATGCATTGCCTGAGGAAACGACAGAAACAGAGCTTTTAGAGCTTATAAAAAAACTGAACAATGATGAAAAAATCGACGGTATTCTATGTCAGTTACCGCTTCCGAAGCACATTGATGAGAATGTTATAATAAATAATATTGCACCGAATAAGGATGTAGATGCATTTCACCCTGTAAATGTCGGAAAGATAATGATAGGAGATTACAGTTTTCTTCCTTGTACGCCGGCAGGTGTTATGGAGCTTATCGCTTCAACCGGTGTTGATATTAAAGGAAAAGAATGTGTAGTAGTAGGAAGAAGTAATATTGTCGGAAAGCCTATGTCTATGCTTTTACTTCACAAAAGCGGAACAGTTACTATCTGTCACTCAAAGACTAAGGATTTAAAGGCAGAGTGTAAAAGAGCAGATATTCTTGTTGCGGCTGTTGGTGTTCCGAATCTCATAAAAGGTGATATGATTAAAGAAGGTGCTGTTGTTATAGATGTCGGTATGAACAGGCTTGAAAACGGAAAACTTTGCGGAGATGTTGAGTTTGAGTCTGCTTCAAAAGCAGCAGGTTATATCACTCCTGTTCCGGGCGGAGTAGGACCTATGACAATAGCAATGCTTATGCAGAATACTTTAACGGCAGCAAAAGTAAACAGAAATATTATTTGAAAGAAAGTTGATTGTAATGAAAAATAAAGGTTATATTTTTCTAATCATTTTGTCTATTATTTTTTTTGTTATATCTATTAGTATATTAAATAATACAAAGTTCATAGCACCTGTTATTATAGTCATTAGTATATATCTGTTTTTAGGTGCAGTTATTAAATTATGCAAAAAGAATGATAAATTAAAAAACACTGTTATATGTGCTTTAGATTTATTATTCTGGCTGCCGTAAAAACATTGATATAGCAGTCAAATATTAAAAAATTGTAAAATCTATTTACTTTTGGTATTATTTATGATATTATATATAGCGTTGTGATTAACAACATTAGCCCATGTTCTTTGATTACGGCGAATGCCCGAAACGGGACGTATCTTTACCGTGGTCTATGACATTTGGGAAATTTATAAGAAAGAGGTACATTTTTATGCTAAGAAAAGAAGAAAAAACAGCTGTTATCGAAGCTAACAGAAAGCACGATACAGATACAGGTTCACCTGAGGTTCAAATCGCTATTTTAACTAAGAGAATTAACGATTTGACAGAACATCTAAAGGTTCACAAAAAGGACCATCACTCAAGAAGAGGTCTTTTGAAGCTTGTTGGTAAGAGAAGAAATTTACTCAGCTATCTTCAGAAGAAAGATGTTGAAAGATACAGAGCTACAATTGAAAAGCTTGGTATCCGTAAGTAAATTAAGTTATCAATAAGGCAGAAGCGTTTATTCGCTGTCTGCCTTTTGGTGTATATTGTGGCAGTGAGTAATTAGCAATAAATAGAGGGTTTTAAGAGAGTTTAACCCTGTATTTTTTGCTAAAGCTCCTGTCAATATTTTGTCGTCTGACAAAAACAAATTTGAAAAGGAGATTGCGTGAAAAATACTTTTTCACGCACGTTTTCGAGTCTTTGCCGCAAAAATCGGTGCGGCAATTTCGGTAAAGCCGAAACCGACTCGAATTCCGAAGAAAGGAAAAGTGATTTTAAATGTTTGAGAATTTCAGAACTTTTGAAACAACCTATGCCGGCAGACCGCTTGTTATTGAAACAGGCAAGACATGTGAGCTTTCAAACGGCTCATGCTGGGTTCGTTACGGCGAAACAGTAGTTATGGCTAATGTAACTGCTTCTGCAAAGCCAAGAGAGGGGATTGACTTTTTCCCATTATCAGTTGACTTTGAAGAAAGACTTTATTCAGTGGGAAGAATACCGGGCTCTTTCATGAAGAGAGAGGGAAAGCCTGCAGATAAGGCTATTTTAACATCAAGAATGGTAGACAGACAGATAAGACCGCTTTTCCCAAAGGATATGAGAAACGATGTTTCTGTTGTTATGACAGTTTTAGCTGTTGACCCTGACAATTCACCTGAAGTTGCAGGAATGATTGCTACTTCTGTAGCACTGTCAATTTCCGATATTCCTTTTAACGGACCTATCGCAGGACTTAGTGTAGGACTTGTTGACGGTGAAATTATTTTAAATCCGACTCTTGAGCAGAGAGAGAGAAATCATCTAAACTTAACAGTTGCAGGTTCAGCTGAAAAAATCGTAATGATTGAAGCCGGTGCTGACGAAGTTGACGATGATACAATGCTTGAAGCTATTTTAAAAGGTCATGAAGAAATAAAGAAGATGGTTGCTTTTATTTCTGATGTTCAAAAAGAAATCGGAAAGCCTAAGTTTGAGTTTGAGTCACAGGATGTTGACCATGATTTGTTTGACCAAATCGAAGAATTTGCAGATGAAGATGTTAAGGCAGCTCTTGATACAAATGATAAAAATGTTCGTGATGCAAGATTACAGCCTATCATTGACGCTATTCACGAAAAGTTCGATAATGAAGAAAAAGATAATGCCCTAATGATTGATGAAATTATTTATAAGCTTCAGAAGAAGATTGTAAGAGCATGGCTGTATGAAGGCAAGAGAGTTGACGGAAGAGGCATTGATGAAATCAGACCTTTAGCGTCAGAAGTCGGCGTATTGCCTAGAGTTCACGGTTCGGGAATTTTCACAAGAGGACAAACACAGGTAATGACTATTTGTACTCTCGGACCAGTAAGTGATGCACAGAAGCTTGACGGATTAGACGAAGAAGTTTCAAAGAGATATATTCACCATTATAACTTCCCATCATATTCGGTGGGTGAAACAAGACCTTCAAGAGGACCTGGAAGAAGAGAGGTAGGACATGGAGCATTAGCTGAAAAGGCACTTGTTCCTGTAATTCCTAGCGTTGAAGAATTCCCTTATGCTATCAGAATGGTATCAGAGGTTCTTTCTTCTAACGGTTCAACCTCACAGGGCTCAATCTGCGGTTCAACTCTTGCTTTGATGGATGCCGGTGTTCCGATTAAAGCACCTGTTGCAGGTATTTCATGCGGTCTTATAACCAAGGAAGACGGAAGCTTCCAGACAATGGTTGACATTCAGGGACTTGAAGACTTTTACGGCGATATGGACTTTAAGGTTGGCGGTACAAAGAAGGGTATTACAGCTATTCAGGTTGATATTAAGGTTGACGGTTTAACTCCTGAAATTATTAAGGAAGCTTTTGAAAAAACTCACAAAGCAAGACTTTATATCTTAGATGAAATTATGCTTAAGGCTATTCCTGAGCCAAGACCTGAGGTTAATAAGTGGGCTCCTAAGATGCTGACAACAAAGGTTCCGGTTGATAAAATCAGAGAAGTTATCGGTTCAGGCGGTAAGGTTATTCAGAAGATTGCGGCTGACTGTGACTGTAAGATTGACATTGAAGAAGACGGAAATGTATTTGTTTCCGGTCTTGATATGGACAAGTGTCAGGCTGCTATTTCAATTATTGATACTATTGCAAACGACCCTGAAATCGGTTCGATATACAAAGGTAAAGTTGTAAGAATTATGAATTTCGGTGCTTTTGTTGAAATAGCTCCGGGAAAAGACGGATTAGTTCATATTTCAAAGCTTGATAAGGAGAGAGTAAACAAGGTTGAAGATGTTGTTTCAATCGGTGATGAAATTGTTGTCAAAGTAATGGAAATTGATGAACAGGGAAGAATAAATCTTTCAAGAAAAGATGCTTTAGCAGATATTGAAGCTAAGAAAGCAGCACAAAACGGGTAGATTTATTTTAATAAACCAAAGCACTCATAGGAGAATTTTTCTGTGAGTGCTTTTTTATTGTCTTGAAAAAACTGCATAAAAATAGTATAATAATTTGTATCACATATTTCACCTTTAATTCATATGATGAATCAGAGGTGAGGAAAATGGGTCAGTTTTTTACAGCAGTGTTTTTGATTGTTTTTGTTTTGTCACTTATTTATGTTGTGAAGAAGCTTCTGGATTCGGAAAAAAGTAATGTGAAATATAGAAAATTTGTAATTATTCCTATTAAAAATGATATGGCTGATATTGCAAAAACAATTAAGTCGGCGTATTGGGACAATAATTTTAATAATGCAGTAAATGAAGTGCTGATATATCCTTTAGAACCGATTAGCGAAGAGTGTTCAAAGATTCTTGAAGAAGTCTGCGATGAACTTGAAGGAGTAAGTGTAGCTGAAAAGAATAAACTAGAGGAATATATCAGTTCAAAATCATAGAATGTGTGTGAAAAACTTTTCACGTTTTGCGTCAGTTATGATTTATGTTGATGTCAAAAGGGTATGGTGTTTAAATGAGTGGTAAAGAGCTTTGCCAAATTGAAGGTACAGTGGACTGTGTTGTATATAATAATGAAGAAAACGGGTTTGCCGTTTTGACACTTGATGCAGACGGCGAGCCGGTTACAGTTGTCGGTGAAATCGGAAATGTTGATGAGGGTGAGGATTTATCATTAACAGGTGAATTTGTAAATCATCCAAAGTTCGGGGAACAGTTTAAGGTTACATTATGTGAACGTAAAATGCCGGCAACAGCGTTAGCTATAAGAAAATATCTGTCAAGCGGTGCTATCAAGGGCATAGGACCTGTGATGGCCGGTAAAATTGTCGATGAGTTCGGTGATATGACACTGGAAATTATGGAGAAAGAACCGGACAGGCTATGCGAAGTCGAGGGTATAACTAAGAAAAAGTGTCAGAAAATTTCTGATGAGTTTAAAAATGTAAACGGTGTACGCTTGCTGATGGGATACTTATCAAAGTTCGGAATTCCTGCGGGATATGGTGCAAAAGCGTGGAAAAGATGGGGGCAGCCTACAGAGGACATAATCAGGAATAATCCTTATGTTCTATGTGCTGTCGGAATTGAACTTCCTTTTTTTAAAGCAGATGAAATGGCAGCTGCTATAGAACTGCCAAAAGACAATGAAAATCGTATTCGTGCAGGAATAACAAATGTTCTTATTCAAAATTCATATGCAGGACACACATGTCTTCCTGAAGATAAGCTAAGAGATATAACCTGCAAGTTTTTAGAGATTGAAGAAGATAAATTCAATGAGGTTTTAGAAGAAGAAATAAAAGAAGAGAATCTTTTCGTTTTCACGAAGAAAACAAGACCTTTTATTTTGCTCAAAGATTTTTATACTGCTGAGAATTATATATCAAGACGGCTGAGCATAATGAAAGAATGCCTGTATGACAGTAAGATTAATTATGATGAAATTATCGCTTTAGCCGAGGAACAAAATGATATAAGGTATGAAGAACTTCAGAAAAAAGCAATAAACACTGCACTTTCATGTGGTTTTCTCGTTATGACCGGTGGTCCGGGAACGGGAAAGACAACTACACTGAATGCCATTATATCACTTTTTGAACAGCAGGGACTGAATGTTTTGATAACTGCTCCTACAGGGCGGGCGGCTAAAAGAATATCTGACCTGACCGGATATGAAGCAAAAACTATACATAGAATGCTGGAAGTTAAGTTTTCTGACGGTGACAGACCTCATTTCAATCATAATGAAAACAATCTTCTTGACTGTGATGTTATGATAATCGATGAAATGTCAATGGTCGATTCATTGCTTTTTGAAGCACTTTTAAGGGCAATTCCGATGACTTGCAAGCTTATTATGGTAGGTGACAGCGACCAGCTTCCGTCAGTCGGTGCCGGAAATGTTTTGAAGGATATTATAGACAGCGAAGTTGTACCTGTTATAACATTAAAAGAAATATTCAGGCAGGCGAGTCAAAGCTCAATAATTGTAAATGCTCATAAGATTGTCAGAGGGGAACATATTGATTTGAGCCAAAAGGATAACGATTTTTTCTTTTTTCAAAGACTAAAGCATGACGATTTGCAGTCATTAGTGGTTCAGCTTACTAAGGACAGGCTTCCCAAAGCTTATGGATATTCACCGATTGATGATATACAGATTTTGTCACCAACCAGAAAAGGACCCTCAGGAACAGTTGAACTTAATAAAAAGCTTCAGGCAGAACTTAACCCGCCTTCAAAAGAAAAATCGGAAATTAAAACATTTCAATACATATACCGAGTCGGAGATAAGGTTATGCAGACAAAGAATAACTATGATATTGTGTGGTCAAAGGACTTAGGTGACGGTGTAAAAGAAAACGGTTCGGGGATTTTTAACGGTGATATAGGTATTATAATTGCAGCAAACAAGTACACCGGAATTATTACAATAGATTTTGAAGGAAGAATATGCAATTATACGGTATCTATGCTTGAACATTTGGATTTAGCTTATGCTGTAACTGTACACAAAAGTCAGGGAAGCGAGTTTGATGTCGTTATTCTCACGGTATTTGGCGGATTTGACAAGCTTTACTATAGAAATTTGCTTTATACGGCAGTTACACGGGCAAAAAAGCTTTTAATTATAGTCGGTTCAGCTAAAAAGCTGGACTATATGATTGAAAACAACAGAAGAACATTAAGATATACGGTGCTTAAAAATATGCTTATTCAGGACGGTAATTCAGATGAACTTACAGAAGAAATTGATTTTGAATAATATAAAAAAGTATGTACTTGATATTTTCTTTCCTAACAGATGTCCTTTCTGCGGCAAAGTAATCAAATGGAATGAAAATTGCTGTGAAAAATGTTTTGCCGAAATACCTTATATTACTACTGAGTATTGTAAAAAATGCGGAAAAGAAAACTGCATTTGCAGTGAGGTTCAAATCAGTTATGACGGATGTGCAAGTGTAACATATTACAGTGGTATTATAAAAGATGGAATTGTAAAGTTTAAAACCGATAAAGCACTGAATTTGGTTGATGTTTTTGAAAGCGATTTGTATAATAATCTTAACAGAATTACTGATATAAGCAATATTGATTTTGTAACATTCGTTCCAATGAATAAGTCAGCAAAACATTCAAGGGGATATAATCAGGCAGAAGTAATTGCCGGAAAGATTTCAAAGATTATATGCAAACCTGTAATTTCTGATATTTTAATAAAATCCAAAAATGATATAATACAGCATGAACTCAACAGAAATGAGAGAAGAATGATGGTCAAAGGTTTATTTGACTTCAATCGCAAATTTATAAAAGCCGTTAAGGGAAAAAATATATTATTGTGTGATGATATAATTACAACAGGAAGTACGCTTAACGAGTGTGCATCTGTATTAAAACAAAACGGAGCAGAGTCTGTATACTGTATTACTATAGCTTCTACACAGTTAGTTAAAATCTGAATTCAAAATAAAAAAATTCATATTAATATAAGTGTAAGTTAAGAAACTGTTTATATTTAAAAAAGCGTATAAAAAAAGACTGAATTATTATTAAAGTTTGTGTAAAAAATAACAATAAACCTATTGAAAAATAACTCGAATTAGGTTATAATTATTTAGAATGATATTACATTAAAGGGAGATATTTAATAATGAATTTGATAAGTTCCTGTTCCTTGCATGCTGAAGAAATTAAAATGAACTTAGAGTATGTATCATCTGTTGTTATAACCGGAATAACAGTTGTATTTATAGCATTGATTTTATTGGTTTTAATATTATATGTTTTTGGTTTCATTTCAAATATGAAAACAAAGTCGGCTAACAAGAAAAAAGCAATAAAAAGTGCTGATAAAACCGATGACAAAGCAACGGCCGGTATAAAAATGACAAATGCACCTATTATTGACGACGGAATAGAGGAAGAAATAGTTGCTGTTATTTCTGCTGCGATTGCAGCAATGAGTGAAAAAAGCGGCAAAAAGCTTATGCTCAAAAGCATAAAAGCTTCCAAACCTCAAAGAAGTGCGTGGGCAGCTGCAGGACTTATTGATAACACTCGACCATTTTAATGAAAGGACAATCGAAACATGATACAAAACTTTCTTGATACTTTAAATGATTTGGCACATTCTTCAGGTTTTGCAGGTTTTATCGCTGACGGCGGCTGGAAAGCACTGATTATGATAGGTATATCGTTTATTTTTATGTACTTGGCAATTGCAAAAGGATTTGAGCCTCTGCTTCTTTTGCCTATCGCATTCGGTATGCTTTTAACTAACCTTCCGTTTACAGAAATGTATCACCCGGACCTTTGGAAGATAACGGGTGAGGGCATTGATTTCGGTAAGGTTTTGCATGACGGTGGATTGCTTGATATACTTTATATGGGTGTCAAGCTTCAGTTATATCCTCCGCTTATATTCCTGGGCATAGGTGCTATGACTGACTTTGCTCCGCTGATTGCCAATCCTAAGAGCTTTTTGCTCGGTGCTGCTGCACAGGGCGGAATTTTCTTCACCTTTATCGGTGCTGCTGTATTAGGATTTTCTGCTGCTGAGGCAGGTTCAATCGCAATTATAGGCGGTGCAGACGGACCTACTGCAATTTATGTTTCATCCAAGCTTTTATCTTCAGGCGGTTTTAAAATCGATACCGGAACAATAGCACTTGCAGCGTACACTTACATGGCATTAGTTCCTATTATACAGCCTCCTATTATGAAAGGCTTAACAACGAAAAAAGAACGTTCAATTGTTATGGGTCAATTAAGACCTGTTTCTAAAACAGAAAAGGTTATTTTCCCGATAGCTGTTACAATAGTTATATCGTTGTTGGTTCCGTCGGCTGCTCCTCTTGTTGGTATGCTTATGCTCGGTAATCTTCTGAAAGAGAGCGGAGTTTGTGACAGACTGGTTAAAACAGCACAAAATGAACTTATGAACATCATAACTATTTTCTTAGGTGTTTCTGTCGGAGCAACAACAACAGCAGATAAAATTGTTAATAAGGAGTTTTTGGGCGTTATTCTGTTGGGTGTAGCTGCATTCTGTTTAGGTACAGCTTGCGGTGTATTATTCGGAAAGATTATGTGTGTTGTTACTAAGGGAAAGGTGAATCCGCTTATAGGTTCAGCCGGCGTTTCTGCCGTACCTATGGCAGCAAGGGTTTCCCAAAAAGTAGGACAGCAGGAAAACCCTACAAACTATTTGTTAATGCATGCAATGGGACCTAATGTAGCCGGAGTAATCGGTTCAGCAGTTGCTGCCGGTGTTCTCTTGAGTATTATTCCGTATTAAAGAAAATAATTAAATAAAAAGAGCGGAGCAGCAAAACGCTTCGCTTATTTTTTACTTTTTTAAATTTGAGGTGTTTAATTTGAAAGGCAGTAAATTTTTTGCTATTATATCCAGAATGAAATATATAAACCGATGGAGTCTTATGAGAAATACAGTTACTGAAAATATAAGTGAACATTCACTTGATGTTGCATTTATTGCACATCTTCTGGCAGTGTTAAGAAATAAAAGGTTTGGGGGAAATGTTAATCCTGAAAGAGTAGCAGTTTTGGCTATGTATCACGATGTAACTGAAATACTTACAGGTGATCTTCCTACGCCTATTAAATATTACAATAATGATATTAAGTCAGTTTATTCTGATATAGAAAGCAAGGCTAGCAAACAGCTTTTATCATATTTACCGGATGATATAAGAGATGTTTATGAGCCGCTTTTGCGTGCTGATGAAAGTGAATCAGAATGCTGGAAACTTGTAAAAGCAGCTGATAAAATTTCAGCGCTTATTAAATGCGTTGAAGAAAGACAAATGGGTAACAGTGACTTTGAAGATGCTGAAAATTCTACAGTAAAATCGATTAGAGCAATGAAAATTAAGGAAGCAGATGTTTTTTTAGAAGAGTTTATGCCTTTGTATGGCTTGACTCTTGATAAACAAACTTAACCGGCAGGGGTGAACCTTGCACGCATTCTGCCTTTGTGAAACTTGATAAGAGTGTAAACTTTTGAACAACGGCAGACTTTAGACTTTATATTCAATAATAGAACAAATTGGCAAGCACATGACCGAGTTATATATATCCGGACATTGAATATAGAGACCAAAAAAAGCCTCTCAAGTTTTGAGAGGCTTTTTCTATTGATTTTTAGTTTTGTATGTAAGTGTCAGCAGGCTGTCACCTAAATGAACATTTTCAACAACAATATTATCAAAGTGAAGATTCAAATCAAAGTGTGAAAAATTCCAAAATGATTTTACACCAAGTTCAATCAGTTTTTTTGCAATTTCAAAAGCATTTGATTTTGGAATGCAAAGAATTGCAATAGAGGGTGAATTTTCTTTGCAATATTGTTCAACTTGGTTTATATCAGAAACTTCAATGCCTGCAATACTTTTCCCGATAATATTAGAATCAATATCGAAGATTGCATTTAGCTTACAGCCTTTTTTTTCAAAGCTTATTTGAGAAGCTATAGCCGTTCCTAAATTTCCTGCACCTATTAAAATAGCTTTATATTCTTTGTTGACACCTAATATGTTGCCTATTTCATCATGCAGAGCTTTTATGTTATAGCCGTATCCCTGCTGACCGAATCCTCCAAAGCAGTTTAAATCCTGACGAATTTGTGAAGCTGTAGTTTTCATACGTTCAGCTAAACCTTTTGAAGAAATACGTTCAACATTTTCTGTCATTAGCTCTTCAAGATAAGAATAATATCTAGGCAATCTTTTAATGACTGAGGCCGAAATACTATTATTCTTAGCCACTAATCTCATCCCTTAATTTTATAAATTATAGATTATTCTTTTAAAAGCCGGCTTTATGCGTTGACAAGTGTATTTAAGCGTTTTCCGATTTCTTTTAAGAATGTTTCGGAATCGACTTTTGTTTTATTTTCAAGACTTGAAAGAAGATAAAGGTCACCGGTCATAACACCGTCTTCAATAGTCTGAATAGTAGCTTTTTCAAGTTTGTCTGCAAATTCGACTAAATCAGGTGTATTGTCAAGTTCTCCTCTTTTTCTTAATGCACCGCTCCAAGCAAAAATTGTTGCAACTGAGTTCGTTGAAGTTTCTTCACCCTTTAGATACTTGTAATAGTGTCTTTGAACTGTACCGTGAGCAGCTTCATATTCATAGATTCCGTCAGGAGAAACCAAAACAGAAGTCATCATAGCGAGTGAGCCGTAAGCGGTTGAAACCATGTCAGACATAACATCACCGTCGTAATTTTTGCAAGCCCAAATATATCCGCCGTTTGAACGGATAACTCTAGCTACAGCGTCGTCAATTAAAGTATAGAAATATTCAATGCCTGCAGCTTCATATTTTTCTTTATATTCGTTATCGTATATTTCCTGGAAAATATCTTTAAACCTGTGGTCATACTTCTTTGAAATAGTATCTTTAGTAGCGAACCAAACATCTTGTTTCAGGTCAAGACCATAGTTCAGACAAGCTCTTGCAAAGCCTGCAATACTTTCATCTTTGTTGTGCATTCCCTGAATAACACCGTCACTATCGGTGAAATTGTAAATAAGCTCTCTTGATTCATTACCGTCCTTGTCAGTAACAACAAGCTCAGCCTTTGAATCTTTATCAACACGGATTTCTGCATTTTTATAAACATCACCATAAGCATGACGAGCAATTGTAATTGGCTTTGTCCATGTTGGAATATACGGAGAAATGCCCTTGACAATAATAGGCGTTCTGAAAACAGTTCCGTCAAGAATTGCTCTGATAGTGCCGTTAGGGGACTTCCACATTTCTTTTAAGTTGTATTCAGGCATTCTTGCGGCATTAGGTGTAATTGTAGCACATTTAACGGCAACACCGTATTTTTTTGTTGCCTCAGCACTATCGAAAGTAACCCGGTCATTTGTTTCGTTTCTATGCTTCAGACCTAGATCATAATATTCACAGTTAAGGTCAACATAAGGTTCAAGAAGAATTTCTTTAATCCATTTCCAAAGAATTCTTGTCATTTCGTCTCCGTCCATTTCGACTAGGGGAGTTTTCATTTTAATTTTTTCTGCCATATAAGTTTCCTCCGTATTAAAAATTTGTTTTATTCATTCCACATCCACACAATAAATATCTGATTAATACCTTCAACATTTACAGGACAGGTTTGATAATCATTTATATTATTTTCTTTTAAATATTCTTCAAATTGGCTGAACTGTCCGCTTCCTGAAAAGTCAAGACTGAAATTAAAATCACCCTTTGAAGAATAATTCATCTTCTCATCCTGCATATCCTTTTTATAGGTTTCAAGGTTTAGAGAATCACATCTCTTTAAGCATTTATAGCTTTTATCTTCACCTGAACCTTTGATTTGAATATATGACGCCGAAAGCATATCACTGTCTTTAAAAACATAAACAAAGTGGTTATCGTCAACCTTTATATCTTCAATTATTTGGACATTTGAATTCCCCGAAGAAGTTAAAACATCAGTTATCTCTGCTTTAAAGCTGAAAACATTTATATACAAAACAATATAAGCAGCAATTAATACCACCAATATACAAATCAATATAACAAGAATTGATAACCCACTTGATTTTTGCTTTGAATTTTTATTTGGATAGTGGTTCTGTACTGGATTTTGCGGGTGATTACAATAGCCGTTTGGGTTTGTTCTGTATCTATAATCAGAATTTGGTGGTGGAATTCTTCCTTTTCTCTTCATCATAGATATGCTCAGACTCCTTTTTACATCTTCTGATTTATCATGATTTTAATAAGCGGGAGATGTTCAAATTAATTTATTTTGCAAGCTGTTCTCTTGTATAGTCTAAAAGTCCACCGGCAAGGACAATATCCTTAGTGCGTCCGCTTAGCTCACAAAGAACAGGGATTTCTGCATTCTTAGATTTATTTACAATAGTAAGTTTGCTCTTTCCGTCGATAATATCCTGTCGTACATTTTCAAGTGAAAGTTCATCACCCTGACCGATTTTATCATAGTCAGCTTCGTTTACAAATGTAAGAGGGAGAATACCTGCATTTATAAGGTTGGCTCTGTGAATTCTTGCAAAGCTCTTAACCAAAACTGCTTTAACACCGAGATATAGCGGTGCAAGGGCTGCATGTTCTCTTGAAGAACCTTGACCGTAGTTTGAGCCGCCGACAATAATGCTCTTTTCAAGTCTTAAAGCTCTTTCAGGGAATTCTTCATCACAAACAGTAAAGCAATGCTTTGAGATTGCGGGAATATTTGAACGAAGAGGAAGAATTTTTGCACCTGCCGGCATAATGTGGTCTGTTGTTATGTTATCACCGACTTTTAGTGAACATGGTGCGTCAATACTTTTATCCAGAGGTGAAGTTTTAGGGAAAGGCTTGATGTTAGGACCTCTTAAAATTTCAACGCTGTCCATATCTTCTTCTGAAGCAGGAGCAACAATCATATTGTCGTTTATAACGAACTTTTCAGGCATTTTAAACTCAGGCATATCACCCAATGTTCTAGGGTCTGTAAGAACTCCGGCAATTGCAGAAGCAGCTGCAAGCTCAGGAGAAACAAGATAAATCTGTCCGTCCTTTGTACCTGAACGGCCTTCAAAGTTACGATTGAAAGTTCTCAGCGAAATTCCTTTTGAGTTAGGGGATTGTCCCATACCGATGCAAGGACCGCAGGCAGATTCTAAAATTCTTGCACCTGCGTCAATCATAATAGATAAAGCACCGTTTTGAGCAAGCATATTAAGAACCTGTTTAGAACCGGGAGCAATTGAAAGTGACACATCTGGGTGAACGGTTTTGCCCTTTAGAATGTGAGCAACCTTCATCATATCCATAAGTGATGAGTTTGTACAAGAACCGATACAAACCTGATCTATTTTCATAGCACCGATTTCGTCAACGGTTTTAATATTATCAGGTGAATGAGGACAAGCAGCCATAGGAACTATTTCTGATAAGTCGATTTTAATTTCTTCATCATAAACTGCGTCGTCATCGGCTTTAAGCTCTGTCCATACATCTGCTCTGTCCTGAGCCTTTAAAAACTCAAGAGTTATTTCATCAGACGGGAATATTGAAGTGGTAGCACCCAGCTCTGCACCCATATTGGTTATGGTTGCTCTTTCCGGAACAGACAGAGTTTTGACACCTTCACCGCAGTATTCGATAACCTTGCCGACACCGCCTTTAACTGTGAGAATTTTTAATACTTCTAAAATCACATCTTTTGCAGCAACCCAAGGTGAAAGCTTGCCGACAAGCTCAACCTTTACGATTTTAGGATATGTTATATAATAAGCACCGCCGCCCATAGCAACAGCAACATCAAGTCCGCCGGCACCTATAGCAATCATACCGATTCCGCCGCCTGTTGGTGTGTGGCTGTCAGAGCCGATTAGTGTTTTACCCGGAACACCGAATCTCTCTAAGTGAACCTGATGACAGATTCCGTTACCCGGACGTGAAAAGTAGATGCCGTGTTTCTTTGCGACTGAACCGATAAATCTATGGTCGTCAGCATTTTCAAATCCTGATTGCAAAGTATTATGATCTATGTACGCAACCGAACGCTCGGTTTTAACACGAGGAACCCCCATAGCTTCATATTCAAGATATGCCATTGTTCCTGTTGCGTCCTGAGTTAATGTCTGGTCAATTTTAATGCCTATTTCGTTGCCTTTAACAAACTCTCCGTCAACAATGTGATTTTTGAGTATTTTTTCTGTTAGAGTAAGTCCCATTTCTTCAAATCCTTTCATGTTGATAATCTGCCTTTGAATAGCAAGGCTTCCTTATTCGGAATTTAAGCCGATTACGGTAAGGAATTGCCACACAGGTTTTTGTGGCAAAATCTCAAAACGTGCATGAAAAATTTGTTTTCATGCTATTTATATTAATTTTAATTCAAAATGATAAGTTTGTCAAGAAATTAACAAGCTTTTAAGCTTATAGTTAATTAAATATTAAATATTTAAAACATTTCTATGGAATAATAATGATAATTGAATAAAAAATATAAAAAATTTGACGATTTTTACGATTTATAAAAATGAATAATATCCTGCATAATTATTGACATATACGACATATGTGGTATAATAATAAGATATGATAAACTAAATATTGGAGTTTTAAATTTTCAGTTATTTTGAATAAAATCTGTTATAAAATGCAAAAATATTAATATATTTTTCTTGGAGGATTTTTTACAAAATGTCTGAAATATTCAAAAACGAAGAAGAAAAAAATGATGATGCTGTGTTATCCGAAGTACAGCAGACGAATAATGAAAACAGTACGCTTTCTCAAACTCAGCAGATAGAGCATGTCGGTCATTTAAGTATAAAAAACTCAAAACATCTTATACATTGCCTGACGATAATAGGTGAGGTAGAGGGGCATTATATACTTCCGCCCCAGAATAAGACGACAAAGTATGAGCATATTATGCCCGCACTTGTTGCCATAGAGCAGGATACATCAATCGAAGGACTGGTGATAATTATAAATACCGTCGGCGGTGATGTTGAAGCAGGCCTTGCTATTGCCGAGCTTATTGCCGGTATGAAAACACCTACAGTTTCTATTGTTTTGGGAGGCGGTCACTCAATAGGTGTTCCTTTGGCTGTGTGTTCAAAGAAATCATTTATTGTTCCGTCTGCAACTATGACCATTCATCCGGTCAGAATGAACGGTCTTGTTCTGGGCGTTCCCCAGACATTATCATATTTTGATAAAATGCAGGATAGAATTATAAGATTTGTTTGTGAGAATTCCAATATTACACCTGAACGGTTCAGAGAACTTATGATGACTACAGGCGAACTTGTTATGGATGTCGGTACCGTTTTAGACGGTGAGGGTGCTGTCAGAGAGGGTATTATAGACAGTTTGGGCGGTCTGTCAGACGCTATTGAGTGTTTATATGAGCAGATTGAGTCAAATCCTGACAGAAAGAAATGTAATGAAGATGATAAAGGTGATTAATTATGTTTCAAACAGTTCTAAATAGTTATGATGTCTTTTGTGACTTAAATAGAGTAAATAAGGATTGCGTTACAAAATCAGGTGAATTTAATAATGTTAGATATGACTATATGCAGATTGAAAATCATAAGTGTCTGACAAATATTTATTCAACGAATCCTTATGATTATTTAACTTTTTTAAACAAAAAATAAAATCAGTTTTAATATAGGGAAACGGTAAAGGTTATCAGTGGAAAGGGGTAATACAATGTCAGTTATCAGTGCAGTTTTTCAAGCAATTATCCAAGGATTAACGGAATTTTTGCCTGTGTCAAGCTCAGGGCATTTATCATTATATCAGCACTTTACGGGAAACAGCGGGGAAGGTGCGCTGCTGTTTTCCGCAATTCTGCATTTAGGTACGCTGTGTGCGGTTTTTATAGCATTTTGGAATACAATCCGGGATTTGATTTATGAGTTCTGCCGAATGGTGAGAGATGTGTTTAAAAGGCAGTTTTCTTTTAAAGATATGAACGGTGACAGAAGAGCAGTGCTTATGGTAATCCTTTCGACTGCTGTACTGATTCCGTTTTACATATTTAAAGATTTTTTTGAAGGCTTTGCAGAGGACTCATCCATATTTGCCGAAGGCTTATGCTTTTTATATACAGCGGCTATTTTGCTGCTTGCCGATAAATGCTCAAAGGGAAAGAAAGCCCTTGGTGACATAACAGTTAAAGATTCGGTATTTGTTGGATTTTTTCAGAGCATTGCACTTCTTCCTGGTGTTTCACGTTCGGGCTCAACAATTTCAGCAGGGCTGTTTTCGGGATTTTCAAGAGATACTGCTGTGAGATATTCATTTGTTTTGGGTATTCCTGCAATACTGGGCGGATGCCTTGTCGAAGTAAAGGATGCAGTTCAAACTGATATGTCATTCAGCTGGACATATATTTTGGGATTCATTGTTGCGGCAGTTGTCGGTATTTGTGCAATAAAAATGGTTGACTGGCTTGTTAAAACTGACAAGTTTAAAATTTTCTCTTATTATACGGGAGTTCTCGGAGTTGTAGTAATTTTAGTTTCAATATTTGAAAGAATTGCTTTATAAATACGGATTATGCTCTGCAAATTAATTTCTTTGTTTAAATAATTTGCAGTTTAATTAAAATAAATTATTTACAGATAAAAAAGAAGTGAAAAAAGGAGTAATAAGAATGGCTGCTAAGAAAAAGCCTGCAACAAAACGAAAAACAAATACAAAGGCAAAAACGGCTCAAAGAAAACCTGCACCGAAAGCGAGCAAAAATGCATTGCCTAAAACAGCTTCCGGTTCTAAAGCAGTTCAGAAGGTTAATCACAGCCGTACATATTCGATTCTGCTTTTTGCAGCTGCTGTATTAGTTTTTTTATTAACATATGTGTCCGGTTCAGCTTTCTGGCATTCAATGCATTTGGGGCTCAGAGGGCTTTTCGGATGGTCGGTATTTTTATTAGCACCGGTATAATGTGCGATTGATAAATCACAAAACATATTTATTGCCAAAATTATAGAGAGCGTTGTGCTTATGCTGTTAATTTCGGCACTGTTTCATGTTATTATGATAGGAACTCCAACTCCTGTGAACAGTTCGTTCTTCAGAAAAATTTCTTCTATATATAACAGCGGAGTAGATTTAAAGGGCGGCGGAGTGTTCGGTTCTATACTCGGATGGCCTTTATATTCTTTGCTTAATAAAGTAGGGTCAATAATTGTAATCTCACTGCTTATTACCGTATTTTTAATGCTTTTTACAAACAAAACAATCGTCGATTTGTTCAGAGGAGTATCAAAGCCTATTAAGACGGGTTATACAGCTGTTAAAGAAGACAATGCTCAGAGAATACGGAACAGTGAACACAGGCGTGCTATGGAGCTTGAGGAACATAATAAGAACGCAAGAGTGGATATTGCTAAGTATCTTGATACAGACAGCAAGCCTAGGACAAAGAAAAAACAAGTTGAAAAAGCAATGCCCGATAAATTTTTCGATCCTGATCCTACTGATTTTATTGATGTAAATTCAGATTCAAACAAACCTAAGAAAGAAAAGAAAGTACCTCAAAAGCCAAATAAAATGGGTGCAATTAAAGCAAAGGATCTTCAGGAAATTGTAAAAAATGCACTTCCTGAGGAAAAGAAGCCCGCTAAAGAAAAGGAGCAGAAGTCGGAAATTTATGTTGAAAATAACGGACAGACAACATTCTTTGAGGTTGGCAATTCTAAGAGTGCATATAGCTTCCCTCCGATTACACTTTTAAAGCTGCCGGCTCAAAAGGTGGATATAGAAAGCTATAAGCAAGAACTTGCAAACCGTTCCGAAACTTTAGTTGATACATTGAGAAGTTTCGGTGTTCAGACAAGAATAGTTGACATTCATAGAGGACCGTCTGTTACCCGTTATGAGCTTCAGCCTGCAGCAGGTGTAAAGGTTTCTAAGATTACAGGTCTTGCCGATGATATTGCCCTTAATCTTGCAGCAGAGGGAATAAGAATTGAAGCTCCTATTCCGGGAAAAGCTGCTGTCGGAATAGAGATAGCCAATGAAAAAAGGGACAGTGTGTCAATAAGAGAGCTTATAGACAGTGATGAATTCAGAAATTCAAAGGGTAAGCTTTCATTTGCAGTCGGTAAAGACATAGAGGGAAATATCGTTATGGGTGATATTTCAAAAATGCCTCATATGCTTGTCGCAGGAACAACCGGTGCAGGTAAATCTGTATTTACTAACTCAATAATTATGAACATACTCTATAAGGCGTCACCTGAAGAGGTTAAGCTGATACTGATTGATCCGAAACAGGTAGAGTTCCCGATTTATAACGGAATTCCGCACTTGCTCATTCCTGTAGTAACTGATGCAAGAAAGGCAGCAGGAGCTTTAGGCTGGGCAGTTTCCGAAATGCTGAAGAGATACAAGAAATTTGCAGACAACGGCGTTCGTGACCTTGAGGATTATAATGAGTATGTAAAAGATAAAGAAGATATGGAGCCTATGCCTCAGATAGTTATCGTTATAGACGAGCTTGCCGATTTGATGATGGCAGCACCTAAAGAGGTTGAAGATTCTATTTGCAGAATTGCACAGCTTGCCCGTGCAGCCGGAATGCATCTTATTATTGCTACGCAGTCGCCTCGTGTTGATGTAGTAACAGGACTTATCAAAGCCAATATCCCGAGCCGTGTGGCACTTAAAGTTTCTAATAATACCGATTCCCGTGTTATCTTAGACGAGGGCGGTGCCGAAAAGCTTCTCGGAAAGGGAGACCTTTTGTACAAGCCTGTAGGACTTGGAAAACCTATGAGAATACAGGGAAGTTTCATTCCGACAAGCGAAGTAAGAGCAGTGGTTAACTTCTTGAAGAACCAGTCAAAAGCTGAGTACAGCGATACGATTATTGAAGAGATTGACAGTCATGTTCCTCAGCAAAAGGGTGAGAAAAAGGGTAGCTCTGATATTTCATCTGAAAATACAGACGATAAGCTTGAAGAAGCTATTAAGGTCATTGTAGAAAATCAGACAGCTTCGACATCATTCCTGCAGAGAAAGCTTAGTCTTGGCTATGCAAGGGCTGCCAGAATAATGGACGAGCTTGAGCAGATGGGTGTTATAGGGCCTGCACAGGGTGCAAAACCGAGAGAAATTTTAATGTCGAAAGAGCAATGGTTGGAACGAAGTACAATGAGTGATGAGTAGATAGATATAATGAAAAGATATAAGTTTGGTTTAAATATATGTGGATTAATATTATTCTTTATAATTATGCTGCCTAATTTTTATTGGTTTTCGGTTCCTGCCCCTAATGATTTTTTGCGAGCTGAGTCAGTTACCGAAGTACTTGATACAATTGCCTCTGTATTTCAAGTGTTGGTGGTTATTACTTTGTGTATATTTACAAATAAAAATACTGATAGAATCTGTATAACTCCGTTTGTTATAGCTTCGATTGTCAGTTGTCTGCTGTATTTTGCGGCATGGGTATTCTACTATCATGGCATAGCAAATTCATCGGTGGTTTTAGCATTGTGTATCTTTCCATGCTTAGCATTTCTGTTTTTCGCTGTTGACAGGAAAAACTTTATTGCTGTTATACCTATAGTAATTTTTTCTGTTTGTCATTTATTATATGGGGTAATTAATTTTATATTGTAAAATTGTTTGGAGAGATAAAATATGGCGAATTTTGGATTATCAATGCTTTGGTATTGGATAGCGTATTTTATTGTTACAGATATAGGAGTTTTGCACACTATCTTTAACATTAAAGTTTTAAAAATGAAATCAATGAAAGACAGTAAAGGAATGGGAGAAGGATATGAAAAAACAAAACCTTGGCATCCTTTGTATAATTTAATTGTCTTTCCTATATTCTCGTATCTTTATTTTAATGGATTAGAAGTATTAACTTTATCTAATGTAATTGCAACATCGATTACTTGGGGAACAATAACAGTAGTATTCGATGTGTTTGGATGGGTTGTGATTAAACACCCTTGGTCATTGTCATTTAAAGAGTTTTATATTGATTATCAGCCGTGGATAACTATAATATACATTACGATATATGCAAGTCCGTTTATAGCTTATGGAATTATGCAATTGTAATTTAAATTAAACTTATTAAAAAGGAAGTGAAATCAAATGGCTTTTTTGCCTATAACAAAATCAGATATGATAAAACAGGGCATAGAGCAATTTGATTTTGTTTATGTTTCTGGTGATGCATATGTTGACCATTCAAGTTTCGGAGTTGCAATTATTTCCAGAGTTTTAGAGCATAACGGATTTACCGTAGGAATAATCCCTCAGCCGGATTTAAGTAATGATTTTGATTTGATGCGGTTTGGGAAACCAAGACTTGCTTTTTTGGTTACTGCGGGCAATATTGACTCTATGGTTGCACATTATACAGTGGCTAAAAGAAAGCGCTCCGATGACGCTTTTACCCCGGGCGGAAGGGCAGGTAAACGCCCCGACAGAGCAGTAACCGTATATACCAAAAGGTTAAAGAATATTTATCCTGATGTTCCTGTTTTGATAGGCGGACTTGAAGCTTCACTCAGACGATTTGCACATTACGATTACTGGAAAGACGATGTGCTGCCGTCTGTTTTGGTTGATTCGGGTGCCGATTTGCTGATGTTCGGAATGGGCGAACATTCTGTAGTGGAAATCGCAAACAGATTAAATAAAGGTGAGTCAGTATCTGATATTAAAGATGTAAGAGGTACCTGCTATTTAGTTGAACCTAAAGACACGCCGTACGGTGCTGTTCAGTGTCCGGGCTTTGATGAGGTAAAGCGTGATAAAAAGCTTTACGCAAAGGCTTGCAGAATTCAATATGACGAACAGGACGAAGTCTACGGAAGAATGGTTATTCAGCGTCAGGGCGATAAAATGCTTGTTCAGAATCCTCCTGCATTAGCACTTACAACTGAAGAGCTTGATGAAGTTTACTCACTTCCGTATATGAGAACATATCACCCTATATATGAAAGTCAGGGAGGAGTTCCTGCAATAGATGAAGTCAAGTTTTCAATAACTCATAACAGAGGCTGTTTCGGCTTCTGTAATTTTTGTTCTATTGCTTTGCACCAGGGAAGAAAAATTACTGTAAGAAGCGAAGAGTCTATACTTCACGAAGCCAAACAGCTTACAGAGATGGAAGATTTTAAGGGATACATTCACGATGTCGGCGGACCTACTGCAAACTTCAGATTTCCGTCGTGTAAAAAACAGCTTGAGTCGGGTCTTTGCAAGGGAAGAAAATGTTTAGCACCGAAGCCTTGTCCTAATTTAGATGTTGACCATACTGAATATTTGGATATTTTAAGAAAGCTTAGAAAAATTAAAGGTGTTAAAAAAGTTTTTATCCGTTCGGGTATAAGGTATGATTATCTAAATGAAGACACAAATGACGAGTTTATGAGAGAGCTTATTGAAAATCATATAAGCGGTCAGCTGAGGGTTGCACCTGAGCATTGTTCGGCGGCAGTTCTTGATAAAATGGGAAAACCTCATATTCAAGCTTATATAAAATTTCAGAAGAAGTTTTATGAAATAACAAAGAAACGGGGAAAAGAGCAGTATTTAGTTCCTTATCTTATGTCATCGCACCCCGGAAGCACATTAAAAGATGCGGTTGAACTTGCTTTATTTCTAAAGAAAAATAAAATTCATCCTGATCAGGTTCAGGATTTCTATCCAACGCCGGGTACAATATCAACATGTATGTATTACACCGGTCTTGACCCTTATACATTAGAGCCTGTATATGTTGCAAAAACTCCTGAAGAGAAAGATTTGCAGAGAACCCTTTTGCAGTATTATAAGCCTCAGAACAGACGAAAGGTTATTGTAGCTCTTCAAAAGGCACATAGAACAGACCTTATCGGAAAGGGTGCAAACTGTTTAGTCGAACCTGACGCTGAGTATTTAAGAGAAACTGAATGCAAGGCTTCATATAAAAAGAACATAGCTAAAAACAAAAAAGGAAACAAAGTAAAATGGCAGGGAAATCAAGTAAGAAAACACAGAAGATAGCGTCTGCTGTAACAATCATTGTTATTGCTTTGGTTGCTGCAGTAGTTACACACTTTACCGACTTCGGTGAAAAAATTAAAGAAAATACAGGACTTTCGCAAAAGCCGGCTTCAAGTGCTGAATTATCTGTACATTTTATTGATGTCGGTCAGGGTGACTGCACGCTTGTTATGTGTGAAGGTCACAATATGCTTATTGATGCCGGTGAAAGTGATCAGGGAAAAAAGGTTGTTGAATATTTAAAAGCTCAGAACATAAGCCGTCTTGATTATGTTATCGGGACTCATCCTCATTCGGACCATATCGGCGGTCTTAGGGCGGTTGTGGAAAGTGATATAAAGATTGATAAAATAATAATGCCTAAAATTCCTGATGAACAGGTTCCTACCTCTTATACATATACAAAGCTTTTAAAAGCAATTATAAATAAAGGTTTAACTGTGACAAAAGCCGATGATTCGGAATTTGATTTGGGCTGTGCCGTTATAAATACCTATACACCGAAAAAAGTTTATAAAAATCTGAATGATTATTCTGTCGCAACAAAAATAACGCATGGCGGCAACAGCTTTCTTATAACGGGTGATTTAGGCAAACAAAGTGAAAAAGAACTTATAAACAGAGGCTGTAATTTATCCGCTAAGGTTTTACAGGCAGGGCACCATGGAAGCCGTGAATCATCAATTAAACAGTTTTTGGAAAAAGTTCATCCGTCATATGCGGTAATACAGTGCGGTGCAGGTAACAGCTATGGTCATCCGCATGATGAAGCTCTTGAAAGAATCAGCAAGTATGCGGAAAAAATTTATCGGAATGATAAAGACGGAACGATAGTATTTGAATCTGACGGAAAAGGAATGAATATTAATTTTGAAAAGTCTGATAATCAGCAGAAAGGCTAGTTAATAAATTATGAAAGATGAAACTTTAATTGTTGAAAGAGTTGAGGACTCAGTTGTTACTATCGAAAAATCAGAGAATGAGTTTTATAATATCAGTATAAGTGAAATCGGTTTTGATGTACATGAAGGTGATGTTTTAAAATACAATGACGGAAAGTATTCTATCGATAAGGATAAAACCGAAGAATTGAGAAAAATTGCAGTCTATCTTCAAAACCGGGCATTTGGGACAGATTAAAGCAAGGCTGTTGAAAACTGAATTTTGAAAAATACGGAGGATATATTAAATGGATAAGGACTTGCTTTTGACTTTAGAAGATAACCTTCCAAAGCTTTCAAAAGGACATAAGCTTATTGCACATTATGTTTTAGAGCATTTTGACAAATCTGCTTTTATGACTGCTTCAAAGCTGGGTCAAACTGTTGGGGTCAGTGAATCAACAGTTGTCAGATTTGCTATTGAATTGGGATTTGACGGTTATCCGGGATTTCAAAAAGCACTTCAGGATTTGATGAGAAACAAGCTTACCTCTTTTCAGCGTATTAATGTAACTTCTGATCAGATTGGTGAAGGTGATATTCTTGAAAAGGTTTTAAGTCTTGATATTGACAGAATCAGAGGAACTTTAAATGATTGCTCAAAGAAAGATTTTTATGAAGCTGTTGACAGAATTGAAAATGCTAATTCAATATATGTTATAGGAACAAGAAGCTCATCAGCACTTGCATCTTTTACAGCGTATTATCTTAACTTGATTTTTCCTTATGTTAAGCTGGTGCGTTCTTCTTCAACAAGTGAGATGTTTGAACAAATATTAAGGATAGACAGTAAAGATGTAGTTATAGGCTTTTCTTTCCCAAGATATTCAAAACAGACCTTAAATGCACTCAAATATGCTCATGACAATGGTGCCGGGGTTATTGCTTTTACTGACAGTAACAATTCACCTTTGGTTAAATATGCAGATAATGTTTTGATAGCTCAGAGCGATATAGCATCTTTTGTCGATTCTCTGGTAGCACCTCTTAGCTTAATAAACGCTTTGATTGTCGCCGTTTCAATAAATAAACGGGAAAAACTTTTAAACAACTTTAAAAAGCTTGAGGATATTTGGGAAAAATATGATGTGTATGAAAAAAATGAGGATAAGGTTGAAATTTGATATAAAATATTAAATCTCGGAAAGAAGATGTTTTTATAAAAAAGTATGATGTTATTGTTATCGGAGGAGGGGCTGCAGGACTGTTTTCTTCTATAATGTCAGCCCGTAAGGGCAAATCTGTTTTGATTATTGAGAAAAACAAAATTCTCGGAAAAAAGCTTTTGATAACCGGCAAAGGAAGATGCAATGTTACAAACAACTGTGACATAGAAACAGTTCTAAAAAACATTCCTCGCAATTCTAAATTTTTATATAGTGCAATGTATTCATTTTCTCCTGGTGATACAATTCAGTTTTTTGAAGAGCTTGGTGTTCCTTTAAAAACCGAACGAGGGAACAGAGTTTTTCCGATAAGCGATGATGCAAAAGATATAGTTAAGGCACTTGCCGACGAAGTTAATAGATTGGATATAACTGTTTTAAGAGAAAAAGTAACTGATATTTTAATCGTTGAAAACCAAACAGCAGGTGTAAAATGTGCGGACAAAGAGTTTTTATCCGATAATGTGATAGTGTCGACAGGCGGTAAATCATATCCGAGAACAGGTTCAACCGGTGACGGATATAGATTTGCCGAGTCTGTCGGTCATACACTAAGTAACATAAAACCGTCTTTGGTTCCTCTTGAAACAAAGCAGGATTTTCCTAAAGCTCTTATGGGGCTGTCACTTCGTAATGTAACTTTGAGTCTTTATGAAGAAGGAAGGAAGAAGCCTCTGTATTCGGAACTGGGTGAAATGATTTTTACACACTTTGGTGTTTCAGGACCGCTTGTTCTGTCGGCCAGTGCACATATAAAGGATATAGATGAAAAAGATTATTATTTTTTGATTGATTTAAAGCCCGGATTGGACGAACAGGCGCTTGACAAGAGAATACTGAGAGATTTTTCTGACAATCCGAACAGAAATTTTTCAAATGTTTTAAAGAAGCTTTTGCCGCTGAAAATGATTCCTGTTATAATAGAATTATCAGGGATTGACGAAGAAGAAAAGGTAAATAATATTTCTAAAGATAAGAGAAAAAATCTGGTTAAACTTCTTAAAAATCTTCGTATAGATATAAAGAGCTTCCGCCCGATTGAAGAAGCAATTATAACAAGAGGCGGAATAAATGTTAAAGAAATAAATCCGGGAAGCATGGAATCAAAAATTATAAAAGGACTTTACTTTATAGGTGAGGTTTTGGATGTGGATGCGTACACAGGCGGTTTCAATCTTCAGATTGCATTTTCCACAGCGAATCTTGCTGCACAGAGTATTGATTAAATAATATATTTAACTTGAAAGTTCATTCTTCAAGTTGAAACGGAGGAAATTATGAGTATTAATATTGCATTAGACGGTCCGTCAGGAGCCGGTAAGTCAACAATTGCAAAGGCTGTTGCGAAAAGGCTTGAGTATGTTTATGTGGATACAGGAGCACTTTATCGTTCGATTGCATTGTATCTTATACAAAATAGTGTAGATATAAACAATGAAAAGGATATACACTCGGCGTTAAATAACATCAAATTAAATCTGGAATATATTGACGGTTCTCAAAGGGTTATGCTTTGCGGAAATGATGTTTCCGAAAAAATACGAACTCCGGAGATTTCAATGGGTGCTTCAAAAGTTTCAGCTGTCCCTTGTGTTCGTGAGTTCCTTTTTGAGCTTCAGCAGAATATTGCAAAAGAGAATAATATAATAATGGACGGCAGGGACATAGGAACTGTTGTTTTGCCGAATGCTGATGTGAAAATCTATCTTACTGCTTCTGCAAAAGAGCGTGCCGACAGAAGATTTAAAGAGCTTCGGGAAAAAGGTGATAAATCAACTTATGAAGAAGTTTTGGCAGATATAAAGCAGCGTGATTATAACGATATGCACAGAGAAATTGCACCGCTTAAAAAAGCTGATGATGCTGTAGAGGTAGATACAACAAGCCTTACTTTAGAAGAATCTATAGATGCAATCTACAATACTATAGTGTCTGAGCTTAAAAAAAAAATAAACAGTTCTGATGATAATGACAAAGATTCAGAATATAAAACAAAAAAAAGTTCTTTAAGAGAGCTTCCTAAAATAAACCCTGTTGACAGAAGCAGCAGGCTGTCGCATTTCAGAATGTTTTGGTACAGCATTTTAAGACCTATAGTGCTTTTGATTTATCATATTTTTTATAATTTAAAGTTTATAGGAACAGAAAATATACCAAAGGACGGTTCATATATATTTGCAAGCAATCACAGAAGCTTTGCAGACCCAGTGCTTATTTCTCTTCCTACCAGAGTTCCTTTTTCTTTCATGGCGAAAGAGGAGCTTTTTAAGCAAAATATTTTCTTCACCTGGCTGATCAAAGCTTTCGGTGCTTTTCCGGTTACCAGAGGAAAGGGTGATACATCAGCTATAGATATGTCACTTGAGAGGCTGAACAAGGGTTTTAATCTTGTTATTTTCCCTGAGGGAACCCGTTCGAAGGACGGTAGAGTAGGAAAGGGCAAAACCGGTGTTGCACTTATTGCAGCTATTGCTCAAGTTCCTGTAATTCCTGTAGGTATTGTTTTTGACGGAAAGCTTAAATTCAGAAAGAAAGTTGTTGTTAAATTCGGAAAAGCTATTTTACCTGAAGAATTGAATATAATTGATACCAGTCCTAAAGAACTTAAGAGATTAAAGCTTACTATAATGAATAAAATAACAGATTTGGTTGAAACAGATAATCCATACATAAATAAATCAGAAAATGATTAGTTTCTTTTCTGCTCGGAGGTTAAAATGTTAACAAACTGTAAAATTTTAGTTGCAGACACCGCAGGCTTTTGTTTTGGTGTAGACAGAGCAGTTAAAATAGTGTATAATAACTTAAATAACCATAATAATGTTGTCACATTAGGACCGATTATTCATAATCAGAGTGTAGTTTCTGATTTGGAGAGCAAGGGTGTCACGGTAGCAAATAGTGTCAGTGATATAAAGAGCGGACAAACAGTTATCATACGCTCGCACGGCGTTTCAGCAGATGTATATACAAGCTTGAATAAACTTTCTGTCAATGTTGTAGATGCTACATGCCCTTTTGTTTCCAGAATTCATAAAATTGTGAATGAAAAATCAAGGGAAGGTTTTGTTGTTGCGATTGCAGGCGACAGAACTCATCCGGAGGTAATCGGTATAAGCGGACATTGTGAGAATGAATATTATGTCTTTTCAAACATTGAAGAATTAAAAGCTTTGCTTTCAGAGGTTAGCAATGAAAAGATGATTTTCGTTTCACAAACCACTTTTAATAAGCAGCTTTGGGAACAATGTAAAGAATATATAAAAAACAGCAGAAAATCCGCATTAATATTCGATACTATATGTGACGCCACATCAAAACGCCAGGAAGAAGCAGTTAGTATTGCATCAAAATCCGACAAAATGATTATTGTCGGAGGACGGCACAGTTCTAATACATTGAAGCTGAAGACAATCTGTTCTGAATATTGTCCCTGCTACCTTGTCGAGAGTGCTGATGAGCTTTATAATCTTGATTTTGACGGGGTACATTATTTAGGTATTTCTGCCGGGGCTTCAACACCGGCATATATTATCAAGGAGGTAGAACAAACCATGAGTGAAATTCTCGAGAACAAGGAAGAGGAATTCAATTTTGAAGAGGCCATTGAGCAGTCTTTGAAGAAAATATATATAGGAGCAAAGGTGACCGGTTACATAACCGCTGTAAATAAGACAGAAGTTTTAGTAGATATCGGAACAAAGCACACAGGCGTAATACCTGCATCAGAGCTTTCAGATGATCCTACCAAAACCCCTGAAGAGCTTGTTTCAGTCGGAGATGAGATTGAGGTTATAGTTTTAAAAACTAATGACCAGGATGGTGTTGATACACTTTCTAAGAAGAAAGTTGACGCTATGGTTGGTTATGAGACAGTTTCAAAGGCAAAAGAAGAAGACACAGTTTTAACCGGTGTTGTTACTAATGTAGTAAAAGGCGGCGTATTAGTATCGACTAATGGTTTCAAGGTATTTATTCCTGCGTCACAGGCAACAGCAAGGCGTGACGACAGCTTAGATGCACTTTTGAAAAAAACTGTAGAATTCAAGATTATTGATATTGACCCAAAAAGACAAAGAGCTGTTGGTTCAATTAAGATAATCGCTAATGAAAAGAGAGCAGCGGCAAGAGCAAAATTCTTTGAAAATGCTGAAGTCGGAAAGACTGTAACAGGTACTGTTAAGTCAATAACCGATTACGGTGCTTTTGTTGATCTCGGCGGCGTAGACGGACTTGTAAGAAAGCCTGATCTTTCTTGGAAGAGAATTAAGCATCCTTCAGATGTTGTTTCTGTTGGCGATGAAATTGAAGTTACAATCAAAGATATTGATATGGAAACTCAAAAAATTTCTCTTGTTTATAAAAAGGATGAAGAAAATCCTTGGACAATTTTTGATAAAAATTACGGTGTAGGACAAGTTGTTACTGCAAAGATTGTATCAATCACTTCTTTTGGTGCTTTCGCTCAGATTATCGATGGAATTGACGGACTTATCCACATTTCTCAGATTGCTAATCAGAGGGTTGACAATGTTGCTGATATTTTAAGTATCGGACAAGAGGTTGAGGTTAAAATTACTGAAATCGATGATGAAAAGAAGAGAATCAGTCTTTCAATGAGAGCTTTGCTTCCTGAAGAGGAAAAAGAAGAGGAAGAGCCTGAAGCTGAAGAGGAAACAGCTGCAGAATCTGAATCAGATGTTGTTTATTCAACTGAAAATCCTCCGGCTTTTGATGAGGAAGAAACTTCTGAAGACAAAGCAGACGAAGCTGAAGAAACAGAAGCTGAATAAGAACAAAGTCAAGTTGCTTTTCATGAGTTAATTTATGTCAAGAATGCATAGGATGAATATGTCCTGTGCATTTTTTTGTGTAAAAAAGACTATGGTATAATTAAAATATAGGGGTTTAAGATAATTACAGTATTGTATAATTTTAAAGTACATAGTAAAAACTCTGTCGCTTTTTTACAATATTTTTTATTTGAGTTGTTATAAAATTTTTTTATGCGGAGGTGTAATATTTAAAATTTTTATTTATCTATTCAATCCTCTATAAACCCTGTATTTTCAAGGCATATCGCCTATTAAATGTTCAAACCTTATGTATTTTCCCTTGTTTTTGCCCTTATGAGCCGAAACAAGGGAAATTTTTATTCTCCGCCGATTACCTTATCCAGCAGTCTTGCGGAAGTACGCTTCGCTTCCCTTGTAGCGTGAGCGTAAATGTTCATTGTGGTACTGACATCAGCGTGTCCGAGAAGTTCCTGCACATCTTTAGGTGCTGCACCGTTTGAAAGCAGATTGCTTGTATAAGTGTGTCTGAGCATATGAAAGTGAAAATCCTCCAATCCCTCCACCTTTTTTCTTGCTGTCCTGCACATAATTCCCACCGTACTCGGTGCTTCAAATGCCCCGTCAGGTCTAAGGCAGGCAAAGGATAATTCCTTGTACCCCTCTGGGACTTCCTCCGACCTCGGCAGACTGTAAACCTCATAATAGATGCGGTCTTTTTCTTTAACCTTCAAATAGTAATTAAGGCTGTACAATTCCCCGTATCGGAAACGGTTTTTGTGCTGTTCTGCTTTTGCAGCTTTCAGAATTGCGGCAAGCGTATCGCAAAAGTCCACGGTGCGGATTTTTTTACGCTTTGTTGCCCCTATTTCTGTTTTGTGCCT
>ENA-ORLW01000527-ORLW01000527.1-human-gut-metagenome-genome-assembly--contig:-NODE-527-length-54150-cov-21.707673_pt1 | contig 54150 bp, 49 predicted proteins | sample MGYA00243017_ERZ508829 | MGnify/ENA primary metagenome ERZ508829 (study PRJEB26277, sample SAMN04329776) | human gut metagenome | biome: human-associated habitat | host: Homo sapiens | place: USA...
GAACCCCATAACGCCCTCAAAAGCCTTATGATTTCCTAAAAAATCTTTCGTTTTTACCTATTTGCGAAAAGTTTAAAAGAGTTCATTGAGAAATGGAAACCATAAAAATCATGCGTTATCCAACGGCGGCGGGCGAGATGATACTTGGCTCGCACGGCGACCGGCTGTGCCTCTGCGACTGGGCCATCGAGAAGCGTCGGGGCGCAATAGACCGCCGCATCTGCCGTCATCTTCTTGCCGAATACGAAGAGGGCACGTCGGAGGTGATCCAAAAGGCTGTCGGCGAGCTCGAGGAGTACTTCGCCGGGGCGCGGACTGAGTTTACCGTGCCGGTGGTTTTCGCGGGTACGGATTTTCAGTGTCGGGTATGGTCGGAGCTGATGAAGATACCCTACGGCGTCACAATATCGTACGGCGAACTCGCGCGTCGCATCGGCAATGCGAAAGCAGTGCGTGCGGTGGCTTCGGCAAACGCTGTTAATCCGATTTCTATCTTTGTGCCGTGCCATCGTGTCATAGGCTCCGACGGCAAGCTTACCGGCTACGGTGGTGGGCTGGCTGCCAAGCGGTTTTTGCTTGAGCTGGAAGGACGCGTGGTCGGCACGATGCTTCCGCTATGACAAGGCGCACAGGGCTCGGAACTTGTAAGAAAAAATGCGAAAGCTAAGATATTTTATGGGATGGGGTCTAAGATATGCCCAGGAGTTCGATTTCAAAGATAAGGGTTGAGCCGCCGGGAATTCCGGGCTGGCTGATTCGGCCGTAGGCCTTTTCGGCGGGGATATAGATTTCCCATTTGTCGCCGATATGCATCTGCTGGAGGGCTATTACCCAGCCGGCGATAAGTTCGCGCAGGCGGAAAGCCGGCGCCACGCCGCCGCGGCTTGAGTCGAATGTTTTGCCGTTGATGGTTTTTCCGACGTAGTGCGCAGTGACCACGCTTCCGCGGTTTGGCGTTGGGCCATTTGAGGCTCCGGATTTGAGTACCTTATAGAAGATGCCGCCGTCGAGAGCCTTTACGCCCGGTTCTTGAGCTTTTGCCTGGAGCCACTCGCGGTTCTTTTGGATATATTCCTGCTTTGCCATTGGTCAGTGGATGTTGAGTATTTGGTCGAAGGAGTCGATGATGTAAGTCGGTTTGGCTGCTTCGAGTGAGAGGCGTGAGCCGTTGCCGTAGGTCACGGCGCAGGTGTGGCATCCGGCGGCGTTGCCCATGAGGATGTCGACGTCGGCATCGCCCGTCACCAGCGAGTCATCGGCTTTCCAGCCCATAGCGGCCAAAATGGTTAGCACGGGTTCGGGGTCGGGTTTGCCTTTAGCTACGCTGTCGGCGCCGACAATGATGTCGAACCAAGACCGGATGCCCAGGCCGTCCAGATAGTCGAACAGGGAGGCCAGCCGCCGGCTGGAGGCAATAGCGAGACGATGGCCGTCGGTTCTGAGTTTTTCGAGGGTCGGCAAAACGCCCGGAAAAGTCTTCTCGTGGGCGTCTTTTTTGAGCCTCTCGTAGTTGCTGCGGAAAACTCGTGCAAATTCTTCGTTTGAGATATCGAGGTCGGGGTAGAGGTGTCGGCCTGCTTCGTCGGTACGTATGCCGATTATGGCTCGGCACTCGCGCTCGGTGCGCGGCGGAAGACCCATCCGGGCGATAGTAGCCTGAATAGTTGACAGAATCACGCCGGAGGTGTCCATCAAAGTGCCGTCAAAATCAAATATATAGTTCATATCATTCTCCTGTTATTGTTGCAACAATCTTTCGCGGACCGCCGTGGTCGCGGAACTCACACAGGTAAATGCCTTGCCAGGTGCCCAGATAGAGGCGTCCGCGGCTTATGGGAATGGTCAGGCTCGGCCCGACGAGGGAGGCCTTGGCGTGGGCGGGCATATCGTCGTCGCCTTCCATAGTGTGGAGGTAAAAGGGCTCGCGGGCTTTCACGAGGCGGTCGAATATGCTCTTCATATCGAGACGCACGTCGGGGTCGGCGTTTTCGTTGATTGTCAGAGCGGCCGAGGTGTGCTTGATGAAGAGGTTGAGGAGCCCGACTGCCGGCAGGGGCGGCAGGTTGCGCGCTATCTCAGCCGTGACGAGATGGAAACCGCTCGGGCGGGGCTGGAGGGTGAATTCTATTTGTTGCCACATAGTCAATCAATCATTGTCGGGAACGAACTGCCCTCACCGCCGATCCGGCCTCTTCGACCACCCCGACCATCTCGTGGCCTACAGTGATGCCGGGTACAGCACGCGCCACGCTGCCGTGCTTGATATGCAGATCGGAAGTGCAGATGCTCGACATCGTTACGCGCACAATCGCATCGGACGCCTCCAGCAGCCCGGGACGCGGCTTCTCGACCACCTCAAAGCGGCCTTTTTCGATATAAGACAGTGCTTTCATCGCTCTTCAATCCATTATACGGCCCGGGGGTGACCCCAAAAGCCGTGTAAAATTACTAAAAAGAACGCAAACCCGCAAAAGCGCGAGAATACCCTGCTTCGAGATTGGAAGTTAAATAAGTATAAGCAATACTAAATAAAACAAAATTCAGGCTTTATAATTTGGTTGGAGCGAATAAAAGGAGTAATTTTGCAGTTCAGCTAAGCCACCACGGCTTTGCGGCAACAGAACGGGGCTGACCGGTTTTGACAGCGTGCAGAAGTGGTGAGTAAGCGTGCAGAGCTTTGGGATCCATGCTCTTAAAAATCGGATTACCGACCAATCTAAATGGCGAAAACAACTACGCTCTTGCTGCTTGATTGAAGCACAGTAGATCAGCTTAATCGCCGCAAAAGTTGCGGCGACAAGACATCGCCCAGCTGCCCTTTTTCCGAGGCGTGCTGATCCGGCGGTGCAGGAATATCGGGAATAGACCAAGCCTTTTCTCGGGGCGCGGTCGAAAACATAGAGGATAAGGAAGCGTGTGGCGGTTTCAGGCCAAGCGCTTCTCGAAAACCAACTTGAAACTACGCACGTAGAAAGCCCATCAATTCCGCGTTTGGACGAGGGTTCGAATCCCTCCAGCTCCACTTGTTAAAAGTCCGAAAATCGGACTATTTAAGACAACCTTTAGCTCATTGAGCCGAAGCGCGAAATAAACCTCAGACTGTTAGCCAGTTCTGAGGTTTTTTCGTGCCCTTACCCAATCGCCTAAGGACCGATTTCGGCCAAGAAAAGACCCTCTACGGACTGATTTCGTGCACTAACTAGCTACTAAGATTTTAAAACCTCAAATAGTAGCCAAATAGTAGCCAGAACGGACATACTATACTGCATATCAATATAATAGCGGACAGAATTCGGACGTATCCGGACATGTCCAAATGCGGAATAGTACCCCAAAATCTTCAATAGTAGCCAAAATAGTAGCCAAAAACGCCGTATCGCTATAAATCCCCATCCCCGGAACAGGCGAGTCTTTGCCGACGCAGAGCAGCGGAGACGGCAATGTCTCGCCCCGTGGGATGCTGAACAAGCGGCGAGTGAGGGGGCGGTCGGACAAATCCTTGCAGGCGACGGCGACAAGGACACGGAGTGAAGTGACAGCCGGGAGGGTGAGCCGCGACCAACGGGAAGCGTCACCTCACGGCGAAAACGCCACTCGGTGTCCCGCCATCGCCCATAGGCGCGAGGCGGTCATCGGTAGAGCCGGACTCGTCCTCATCGGCTTGCCGCTTTGCCTTAGCAAAGAAACGCCGCTGACGGCATCACGCCGCCAACACCGAAGACCGCTCCCTCTCTCGCCGCTTTCGGAAATGGGTAAATTCGCTCAGTAAAATTTGTTCAGTAAATCGTACGGAATACCGAACATTTTTATTAACTTTGCAGTTGCATAATAAAGCCATCGTAATGACAGCGTCGCAGCAAATAGAGCAACAGGTGGACGCACTTGGCACAGACCGGGTATTCTCCATTGCCGATCTTGGTTTTCCAGCCGAATGGTGGGATAACGTCAGGGTCAAGCTTGGCCGTATGGTAAAGTCTGGGGTGCTTGTAAAACTTGCACCAGGGAAATATTATCGCCCGAGAGTTTCAATTCTCGGACCGGTTCCTCCGACAACAGAAAGCCTCGTCAAGGACATCCTTTATAATAAGGATGGTGAATTGGAAGGCTATCTTACGACATTCTCTGTATGGGATGCAATGGGGTTGACCACACAGTTCTCATCAACAATAGTTATTGGACTAAATTATCGTAAGGATGCGATGGTTCGTGATGGGAGAGTAGTGCAGTTCGTGTTGCAGCCTAATCGAATTACAGAAGAAAACATTCCATTATTGCAAATTCTGGACTCGATTAAATTTGTAAAGTCTATCCCCGACACAAGCATTGAAAACTCAATCACAAGAATGTCTGCGATTGTAAGTTCTCTTGATAAGAAGAAAATAGAAAAGCTTATATCGTTGGCTCTGAAATATCCTCCGCGTGTTCGTGCGCTGCTGGGCGCTTTGCTCGAAAACGCCGGAAAAGTAGAGCTGGCAGAGCCGTTGCATAAATCCTTGAATCCACTCACCGAATATAGGATTGGAATATCCAAAGAAGCCTTACCGACAAAAGAAAACTGGAGAATCGTATGAAGCTTCATGAAGACCTTCAACTGTTTGCCGACGTGATAAGAACGTCAGCAAGAATTCTCAACATGCCACAGGAATTTGTTGAGAAGGACTATTGGATTTGTCAGATTCTCCAACGCCTTTCAAGGCATGAGAAATCTCAATACGGCGTGTGGAAAGGTGGAACGTCCTTGGCCAAGGCATACGGATTGATCAACCGATTCTCCTCCGATGTAGACATCGCTGTGCTGACGGAAACCATGAGCCAAAATCAGCAGAAGAAATTCGTAGCCCGTATCAGCCGTGATGCAACCGTTGATTTGGAAGAAACGGAAATGGAGGGCGAGACAATAAAGAACAATCGATTCCGCAAGACGTTCCACAGCTACAAATCGGCGATAACCAATGCCGATGCTTCGCTTGCCTTCCTCGGGCGTTTTGTGATTGTCGAAATCAATACTTACGGCAATCCATATCCCTACGAACGTAGGCTGGTGAAGTCGTTTATCACAGGGGTGTTCGAGCATCAGGGACTGCAAGACGTGATTGAGAAATATGACATGGCTCCGTTTGAACTGAATGTGCTCGACAAGAGGCGCACGATGTGCGAGAAGATAGTGTCGTTGCTTCGTTTTTCATTCACTGAGAACCCCATTGAAGGTTTATCATCAAAAATTCGTCACTTCTATGACCTTCACTTCATGTGTCAAGATGATGAATGTCGGGAATATCTCCGAGATGAATTTCCATCAAATCTCATCGAGTTGATTGCCCACGATAAGGCGGAGTTTGACCGCCCTCCCCTCTGGAAAGAAGTGGATATTAATACCTCGGTGCTTTTCACATTATTTGATGAGACGTGGCAGAAACTGGCTGCAACATATAAATCAGAGTTGGGACGTCTAACTTATGGTGAGCTGCCATCTCCGGAAGAAATCGCCGTCTCAGTCAAACCCCTGATGGAGTATGTAAGGGATATTGTCGGCGGTGGAACAAAATGAGCCAATCGCCTGACCTTTAATAAATTTAACCGTGATTATTAACGATTATTAAAACGAACCCTCGGACTTGTGAGTGTGGGAAAAATGTAGTAAATTTGCATCGATTGAACACCCCGGCAACGGGCATCAAGACGAGTCAGAGCAGAGGCTCTGAAATTCGTTACTACCGCATTACTATTTGAAAATCGCAATTTTCAATTCGTTGATATAGCGGCGGATAACCCATTAGGGTCAGGTTCCTCCAGCTCCACTGGATAAATCCGAATAATTTCGGACTATTTAAGACAACCTTTAGCTCATTGAGCCGAAGCGCGAAATAAACCTCAGACTGTTAGCCAGTTCTGAGGTTTTTTCGTGCCCCTACCCAATCGCCTAAGGACCGATTTCGGCCAAGAAAAGACCCTTTACGGACACTAATATTTCTCTGAAAAATTATGATAGCTCTGAAAAATTCAGTAATTTTGCGTTTGATTCAATAATAAGATATCATGGGAAACGACCTGAACAGGCTGAAAGTTGTTTTGGCCGAACATAAGAAGACTAATAAATGGCTCGCAGAGCAATTGGATAAAGACCCGGCTACAGTGTCAAAATGGTGTACCAACGCGGCTCAACCAGGATTGGAAACATTGCGGCGGATAGCGGAGCTTTTAGATATTGATATACGAACACTTATAAACCCTTCAAAGGTTGATATATGAGAATGACTAAATAGCATTAAGAAACAATGGCTAACGAAGTAGATATTTCAGAACGCCGGTTGCTTGACATTTGCCCTAAGGCTGTTCAGGCGCTCCTTGTCGACCATACGACAGGGCAGAATATCTATTGGGCCACGGAGAGTTATACTTCCCGTGGTGAAGGCTTCGGTTTCTTCGACTCAATTACCATTGAAAAGATAAAGTGTGACGACGTAATTCTCCCTCGCGTGCGCAAAAGCCTCGATGAGCAGTCGCGTCGCGTAAAGGACAAAGCCGAGGTGTTTACTCCGGCATGGATATGCAATGCCCAAAACAATCTTGTGGATGATGCTTGGTTTGGCACTCCGGAGGCATTCAACCATGAATTTGTCACCGAAGACGGCCGCCATGAATGGGCACCTACCGGCCGCTTCAAAGAGTCGTTGGGTAAGCCCAAAAGCCATAAGCTGAAATCTTGGATACAATATGTCAAAGACCGGCGACTGGAGATAACTTGCGGCGAGGCTCCATATCTCATGAGCCGTTACGATGCAGTGTCCGGCGTAGAGATTCCTGTGGGTCGCCGCATAGGAATGTTCGACCGCAAAATGCAGGTGATAAATGCTTTTGAGGACAATGCACAGAAATGGATGCAGCGGGCCACCGAAGCAATTAAGGCCACCTACGGATTCGAATGGCAAGGCGACAGCCTGCTGCTCGCACGTGAGTCGATGCTCCTGACCATACTCGACTATTTCTACGACAAGTTTCCGGAGGAGCGTCCGCAGGAAGGCGCCAAGTATCTCAACAATGGAGTAGTTGTGAAGCGGCAACCCTTTTCGAAGTTCATCAACAAAGCAGCATATTTTATTTCATGGAATCTGTGGCAGATGGACGGGCTGAAATTCGTATTGCCGGGCACGTCAAATAATATCTTTAGATTTGATCCTCAGTCTTTATTTGCAATCACGCCTGAATCAGTCAGACATGAAGCACCTGAAATAATGGCGAATCTAAGAAAGGGAAACAGCTCGCCTCAGCCATATGGCATTCCGGCTGTTGTTAGCGATTGGGGACATTCTAAGGACGAACCCCGCATAATCTTCTTTTCTGCTCTTTTGAAAAATTAGAAATTATGGCGATATATGAAAGCTATATAAAAAGCGACAATTCTGCTCGCGACCCCAATGCACCCATTGTGCTTCGCAAGGAGCAGAAGGAGGCCGTGAAGCTTGCCAAGGTGCATTTCAGGCAGAAAGGGATAAAGCAATTCCTTTGGAATGCCAAGATGCGTTTCGGCAAAACTCTCTCTGCCCTCCAGTTGGCAAAAGAGCTGGGATATAAGCGGACGCTTATCGTCACCCACCGCCCGGTTGTGGAAACAAACTTCCGTGAGGATTTCGAGAAAATCTTCAAAGACGAGCGCGCCATGTGGGATTATGCCTCCCGTTTCGATGACGAGGACACCGGCAGCATAGATGCTCTCGAAAAGAAGCTTGCCGACAAACCCGACCATCATTACGTTTTCTTCGCCTCGATGCAATATCTCCGTCGAAGCTCGCTGGTGAACCCTCGCCCCGGCGCTGACGACAACCCTATAAAAGTCCAGATTCTACAAATGGACTGGGACCTCGTTGTGGTCGATGAGGCTCATGAGGGCACAGAGACAAGTCTTGGCAAGAATGTAATTGAGATGCTCCGCAAGCCGGCCACTGACGAAAAGGACGGCACCAAGATGCTGCATCTCTCAGGCACTCCCTACAAACTCTACAATCAGTTCTCCGAGAAGGAAATCTACACTTGGGACTACACGATGGAGCAGCGTGCCAAACGTGACTGGCAACCGTCGGGCATGCTCGACACGGAAAATCCATACATCACGCTGCCCAAGATGAAGATTTTCACCTACGACCTCGCCAACCTTTCGGGTAGTGAGGCAGTGAAAGATGGAGCGTCGTTCACACTGAGCGAATTTTTCAGCGTCTGGAAGTTGCGCGGCGACGGCAACGCGCCGAAGGATATGCCCGAAGGTATGCTCGGCAGATTCAAGCACGAAGATGCGGTCAAGGGGTTTCTTGACCTGCTGTGCTCCACCGACAACGACAGCAACTATCCATTCTCAACTGAGGAGTATCAGGAAAATTTCCATCACACCCTTTGGGTCGTACCGGGTGTTGCAGAGGCTAAAGCCCTGAGAAAATTACTGAAACAACACGACATATTCAGCGCATTTGAAATCATCAATGTAGCCGGCGACGGCGATGAGGAGCGAGCCGATGCCCTCGACAAGGTGAAGGCTGCAATCGGCGAAGCCCCCGACCAAACATACACAATCACCATCTCCTGCGGACGATTGACCACCGGTGTCACCGTGCCGCCTTGGACAGCCGTGTTCTATCTCAAAGGTGCGGATTCCACGGGTGCTTCCACTTATATGCAGACTATATTCCGTGTGCAGTCGGCCCACGTATATGGCGGAAAGATGAAAGCGGAATGCTATGTGTTTGACTTCGCTCCCGACCGTTCACTGAAGGCGGTGGCCGATGCCGCGCGGTTTGCAGCAAAGGCACGCACACAGAAGGAGAAGAACCCCACCCGCTCCGATGAAAAAGAGGAGTTGGAGGACTTCCTTTCATTCTGTCCCGTGATTTCGCTCGACGGCGGCCGGATGGTGCCATTTGATGCCGAGAAGCTCACCGAACACGTAAACCATGCCAACTTCGACCGCATTGCCCGCAATGGTTTCAACGACAATGCGCTCTACGACATGGACTACATTCTCGACCACATGACCGACGATGAGCTCGAGCTAATCGGCGACCTCGACAGCGTGGACGACACCGGCAAGCGCAGCAAACCCACTCAGAAAGAGAAGCCTACCCATATATCCAAAAACGGTCTCACCCCTGCACAGCGCCGGGCGGGTGATGCCGCCGGCACGAAGGATCCTGAAGACCGCACTCCCGAGGAGCAGGCTGCTTACGAAAAACGTCAGGAGGAACTTCGCCAACGTCGCGAGGAGAAGAAGAAACGCCTGGCCAAGCTGCGTGGCATAGCTGTGCGTGTGCCCTTGCTTATCTTCGGCGGCAGGTTCAACGATGACGACTCCGACGAGATTTCGCTCAACAATTTCACCCGCAAGATCGACGATGCCTCGTGGCAGGAGTTTATGGGTTCAATCCGCGTCACCAAGGATGATTTCAACAAGCTCAAAAACTGCTTCAAGAGTCTAAACTTCGAGGGGGCAGGTCGCCGCTACCGCCAGTGGACGCGCGAGGCTGACTCCATGCACGTCGAAGACCGCATCAAGGCTATCACCGACATCCACGGCATGTTTGCCAACCCCGACAAGGAAACGGTTCTCACCCCGTGGCGAGTGGTCAACATGCACCTCAGCGACTGTCTCGGCGGCTACTGTTTCCAGAATGAGGAGTTCACCGGGCCCAATGAAAAAGTGGTTTACAATGCCGACGGCACACTCTTCGACTATGTGCCCACAACCGAACCGCGTTTCGTTGACCATGGCAACGTGACCCGCTCGGTCTTTGCTCCCGGCAATCCTGACACGGAAGGCGGCACACGCATCCTCGAAATCAACTCCAAGACCGGCCTCTATCCCCTCTACGCGGCATACTCCATATATGCAAGCCGCAAAAAAGAGTATATCGAAGCCGGACTGATAGCCAATCCCGAAGACCTAACCGTCGAAGAGGAACAGGTAATCTGGGACGATGTGCTGCAAGAAAACATATACGTAATCACCAACACCTCCATGGCCGAAGCCATCACGCGCCGCACACTATATGGCTTCCGCTCGGTGGGACGCACCCATATCAAGAATGACCAACTCGTTAAACGCGCCAAAGAGGATGCCGCATCGCTCGCAGACCAGCTGCGCCGCGCCGGCTACTGGAACGGCACAACCTCAAAAGCCATGCTGAAATTCACCGCCGTAATCGGAAATCCGCCGTACCAAATAGAAGGCACAAATACAAGAAAAGAACCGATTTATCATAAATTTTATGAATTGGCCTTTGAACTGGCACCAGTTGCCTCTCTTATAACCCCAGGACGCTTCCTGTTTAGTGTAGGACAAACTCCCAAAGAGTGGGTGTCGCGTATGTTGAATGATGAGTATTTTCGTGTTGTTAAGTATTGTCCAAATGCAGCAGACTTATTCCCTTCCGTGGAAATAAAGGGGGGAATCGCTATTGGACTTAGAAACCTAAATTCGAAATCTGGTGCTATTGCCGTATTTTCTCAATATGAAGAAATGGCATCAATTCTGGAAAAAGTAAAGAATAGATTCTTTAACTCCTTTAACCAGATAGTTTCTTCACAGGGTATCTACAGATTTTCTGAATTTGCTTTCCAAGATTTCCCCCAAATATATGAAATTCAGGGCAAAGGTACCGGTGCAAAAATCACATCCAACGTCTTTGAGAATCTCTCCAACCTTTTCTACTCATCGAATTTAGGTAATTCATGTGATTTAATTTCGATGATAGGACGAGTTGGAAGTCATCGAGAAAACAAATGGGTTGACAAAAAATATATCACTACTTGTGAATATTTTAGCTACTACAATGTACTTATTCCTAAAGCTACAGGAAGCGGAAAATTTGGTGACACACTCGGAACTCTAGTGGTAAGCGAACCAGAGTCTGCGCACACGGATACTTTTATGAGCATCGGGCTTTTTAAAAGCGAACAAGAAGCAGAAAATTGTAAAAAATATATAAGCACCAAGTTTGTCAGAGCGCTATTAAGCACATTAAAAGTGACCCAGGATAACACAAAAAATGTCTGGGCGAATGTCCCCCTGCAGGACTTCACGTCGGAGTCGGACATCGACTGGAGCAAGGATGTGGCGGACATTGACCGCCAGCTCTACGCGAAGTATGGCCTCGACGACGAAGAAATCGCCTTCATCGAGCGCATGATAAAAAAAATGTAGAATTTAGAATTTAGAATTTAGAATTGGCTGCTGCTGAGAAGCATAGAAAGGGACTGCGCGAGGCGTTGGCGAGGCAAATGCGGTTTGCCTCCGATGAGCATCGTGAAGCGATGGCGGCAACGATTGAGTCGGAGCTGCCCGTGTTGCTGCGCGAAGCTTTCGGCGTGGAGCTGGAGTCGATATATGATATGACTTCGGCTTCTATGGTGCGCGACATTCGTAATAGGGTCGTGACAAATCCTGCGGCCAAAGCACTTGACGAAACAAGCCACGGCCGACTCAATTCGGCACTGAAATATTATGCAGACTTTCTTGATTCCAAGTTCAATCCGGCCAAGAAAAAGCCTAAGGCGATAAAGCAACCAAAAACGACACCGGAGCCGGAAGTCACTGCTCAAACGTTTGTCGAAGGAGCCACTGTACAACAGACCACCGATCGTCGCGAGCGTAACAGTCAGGCGCGTCAAGACTGTATCGCCAAGAAGGGTTGCAAGTGCATAGTCTGCGGATTCGACTTCGAGGCTGTGTATGGACCGATTGGCCGCAACTACATCGAGGTGCATCATCTCAAACCCATCTCTCAAACTGACGAAGAGCATGAGGTGAGTGCCGAAGACCTCGTACCACTCTGCGCCAACTGTCATGCCATGGCACACCGCCGCTTTCCCGAGCCCTTCACTCCTCAAGAACTCAAGGAGATCTTGGAGAAATTTAGAATTTAGAATTATGGCTGAAGGATTTAAACTTGCCGGAGATATGGACTCCTGGAACGTATATCGGAAGCTTGCTGTGGTATGCGATGTGACGGAACTTTTTATCACGCACCACATGACGGCGTGCCGGACAGTCGACCAGATGCGGCAAGCCGCCCGCTCGGGCAAGCAAAATGTGGTGGAGGGGATCGGCGATGAGGCGGCCTCATTTGAAATCTGCTACAAGTTGGTAGGAGTGGCCAGAGGGTCGTTGCGCGAACTGCGGGAGGACTACAAAGACTATCTTCGTCAACACAAGCTGGAAAGGTGGCAGCCGGGCGACGAGCGCCTTACGGCATGGGCCCAATATGCCAAGACACCGTTTGAGATAGCCGAATTCACAGCGAAATGCGAGACGAAGCGAGCGGAAGTCATAGCCAATGTGATGATAACGGTTATCTGCCAGCTGGATGCGGCGCTGGCGTCGATAATGAAGGGGCAGCTTGAAGAGTTTGAGCGCACAGGCGGCATCAAGGAGAAGCTGACGCAGCTACGCCTGCAATGGCGGCGCAAAAATCTTGGATATTAACTTATTATAAGTCTTATAAATCTTATAGGTTTTATAGACAAGCATTTGAAAATGAAAGCTACTTCAAGCCTCGAGCGTTTTAGTCAGAAGCACCTTGGCGGCTTCGACCCGGCAGAACCGATGTTCTGGCGGCTGAGGTTGCCTCGTGCCCGCTTTGAGGAGCTTGAGGCGCTTGTCGCCGAGGCAAGCCATGAAGATCTTTTCGCGAACCCCATCGCCGCATTGTGCTATCTGGCCGAATGGTATAAATGGAGATATTCTCCTGCCAAAAATCGAATGGCAAGGCATTTCAACCCCTCGGGGCAAGAGATAAAGCAACTACTCGATGCCGCCGGGATAGATGCAGGTCAGTGGGTTGCAGTCAATTCCGAAACCGGTCGGCATTCATGGCTCTATTCCGTATATGTGCTTGGCGGATTGCCGGTGGCTCATGAATTGAACCGTAAAGCTGACAATCAATTTCTTCGGCGCCTGTGCCGGATGTATCACGGCGAGTCGGTGGTGGGAGAACTCGATGATTCGGGGCGTGCCGAAGCTTTCCGTAAATCATTAAAGCCCGGAGGGTCTCTATACGGCTTTATCCGCGACATTACTTCCGGACAAATACCTTTTGCTGCTGAAGACATCAAAGACGGATTGTCTCCGGCCTCTCTGTTGATACGCCGTATTGTCGAGGCCAATAATGAAGTGCTACGCGACAAATTTCGACTGGAATGGCGTATCTCAGCCCCTGATGGCGCGGAATATTTCAGCCGACGCATTTGCCTTAATCTATTGCCCGAAATCACCGGCGAGGGGCTGCATCAATATCTGATGTACGACCGCGTCCGCATGTGGGGATTCTCCGACCCAGCCGCTCTGCGATGGCTGGAGTTTGGAATGCGGTTCTTCAACAAAGGGAAAGAGGTTGAGGAAATACCTCCGTTCATCAGCTATACCAACAACTATAACGCAGACCGTGGTTTTCTGAGCATGGGCGTTGATCGCGCTGTAGTGGTTCGAGATGTGCCGGTTGTCCCTTTCGATGAGATAGAAGTATACGTTGTGGCTGACAATGGAGAAACTCATGTTGCTCAGAAATTTGAGGTGCCAGCGGCGATGCAGCTTTACGCCACTGATATACCGTGTGAATGGAGTGATGCAGTGCGTCCACAACACGCCACCGCAGTCATTTGGAGAAATTTAGAATTTAGAATTGAAAATTTAAAATTCAGTGCTGAATATTCTTGTCTGAAGCCTCGAAAATTCAGGAATCGTCGCTATGGGGTTGGTGCAAATGATTATTGTCTTGCCATCATAGGCGAGCCTTTGACGCTTGTTGACCGGCAAGGCAATGAGCTTACCTTCTATGACCGCCGGGGGGTGGACTCAATATGCGCCCGTCGCCACGACAATACTATCAGATATGTCCAGGGCGATAAAGTTGTGTTCGTAGCAGAAGATGAGGATGGCGATGAGGAGGAGATTCTGTTGCCGCTGATAATGACCCGCGATGATCTGGAGATTCGGCGAGTCTCGACTGATGAGTTTGGCGAAACCGTTGAAGAAGTTGTTACTCCTGAACTGATTGAATTCAAATTCGGAGCAAGATATGAAGAATGGACTGATGAGGTGTTCCCCTCTGCCGGACGCGTAAGAGTGCGTTGCACCATCAGAGGTCGTCAGTTGATTAAAGACTTTGCTTTCACCAACGGCGTGGTCTGGAGAGATCTCCGGAATTTAGAATGTAAAATTGAAAATTTAAAATTGGCTGACGCGCGGTGGGATATTGAGCCAGATAAGCCAATTGAGCCGACTGTGCCAGTTCCCATCGGAAATATCTATCTTGATGTTTGGCAGCCAATCAGTGTTAAAGAAATAAATCGAGGCGACAACTGTTGTTTCAGAACGGAAGAAGCCGGATTGACGATTCCAGCCCTAACTGCATCAGAACTATGGACAGCGATATTCAGCGAGGAGGGCTATCGCACATATCAATGCTCTCCGTTGGTGGCAATATACGATGCGAATAAGAGCGTTGACAAAATAGGCAAACTGATGAATGGTACTACAATCTACGCTACTGACATCGACCCGACCGCACCACGGCAATTACAAGTTTGCATGGCTTATCCCCGGCCGAATGATGATAAATCGAAATGGCTTGAATGGGATTATATGCCAGAAAGCAAACTACATCCCAAACCATACGAGACGAAACTTCCACACAATTCAGTGTTGTTTCAGGACAGAAGTGAATCAAACAACCCCCTTGACATATATTGCCCCAAGCGCGATGTTTTCGCATTCAAACTGAAGGCTGTTCTTGAAAAAGCGTCACTCCTTGAATGCTTCAAGACGGCATCGAAATATAAGACATATTTCTTCCTGTTCTCACCGCTTGAACGGATGACTCGCCAGCAATTTCAAGAAGAAATCTACGAACCTTTGCTGAAAGAATACTTCGGACAAATTCCTCCAGAACTAAAAAATGAATTAACCCGCGCAGCCATCGAGCTGGGCTTCATGACAATAAACGAATGAAATTCAGAGCACTATATAATAATACCCGTGAAGCCGTAGACCGCGCGTTGCGCAGTCTATGGGCAGCTGATGCCTGCAATCCTCAGCAGGAAGCGATGGGCAAGGCAATCCGCGAAATTACTAAGACGATATTCGCCGGCGAAGACTCAATGCCAGTGGTGCAATGTATGAATATGTATGAAAGCGTACATTCCGTGCCGGGACCGGAAGCAGAGGCTCTTGTTGCGGGGCTGTGGGATAAAATCAGCCCGCAGGACTCTAAACATTTCTTCCCCTTTGAGCACCAGTATCAATCGTGGAAAACTTTGCTCACCGAAAAGGATGAGCATGGGCGACCGATGTCAATATGCGTCACCACGGGCACCGGTTCCGGTAAGACCGAGTGCTTCATGCTCCCGTTGGTGGCCGATTTGACATCATCCTTAGTAAAGGAGCCCGGTGTCAAAGCCATATTCCTTTATCCTCTGAATGCTCTGATGGAGGATCAGAAGGAACGCCTTGAACAGTTGCTGGAGGGTACAGACCTGACATATACCGTTTATAATGGAGACCTGCCCGAGGCGGAACCCCTCCCGGACCAAACAGGCGAGCAGTACGACCGCATACGCAATAAGATCAGTGAGCTGCGTGGCGAATACACCGATGAGAACGGAGATGTGAGATACCGCTTCCCCAAGATGGTGTACACCCGCGATGCCGCGCGTAAAAATCCGCCGGATATAATCCTTACCAACCCCACAATGCTTGAGTATATCCTTCTGCGCAAGAAGGATGAATCGCTTATCAATCCCGACCTGAAAAGTCTGCGATGGATGGTGATTGACGAGACTCACTCCTATACCGGAGCAGGAGCCGCGGAGATGGCGATGCTTCTACGTCGCGTATGCCTTGCTTTCAATGTGAATCCTAAAGATATACGCTATGCCACATCGTCGGCAACCTTCGGCAATGCAAAGACCGAGGCGGAACGCAAGGATATGGAAGACAAACTGCGTAGCTTCATTTCCGGCATCACGGGCGCCGATTTCTCCCAGATCAGGGTCGTTGACGGAAAACGCACCGGCTCGATTCCTGAAGGTGAGGACTACGACCGCTGGACGTTGATTTACAACAACGATTTTGTTTCGCTCAAGCAATTGTTTCCCGAGGGGACTGTAGCGGAAAAGCTTGATGCTCTCGATGAAATGTGCCGCAGACTCGGCGATAAGCCATCGATGAAGGTTAAGGTGCATTATTTCTTCCGTGTGCCCAACAACGGCCTCTTTGTCAAACTCACCGAACACGCCAACGGAGCTTTCAAGATTTATACCCGCAATGTTTTCGCCGAACAGGGCGAGCCCAAAATTCCGGTGCTGGAACTTAGCCGATGCCGCACATGCGGCGAGTATGTGGCCGTGGCAAGAATGAATATGAAAACCGGTGAGTACGAATCTCCGATGGCCGACGACAGCGACATGTTCGACCTCGAGGAGGACGCTCCCGATGCCGATGTGAAAACGGTTGTATTCGGGCTAAGCAAAGAAAGCGGTCGCAGGGGCGACAACAACCAATGTTTCCGTATTGACCCCGCCGACCCTACAAAACTTGTTCCAAGCGGAGACGGCTCCGGCTGGCACATTGTTGGTAACACCCATTGCAGCTGTCCATATTGCAATAGCAAGCAAACTCGCAAACAAGTCGATGAGAAAGAGGGCGAAAACAGTCTCCAACTTGATGAGAACGAGACCAAGCTGGTGAAATTCCGCACATCGCCCGATTTCATCTCCCGCCTTATTGCGCCGGCAATACTTGATGAATTGGAGAAACATCCCTCGACAGATGAGATTCAACTGCACGACGGACAACAATATCTATCGTTTGCCGACAGCCGACAGATGGCGGCAAAAGCAACGATGAATCAAAATCTTGCTCAGGAAAGAATGTGGTTCTATACCACTGTATTCCACGAACTGTGTGCCCGCAAGGCCCGTCGCGAAGAGGTTCAGAATCAGATTAAAGTGCTCCGCAAACGTCGTGACCGTGCTGAAGAAACCGACAACGATGAGGAATACGAGCGACTCGATAGCGAGATTCGTCAGTTGAGAGAGTCTGTAAAGAACACTCTAAAATGGACAGAGATTGCCGATATGGTGATTAAGGACCCTCTATGTGAAGTCTTCTGCCGTCAGTTCTTGAAAAAATCGCAGGCCAACTCCGAAGTCAACGCCGATGGTTCCATTCCCCGGCTCACATTGGAGAATTATGTCCACTCGATAATGGTGATGTATCTGGCCGGTCACCCCGTACTGGCTGCCTCTCCGGAGACACTCGGTCTGTTTCATCCCGTATATCCCAAACTCTCCACAATGAAACTTCCGCAGGCTGTGGAAGATTTCAATGCGGCTATAGATAACCCCGACCTTCATATTACGGAAGAGGACTGGCAAGATTTGATGCGTTACTTCATAGACTATGCCGTCCGAAACGTTCAGGCCGTATATCTGAAACTTTCTGAATCGAAGCCTATCGACATCTGGACAACTAACCGATTCATGGCTGAAAAACCTCGTCGCCGTCCACTTAGCAAACCGGTTGTGCGAAGAGACAAAGCTTCTGCATCTCGCGTTGTGAGATTTATTGCTGACCTTTTTGCCCGCGACAAGGGTATTGCCACAAACAGCGAAGCCCAAAAAGCAGGATACGACATAATAGCCCCGGTAATTGATGCTCTGTGGCACTCAATCGCCGAGGGCGAAAATGCTGTGCTTACACATGGCGAGACATGGAATCCTGAAGAGCAGCAGTTTGTTAAAGACTCATATATCGACGAGGAACATTCCCGTCGTCTTAATCTTACGGAAATGAGTTTCAAGCTTTATGATGAGGCATGGCTCTGCGACGTAAACAGCGAAAAGGGAGAACGTCATACCGTGGCAATGCGCCCTGTGTCATATTCCTTTAAGGGCTATGCGCCATTCTTGAAAGGCATGGAACCAGTTCTTCTCGATGAGACTCTCCACGAAAGTTGGCCCACTTATCCCTACTTCAAGGGTAGCGGCCAGGATGTTGACAACCAAAAACTCGAAGCTTGGGCAAAAGAAAACAGACGATTGCTCTGGGACAATGGAATCTGGGGAGAAGAAGGCGTTTTTGCCGACCGCCTCCGTCAGATATATCTTACGCCCAATCTCTTTATCCAAGCGGAGCACACGGCACAGGTCGACAAGAGTGTGGCGCGCCGCCGTCAGCATTCATTCAAAAATCACGGGGTCAATATTTTGGCTTGCTCCACTACGATGGAAATGGGCGTAAACCTCGGAAGTCTTGAAGCTGTAATGCTCTCTTCGGTGCCCCCACAGCCCGCCAATTACAAACAAAGAGCCGGACGAAGCGGCCGTAATGATAAGGTGAAGAGCGTGTGCATCACTCTCTGCGGTTCGGATGCCATAGGTCTACGCACGTATTACGAACCGATTGAACACATCATCAATCGGCCTGTTCAAGTGCCGGGAATTGACCTTATGAGTCCACAGGTTATCCAACGTCACGTCAATTCTTTCCTCGTAAGATGGTTTGGCGTGTTCGGTCAAGGAAATATCAACCAGAAGGTGGCAAACTATTACACTCCGTTTGTAACATTCTCGGAAAATGGTTACGTCAAGGTTAAGGATCCAAAGACCGGCCGCCTTGTGATGCCTGACCAGAAACTCGGAGAGGAAACTGCAACTCCTTATGCTGTTTTCAACGCCAAATGCCGAGAATGCGAAAGCGAAATACCTGCAAATCTTGCGTCAACTCTCGACTCCTTGCTCAACGACACTTGCTATCAAGGGAAAACCCATGAGGTGATTGTCAATGCACGAACCGCCAACGAACGTTGTTACAGCGAGCTGTCCAACCGAGCCTCCGACCTTAATACGGCATTAACCGGCGGCCCGGTAACTGACGGCTACCGTCGTCTCATCGAGATGAAATATTCCGATATGCTCGACGACCGGCTGCTCAACTTCTGGGCTACGCACCGTTTCACACCTAATGCCAATATGCCCGTGAATGTTCTTCAATTTGAACTTCGGTCAGGCGGCGGCAAAGACAGGCGAAACGCCGATACATCCTCCAACCCCAGCTATTCTCTCAGAGAGGCAATTTCGCAATATGTCCCAGGCAACTCCGTGGTAGTTGACGGTGTAGTTTACATTGTCAGGGGATTGGAATGTACAAATATGTTTGAGCGCGTCAAGACTTTCCAGAAAATCTATCGCAGCAATGACCGAACTACAATCGACAGCCCGCTGCCCGACAACAAAAAGTGGGAGGTCAACAAAGAAGAGGCTCTTGAACTTGTCCGTCCCATTGCGTTCCTTCCGGATGTAAATGAGACAACCCGCGTAATGGACAGCAATATCTATACTCGGGTAAGTGCGCAGCTCATAGGGGCCAACGACTGGAATTCGGAACTGGAGGCCAACCATCTTTTCTCGGTTCGCGACAACCGGGAAAGCGGAGACGCAAAGATTCTCTATTACAACGAGGGCAATGGCTTCGGCTATGCCTATTGCACCCGTTGCGGCAGGGCTGTCCTCGAAAGCGAACCGGCTTGTGAATCGGAGCATCCCGAAATTCCTCCCCGAGAAATGAATCCCCTTCAACCTAAGACCGAGGGGCAAAATCCGTTCCATAGGGCATTGAGTGGCAAACATATCGGAAAAGTATGTTCATCAAGAAACGACTATTCCGCCATCCGCCGAAATATAATAATCGGAGACCTTGTGCAGACGGACTACTCCGAAATCCGAATCAGACACAAAAATCAGGCGCATTGGATTTCTGAACGTGATGCGGAGTATAATTTGCTTGTCACGCTGGGAATTGTATTTACCCAATCACTTGCCGAAGCTCTTGGCAAGGAACGGACGTCTATAGACTTCGCGCTTACCCCAAATGGCCATATCTGTGTCTTTGACACAAATCCCGGCGGAGCAGGTTATGCAAATCAACTTCGGAAACTACCCTTGATGCTTGATGTCATCAAACGTGCGGAAGGTCTACTTCAGGAGGCCATAAGGAAGAAATCCAATGACATTCTACTTGATAAATTCACGCTACGCTATCTTCGATATATCGATGTTGAAGCAGCGTTAAGCTGGATTCAGGAGGAATACTCGTTTGCAAAATAATCAAGACGGCAACTACAATTCATCCCCATTCATAAGCCATTTTGCGTATGAATGGGGATTTTTTTCAAAATTTTTTTTCGCTACGCAGATAGGCTGCATCCGAGCTTTCTAACTTTGCATCGTCACAAAAAAAACATGTTGTCTTGTGTATAAGACAAAAAATGCTTAATTTTGTCTCGCATATAAGACGCTTGATTATGATTAGCAATGAAACTCTCCGCGAGGTAATGCTTGAAAACCGTGAAGAAGTGATGATGCACACGGTCATTCCCCGCAATATAAATCTTGAAAATTTCGACAGGCAAGTGCTTGTCGGCGTGCGGCGTGCCGGTAAATCGTATATTCTTTATGGCAGAATACAGCAGCTCATTGCCAACGGCCATAGCTGGGATGAGATAGTATATCTGAATTTTGAGGATGAGCGCCTGGCCGGCATGACTGTCGACGACCTTAACCTTATATTGGAAGTTCACGGCCAATTGAGTGATAAACGCCCCATGCTGTTTCTTGACGAGATTCAAAGTATAGATGGATGGGAAAAGTTCGCCCGCCGTATTGCCGACAACAAATATAAGGTCGTGATTACTGGAAGCAACGCAAAGATGCTTTCCACCGACGTGGCCGCTGTGCTTGGCGGACGATATATCACTCATGACGTTTTCCCATTCTCGTTCAGCGAGTATCTTGAAATAAACGGAATTGACGCGAACGGCAAACTGCTTACGGCAACAACAGCCGGCCGATCGATACTTATGCGTCATTTCGAGGAATATTTTCAGTTCGGTGGATTCCCTGAATGCGCAACGCTTCCGGTCAAGAGAGACTATCTGACCAGCCTGTATCAGAAAATATTCTTGGGCGACATAGCGGCACGCCACAAGATTGAAAATCTTTTTGCGCTGAGAATCCTTTTCCGGAAAATGGCGGAAAGCGTAAAGCAGCCAATATCATTCACGCGAGCCACCAATATCGTGGCTTCCACCGGAACAAAAGTTGGCAAAAGCACGGTGATCAATTATCTCGGATATGCCACGGACGCATATCTGATGCTGACTGTGCTCAATCTCGCCGATACATTGGTCGGCAGGGTGAGCAATCCGAAATACTATTTCATTGACAATGGCATAATCTCCCTCCTGGCAATGGACATCCGCACCTCGCTGCTGGAAAATCTGATTGCCTTGTCTCTTCTTAGAAAGTACGGCATCAAGGATGCGGTCTATCATTACAACCATGGGGTAGAAGTTGACTTCGTCATCCCTGCGGAGGGAATCGCCATTCAGGTTTGCTATACGATGAATGACTCAGAAGGCACTTTCAACAGGGAAACGGCAGCCCTCGTCAAATTGCAAAATCAGATTAAGACCAAGCGGAATGTCATTGTGACTTTTGAAGACGAGGGTACAATCGAGAAAGACGGCGTCATCATTGAGGTCATACCTGCATGGAAGTTTATTCTGGAAAATTCTTAAAACGAACCCTCGGACTTGTGCGCAAGCCCGAAAATGAGTATCTTTGTATATGGTTTTGGTATGTGAATATACAGATATGCGACCTTGGATGAGACTCCTCCAACTCTCAGGCACTAAAAAGGCACAGTAGAAAATTTGGAAAGCGTAACCGCTTGACATGAGCATACTTGGAGCGTAGGGGACAGGTTCCTCCAGCTCCACTTGCAACCTCGGATCCAACAGAGACAAGTTCGGACAGCACCGGGCCAAATAGGGGCTCATCGCCCCCTGGGCGCTTTGCTCCGCAAAGAACCCGCGGAAAAATCAACGTTTTCTGCGGTTTTATCGTATGTCTATTCCCTTCGACTCAGGACCGATGCAAGACCGAAAAAAGCCAACGATAGACACCTATTCGTTACCAAATCGTTACCCAAATTTTATTGGGATGAAAATGGTAACGAATGGTAACAAGAAAGGCCTTAAGTCATTTTGTGTCAACTTTATGCAACAGCCTGCGCCGCCCACTGACCCTACCACGGAAAGCGCCACAAAGGACTATTGGCAAGACGGCTGACAGAACTTGCCGTTCTGTTCATTCCCTAATGCAAAGCCACGAAACTCATACTTACGAGGTTCGTGGCTTTACTTCGTTTTGAGGTAGACAAATTCAACCGATTAATCTTTGATAAAGTCGTCTATTTCTTTCGATGAAAATGTTTCAATAACGTCTTGCCAAGATTCTTCCTCATCATCATGAGGATACCAGAGCCATCCATGATGCCTATAGGCTACCGGAACTTTTTCCATCGAATGAAACTTTTCAAGCAATGGGAGGTAAATCATCCTTACAACCTCTTTGGGCGTAAGCAATGCCGTGATATGTTCTATGCAGATACAATTCTTCTTGTGATTGTAATAATATTCCAGAAGATAGAAAACCCCTTTTGAGCTTTTGTCGCTCGACAAAGAGCGAAAGGAGAAAAGATGGAATACATCCTCGTCGTCTGTAATGGTTTGAACGCCAGATTTATTGTAATCACCGGAGACAATCGCTTTGAACCAATCGCCCAATTCTTCCAGACTGTAATAAACATCTGAGAATTCTATTTCAAGTTTGTTGGCACCCGCTTCAAAGGTTGTAGGCAACCATCCGTAATCTGGATAGTCGTATTCGACTTTTAACTCGACTGGCAATTCTAATGCCTCTTTCGCATCAATAGAATCGAGTTTTGCTTTTACCGGCTCAACCACGTCTTTGTGATGGTCATATATTTCACGATTTGATATGTAGCTCATCTTTCAGCTTTTCTTGTCTTTTTGAGCTGATTTGGCTATGTCCACAAACTCTTTCATCCGGTCAGGGTATATATGGGGCAATCGACTTTTCATTACGGTATATTCATATCCGCATCGGTCTGTAGTTCGTTGAACATCTGTCAGCTCTTTCTTCAATCCATTAAGGAAATTTATCGGCAAATCCTCTTTGATAGTTGCCATTGCTTTATCTACCATTTTTGTGCAATCTCTCTCTTGGGGGAATTGACGGAGGATGCCTTCACATTGTTTTAGGTTGGCTTTAATTTTTAGATAGTCGTCATACTCTTTGGTAATACATTCGACAAGGTTGTCGATAATGTCTTCATCGGAAAGTTCTCCGATTACCAAAGGGTCCGGGACTCCATAATCCGAAAACTCAAATCTTCCGTCAGGAATGGTGACAAAGCCATAGTAGGAAGTTCTGTCGATAACCGCAGCGAGAACTTCGAGGGTGTCACCATTCTTATGCGTGAAGTTATGTCGTAAAATTTCTATCTCCATAGCTTCCGGAATTACTTTTGGAATGTTGAGATAAATGGAATGAACGGATTGTTGGCAACGGTCATAGTTCTATTGTCTTCTGCGAGAATAGCCGTCATTACTCCAGTAAGGGAACCCTCAACATACGAGAATGATATAACATTGTTTTTCACCTGATAGTCTGCGGTGATAGTTTTCTCTACCACATCTTCATTCTCAATCATTTTGTTAGTGTAGTTGGTGATAGTTTCGATTGTCACGCAGCCATTGCCATCAAGAGGAATGTAGAGAGTGCCGTTGGCACGATAAACGCCATAGTTGTCGACATTGATGCCCTCATAGTGACTCGGACCTAAGGCTACCATATATTGTCCTTCTTCAAATTTGTAGACCGTTTCCGTCTTTGTCCTTTTAGCCTTGTAAACCGACCGGAAGGTCTTGACCTCAACCTGACACTTTTCGGAAGCAAAGACCAGATCCATCGAGCCATCATTTGTGTGGCCGCTTTTCTCGCAAAGATTTATATATACATCTTCGGTCTGCACCTTCGTGTCTACAGAGTATCTGAGTCCCGACATCTGCCGGATTTTTGTCATTACTGCCGTATTCGGTTCTGTTTTGTCGTTAAAGAACGATGACACCTCATGTTCGTTTGTATCCACAGAGTGCCATGTTGTGCCGGCAACTTTGTTGTTCTCGTCTTGTGGTTCATCGTCGCTGCTGCATGATGTCATCATGGCCAACGGAACGGCTATGAAAGCCAGTAGAATGGTTCTCAATTTTTTCTTGTTCATTTTTTCTTGGGTTTTATTTCTGCTGCAAAATTACATGCATGCCGTTCCATATCGTGGCACACCCTTAAAAAAATGAGAAATTTAGCGTCCAAGATATGCCTCGGAGGGGCGGATGCCGAGGGCTTTCTCCACATCTTCGGTGACGGAAATTTCATGGTAATCCTGCTGGGGAAAATACATTGTGTACCAACCTTTGTTTCTCTCAACCGCCAGTCTACCACTAAGAGTTTCAAACTCAACGTAATTGAGTAAGGTGTCAACCTCAGTCATCAAGACGAAAGCTGTGGCAAGCGTAGTATGTCCACAGAGATTTATTCCACCACCTGGCGCGAACCAGAGCAGCTGATACCTTACTTTTGCGGTTTTCAACGCGAAAGCCGTTTCGGAAAAATCGTTTTCAATGGCGATTTTTGCATCATATCGTCGGAAAGCATTCTATCAAGAACGCACACGGCGGCTTAATTGCCGGTAAAGAGCTGAACGGTAAAAGCGTCAGCAACCTATGGTCTAATTTCCATGGGCTTGTCTATGGTTTGGATTTGCCGACCGGGGGCTCGGTGAGGGTAATGCGGACGATGGTGGTGCGGTCAAGGCTGCGGGATATCGCTGCATCGAAATGCTCCATGTAGGCAGGGAGGAAGCGCTCGCATATCAGGCGCAAGGCTTCGATTTTCTCAGCGCGGTCGGTGACAATTTCAGCGCGGCCGAGGACAATGGCGGAGTTGAAATATTCGGTGAAGTTGGCTTTTTCCTCTTCGTATTTAGGTGTGCAGCGGCTAACAGCCGACAGACTCACGATAGGATTGTGGCGGATGCAGTCGATTTTTTCGCCCTCGTCGGCGCAGTGGAAGTATAATGTGCGCTCATCGCGGCGTGCGATATTGAGCGGCACCCCGTAGGGTGTGCCGTCGGGGCGCGTCATGCTCACTGAAACGTATGGCGCGCGGTCGAAAACCTCAAGCGCCCACTGCTCGTCTTTTTGCCTCGCGGCTTTTCTCATCGGTCTCATATAGAGGATTTATTTTGTCAGTGATAGACGGTATTGGGTGGGAGTCATGCCCACTTTGGCCGAGAAGTAGCGCGAGAAGTGGGAAAGGGATTTGAAGTTGAGGCGTTCGGATATTTCGGCGAGGGGAAGGTCGGTGTCCGCCACGAGCTGCACCATCTCGTTGGTGGTGTAGCGGTCAATCCAGAAACCGGCCGACTTGCCGCTGATGTCGCGGCTTAGGTCGGCGAGATAATGAGGCGTGATGCAGAGGCGCTGGGCATAATGCTTGGTGTCGCGCGAAATCCGGTATTCGCCGGCCTCCAGCAGGGAGATGAAGCCGTTGAGCAACTCGGCCTTGCGGTCGGTCACATTAGTCTGCTCGGTATGGTTGGCGTGGATCTCATAAAGGTCGAGGATGTGGGCGGCCAACAGGTGCGACAGCATTTCATCACGAAAGCGGTGGGCGGTGTCGGCAACGCGTTGCTCCAGCCGAAGGAGGTCGGAAAGACATCTGTCGTATTCCGCCATGGTCAGTTGCATGACGGGGTTTCTCATTAGCGACATTCGCCCTATCACATCGTAATTGCTTCGTATGGCGGCCGCAGACACCATCTCCCGACTAAGCCAAAGAAACATCCCGGCAAAATCCGGTGAGAAAATAAACTCAGAGGCAAGGGCGCACTCTGTGATTATGACATACTGTCCGGCCACCACATTATATCTTGCTTTCTGAAACCGAAAGCTGAAACTGCCTGCTGTGCATAATATATGCAGCACTCTGTCGCGATGCCATGCGCCGAGGCTTCGCTCCATAATGATTCCGTACTCTTTCTTCGCTTCCATAATGCAAAATTAGTCATTTGCCACAAAATATGAAAATTCCCCCACAAAATATATAACGCACAACTTGCCCCGAGGTAGTAATTTTGCAGCACAAACAAAATACATATCAAAAATGGAAAATAGAAAGATAGGAAAACTTGAAGTGTCGCCCATCGGAATGGGGTGCATGGGTTTCTCGCACGGCTACGGCCAGATTCCACCTGTGGATTACAGCATTGAGGCGATACGCGAAGCTTACGAGTACGGCTGCACTCATTTCGATACCGCAGAGGTCTACGGCCGCGAACTTTACCACCAGGGCCACAACGAGGAGATACTAGGCAAGGCTATCGCTCCCTTTCGCGACAAAGTGACCATTGCCACAAAATATTTCATCACCGACGACGACGTTGCCTCGGGCAAGCCGCTCTACGCTTGCGTGCGTCGCCATCTTGAAGGTTCGATGCAACGTCTGCTCACAGACCACATCGACCTCTATTATCTCCACAAAATCAACGAAGCCGTTCCCCTTGAGGAGGTTGCCGAAGTGATGGGGCGCCTCATCCGCGAGGGGTTCATCTCTGAGTGGGGCCTCTCGCAGGTGTCGGGCGAGCAACTGTCGCGTGCCCATGCCGTCACCCCGGTCGGAGCAGTGCAAAACATCTACTCCATGATGGAGCGCGACTGCGAGACCGACATCTTCCCCATTGCGTTGGACCGCGGCATCGCCGTAGTGCCTTTCTCGCCAATTGCCAGCGGTTTTCTCTCAGGAAAGGTTACAACCGAAACAAAATTCGAGGGTGATGACGTACGCAAATTTGTGCCGCAGCTTAGCCGTGAAAACATCGAGCGCAACCAGCCCGTCATCGACCTGCTCTCGCGCTTCGCCACCGAGAAAAACGCCACCAACGCTCAGATTTCACTGGCGTGGATGCTGCATAAATACCCCAATGTGATTCCAATTCCCGGCTCCAAAAACAAAGGGCGCATTATCGAGAATCTCGGCGCGTGGAACGTACGTCTCACCGACGAAGAGTTCAAGGCTCTTGACGCCGCCCTTGACTCCATAAAGATTTACGGTCACCGCGGCCACGTGGAGAACACCAAAACATCATTCGGCAACAACTGGAAAAACGAATATAAGTCATGAAAGAAGTAAGATTGAACAACGGCGTGATGATGCCGGCAATAGGCTTTGGAGTATTCCAAATTCCTCAGAACGAAACAGAAAGATGTGTCACTGACGCACTTGAGGTAGGCTACCGCCTCATCGATACAGCTGCTTCTTATCTTAATGAGAAAGAAGTAGGCGATGCAATCCGCAACAGCGGCATCAAGCGCGAGGACCTGTTCGTCACCACCAAACTCTGGGTGCAGGACTATGAATACGACGACGCTCTCCGCGCTTTCGACAAGTCGATGTCGCTGCTCGGGCTTGATTATCTCGACCTCTGGCTGCTCCACAAGCCCTACGGCAACTACTATGCCGCATGGCGTGCCGCCGAGAAGCTTTACAAGGAGGGTCGAATCCGCGCTATCGGCGTGACCAGCTTCTCCGACGAGCGCCTTCTCGACCTGAGCATGCACAATGAGATCAAACCGATGGTCAACCAGATTGAGACCAACCCCTGGCGCCAGCAAAAAGCCTCAAACCTCTTCCTCAAGCAGGAGGGAATTCAGCAGGAGGCCTGGGCGCCGTTTGCCGAAGGCACCAAAGACATCTTCAACAATCCAGTGCTTAAAGCCATCGCCGACAAGCATCGCCGCTCGGTGGGGCAGGTGATTCTGCGCTGGCTCAACCAGAATGGCGTCATCGTCATCCCCAAGTCGGTGCACAAGGAGCGCATGGCCGAGAATTTCGACATATTCAGCTTCACTCTCACCCCTGCCGAGATGGAACGCATCGCCGCGCTTGACACCGACCGAAGCACAATCTACGACGAAACCCTTCTCGACACTACCCGCTGGATCGGTGCCCACAAAATCCACGATTAAATCGGGATGATACGCACAATCCTAATAGCCCTTATGATATTGACGGCAATGAACATCAATGCTCAGAATAAAAACGACAACGATATGGAAACACTGAATCTGACCCAGGAATGGGACAAGACATTCCCCAAAAGCGACAAGGTCAACCATCAGAAGGTGACCTTCGACAACCGCTATGGTATCACTCTCGCCGCCGACCTCTACATTCCCAAAGACGCCAAGGCTCCGCTGCCCGCAATCGTTGTGGCCGGACCATACGGGGCGGTAAAGGAACAAGCCAGCGGCTTGTATGCACAGCACCTCGCCGAGCGCGGATTCCTCACCATCGCTTTCGACCCCTCATTCACGGGCGAGAGCGGAGGCCAACCACGCTATGTGTCGTCGCCCGACATCAATACCGAAGACTATAGCGGCGCCGTTGACTATCTGATGACCCGCGACGATGTTGACCACGACAAAATTGGCATTGTGGGCATCTGCGGCTGGGCCGGCATCTCAATCAGCGCAGCCCTGCAAGACACCCGTATCAAGGCCACAGTGGCATCGACCATGGGAGCCTTCGACGACTTCGACCGCCAGCAGCGCATAGCCACCCGTAAACAGCTCAACGACCAGCGCACTGTCGACGCCCGCGAGAAGAAGCATACCCTCGCAGGAGGTCTGCCTGAGGAGCGCCCCGCGGGCCCCGCTTTCTTCAGCGACTATTGGGATTATTATAAAACGCAGCGTGGTTATCATCCCCGCAGCCTCAACAGCAACGGCGGCTGGCAGACAATCACGTTGCTGCCTTGGCTGAACTTCAATCTCTTCGACCACGCCGACGAGATTGAGGCCCCCGTCCTCGTAATCCACGGCGAGAAGGCTTATTCGCTTCCCGCAAGCATCCACGCCTTTGAGCGCATGACCGCAGTGACATCCAACACGAGCCGCACATCGGGCAACAAGGAGCTCATGGTAATCCCCGGTGCAAGCCACACCGACCTCTACGACCAGCTCGACATCATCCCCTTCGACAAAATCGAGTCATTCTTCAAGGAAAACCTGAAATAACCGACCTGCCGTGGCGGCGAATCTTTCGTCATCATGGCTGGCTTCCAATTTTTTAGACAATGGGAATCCAACAGTTTGTTGCTGCCTATAGAGTTGACCACGACCGACTCAGGACTATAATTCCGGACGGATATAAATCATTGCGGCGGGTGCTGAGAATTAACGCTGAAGTAAACTCTAACGGAGAAATAACGATTGAGTTGAACACTCCAGTCGAGCGTCCCGGTTTCAAGGGTTGGCTTAATGTGGCGTCATGGAGCAGTTGCAACACCTCTATCCATCTTCTCATAGGTGATGATGGTGCGTATGAGTTTACCACGCCCTTTCTGACCTTGGGTTTCTTGCCGTCGGGCGTTTTCAGCGAATGTCCGGCAGAAAAGGACAGTCATGGCTGCATTTATCTCCGTGACGGAAAAGAAACACTCTTGACATATCGGCCAGTCGCCGAGCGAAAAGAATTCTGTGACTTTTCGTTTCATTGGAGATTCTCCGACGGCGATTCATTCGGGAAAAGTGATGGCAAAATGATAGCCGCGCCATTCGAGCCAGTCAGGCATATCTATCCCTCGCTCGCTTGCACACCGGAACTTGCCGCGAAAATTCCTTGTCTTCAAGTTTTGGGCGCTTATACCCTCTATGTAAGGTAAATTTATGGTTTTGATTTGCCGGCAGTGCGTGTCATACTCACGGTTATATAGGGGGCGCGGCCGAAAACATCGAGCGCCCACTGCTCGTCTTTTTGCCTTGCGGCTTTTCTCATCGGTCTCATAATTTTTCAGTCAGAGGGATCCGAATTGACTCATATACATGGCAGCGAGATGGAATATGTGGATTCTGTCTCGCTGATTTTTATGTCGCAGCCGAGATTGGCGTACTGGCGGTGCAGGTTGTCAAGGCCGGTGCCGGTGGTTTCGGCGTGTAGCTGACGGTTGATGTTGTTTTCGACAATGATATTGGCGCCGTCGAATTTGACGGCAATTTGGAGGGGGTGCTCCGAGGTGACCCTATTGTGCTTTATCGCATTCTCAACCGACATCTGCACTGAGGCGGGAACGATTTTAAGTCCGACTACTTTCGATAGGGAGGATTCATCGAAAGTCACGCACAGTGCATTTTCGAATCTTGTCTGCTGAAGCATCACGTAATCTCTGACAAATTTCAGCTCCTCCTCGACTGCAACCAATTTGAGGTTCTTAGTGGTCAAGAGATAACGGTAGACCGATGACAGCCGCTTTGTGAAAATGTTTGTTTTCTCTGCATCTTCATAAGCGAGAGAGGCTATTACATTCAGGCAGTTGAAAAGAAAGTGCGGACTTATCTGATTCTTTAGAGCCTCGTATTGATAGCGGGCTTTCTCCTCGTTTGATTCCGCCAGACGACGCATGGCGTCGGCGTGGCGCTGTCCCATTCCGTAGAGCTCAATGCAAATCAGAATGATGAAACCGATAAGTAACCCAGGCAGAAGGCGGGAGGTGAAATACAGTTTCAAGCTTCCGGTTAGAATGAGGTTGGCGATGGCGCTCGCTGCTACAATGACAATAGAGGATACAACCACGTTGATTATAAGGCGTATCAACGGCAAAAGTCGTCCAATCCTTGCGGTTCTGCGAGTGAGCCACAGATCAAACGCCGCGATTCCCACACAAAGAGGGAAATTAAGGAGCATCATCCGCATGAAGTTCCATGCGGTATGGTTTGGTGACTGTGGTGACGAAATTGTCCAGAATGTGGCTATGCAGAGCAGCAGGATGACAGCTGTGCCAACTGTCAGAAGCAATGACTCCTTATGTTTTTTGTACATATTCATCTTCCGTCGAGCCATTTGATAAGTCCCGAAGCACGCTCCCGGCTCACTATCACAGGTTCGGGGGCAACAGGATGCGTATTGACTTTCAGCCTCCCTCCGAAAAATTTTGCCACACTCTCCACAGCGTCGAAGTTGCACACATATCCTCTCGACATTCGGAAAAATCGCTCGGGATCGAGAGTCAGCATAAGAGAATCAAGACTCGCGTCCATTATATGCTTCTGTCCGGAAAAGGTATGGGCGAAGGTATAACCGTCTTCGCTGCGAAAAAAGGCAATATCATTCACAGCCAACGGAAGATATTTGTCGGCAACCGACACCAAAATTCTTGTGCGGTGCTTTTGTGTCGCCTCGTACTCCTTCTGATTGGTAGCCTCTTGCTTTTCAAGTTTCTGCAATGCCCTCAACAATTCCTCCTCGTCAATCGGCTTCAGAAGATAATCAATTCCGTTGACTTTGAACGCTCTGATGGCATATTCATCATAAGCAGTCGTAAAAATTACAGGCACATTGTAATCCGCGTTTTCCAGCACGTCAAAACTTATGCCGTCGGTCAGCCGAATGTCGGCAAACACCACATCGGCTTTACCGGAATTGTTTTTCAGCCATTCAGTGGCTTTCTCAACACTCTCGCACCAGCCGGCACACTCATAATCGGGACGCAGTTTTGTCAGCATCCTTTTCAGTTCAGCCATCCCCAGCCGCTCGTCTTCTATGATGAGATAATTCATATCGTAATAACGCTAAGTGAGTTAAAATTTGTATCGGAGTCCGCAGACAATCTGGGGAGCGGTCTTGAATCGGTATTTGTCTTTGTCGTCACCGCCGAACAGGCTGCCGATTTTGCGCTCCTTGATACTGGAGTTGCGCAGCAACACACCGCCTCCGCCTGCAAAGATACTGAACTTTCGCGATACGTTGAAATTAAGCGACGCCGTCGAACGTATCATAAACATTGAATAAAGTTTGTCCTTGTCATCTTTGCGTACAACAGCCGACATGCCGTCAAACTCAATTGGCGCGAGGTCGACGGTAAGCCACGGTGTTGCATTTATCGATACCTTCGCCATCACACCGTTTGAAATATTTAGCGAAACATTAACCTTGCCGCGCACGCGCCAGTCAATGTAGCCCATCGGCATAATCATCGGAGCACCGTAGGAATTGGTGAGACCCACGCCGAGTCCGATGCTCAGATTGTCGCTCAGACGGTAGGCGAAAATCGCTCCGGCATTGGCCAAAACACTGCTCCAGCGCACATAATTGTCGGGAGCGTAGATTCCAACTCCGGCCGAGGCTATGAGTGTCCAATACTCTGAGATGTTTCTGATGTGCGAAAGAGACACATTGGCGTTTATAATTCTCTCCGGATTCAAATCAACGGCCATTCCGTCATTGTCAAGCCAAGCTTGTGTAGCCGAGAGTGTTACATTCCATACCCGTGGCGCGTTCCATTGGTCAATCTTCACACTTAGCGGCACGTTCACGCGGGCTTTGACACGCTGCATTGACCCGTTGCCGCACACCTCCTTGTCGTGATTGCGGAAATCGCTTCTGCCGAAGTAGTCCCATTGCACACTCGCCTGAGACAGCGCCGACAGCGCCGACATCAGGATTGATATTGTAAGAATAGCCTTTTTCATATTTCACAACTTTAAGTGCTGCAAAATTACAGGCGATTCTTTGTGCCAACAATCAAATTCCCATGAACCGACAAATTGACTCTGCGAGGTGCGCAAATTCGATATTGAACTGCTATCTTTCTTTGTCGTAGTCGTAGGGGATGCGGTATTTATTCATGTAGACGTAGAGGGTTTTGGTGGAGATGGCGAGCTTTGCGGCGGCGTGGCGTTTTACGCTTCTGGCTTCGCACATGGCGTAGCTGGATTATTCGGTTTGCTTGTCGAGAGTAGGACTCCGCGTAGGACTCCGTAAGAATTTTTTTGGGGGGAATCTCCGATTTTTTTTGTAATTTTGTAAATTAAATCATCGCCGGGTGGCGATGATGGCTTTTAGAGATAACGAAAATGTATAACAACAACCTCTTCACCACAAACAATCCTCCCTGTCAGGCTTGAGTTGGCCCGACAGTGTAAAATGTGGATTCTAAATCCATTCGTCTTGCCGTGTGAACGGCGAGCATGGGAGTTATACACTCTAATGAAATGAGCTGTCCGGTCAACTGCGACCAAACGTAAATCTCTAACGTTAAGACAACTCAATCAATGAAACATTTTAAATATTCGTTGATGGTTCTGCTTGGGGGCGCCCTCTACGGCACCATGTCCTCTTTTGTTAAGAGGTCTTATGCCGACGGGTTCACCGCTGCCGAACTGTCGTTCTGGCAAGCCTTTGTGGCGGCCCTGATTCTCGCAGTGTGCACATGGGCCTCGGCCGGTCGTGGAGGCAAATTGCGCCGCCGCGACATCCTTCCGCTCCTGTTTACAGGCAGCGCTATAGGTCTCACCAATTTTCTCTACTACAAATCCGTGCAGTTCATTCCTGCGTCGCTGGCCATAATCCTGCTTATGCAGTTCACATGGTTCAGCATTCTGATCGAATGGCTCTTCCTGCGCCGACGCCCGATGCCGACAGAACTGGCGGCCGTCTCTGTGATCCTCGTGGGCACTGTGATGGCAAGCGGCATATTGTCGCATGGCACCGTCTCCTTCAATCTAATCGGAGTGGAGCTCGCGCTGCTATCATCGCTCACCTATGCGGCTTACATCGTGGCCAACGGCCAGTGTGGCCGCTCGGTGCGCTGGGAAGCCAAGAGCATGGCGATTATGGCAGGTTCGTCACTTACCATCTTTGCCATCAATGCGCCGCGAATCGCCGGAGGAGAATACCTCTGCGGAGAGTTTGCGCTGTGGATTCTGCTGCTTGCGGTTGCAGGCACCACCATCCCGACGGCGCTGTTTGCCGCCGGCATTCCCAAAATCGGCGCTCCGCTCAGCAGCATTCTCATGACGGTGGAGCTCCCCGTTGCAGTGCTTTGCGCATGGCTTATACTGGGCGAGCAGCTCTCAGTCATGCAAATTGCAGGGGTGGCACTCCTTCTTGGCGCTATCGCCGTAATGAACTACACAAAACAAATTTCATCAACCTCTAAAACAACACAAAAATGATACACGTAAGCGAAATATCAACAGTGGCTCCCGTCACCTTCCACAACTCTCTCCAGCAGGCAGTCTACGACACCTTCTCGCGCCTCGGCATAAGCTTCGAGCGTGTCGACACCGACGAGGTGATAACCATGGAAGACTGCGCCGCAGTCGACGCTCGTCTCGACATGAAGATGGTCAAGACCCTCTTCCTCACCAACCGCCAGCAGACCGACTTCTGGCTCTTCGTAACCGAGGGCGACAAACCCTTCCGCAGCAAGGACTTCAGCCATGCGCTCGAAATAGCCCGCGTCTCCTTCGCTCCGGCCGAGAAGATGCTCGAATTGGCCCACACCGCCATCGGTGCGGCAACAGCACTCAGCGCCATCCTTGATGGAAGCAAGCGTTTCACCGTCGTGCTCGACAAGGCTGTTGCCGACTCGGAGACTTACGGCTGCTCCGACGGCACCACCACAAGCTACCTCAAGCTCCGCACCGCTGACCTGCTCCGCATCCTCCGCGACTGCGGCCACTCGCCCCGCATTATCGAGGTTTAATTGACGCCCACTAACCACATGCCGCCACAATCCCTCGCCAGACTGTGGCGGCTTTTTATTCTATTATGATGTCTCCGGTCTCGAGTAGGGAGATGAAACCGTGCATTATTTGTGTAGAGCGCTCCGGTACCTCTTCGGTGGATTGCTGTCGGGCATGGATGTCGTAGAGGTCGAGGATATGGGCGCCGAGCAGATGGCCTATAAGTTCGTCGTGGAAACGGTGGCCGGTTTCATCATTTCTTTCCTTGAGTCGTCTCAAGTCGGAGGAACTTGTTTCAATGTCTTTTTCAGAGAGTTTCATCACAGGGTTGCGCATCAGCGATAGTTTGCCAATCACGTCGTAATTGGTGCGCAACGCTATACGACGGAAAAAATCAAGGTCAAGCCATATTATATAGCCGCGAAAATCGGGCGAGACGGAGAAACCGGCCGCAAGCCACACCGACCTCTACGACGAGCCGGACATCATCCCATTCGACAAAATCGAATCCTTCTTCAAAGAAAACCTACAATAACTAATCGCGCAGATATCGTTATTTATGGTGGCGATATCGGTAATAATGGTAATTCGATGGGCGCGATTTGTTGTAATTCTGCAATCAAAACAGAATTGCAATATGTGCGGGCAGCGTGGTGGTGAAATCAATTCCGCCAAACTGCGTCGCCGTCGGCAATCCGGCCCGCGTCATCAAGACAATCGACAATTGAGACTACTGCAGCACCCTGACTTTCTTCGGCAGCCGGTCGCGGACATAGGCATAGGGGCTGTCTATCAAGTTCTTTGCCACTTTGGAGAAAGTGGGATTTACCCAATATGTGCCTCAGATTACAATCCGGATGTCGCCAAGGAAGTCTTCGTCGTCGATGAGGCCCGTCAGGTGGTCGGCAACGTCGTAGAGGATGTCGAGAAGCTTCCGGCTGTCGGCCGGGCAGAGGAGCTCGCCGGAGTGGCCGTGGAGCCAGTCTACGCCGGGTATTTCGGCGTAGAGCCGGTCGGTGGTGATCAGCGGAGGCTCGTCGGGGTCGGTGGCGTCGAAGCAGTTGATGTCGACGTAGTATCTCATCTTTCCCGTAGGCCGCCAGTCTTTCGATTGATAAGGGTCGGACTCGAATTCGCCGTGGTAGACGATACCGGTATTGCCTTCGCCGACGCGCATCATCACGTAGAGGTCGCCTTTCCGGGCGTTCTCATGCTCGTAGATGCTCCAGTTTGAGCACCAGCCGTCGGGATATTCGTCGATGGCATTCCGATATTGTTCGATAGTGCTACTGCTTATTGCCGGATTCCAGCGCATCACGAACACCCGAGGCGCATCGGGCCGTGCCGTAGCTGCGATTTGGCCCTCCAGGGTGTCGAAGAGTGTCCGCCACTCTTTGCCCGTCATTTTGGTCAGGATGAACTGCCGCGCATCGACCTTCTTGAAATAGGGCTTACCCTCCATTTGAGCCATGAACTCGGCAGTAGGTATGAGTTTCACCATCTTGGTATCCTTGCGGTAGAGAGCAACCTTGTCGCAGGGGCCGACGAAAGTGTCGTATGAGTTGGTAAGAATGCAGACGGAGAGTTCTTCGCCTTGCGGGGTCTTTACAGCCGACGTCATCCCTGACCAATAGCTGTCGTAGGAAAACTGCGCGGACACGAAGGCCTTGGCGGCAATCTCCGCGACCTCCTCAGCCGTCTTGTCGGGGAAATCCGCAAGGGAGGGCACGTAGTAGTTGCGGTAAAGCCCCTCGAGGGCGACGTTCTTTCCGGGGTGCGTGTTGTCGATGACATTGCGCAAGTTGCGGCGCCGCTTCTCCACAAGGGCGTCGAAGTGCTCCTGACATGGCACGAAGGGCTCGTCGAAGATTTCATTGTTAAGCTGCATGCAGCAGTGAGGATACTTTTGGCGAACGGCATTCAGGTAGGCAAAAAGCAGCTTCACATCGCCTTCCGATGCATAAGGGGGCACCACAAAATGAATTTGGTTTATCTCGCCGCTTAGGATATTGACTTTTATGCCTTGGGCGGACAACCCATCCCAACTCATGCGGAAAATAGAGTGGTTGATGTCTTCGATAAGTGCCTCCGGAGCCGGTAGCTCATTAACTGAGAGGCAAGATGTAGTGCCGTCGTCGAAACATAATTTTTCCGCGTCCGCGGTAAGGTCGTCGATGTCGATGTTTTCTACTCCCAAAACGTAGATGACATCGTCTTTGAGTGGGTCGCGCTCGATGGCGGCCCCTATGCGGGCGATAAGGCCGCTGACAGGATAGTAGACGTATCGGGCGAGCACCTTGCGGCCATCGGCCTCCAGAGTGGCTGTGTATGCGTCCAGCTGGCCGGCGTAGCTGCCGGCGTAATGCTCTGAAAGATTGCAGAGTATATCGCTAACGGGCCTCGGACAGGTTTTGAAGTCGACCAGTACTACTCCTTGCGGAGTTTCCCATACATAGTCCATCTCGCCGGTGATTATTTGTCCTCGGCTTTCGTGGCGGAAGGGGAGCTCGTGGCGGGTTTGCGTCGGCAGGCCGTAATTTTCTGTCAGATAGCGTTGCAGGTTCTTCCAGGATTCGATTATGATGTCGGTGTCCTTCATCGTATAGTCGAGGCCGTACTGCGCAATCAGCGACTTTATACGCTGCGGGTCGGTGGCGAGTCCGTTGTCCATCAGAGCAAAGATGTGGTGCATGCAGTTACCGACCACGCTCCAGTCGTCGACTTTCTTCTCGAAGGCTACTCTGATGTTGAAGTTGTGCGACTCGAGAATCGGGCCATCCTTCAGAATGGAGCTCGGAGAGACGTAGCGCTCGCGGTGGGCATGTTCGGTGCGTTCGAACCGCAGACCAACGGCAGCGGGCACCTCGAACGTTGTCGTTGCGGGCTCATCAGGGCTGTCTTCCTCCTCCGTTATGGTGAAATCGGAGAAGCGCTCGCCGGTGGCCAAAAGGTCCCAGGAATCCGGCGACACTTGGTCGGGGACTACGTCCGTAAGACCTATATCCCTGAACCACTGCAGCAACTCGCTTTGGGAACCCGGCGTCTGAAGGTTGAGGAGCAGCACGTCGCGGGCGCGCGTCATGCCGACATAGAGCAGGCGGTTGGCCTCTGCCACGGCGCCGGCCGACGCCTTTTTGAATTCTTCGGAACTGAGGATGGCGTGAGCAATCGCCGGAGTCAACGTTTCCTTAGGTTTAAAAATCCGGGGTACAAGGCGCACGAAGACTTCGGGATACTGATTGGCCGCCGAAGGGGCTTCGACACGGTCGAAGTGCACGCCGAAGATTTCGCGCTGAATGAGCCTGCCTGCGTCGGCGGGATGGTCGTTGAGCGAGGTGAGCACCACGGCTTTCCACTGCAGGCCTTTGCAGGAGTGGTAGGTGTGGAGCTGGATGCCCTCGGGATTGTCGGGTCTCTTAAGGTCTGAGGTTTCAATATATTCGATCAAGCCGTTGACGGAAGCCGGCAGGTTGAGCTGCACGCAGTGTGCCTCGTAGGCGCGTGCGGCATTCATCACGGTCTGCAGCACCGAGTCAACCTCGTCGGGGTCGCCGACACGTTTGAGCTCGTCGAAAAGGTTGAGCTCCACAACCATGCTTTCGACCAGATGGCCCACCGATTGCCTCCGCAGTTTCTTGCGAATGGAGGCTGCGCGGTGCAGAATGGGCACCTCGCCGAGGAAGTCTTCGTCGGTGCTGCCGGCTTCGAGGCCGTGGATACGCTCCTCGAGGATGCGCCGGGTGTCGTAGCCCTCTGCCAGCAACAAGGCCGCAGAGGCCCGACCAAGAGTATCGCGGGGACTGTCGACAACTCGCAGCAGGGCGCACGTGGCCATCCAGATTTTCGATGCCTTCAGGTCGTAATTCAGGCGGCTGGTCGGTATGCCTCGCTTATTGAGTGCACAGGCTATTCCGGCAAGTTCGTCGTTGGAGCGGGCTATAACAGCGATGTCGCTGAAGCTGAACCCTTCGCCGAGCAGGCGGCCGATATGCGATGCCAGGGCTTCTTTTTCAGCATAGAAATAGCGCAGGGAGTCGACGGCCGCGCGCTTGCGGTGGGCTTCCAGACGGATGTTCTCCGGAGAGAGAACGTCGGCAAAGGTCTTGCCGAAAACGTTGTTGCACACCTTTACGATCGGGGGCAGCGAGCGATAGGATTTCGTCAGCGTCATCGTGTCGCAGCCCTCCGAAGAGGTGGCAATTGTGTCGACTACGGCCTTGACAAGGTCGATGTCCGAGCCGCGGAAGCGATAGACCGATTGCTTGTAGTCGCCAACCCAATAGCTGTGGGTCATAAGCTCGCTCAGGGCATCGAAGATTTTGACCTGCATCGGCGAGGAGTCCTGAAATTCGTCGACGAAAAGATATCGGAACGACTTTGCTATTTCTGCCGCTACGGTTTTGTTCTGCAGCAGACGGAGCATATATTTCTCCATGTCGTTGTAGTCGAGAAGATTCTTCCGGCGCTTGAAGCGGGCGTACATCTGGCGCCATCGGGCGGCCAGCTCGAAAACGAGAGTGATGTACCTCTGCTGCATCTCAAAGACCTCCACCGAATTCCAGCGCTTCGCGAGCCGTTGGCCGACTTCGGCGCATGTCGGCCCGCACTTCGCCCCCAGGAATTTTGCCACTTGGGCATACCAGGCAAAAGTCCTGTCGTGGCGGCCGGCGGCGACCATGTCGAGGCGGGAATAGTGGTCCTGAGGCTTGGTGATGCGCCTGTTGTTGGCCACATATGTCCGGGCCTCGGAGAGCATCGCGTCCAGGGTTTCGTCGCTGAGCGTGATATGGCAGTCGGGCTCGACGAAGCGTCGCACAAAGGCTATGGACGCCTCCTTGGAGAGCGAGAAGTCTTCGATTTCGTAGTTGGTGGAGTAGTCGATTATGCGCCGCAGGTCGTCCTTCCAGAAATTATGGTCAATACCGACCGGCTTGAAATTTACGAACCTCGTAATATCGAACTGCCGGGCGAAGCTCTGCAGAAACTCCACTTCTGCCTCCGTTGGCAGTTCGCCCAGCGACTGCGAAAGGTAGAATTCGGTATCCTCCTCCGGCATAACCTCCATATCGGGCGTAAGGCCGAGCATGAACCAATATTTCTTGATAAACCGGCGGCATACGCTGTGGACAGTGCCCACCATGGCTTGGTCGAGCTCGCCCGCAGCCTCTGTGAGACCGGCCTGAAAGAGAAACTCTTTGACTTTCTCCTTGAACTCGGCGGCCGCCTTGGTGGTGAAAGTGGTCAGTATCACCTCGCCGGGTCGTGCCGAGCCTTTCTTGATGAGTTCGACCAGAGTTGTGGTCAAAGTGTAGGTTTTGCCGCTGCCGGCACCGGCATTTATATAAGTTATGTTTTTCATTCTGACTGGGTGGTGGCAAAAAGGCTGTACTTGGAAAATCTGTTGGCGTTTTTCATGCCGTTTTTATCCAAATCGAGAGGATAAAGATTGAGTTGGTCGGTGTCGGCGCAGTAGTGCAGTTCGACCGAGTTTCTGCCGGTTTCGACAATGCCGTTGTCAAGCTGGCTCTTGCGGTAGAGAGCGGCGTTGCGCAGCTGCTCGACGATGTCATCGTCCTTTTCCGGTGTGATTGTTTCGCAGTGGCGCCCGTAGAATCCGTCTTTGCTGTATAGCCGTCCGCGGGGCATCAGAAAGTAAGCCACCCGCCCGACCTTTCGACCACCGACGACTCCGAGGAGATGGCGGTAGAGCTCGAGCTGAATGGAGCGGTTCGATAGAATGAGATTGCTGTAGTAGGATTTTGATGAGGTCCACTTGAAGTCTATGACTACAGGGCGCCCCGCTTGGTCTTCCAGGGTCATATCGATGAAGCCGAGCATGTCGCGGTCTTTGATGTTGCCCTCGTTGTCGCGCTCTTCGGGCAAACCGAGCCCAAGGGTATGCTCGACGAGGCGCTCGCAGCCCGTCACCCGCAGGTCGTTGTCGCGCAATATCTCGCAGAGGGCGTCGAGATTTTTGCGAAGCGTCTTCCGCAGGTATTTTGCCTCAAGACGGTTTTCGCTCAGGTGGAAGACAGCGCCCTTGGCCTCTACAACCTCATCGAAAACCCGCTCGTAGTCCGCCTCGATGTGGTTCTTGATAGCCGGCCAGGAGCCGTCGCAGCTCGAGCCGTCCGGGGCGAAGAGCCGCTCTATGACACCGTGGGCCACATTGCCGGCTATTCGCCTGACATCGGCTATCTGAGCCCTCTCGTCGTTGCAGATGTTGAGCAGACGTTCCATAAGATAGTCGAAGGGGTGCTCGACAAGAGTTCCGATTGAGGTGGGGCTCAGATGGCCGGGCCAAGCGAGCTTGTCGGCATAGCCGAAATGCAGCTCGGCGGTCGCAACTTGTTTGTTGACCTTGGAAATTTCTTCAAGATCTTCGGGTTCAAAGCCAGGTTGAATGGTAACTGACTCAAGGTTTTCCACCGCCTGCCCCAGCCGGATAAGAAGCGGGTGCTTTTCGGTCGGTTCGCCGCAGCGATGTTCGCACACTACAAGGATGAGCCGGCCGGTGGTCATGCGAACCGGTGTGAGCAGGTTCGCCATACGGTAGTCCTGTTCGGTGGCGCTGTCCCACGGGCGAAGATGCTCCCCGGCAGTGAGGCCTTCGCGCTCGGTAGGAAAGAGGAAGGCGCAGTCGGGCTGATGCTCTTCTGCGGCATCCAGGCCCAGCCAGACCGTGGCGGCGGTCTCCGATAAGATTTTGGCAGCCGAGTCGACTACCATATTCGCCCCGGCCTCGGCGACAGCGTGGGTGAATGTCTGCCCCCGGTAGATTGTGCTGACCCAAGAGTCGAGCAGGCTAAGCTCGATAGTGTCGGTGCGGTTGATGTCAAGCAGCAGTCGCAGGGTGTCGCACATCTCGGCCACTTTGGCCAACTGCTCGGTCGTCTGTCGGTTTGCAGGCAGGTAAAAGCTGTTTATCTTCTGACGGCACCACGAGGCCAGAGCAACGACAAAGCGGCAGATGCGCGACACTTTGATTGTGGCCTCCTCCGGTGTGAAGGACGGCAGATAAAGAGCTGCCTTTTTGCGCCTCTCCCGCCGGTCTTCCTTACGCAAATTGTTCTGCCAATCTTCAGGCATGGCGCGCTCCGTTTCGCTGAGATATACGAAGGCACCTTCGATGTAGTCCAGAACCATTCGGCGGCATCTCTGGTTTCTGAAGCCGCCTTCTTCGGCTACGGCGCGGGCAAGGCATCCCCGGAAATAGCTGTCGAGGGGATGTGTGGGAAGGTTGAGCCATTCCACCAGCGAGTTGATGTTCAGTGGATTGCCGAAGAGGCTCAGGCCGAGAATGAAGAGCTGGGTGATTTGCGGCGAGCAGTTGCCCATCGACGAACCCGACACCGGCTTGCCCAGCAGCGCCAGCCAGTTGTCGAGCTCTTTGTTGTCGGTATTCACCCGGACGTCGGCCAGACCGTCGCCCTTGGCGGCAAGGTATTGGCAGGCGGAATGTTCGTCGTAGAATTTCCAGATCTGAAACGAATCGTCCTCCGGGTCGAGCTTGCATGGTGCCGCAACTTTTCCTTCAAGGACATCGCGCACCTTGGCGAGGTTCGCGCCGCGAGCCGCCGGAACCGGCATGACCTCAATAGCGGCGCCGGCCGATTTGACCGCATCCACCAGACGCACCTCAATGGGCCGGTAGAGGGTGTGGACCATAGGGGTGACAATGCACCAGTCGGTGCACAGCGCCGGTCGGCGCTCCAACGCTTTTGTTGCTGCGGAGATGCGGGCGGCGACGTCGGCCGGATTCTCTTTGGCAAAATACTCCTCGATGCCAATCATTGCCGCCAGCCGCTCGCTCAGTTCGGCGCCTTGGAAGTCCCAACCCGCCATAGCAAGCTCGTCGCGCCAGGTTAGCACGGTCTTGGCCGTCCCCGGCCCGGAGAGATCGAACGACTTCGCAAACACATTGTCGGGCTTGGCCCTCATATACCGGCGCATGGCGCCATAGTAAGAGGCCATACGCTCGTGGGCGGCCACCTCGGAGTATTTCAGGCCGAGGCGGAACTCGATGAGGGCGAGCAGTCCGAGAGTGTTGACCACTATGGTGTCCATCATCACCTCGCCGACCGGCGACTTAAGGTAGAAGGCTCCCGAGTATTCGGGGGAATAGAGTATTTTCATATAGGATGCGATTAGATCACGGCGCAAAGTTAAAAAAGCAGCATCCCAAATTGCGGTACAGGTTTAAAAAAATTAATTGTATTCGTCGATGGCGTCCTGATGCATTTGTTTTATCACCTCCGCAAGCCATTGCGGCTCCACAACGCGCACCATGTTGCCGCGGCTCAAGATTTTGGTGGCAAAGTCTGCGGTTGGGCGGATGAAGAACTCGAAATCGACGTAGTCCTCGCCGTAGGCCAGGATATTCTGCGAGTGGTGCCAGGGCAAGTCGGCCATATAGAACGCCTCGGTTTCGAAAGCGCGAATCACTATCTTCGTCGCCAGCTGGCCGTCACCGTGGACAATGCCGTAACATTCGCTGAAGAACTGCCCGGCGTCGAAACAGCGGTCCATAGCGAAGGTCTCCTCGAGTATTTCGGCCTCCAGCATGCGGTCGAGCGCAAAGGTGACGTAGTAGTCGACATAGCCCTCCGGAAGACCCTCGCGTCGGTCGGCGACTTCGCCTTCCCGCGCAGGGCGCTGAAAATGGGCCAGCACATACCACCGACCCTGGCAGAACTTAACGGCGTATGGGTCGAAAGTGTATGTCTTGGGCTCGCGGCTGGTGTACTTCTGATGCACAACCCGTAAGCGCCGATTCTCCTTCATGGCCTGCATGATAAGCCGGAGCATCTCCGGGTTGCCTGAGGCCGGCTCAAGCAGTATGCGGCCGTGGAGGCCCAGATTGTCCGACAGGGCGTAGCCCGTCGACAAAGAGTTGATAATCCAGCTTTGAATGGTGCCGTCCGCCAGGGCATCCTCGTTGGAGATATAGTATTTGTAGCCCCCGCGGATGTCGCAGTCGATGTTCACGCCGAAGATATCCTGGATGGCGTCCTTGTGGCGGTTGAAGGTGGAGCGCGGAATCTCGTTGCCCTCGCTCATCTCGGTGAGCACCCATTTGCGGTTGATTTCCGCAAGTGAAATAGGGCCGCAATCCGCAATAGTGGTTATCAGCCAGAGGTATTCCTTAAAAAGTATCGGTGTTTTCATAGCATCAGTCTAAATCTCAATTACAGCACGCAAATATATGAATTATTTTCGTTATTTAAGTTTTGCAAATCAACTGTTTCAAAAAAATTGTCAGAAGTTGAACCGGTGATTATACGCCTTTCGGCAAATCTTTGGGGCGCCCCGGAGCGTTGGTATGGTATGGAAACTTCTATCGAAATAAAACGCGCCTATGAGGCCCCGGCGCCTTCCGACGGCCTCAGAATCTACATCGACCGGCTCTGGCCTCGCGGACTCTCGCACGAGAACTTTCATTACGACCTTTGGGATAAACAGATAGCGCCTTCGACAGGTCTGAGGGAGTGGTTCCACGCAAACCCTTCGGCCGAATGGCACGAATTCGAACGACGCTATGCCGCCGAGTTGCGCGCCAATGCGGCCTTCGCCGAATTGAAAAAAACGGTTGCTGCCCATCCTCGCGTCACTCTTTTGTACTCCTCACGCGATGCGGCCCACAACAACGCCGTGGTGCTACGCAACCTCCTCTTGAATTGACAATAAAGACGACCATTGCAAAAATTTCAGTTTTATGGTTGTTGACAATAAGTGGCGGCTTGCTCCGGCATACGATTTGACTCTCTGCAAAGATGGTTATAACGGACAGCATGCCACGTCGGTCAACGGAAAAGGAGAACCCACTCGTGAGGATTTCATAGCAGTTGGCGCCAAAATCAAAATGTCAGCATCGCGTTGCAATGAAATTATAGAGGAAATCCAACCGGTCTGCGGAGCGTTGAGCGGAGGTGAGAAGCACTTTGAGTAGTATGGCAAAGTCCTGAAAAATCTCGTTTTTTTAGCCCCCGGTTGCCGGTCGGAAGGGCAGTGTGATGTGTTAACGAAAAATTTTGTAACTTTACACTTTTGAGTAGGTGTGCTCCGACAGCATCATTATTTAGCTTAAAATAGATGGAAACAAACAATATAAACGACGGCGAAGTGAGAATCGACTGCGCTCATCCCACTCCCGAAGAGAGCCGCCGTGCGCAGGAGGAGGCGCAGACCTTATTCCGCTTTAACCATACCATGCCCTTCACTCAGGAGCACACGGAAATGTTCTACAAACTTTTCCCCACCATCGGCGAAGGCAGCAGAGTATGCATTCCTCTCAAGGGCGTCCGCTTCTACAACGTCGCCATAGGACGCAACGTCATCGTGATGGACGGAGCCCTGATGATGGCAGCCGGTGGAATTACCCTGGAGGACGGCGCGCTAATTGCCGCCAACTGCCAGCTCATCAGCAATAACCACGACTTCCACCGGCGCGAAATCATCATCGGCAAGCCCGTCAGAATTTGCCGCAACGCATGGATAGGTGCCGGAAGCACTATTCTCCCCGGTGTCACAGTGGGCGAAAACGCCGTTGTCGGTGCCGGCTCCGTCGTCACAAAGAACATTCCGGCAGGAGAGGTGTGGGCCGGAAATCCCGCTCGCTTCATCAAGAAAATCTGACACCACTTACCGCCGCGTGGAAAGACTACCGCAAGAGGTGAAATTGGTATAAAAAAACGGAATTTGGATATTTGCCTCTCAACTTTTAAAAGTAATTTTGCGTCCATGAAGAAGATATTGATTTCGATGGCTATCGCCGTCACAGCTTTGACCTCTATGGCACAGACAAAAGTAGTTCAAACCGCAGGCCGCGACGCTCTGGGCGAGTTTGCCCCGGAGTTTGCCCACCTCAACGACGATATTCTCTTCGGAGAGGTATGGAGCCGCAACGACCTCCTTTCGCTGCGCGACCGCAGCCTCATTACCGTGACCGCTCTTATCGCTCAGGGCATTACCGACTCCTCTCTGGTACATCATCTCGAAACGGCCAAGAAAAACGGCATTTCCCGCACCGAAATCGCCGAAGCCATTACCCACATAGCCTTCTACGCCGGTTGGCCAAAGGCTTGGGCAGCTTTCCGTCTCGCAAAGGACGTCTGGGCCGAACCCGTTGCCGAAGCCGACGCCATGGCGGCCTTCCAGCAGCGTATGATTTTTCCCATCGGCGAGCCTAACTCGGCCTACGCTCAGTATTTTATCGGAAACAGCTACCTCGCTCCCATTTCGTCCGACCAAGTCAACGTGGCCAACGTGACATTCGAACCCGCATGCCGAAACAACTGGCATATACACCGCGCCACCTCCGGCGGCGGACAGATGCTCATCGGCGTGGCCGGCCGAGGGTGGTATCAGGAAGAAGGCAAGCCTGCGCAGGAAATCCTTCCCGGTACCGTTATCCATATTCCCGCAAACGTGAAGCACTGGCACGGCGCCGCCAAAGACTCCTGGTTTGCACACCTCGCATTCTCAGTTCCCGGCGAGAACACATCCAACGAGTGGCTGGAGCCCGTGGCCGACGAAGAATACCTTCAGCTCCCATAATGAAGCCGTACATAATCTGCCACATGGCAATGAGCCTCGACGGCCGCATCGACTGCGATATGACCGAGCGCATGGGCTCCGACGCCTACTATCCTGCCCTCGACAGTCTGAGATGTCCCACCACTATCGAGGGGCGCGTGACGTGCGCCATGCATTCGGCCCTCCCGGGCGTGTTTGAGGCCAGCGATGCCTCTCCCGTCGCACGCGAAGCCTTCCACAAAGCCGTAGATGCCGAAGGATACTTCTGCGCCGTCGACACCCGCGGCAGCCTCCGTTGGGGCGACAACTCAATCGACGGCCGACCAATCGTCTGCATAATCAGCGAGCGAGCCCCGAAAGAGTACACTCGCTATCTGGCCGACAAAGGCATCTCGTGGATTGCCACCGGCGCCGACAAAATCGACCTGCCCCGCGCAGTGGAGATTCTAAACTCTGAGTTTGGAGTCGACCGAATCGCTCTCGTAGGCGGGGGAAACATCAACGGCGCCTTCCTCGCCGCCGGCCTCATCGACGAAGTCAGCATGATGATAGGAGCCGCTATCGACGGCCGAAAAGGCATGGCCGCTGTCATCGACGGCATCGCCGCCGATGCACCCCGACAGGAATATGACCCTTACCACCTGCGACTCCTAAGCATCGAACGATGCGAGCAGGACACCGTCTGGCTTCGCTACAAAATCCTTTGATATATCCTCAAAACCCGCGTCGGCCCACTGACAACATCAGCCGGCCGGCGCTTTTTATGGAGTGGGGCCTTTATTTGGCGGCGCTTTTGGCTTTGCGGTGAGTGGCGTAGTCGGTCAAGAACATCCCAGCTATTATCACCACGATGGCAATCCCCTCAATCCATCGGAACTCCGCTTGTCCCAAAAGCACGGCGATGATGGTAGTGGCCACCGGCATGAAATACTGGTAGATGGCCACCAGCTCGCTGCCTATCATCTTGATGGCCGGATTGACAAGCAGATAGGCCAGAAATGACGGGCCGAAAGCGAGAAAAACAACCCACAACCAGGGCATAAAACCGGCCGGGGTGTGCAGTATCGGAGCCTTCACCACTCCCCAGCATAGGGCCACGCAGGGTATGCAGGCCCCCAGAAAGACCCATTTCAGCATCGGTATAGGCCGATATTTATGCGTCGGTTTCTCCAGTATCAGCAAGTAGGCCATGTAGGCCACACCGCAGACTATGCCGAAGATGTCGCCCAAAACAGGGTTCGGGGCATGCTTGCTCTGATGGCCGCTGGCGATGACTATCACAGCGCCACCGAAGGCTATGAGCATGCCGACAACCTCAAGCAACGACGGCTTGCGGTGCTTGAATATTATCTCATAGAGGATTACGTAGAGTGGCGGAAGGGTCATGATTATGGAAATGTCGATGGGATTTCCATATTTCAGCGCCACATTGAGAAGGTAGATAAAAAGGAAGAGCGACACTCCGCCTCCAAGGAATATTTTGAGAAAATCGGTCCGCTCGATAGGGTCTTTCCTCACAAACAGAGAGGCAAGCCAGAACAGCACGCAGCCTCCGCCGAGGCGAACAAGGGTTACGTCGACCGAGTCCATCCACTGCGGAATGAGAATCTTCACAACCGGTATATTGGCCGCAAAGAGCAATATGGCTACAAAAATACAGGCATTGCCGAGCAGCATAGTGCGTGCTGAATTGGACTTGGCGCCCGGTGTAGGTGGTTGAGGTTTGGGTTTCATACAATTCGTGTTTGTATTAAAATGGAAACACCCTCGCCGGTGTTCGGTGGCTTTTCGCAAAAAATCACTAACTTTGTCGCCGAACACGCACACAGCCATGAAGAAGATTCTAAACGTAGACCGCCCCGGCGATTACGCCCAATACGTTGGCGCACCTTCGCGCCATCCTCACATCGCCGTGGTCGACTTCACCGAGGTCTCGCCAATAGCCTCCAGTCTCAACAACTACGGAGTCTACGCCCTCTTTATGCACACAAAAGTGCGCGACGACCTTACCTACGGCAGCACGCCTTATACCGGCGCCGACGGCTCCCTCATATGCGTAGCCCCGGGCCAGATAGGAGGACGCGAAGACCAAGGCGACCTCATCGACCTCGACGGATGGGCAATCCTCTTCCATCCCGACCTCCTCATCGGCACTTCTCTCGAAAAAGAAATTCGCCGATTCTCGTTTTTCGACTACAGCGCGAACGAGGCACTGCGCCTCGAAGAAGACGAGCGACGAACACTCACCGCCATCGTCGAAAACATTCGGCGCGAAATAGATGCCGCCCACGACGACATTCACCAAAAGGGAATCCTCGTCGGTTTTCTCGCTGCTCTCCTGAGCTACTGCCGGCGCTTCTACGACCGCCAGTTCAGCTCAATGCGCATGCGGGGCGACGACATACTCGTGAAATTCAGCCGACTAATCAACGAATACTTCGAAACCGGCCGCCAGTTCCAACAGGGCCTCCCCACCGTGCAGTTCTTTGCGGACCAAATGTGTATGACACCGGGCTACTTCAGCGACTTGATGCGAAAGTCCACCGGCGAAAGCGCAGGTAATTTCATCCGGAGCCATCTTGTACGCATGGCCAAAAACAGACTCGTCGCAACAGGCAACGTGGCCCGGGTGGCTTACGACCTCGGATTCGACTATCCCCAGCACTTCAGCCGAATGTTCAAAAAGCAAACCGGCCTGTCGCCCAGAGAGTTCCTTGGGTCAAACACCTGACCGACGCCCATATAACCAAAAAAATGCAAAAAGATTTGCATATGTCGAGCATAAGCACTAATTTTGCACTCACAAAACCGGTCCTATAGCTCAGTTGGTCAGAGCACCTGACTCATAATCAGGGAGTCCTTGGTTCAAGCCCAAGTGGGACCACACCGCTCCATTCGCCGTTCAAGCGTTTGGAGCTTTTTTTGTCGATGGGGGTCAGAGCACCCGACTCACCGAGTTCATATTTTGGCAGGGAGTCCTTGGTTCAAGCCCAAGTGGTAGCCTCTTGATGAAAGTCAAGTGATTACGAATCAAATCGTAGCCACTTTTCCTTTCTTGGCAAACCTGTCTGATTTGAATACTAAAATTGCATTTTAAGAAAATCTCGCAACCGGACGTGATTGATGCCGGGATAACCCTCGACTTCTCCTCCTATCGGCTCCATCGAGACCACATATTTGGGATACCGGTCATTGATGGCTTTGAGATTGCCGAATTCCCGGTCAATGGTTTCCTGCGTCCCCAAAAGATATGTCACTTGAAAATACATCCGCTTTTCTCCTCTTTCGGCCACAAAGTCAACCTCACCATTGCGAAGTTCGCCGACTGTCTGCGGATTATTTCCATAAGGCCTATGTTTAGGCTGTAAGATAAGCATTTATATCTTCCAATCCAAACAATATTGTAGAAATCGGCAGGTATACATGTCGATTTTACAATAACAGATACGCATCGATGAACTCAAGACCGTCTTTCTTTTCTCCGGCAGAACCATAAGCGAACTATCATTCGACTTCAACTTTCAGAGCCATCGTATCTGATGCGTTTCTTCAAGACGCAGACCGGCCGGACCTTCACCCAATTCAGAAACGAATTCGAAAAGGGTGACATTTGATTACGCCGGCCGTTTCAACTTCAAAACCCCTCTTCGACTTTTTCCGCGGATTTTCCGCCAAAGTAGGTAGGCGCTTCTGCCGTGAATCTCCCGTAAAGTAGCGCAGGCTTTCACGGGGCGACCGATTCAGTAGTCCGTCTCGATGAAGTCGACTTCTTCGCGCGATTTGAATTTGAAAGCGTTGCTGTCGCCGTCGATTGAGATGCCTTGAGCTGCGAGCTGGGTGTTGATGGTGCCCATCGGGTTGTCGGTGAACTGACGTTTGGCTTTTAGGAACTCAACGCGAGAGACTTTCTCGTATTCGTCGGCAGAATACATCGGCATCATCGGGCGCGATGTCTGCTGCAGACCGGTAGCGGTGAAGGTGTAGAGGCCGGAATCGTCGGTCGCCTCCAAAATCAGGCCGGGGAGGCCGGCGAGTTTCCAGGGGCCGGTCATCAAGGGTATGTCGGGAGTGAACCACACAGTCCACTTTCGGCCATGCAGATTGCCGGTTGCTATCTGACAGTCATAGCCGAGGATGGTCTTGGTGCTGTCGCCCAGTTCCCATTCTATTTGGGGAATCTCCTCCTCGTAGCGATACTTCTCAACGCCGTTGACATCGTAGTAGTTCAGCTTGCCGTCTGTCAGCGACTTGAACAGATAGTATGAGCCGTCGCGGCGAGGCAGATCATCCATTTTGCCGCCCTGAAATGCGTTGCGAGTCATCTCCTTGTATTTCGCCTCTCCCTCGGGAGTAGAGCGCAGGGAGTCGATGTATTCCGTCATAGGCGAATAGAACTTCGACTCATTGGCATTGGCCTGCAGGATATACTTGTTGGGGCCGAGCTGCTCGCCATCCCTTAAGTTTATACGTGAAGCATCATAGCTGACCTCGATGTCAGCTTTCTCCTGCGCCACTGCGGCTATCGCCGCGAAGCACATAACCATTAATGTTATTATTCTGTTCATATCGTTATTTGTAATCGGTTTCTATGTAATCTACAATTTCTGCCGGGAAATGGTCGTTGTACTCCAGTCCTTTGAAAACGACCACCCTGCCGGCTGCATTGATATTGCGCGAGGGGTTTGCAAGACATTCCCGTCTAAGTCGCCAAAATTCCTCACGCCTGATTTCCTCCCACTTATCCTTGCCATAGACATCTTTCACAGGCTTATTGGTCTGCTGAAGCCCGTCGGCCGCGAATCTGTATTGGCCGCCCTCGCACTCGGCTTCAAGTATCAGGCCCGGCAGTCCCGTAAGTTTCCATGGACCATCCTGAACGGGCACTTCGGGCGTAAACCATGCAGTCCATACGCGTCCATGAAAACGAGTCTGTGCCATCTGACACTCATAGCCCAATATGTTTTTAACTGAGTCAATAAGTTCCCACTGTGGCTCGGTGTATGGCTCCGAGAAGTGGAAGCGTGTTGCACTCGCAACGTCGTATGTGTGAATCTTATTGGTTTCCTTGAATTTGGTGATATAGAATGAGCCGTCAACTTTAGGAATGTCTTTTTGCCTGCCGTTTTCCCAGCATGCACGCTTGAATGTATTGAACGCCTCAAAACCTTCCGGAGTGGATTCAATCGAATCAATCATTTCGGTTTTTGGCGAGTAAAACTTGGATTTCCTGCCATCTGTTATCAGGATATACTGGTTGACAACATCCGGAACTGCACTCCGCATAGTCTGGACGGGAAGAGAATAACGGTAGCTCACCTCCAATGTCTGAGCCTGCACTCCTATGAATATAGAGATCAATTGACATGTTAACCAGATTGAGACACGTTTTTTCATTTGCGCAGGGAGATTGTCAGTAGCAGTTCGCGGCCTCGGAGCCATCGCTGTGACTCGAAGCTGGAAAGCTGGCTGTAGGTTGTATAATTGTATGAGCGTTGGTTGAAGATGTTGTTGAGCATCGCGGAGAGTTCGATGCGCTTGCTGAGTTTGTAGACGACTTTGGTGTCGAGCAGGAACGCGTTTTTGTATGTTCCGGCTGTCAGTTCGTTGCGGTAGTGCTCGCCCATTATGCGCCATTCCCATTTATGGTGGGGCATAATGTTGATGAGCAGGGAGTTCTCCATTCCGCTAAGCCATGAGTTTTTGATGCCGTTCATCTTCAGCTGACTGTTGGAGAAGTCAATCGAATAGTCGAAACTGAGCCAGCGGAGCGGCGCACCGTTGATTTTTGCGCCGACACTCCAGCCAAGACTGACCGAATTGACGGCATTGTTCTCTGAGAAAAGATGCGACTCACCGCGGTTGAAAGAGCCGTTGACGTTGGCCGAGCCACGCATGAAGTCGAGAGTCTTTCCGACACTACCCATCGCCATCAGATTCTGTCCGTCGCTCTTGGCATCTGCGTAGGAATAGACTATATAGTCGCCGTAGAGCTGCTGCGCCATAGTGTAAGGCAGATGCGACCATGACTGCATCACCATAGCGTTGGCAAACACTCCCCGGCGAGTATGCTTGTAGGAGAAGCTTGCTGACAGACTCTGTGATGTGGAATTGTAGAAATTGTCGGTGCCCTGCTGGAATGAGCGGTAGTTGGTCATTATATAGCCGGGATGAATCTTGTTCAAATCCATCGGCGAACGGCCCGTGCCGCCCCGCAGTGTCATCGAAATGCGGTTGTTAGGTTTCCAGTTCATGCTCAGCGAGGGGGAGAAGTAAACCTCCGAGCGGTTGGCAAACGACTTGTCGAAAGTATAATGCGCGAAGCTGACCGGGGCATTGAGAGTAAAATTCACACGTTTCACCCAATACTCGAACTTCGGGGTGGCGTAGAGGGTGAAATAGTTTGTGTTGATGCAGTTGGCGAGGCGGTCAGACAAGTCGGACAAGTCGGACTGGTCGGACAAGTCGGATTCCATCGACCGCCAATAACCTTTCACACCACCTTCAAGACTGATGGTGATTCCTTTGATTGAAAAAGCGTAGGCCGCACTCTCATGGGTGTAGAAGGCGTGGTCGCTGATGTGCTGACGGATAGAGTTGCTACCCATTGAGACATTAAGTGTCTGGGGCAGCGATTCCCATTCGTTGTTGCTCTGGAATGTAACCAAATGTTTGCCGTTGAACCGCTTTATCATCTTGAACTTGTTGGCGACGTAGTAGTCAGGCAATTTCGCCGACTGGTCGTTGGGTAGCGAGCCTGTCACTCCGAGTCGAACATCGTCCCAATCGATGTTGGTGGAGAGGGTGTTGTTGATGAAGGTGGTCTTCTGATTGACTTCGTAAATGAACTTGCCGGAAAGCGAGTGGAAACGGTCGCGACCGTCGCGGTTCTCTGTAATTACCCGGTCCCCCGACTCGAGGAAATAAGTCGTGATGTTGGCGGCTTGTGCGGTGACGCGGTTGGAGCCGTAGTCAATCTGCGCCTTAAACTCGCCATTCTTGACTTTCCAAAGTGAGTTGGTCGAAACCAGCGCCGAGCGGTTGAACAGGGTCCGTTTGCGGCTCAGATTGGGCACGCCGGGAAGTGACACACTGACATATCGGCTGAGTCCTGTCTCGCGTCGCGAGGCGAAAAAATCAGTGGCAGAAGCCGAGAGATCTTCACCTATATTGTTGGTCTTGAATGTGGTGATATTCTGGAATCCGGGCATAACTGCCATTGCGAACAGTTCACCGTCCCACACCGCGCAATTCGGTTGCCAAGAGTAACCGACACCGGCATCGCCGTGGAATGTCCAAGTTGCCTTAGCCTTGTTCTTCAGTTTGAGGTTGATTGCAGCTTTGTCGGAAAAACTGATACCCGACAGCACCTGCATCGGCTGATGGTTTTCCATCACCTCAACGGCACCCACATCGTCATGGTTTATACCGTTGGTGGCTACACCGTATTTGCCGCCCAAGAGGTCGGAACCCTCGATATAGAACTTATTGATATCCTCGCCCTGATACTGAATCTTGCCGGAATTTGACACATCAATTCCGGGCATACGTTTCAGCACATCGCCGATGCTGCGGTCCTGTGCCTGAGCGAAACTCCCGACATTGTAGGTGATTGTGTCGCCCTGCTCGCGGATGCGGTCGGCCTTCACGGCCACCTCCTTGAGCATGGTGGCTGAATGAGACATGATAACAGTCACCGGCAGCTGAACGCTGTCAAGCTTCACCGTCTGCTTCGCAAAGCTCATCATCGACACATCGAGAGTGTAACCATTGATTTCCGGTGTCGAGATAGAGAATTTGCCCCGGGCATCCGATGTGGCATACTTCTTTATCTTCCCCTCCGCATTGCGCAGAATTACCGACGCACCCGTCAGCGGCTCATTCGAGCCTTCCTCCAAGACCACACCCGACACATTGACCTGAGCCGCGCCCGTCAGCGCAACCATCATCATTGCCAATATGAGTATCAGCCGAATCATCTGTTCAAAGTATTATTATGCAAAGTTGCCATTTATTTTTGAGAAAACTCTCAACAAATGTTGAGAACCGGACACTAGTGTCTCTTAAAAAATGTTAATCGAATTCAAGGTCGAGCGTTGGGTGGCAATTTGTCACTTCTGCTTGCTCC
>ENA-ORLW01000532-ORLW01000532.1-human-gut-metagenome-genome-assembly--contig:-NODE-532-length-53966-cov-11.579450_pt1 | contig 53966 bp, 86 predicted proteins | sample MGYA00243017_ERZ508829 | MGnify/ENA primary metagenome ERZ508829 (study PRJEB26277, sample SAMN04329776) | human gut metagenome | biome: human-associated habitat | host: Homo sapiens | place: USA...
ATGTCCGGCAATTAATATGATTAAAACAATAATTATTCCTAATGATATATTAAGCAATTTTTCTTTTTTATGTTTCTCATTATTATTTACTTTCCATAATTTTTTATGATTATTTTGAGAATTCCATTTTTTCCAACACGTCTCCCCCATTCCTATTTCTATTGCTTTCGGGTTTCTTAATTTTCGTCCACATCTTTTACAAGTTGCCTGTTCTAATTTATTCATGTTATTTCTTACCTCCTAATGATAATTGTAATTTGATGCATTCATTTAATATCTTCACATCATCTTTATTTATCGTTCCACTATAATTTTTTAGATATTTTTTATCGACTGTCAACATCTGCTCCGGCAGACAATAGTTTAATCTATTATTTATTTGAAAACATAATCTACCGTGCATTGGAAGATAATCCTTCTTTGTTGTCAATGGAACAACTTGAACTACATCACAATATAGATTATTCTTATCGTTACTAACAACGACACAAGGTCTAAATCCTCGTTGATAATGTTTTCCATCAGGATATAACATATCAAGGTCTAACCAATATACATCTCCACGTCTCATATTGCTTCCTCTACTTTCTTTTTTGCCCTACTTAATAGTCTGGATACTCCAGCTTGAGATATTCCTATTATGCTAGCTATCTCAGCTTGATTCATTCCTTGATAGCGCAACTTACAAACAGTCAGTTCTCTTTCATCTAATATATCTTCTAAATCAAATAATATTAAACTATCTTCTAAATATTCTGTTCCAAGCATATCATCAAGGCACAATGAATCTCCATCTCTTTCATACACCTCCTGGTCAAGGCTTATAGTATATGAAGATATTTTTCTTTTATCACATTGGGCTAATCTAAAATATGTTTTCACAACATTAGTAAGAACGGCACTAGCATATGTATTAAATTTCACTCCACTGTCTTTATTATAAGACAGTGCCGCTCTACATAATCCCAAAGCTAACTCTCCATACTCTTCATTTGGATTATACCCCCTACCGATATATTTTGAACCAATATACCAAATAAGTCCTTCATTATCCTCAACTAACTTTCTTTGTTCATCGTTTAATTTTTTCATAATTATTTCTCCTTTGCTTTTTCAAAATTTTTTATAGCTGATTTGATAACCCAACCAGTCCAGCTTATATCATCTTCTTCCAGTTCCATATAATACATTCCACGAGTTTCTTTTATAACTTCCCCCTGCATAGTACATAAGGGCATTGGAACACCACTATTAAATTTATCCTGAAAATCAAAGTTAGATGTTGCAGGTTCTGTCATATATTTTTTAACAGTGATTTTATATGACTTCCCAACTTCCATTTTCTTAACTGATGTGCATAACCAATCAGTATTGTCTTCTTTTCTTTTTCCCTCAAGGGTAAACTCAAATGGTTTACCCTCTTCAAAATCTTGTTCTTTATATCTATGTATTTGTTTAAATATTTCTTTCATATCATTCTTCCCCTAAGCTATCCCATATTCGTTGAAAACTTTTACCATCACTTTTGCTATTTCTCTATCTACTCCTTGTGCTACTAACTGATTTATTTTGTCTTTTTTACTATCTTTTTCTACCTTTCTTAATAAATCTTCCTCATTTACAATCTCTTCAATTATATTTAATCCTGTTACTTTAGTCATAATATGTATCCTCCTTGTTTGTTATGTATTTCTTATTTACAATTATATTGTAATACATAAAAAGAAAAATGTCAAGTGATTTTTTGAAAATTTTTATAAAAATAAGTGGTGAGTTTATTCTCACCACTATAAGAATTAAGACAGACATTTCAGAATTAAATAATCCAATGATATATCCTCATCAATCTTTCCCATCTTAATTCCGGATTCTATTTCTTGGCAAAGTAACATATTTCTTTTCACTTCTTCAATATTGTAACCGCCAACATTCTTAGTGCATCCATATAACTCTCCTTTTGTCATTCCAGTTCTTTCCATCGCTCCTTGCTTATTCTTACCAAGTCCTTGATATGCAAGTAGATTTCTAAATCCATTATAAAGTATAAAAGCTATCATCATTGCAGGTTCACCTTTTCTTTTGGCTTCATCCAGCTTCTGTATAGCTTTTTCCGGGTATCCACCTAAAACCGCACCAGTTAATTCAAAAGTGATATCTCCAATTTCTTTATGAAATAACCCTTGTTTATCTAACTCCTCAAAGCATTTATCTTCATTATTTGATTTAATAACCTTCATGTACTGTTTGACTTTATCAATTTCAAACAATATTCTACCATAATCATTACTGCAATAGCCAATCAACTTGCTTATATTTTCGTCACTTAAATCTGGTAAATCGCATTGAATGTATTGTTGTAGCACTTCATCGCTTAAATGCGAAAATTGAACGCAATTTTGTTTATTCTTCTTGTAGAAAGACTCCTTCCTGCTGAGAATATTATATCTTAGGATTAAATAATCTTTTGAATTATTGAATTGTTTTTTAACAATCTCCCATGCCTCTGCATTTTTAGAAAATGTAAAATCATCTATCACTGTGAATATTCTACATCTTTTATCGAGCGTTTTTCTTCTTGTTATATTCAGCACAGACTGAACACTCTCACAGGGAATATAAGTATTCTTAATGGAATTTCGTATTTGCTGAATATATTCGTCAATGATTTTTTGTTCCTCACCAAAAAATATCAAATAATGTGGAATATTAAATGATGATACTTTTTCCATCAAATCACGCAGTTCCATTTTTATCCCCCCCATCATCTATCAGCTTTATAGCAGATAAATCAATGCCACAATTATTAAGCTTACCTATCATCACATCCCAATCTTTGCACCATTTGATAAACTCGTCTCTTTTCCATCCAGATGGAATCACTCTTTCTTCATAAGGCTTCAAAATAAAGCACCTCCTAATTTTTTAATTTTTTGCTTTTCCATTTTTGATTTGTTTAAGTAATGACAAGCTATATTCATTAAATATTCCCTATCATGCTCATTTAATCTATCATATAAATCAAAACCTGTTGTGCCGTCAAAATCGTACATCGCATATCCATATTGTGTTTTCTGAATATCTATACTCTTTTGTAACTCAACTAACTGGTAGCTTAATTCGTCATATTCTTTGTCAGATAATTTTGGAGAATCTAACTCATAATATGCTATTGCGTTTAATATAATTTTCCTTTGTAAAAAATTAACACAATCCAGTTTATTCCATCTTCTCGGAAATTTCTGCATTATTTTTCTCCTTCATTTCTGCAATATAGATTTTTGTAGCACAATCTAATAGCTTTTCGCTTAAGCTTACAGTCTCCGTAAATCTCTTATTACAAGACCTTAGTAGATTACCATAATTTCATCAAATTCCATTTTTTAATCCCTCCATAATCTTAATTAACATTGATTCAATACTTGCTTTTTTATTGATACTGCTTCTTTGCAATTCCTGTCTGCATGAACAGATATCTTTTATGATACATAAGGAAAGAGAACAGAATCCATAAGAATCATATAATTTCTGTTCAAATATCCTCATAAAAATCAAACAATCTACTTTATCTTCATCAGTCTTTTTAGCCTTTAACTGTGTGGTTGCTTTCAACAATTTAGTGCCACTTTTATCACTGAATGCTTCAAGCACATCATCCACACATTTCTCTGCTTGCAGAACCTTGTCCTTTGGTGTATTGAGGAGACCTATATTGGTGCAGTATTTTAATAGAGTTTTGTCCATTGTTACTTTTTGTAAATCTTGAATAGTATAGGGCTCCATTTTAATAATGGTTCCTCGACTTCTAATCGTGCCTAACATATTATCTACATTCTGGATCGTCATTATAAAATAAGCGTTATTCGGCGGTTCTTCCACAACTTTAAGAAGTGCGTTTTTTGCTTCATTTTTCATATCATCCGCATTTCTAAAAATATAGCAAGTAGGTTCTGTAATAGTATAAGCATTTTCTATTGTTTCCCGGACTTCTGCAATACTGTTTCCCATGATTATTCCTTTTGCGTTTATCATTTTTATAATGACTTTTGCAAGGGTTAATCTTCCACTACCAATATCTCCTGAAATTATAATGAATCTAGGTACTGACTTATTGCACCGCCACTGAATAAGAGTATCTATATTATTTTTCTGTCCAATCATATAACACCTCCAGTTCGTAGCAATATAACTGATGAATAACACTACGATTATACTTACTCCTAGGTAGTTTTGGGTTATATTTTTCCAAAGGGCAACAATATGGAACTGGGTGATCTTCCAAAACCACTACTAACTCGCCTTTTGAAAAGTTATCATCAGTATCAGTCAACACTTTGCAAACTTTTCCTTTAAGCATACTAATCATCCTTTCCGCAATAAATCAAAATAGATAATTCAATCAATGTCTTTGGGTCGTTTTCCCACTTAATCTGACTATTCAGCATAAGTACAAAATCCATTACATTATAAACTTCCGTGGACAAAGATCTAAACTCTGATAGCTTATCAATATTTTCTTTTGTAATTGGTATATTGATATAATCAGTTGATTCATAAATTAGATATTTTTCAACTTCTAAAATGAATTTGGCAAAGTCTTTCATAAACTGTTTTACATCTTTACCACAATTATAAACATTTTCGATTGTTGTTATGCTCATTTTTCCTTTGTTACACAATCTACCTAAAAAATCAAAGAATGTATTATAATCTTCACTTCCTATTGTTTTCAACACATTTTCCAACGTAACATCGTGAGATAATGAAAGACATTTATCAAGAAGTGTAATAGCATCTCTCATGCCTCCGGATGAAACTTTTGCTATATATTCCAAAGCATCTTCATCATAATCTATACAGTCAATATCTTCGTTTTTAGCCCATTCTATATCATTGATGGCATCCTGTGAACCTCCGGCATCTTCTATCATTTCTCTATTTTCCTCTGCAATTATACCATTTAATCTTTTCACAATTCCCTCATTACTTATCTTTTGAAAATTGTATCTTTGAACTCTTGATAAAATCGTATTAGGAATTTTCTGTGGATCCGTTGTGCAAAAAATGAAAATCGTAAATTTTGGAGGTTCTTCAAGTGTCTTTAATAATGCCTGCCAGGCTCCATTTGATAATGAATGACACTCATCCACAATGAATATCTTATATTCTGCATCAAGTGGTTTTCTTTTAGCATCTTCAATAATCTGTCTAATATTATCCACCCCACTATTACTTGCGGCGTCTACTTCAATAGGATTTCCTTTTCCAACATTTATCATATTCGCAAAAATTCTTGCTGATGTTGTCTTACCTGTTCCAGCTGGACCGGTAAATAAGTAACCATGTTGAAAAGTCTTTGTTTTAACCTGATTTTCTAAAATTTCTTTTATTGCTGACTGCTCAGTTAACGAATAAAAATAAGTTGGTCTATATTTTACTGCTAATGATTGGTTTGCCATTAGATATCTCCATCCTTTCTATTATATGATTCATTTATTTTTCTTTTATCATCATTATTTTTTCCGCATTATGCGTGATTAAATCACTCAGTGGAAGCTTTTCAATCCATTTGCAGAACTCTTTCCATTCATCCAATTTATGATTTTTCCTTGAGTGATACATATTAGCTAATACTTCATAATTCAACATAACATTTCTTGTTTGATTATATGATGATGGAAGTGACTGTATCATCTGCCACCAATAAGCCTTGTCTTTTGTTTTGATGAATTTTTCCCTTGCAGAATTCAAATATTTAATAGCTGTAACAAGGGGATAATTAAAATTCACATCATAACTTGGTGCTATATTCAATAAATCTAAATGTTCACAGCTGAAATCTTCTTTAGTAAACTCTTTATCAGCAATCTTATGCATGGTACTGCAAGAGTTTGAAACAGTACCGACCTTGTATTGGTCGAATTCTTTCCACCAATACAACGGAGCAGTAATTCTAGCATACACTGGCATCATTCTCATATACTTTCTATGATCCGTACCTGCTTTGGATAATTGCGTCAGTAAATCACGGTCGTTGTATCCTAACGAAAAAGTATCATTTGCTAAAATATCATTGCCCTCAAAATCTTTTCCATAATATGTTCCAACGATGCTGTCACTCTTCTCCCAACTATTCTTTGGATTTCTCATTCCTTCAATAACAAACTCCATCTGCTCTGGTGAAGCTAATACTACATGTTCTAATTTAATCATTTCTTTTCCTCCTTAATATTTAGTAATAGACTTTGGATTAGAATCTTTCCACCAGTTAATGACCGGAGTCATTATCATAGTTTCAAAATCTGCATTTGAATCATTGATCTCAGAATCTAATACAATATGCTTATAAATAGGCTCAGTACAACCGAAGTCTAATGTAGTATTATATATTCGTATTTGCCATCCACCACCATATCTACCAATATGTTGAAGTTTAAAACATAAATAATCGTGTTCTTCAAAAAATTCTTTAATCATTGTCTTCCTCCTTATATCTTAAATATTCTAAAAACTGTCTTTCACTTAATACATACAAGTCATTATCTATATTCGGGTTAAATCTAAAAGCTAATGCATATTCTTCTTTTCCTTGTTCATATGCTTGCTCTCGCATTTTATCTATCCATTCTTTTTTAATGGTGAATGATGTTTGTGATTTTGTAGGGGTTTTTGCTTCTATAAAGAATTTATCAGTGTGAACATCACCGCCGCCAAATTTTGTTCCTCCGGAATTGCTCTGTACTTTACCGCCGGTTACTTTTGCAATGTGCTTTTCCTGAATATCTGAATAATCTCTAGTTGTCAAAATGATACACCTTCCCTTCTATAAAAGTGACATCTATTGGAAATTCTTTGTTAGAACTATAGAATGATATATAATCATTACTATCATCCATAATGAACATGCTTAAATTACTTGCACCACTTTTATCGTACTGCTTTGCAATATCTTTTATCTCTTTTAATTTTTCTAATATCTTGTTCTCACATTCTTCTCTATCCATTTTATATTTCCTCCTAGAATATTAAATTCTTTCCAAATTGTATTGACCGCAATACAGGGTCATTATAATGACATGATACTTCAGTAATCACTGCAATTACATAGTTGTCTTTCATAATATCATCATCTGGGAATGTTTTGTTTATAGCTTCAATCAATTCTTTTTTTGTTACTCTTCTCATAGAGTTACTTCCGATGCGTTCCATTTTATATTTCCTCCTATTAAATATACTTTTCATTCGCCTACCGCTTCTACTTGGTCCTGTGTGAAAAATGCTGACTCTTTCAAAAAATATCTTCCATTATCAACTTCTTCTTTTTCTCCTTCTTCGTTTTCTACTTTTTTGATAGACCGTTTCCACACTGAAATTCTATGGTTTGATTTTTCTCCTTTCTTTACTTGATACCCTAGTTTCTTCCATTGTGCATATGTATGCAGCACAATTTTATTTGGGTCTAAATTATTTAATTGCATATAACCTAATATAATAGCTGTATTTGTCATAATATGTATCCTCCTTTTTATGCATATTGATTTACTTTATATAATGATTTTGTTTTCGGGTTGTAATAAATCTTACCGTAAAATACTTGATATTGGTTTCCTGTCTTTGCATCTTCGAACATTACGTAATCAATATACATCTCTGTATTTCCTACATAACGTAATGATCCAGTAGAAGAAAAACTCGTTTCTAAGAGAATCATGTCTTTTAAGTTTATTTTTAATCCGGCAGCTTTCATTCCTTCGTTTGCAAATCTTTTACATTCCATCTTTTCATCTTTATCATATCAATTACCTACCCTTTCTATGTATTTCTTATTTACAATTATATTGTAATACATAAAAAGGTAATTGTCAATAGATTTTTGAAAATTTTTATAAAAAAAGTTATCCACAATTTTTTGTGGATAACTTATATAAAATTTGAATGATTTAATATTTATTATACTACACCCAACGGTCATCGTATGTGTACCTTTTACCGGAATGCTTTGTTGTTTTTGTCTTAACTAATCTATTTGCATCTTTTTTGGCTATTTGAACTTCGTGCCTTCCACTAGGTTTTTTATAGATAATAGCGTCATAAGAACTTTTAGATAAAGCTGAAGCGTTCTCCTTATCTCTTGTCTGCCATTTCTTAGAAGTCATAGGACCTTTAGGATAAGACTTGCCTGGATGTAACTTTTCCCATGCATTTCTAAGCATTTCTCCATCTGTTGAACCGTTTACAACCAATGGATTATTTATCTTGATGTGATATGTGTCAATATTTTTATTCGATTCCTTTCCATAATTACTCGCCTCCCCGAACGACGCACTTAGAAAAATCATTTTATTGGGTGCGGATAAATCTCCAGACCTATGAACCTCGTAAGTTCCAGGAGCGCCGTAATTAGAGGAACCACTTGTAATAATTCCAGATTGTTTACCACTAACTGAACTTCTTCCACCCATAATAATCAACTCCCTTCACTAGCATTATACAGTATAATTTACAAAACTACAAGTAGTATTTACAAAAGATTTTATTCTTTCATAACTTTTTTCTGGACATCTTACCAGTATATGTGATGGGTTCAATCTTTCCTCTGCATATTTAGTGCAGTGGATGAAGTTGTCAAATACACCGGGATTCTTAATACTTCCTACAGCAGATAGCATTATAACGCTATTCTTTGGCATTCCGTCAAGACACCAATCTAAGCTAGATTTTGTTGACCAATTAGGAGATGGAATAACTGCAATTCCTTGCATTTGACACATTCTAGCAAACCACAAATTCCGGTAATGATTAAATCTTTGAAGTGGCTCAGGCATATCTGTATAAAGGCTAAAATCGGGCATAACAATTCCTTTATAGTCTTTCAACACATCAATATATCTCTGAGGATTGTTCCATATTCTGTTGAATAAATAATCTTGTATATAGAAATGTACGAAATAATCTTTATCCTTATTAGATAATGCATAATTAAAAGGCAATGTTCTCAATCCTCGTCTTGGTATAGATAATGATTTTAAGGGTTCCAGTATCGGGAACCCTTTATCAGTAAACTTCATTTCAAATGGTGTCTTATACCAATTCAATATATCTTGTCCGTTTATATATGCATTACTCTTCATTTAATAATTTCTCCAATTTTGAATAAAAATCTGTATAGTTATCATTTTCCTTTAGGTGTTCAACTAACTTAGATTTACCTTGGAATTTATTGAGAATTTCCCCTGTTTCAATATCAACCAAAGAAAACCATGCCCCGCCCTGTGCAACTAATCCCATCTTGATAGCAACATCTACTGCATCTGACACATAATCAATACCTTCAAGATATTTCAATGTGTAAAATCCTACTTTTCTATCTGGTCTGCATACTTTAGATTTCACGAGTGCTACATTGACTATATTTCCTGCCGGGTTCTCACAAGCTCTCGAAAGTTTATTATCCTTATCATCAATATAATTTCCTTTTCTAAATTCAAGACGTGTGCTACAACTATGCCGCCATGCTTTTCCACCTGTCGTAGTGGTTCCTCCATACATACTATTCATATCGTCTCTTACTTGATTTATTCCTATAAAAGCAGTTTGTGTTCTTGCAAGAACTGGAGTTATTTTCTTGCTAAATTCAGTTAATGCCATACTTACTCCACCATAGGTTCTTTCACCAATCTGTTTTTCATTTGCCTGCATTGATACCATAGCACCAATACTATCTAATACACACAAACTTATTTCCCCGCTATCTATAAGCTCAATCATCATGTTAAATACTTCTTCTGCCCCCATACTATCAGGGTCAAAATAGATTATATCGTCACAGTTCAATCCTAACTTTGTTGCCCAACAAGAATCGAAGGTATGTTCAATATCTACAAATAACACCTTTTTATCTGAAAACATTCTTTGAGCATTTCCTGCTACATCAATAGCCGTAGTCGTTTTTCCACTTCCATCTGCTCCATAAAATTCCGCAATTCTTCCAACCGGTATTCCACCATATGTCATATAGTTTAATCTACATGACGAAAAAGGAATCTTCTGTACTTCTTGAAAGTCTACTCCTAACTGAATATTTCCTACTTTCATTTTTTTGTTCAAATCTTTTATAATCAAATCAAGATTACTCATCGTCATCCTCCCAATCTAATTTCTGTCCGCAATTCGGACATAGGCATAATTATCATAATCAACCTCATAACGCTTTTCACAGCAGGGACAGATCCATGTGTCGTATACAAGATGTCCATCTGCGTATCCATCGCCTTCATATGTCGGTTTATTAGCTATCTGCTTTTTTAGTGCTTGTACTGCCATTCTCATTGATTCTGTAAGCTCCTCTTTAGTTGTATTTAATGATAGCCCTTGTGGGTTGCTAAAAGATGTTGCAAGACCAATGGTATTACATATTTTTATCGCCTCACTCTCTGACATATTATTCCTCACTTTTTAATAACTTTGCATTGTCAAAGGAACCGCTCCAATCCAGCAACTGTCCACAGTTCCAACAATATCCTTTTTTAATCATATTGACTGCATAATCTGCTTTAGCATGACACATTGGACACTCCACATTTGCATTATCATTATCGTCTACTTGTGATATGTGATATGGCTTCTTCGAAATTTGTTTTTCAAGTGCTTGTACTGCCATATCTACAGATTCTTGTAACATCGAATAACCACCTAGCGGAGTATTACTTTTCAAACATTCAATAGCCTCTGATTCATTCCTTATGAGTTTTTTACTTTCTGTCATATTATTCCTCCTCCTATAAATTATCGAATTCATTTTGTAAAGATTCTTTCTTTTTCTTTATCCAATCATTAAATTCTTTCTTTAATTCTTGTGAAGCAAAAATCCCACAATTAAGTAAAGCCTGTAAATCCTGCATGATTGTCTCTGCTCTTTGATAATCTTCTTGTGTCATACTAATTCACCTCACTTTTATTGATATAACGACTATTCGATAGCTCCATCTCCGCTATACGTTTATTCATTACTTTTTTCAAGCTATTAAGCATTTCATATCCTGCATCCATTCTTAACTTTACTTTCTTATAAGCTCTTGAATATATAGCAAGTGTCATTGTTTCTGTTTGTGCTATAAGCTCTGCTTGTGCCGTTTTATCTGCTACTGTTTTTCCTGTTGCTTGTTCTCTTGCTTTTGAATATACTTCCTGTCTTATAGCTTTGCAAGTATCTTCTTTAATACCTAAATTTTCCTGTGCCGAACCTGTGAAATAAAGAATATTTGCTAAATCCATTATAAGAAATTCTAACTCTGTATCAGTTATTCCCCCATTATTTTGCAACTGTTCTTTAATAACTGACATTAAATCATCCAAATCTTTGCAATACTTTGTTATAAGTTTATCTGATATTTCCTTGATTGTATCGCTTATATTATCCACATTTTGCATTATATCTTCCGCAGTTTTATTATTTCTTTTTTGTGGATAAAAATCGCATACTGAGGTATTCCCTTTGCAATTGCACACCTCAACTTCTTTCGTGCCTAAACATCGTCCATTTTTATAACAACTACAAACAGTTCCATCCCTACGACTTGCCATTATAATGCCTCCTTTATATTTATCCAACTTAAAATACTCACAATCAAATCTTTCAGCACGTAACATAGAACCGCAATGACCACAAACAAAATCATCATAACCAGTGTAATTCGTTGCATACCTGCAATTCTCACAACAATTTTTTTATCTCGAAACGCCTACTCATAATCATCAACTCCTTCCATAGTGTCTCCTTCCATATTCTGCTATCAATAATGCCTCTGCCATTCCATCATGGTCTTTCTTGCATCTGTCTGTTGCTTTTAAATTAACACCCGGAAATAATCTCTTGCATACTTCGATAGATGTATTTTTATCAGATGTGCAAGAAAATTCTTTCTTCCACTTCTGTGGTGTGACAAGTTCATAAGGAATGCCATATGCTTTTAATACGCCTTGAATAAATCCAAAATTCATTCCAAAATTGAAAGTGCTTGACACGCCCTGCTTAGGCATTGCGTGAACGTGTTCAAGATAACATATTACATCATCTTGCCAATCTAATTCATATATAAATTCAAGATTATTTATTAAAACATCATCGGAGTATGGATATGCTTCACTTCTATTCTTACTATCACTTATGCAAGCTATTCCACCATTTTTTCCCGGATCAATTCCTATATAAATCATTCTATCCTACCTTTCTACATATTGACTTATATCTGCACCATTTACAATTCTTTGTATCCTCTGTTTTAGGAGGTGCAATCATTCTTTCTACATATCCTTCACATTCTGAAATATAATTGCACAACCAGTTTTTCATATCCTGGGTTACTTCAAATACTTCCGGAACTTCAAGTGTGCAAATATCCCTGTTTTCATACATTACAAATGCCTTGTCTAAATCAAGTACAGTACAATAGCAGATTACTTGATTGTGATGCTGTTCCAAACAATGATTATCTAACTGGTTATATTTGAAAGAAACAACATTCTTGAACTCCCAAAGAAAATCTTCGTTTGTTGAAATTCTTCTTATAATTCCATCACACCGGAAAGATAAATTTAATGCAGTATCTATAAGATGTGTTTCTGCTCCTTGCTTTTCTTTCACGATCAAAGATTTACATTTACCGAATTTCTGTTTTTCTTTCACGTATTTAGCAACATCAAGATACTTCCAATCGTATCCCATTTTCTGCATATTTAACAAAGCATTTTGTAATGCCTCATGCCTAGCTGTTCCGGTATCTGCCATTCCTGTTGAATTATATTCAGCTGTTTCCGGGTCTTGTGGGGCTTTTGTACGAGTGAAATACATATTCCTCATACAATGCAAGGAAGAAGGTTTATAATAGTTACTTCCTTTTCTTCTTCCTTCTTGTTCCATTCTCTCAATACAACTCATTACATCAGCCAGAAACTTTTTATTTGCAGGAAGTTGTGGCTGATTGTTATTGATTAAATTTAATAATCTTCTACTCATTTATTTCTCCTTTATTCTTCTTCAAAAATATGTACTTTCCATTATTTCTAAATATCATAAACAGTTACGCAAGGTCCAAGAAAACGGAAATACGCATTCTTTTTAATTGCATTTTCAATTTCTTTGATCTCCTCACTGACCTTGACTGCTTCTTCATGGTCAGCGTCAATCTTACTATGAAGACGGTCTCTATCTTCTTTCTTCATCCCGATAGAAATAGCCATATCACCGAAAGAGCTGCCACCACCTAAGTCGTAATCGTCTACTAAGTAAGCATGACGACTTCTGAGGTTGTGAAGACGATCACGAAGCTTCTCATACTCGACCTTGTCCGGATCCTCCTCAACGTACTGGAGCTTGAAATGTTTCATAACCCACTCCAGTTTTCCTTTTTCAATATTTCTCCTCATTGCTACCCCAAGGAAGATTTCCTCCTCCTCTATTAGATCCAGCAGATTCTCTTTTGTTAATTCCTTTCCGTTTTTCATCTTTATCATATCAATTACCTACCCTTTCTATGTATTTCTTATTTACAATTATATTGTAATACATAAAAAGGTAATTGTCAATAGATTTTTGAAAATTTTTATAAAAAATATGCACCCTATATTTCTATAAGGTGCATACCCCCTAATTATTCTGTCATGTTCTCTAAATCTTCATCTTCCAACAAAGCTATGACCTGTGTTACTTTTCCACTTTCAATTTTCAATGCATTTTCATTTCCGTAACAGATCTTCACTGTATCGTCCGGGTTAGCCTGCAGCTGTTCCTTTAGCATTGGAATATCTACACAACATACGAATGGTTCAAAATCTTTGCTTTCTACGTAGTTGATAGTCTCTGTAGACGCATCTTTTTTACTGTGAATATTGATACCCTTTCTACCGAATGTGAAATATGCTCCATTCTTGTCATACGGTTCAATGAATAATGCAAGTCTATCAAGTACGGAAAGAAGTAAATCTTTTGGTACTTTGCAAGAAGATGTAAATGCTTCATCGAGGTAAGCGTTTACTTCATTTGCAGGGAAATCTTCAATTCCTTCCATCAATGCTCCATCAACAACAACATCTTCTGTCACGAACTGAATTCCATTTTTCCCAATATAAACTTCAATATCTTCATTTGTATTCAATGTCAACAACTGCATCTGCTGAGCGGAAATAAGAATAGGTTCTTCGTTATCAAACATCTTAAATCCATTGAATGTGATTACATTGGCATCCGTACTAATAACCGTGTCCCCGCAATAGTAACCAGTCAAGGCAGGATTTTCTAATGTTTTTGCAAGTGCTGATTTATTGATATTATAAGCCTGCATAACACTCGATAGTTTGGTGGAACACTGCACATTCTTATCATCTAATGGCTTAATATCCGGGAACGAGATAAGTCCTTCCTCATCTGAAATCAAAGGTATCTTATAAGTTCCGTTAGCTTTGATTGATAAGACATCATCAATAATCAACAATTCAATGTCTTCGGAAGTTGTTTTTGCAATCAATTTCCCGAACTTGTCAGCATCAACTGTGATATCCATATCCACGCCGGACACCTTATCAATGATAATACATAATGTATTAGTCATGTCTGTTGTAAGCAATCTCAACTTTCCACCTGATAACTTAATACCAATCATTGAGGTAATAGGAATAAGATTATTAAACCCAGCTCCTTTGATTGCTTTGTTTACGGCTTCTTTCATTCTGCTTGTTACTACTTTCATTTTTTGTCCTCCTTTAATTCAAGTTCATTAACGAATAAGCTTCTTTTCTTAACTCAACATTATCATTGAACTCGCCTCTTATAGTGGCTGTTCTTGTCTTAGCTCCCCTACTCTTAATACCTCTTGCGGTCATACAACTGTGTTCCCCTTCTACAACAACCAACACATCATTTGAACCGGTTGCAGTCTGTACGATCTCGGCAATATCTGAACCTATTCTTTCCTGAAGCTGTAGGCGCTTTCCAACCATATCTGCAATACGAGCAAACTTGCTAAGTCCTAATACCTTTCCATTTGGAATATAAGCAATAGACACACTCATATTATACATCAAAGCTAAATGATGTTCACAATAACTAAATATTGGAATATCCTGCACAACAACCAAATCATTGTTATCTGTATCAAAACATTTGCAGAATTTTTCTGCTATCTCATCGTTCGTGTAGTTCATTCCCTCAAATACTTCCTCATACATCTTAGCTACTCTATGAGGTGTATCTACAAGTCCAGGTCTTCCAGGGTCATCACCTAAAGCAATTAGGATTTCTTTTACTGCCTTTTCAATTCTTTTTTTATCTATCATCTTATACTCCTCTCTTATTTGGTTCCCAAATTATCTTGTGCATTTGCAACTGTACCTTACAATTATCCAATTTATGGTCTAAAATAAAATCAACAATTGCGGCTGGTTCAATCTCCCCAAATACTGGACTGAAATAAACCTGTGCAGACGGTTTATATTTCTCTAATATACTTAAAGCACACACAAGGTCTTCATGCGAACCTACAACAAATTTCAAGACATCTTCGGTGGATAATGTATGAAGATTAGCTAAACACATCTTATTCTGCATTCCACCGGAGGGACATTTATAATCCATTGTCACGAAAACATTTGGATTAGCTGGAAGGTGACCGATGTACTGCGAACCGTTTGTCTCAATATTAACCCAATAACCTCTATGGAGTAGCACATCAACAAGATGATTTATTCCAGGATGTATAAGCGGCTCCCCTCCAGTGATTGTGACTGATTTAGTTCCATACCCTTCCAATCTATCTAGTATATTAGAAATGCTCATAACCTCATAATTATCTCCTTCGCATCCATAACGTGTGTCACAGTACGAGCAATTCAAATTACACCCAAATAATCTTACAAATGTAGTAGGTAAGCCTGCTCGCTTGCCTTCTCCATCAATACTTTTGAAAATTTCCACTACTTTCATATCTAATCCTCCACATAGGTAGCTGTATTTCCTTCACTTTCTTGTACTTCTACCTTATAACACATTCCAACTTCACAAATGTCTGAAACTCTTTTACATATCCATCTTGCCATGTTTTCGGCAGTTGGATTAAGCGGATACACAACATCATTTATACAAGAATGGTCTAGTTTGTTGTGTATTTCTTTCTTGATCTTTGCGAAATCTACAATCATTCCATAATCGGTGAGCTTGTCTGATTTACAATAGACAGTGACTATCCAATTATGCCCGTGTAGGTTCTCACATTTGCTGCCGTACGGAAGCTCTAAATGATGAGCTCCTGCAATTTCCATTCTTTTTGATACATAATACATATTTCTAATCCTCCTTTTAATTATATTAAGCGTCTTCTACGAACGCTTAATGGTGTATACTTATAAGTATCTGCCCAATTTTGAAAGAAATCTATGTTGCACATAAGTCTTTTCTTGTAATCAGTGCTTACTTCTTCCAAGGTATAACCAAATTTACTTATATCTTCTTCAACTATTTTTCTGCATCTATGATGTTGATTTAGTATATTATTTGATGTTTTATTTCTATCACTAACGACGAATATTCCGTGTTCTGTGATTATATTTCCGTTTATACCTAGTTGAAGCCATGTTGTTGAGTCTGCACTATAAAAAGGAAACTGCTCTAATAAAGTTAATACAGTCATACCGAACGCATGAACCTTCACATTAGGATTATCACTTGATTTTATTATCTTAAATATATCATCAAAATAATGCATCTGTGTAACAGTATTAACTCCATGCCTACCACCTACCCCTATATAAGGGGCAGGTTTCCCGTCAAGTATTTCGTGTTTTGTATTAAGTATTCTTCTTAGATTTTCTTTAGGTTCACCAAAATGATAAATTGGAATAAGTTTTTCCGGACTTTTAACTTTTGGTAACATATAAAGATAAGACTGCCAGGACTCTTCAGAGCACTTCTTCGCTGTCGTAGAATTTAGCACTGGAAACGGAATTGAATCCAACTCAACCCAAGCAGTTACCCCGTCATCGTTTTCATTTATAAAATCTATATATTGGTCGATATCTACAGATTTACCAGAATGTGCCACGGAAAATGCCCCGCTATCTACAAGCAGTTTAGGTCTGTTCTGTCTACATAAAGAACAATACTCTAATATTCCTTTACGCTCGTTAGATTGAGAAAATAATCTACAACATTTTTTCTTAATTAGGTGCCGGTCGACGTCTTTAGCTTGTTGACCGGCAAAGTATAGATTAAACATGATCTTCTCCTTTCAAAATATAAAGCATATTGCGAACACTAAAAGACCATTTTTCTAAATCAACTACTGGAACGGTATAATTGTCTATAGCGAAAATGACTTTTTTTGCAAGCTCATCTATAGATAAGTTCATATCGTATCTACAATCTTCTGGCAATGTCTCAATATAGCTTAATCTATTAGGGGCTAATACCTTACAACCTAATGCTAAAGATTCTAATGTTGCAAACCCGAACGTTTCTTGTTCGGCAAAACTAATCATAACCTTACTTTGTGAAAGTAACTTAAAATATTGTTCTCTAGAATGGGTTACGTCTATTGTCTTAATAAACGAAATATCCGACCTGCCATATTTTTTGTGAACTATGTTTTCCAAACTATCAAATAATTCGGGGTGTTTCTCAGGTGCTATTCTATGAGGAAATATAACTATATTATTTTTTACCGTGCAACTATATTGTGCTTGTAAATCTTTGGCATAAAAAGGGATCCCTGTGACAAATATATTGCCCAGTTCGTTCGAATGTTGCTGAATAAGATCTTTATGGTAATGTGTAGCTACAAATATATAATCTATTTCGGACAACCAACAATCTTCCAAATGTTTCCCCCAATTTCTCATGCCACATCTAAATGTGAAATCGTTTGTGTCGTATGTGCCTGCATGTAGAATACCTGCAATCTTAAAATTTATCTTGGTTATATTTCTTATATAAAATAACATTTCTATCGAAGGGAACCACAAATCACAAAAGAAAAATATATCACCATCGTTTATAGCATTATCGGCGAATAATGCCAATATTTTTTGCATCTGACTATTTTTATAAATATTTGTACCGACTGCATCTAAAACATTTCCAGGTTCACTTATGCTATCTGTTAAAGAGCACCCCAAAATAGTTTTGAACTGTATGTTATTTTTTACAAATTCCTTTTCGAATTCGTCGATCCAATCGGCTGTGTATCTGGTCTGATACGGTTCTATAGGTATATGATATAGCATAGTTAATCCTCCTTATACAGTATTTTATCAGTAAATTCATAGATACCGTTTGCAACACTTGATATATCTGTTGTAATAAAGGTATCTAATAATTGACAATACACTTTCTTACCCGAATCTAACTTTACGGTATGTGGCAATTCTACCGTATCGACGGTGCCTATTATATTATGGAATATTGATTTAGGTATAATATTCAACATTGCGATAGGCTGTTCTATAGACAGCAAATATTTTTTACCTAGTTCGCACAATATTGGCTTTGTATTCGAATCAAACTTAGTTATGCCTATTTTACCTGCACCAAAATATAATTGAGTTACCTTATATTTACGGCAACAATTCAATAAACTGATAACCTTATCAAGCACAGGCTTAGTTATTATAGATGCTTCTACGAACATTGTTTGGGCACCTTTATATTGACCTTCTTGCTCTTTACCTAGCCATATTCTCATTCTTCGTTAGCCTCCTTTATCAATGTTGCAAATCCATTATTATCTTCTTGCACTTTAACTTTGCGATATCTATGAACGCCATAAGATTCAGTTATGACATTCATAACAAATAAACAGACGTCTTCACAACTAGCATTTTCGTCAAATTTATGTTTCTTTAGCGCTGCGTCGATTTTATCCTTCATCATATAAAACTCTATTTCTCGGTCTGTATTAAATACTTCTACAGTCGTTTCAATATTGAGTAGATGACGATGCAAATGAGCTAAATAATTCACCTCCTTAGGCGCATCTTTGTATCTGTGTATAAAATCGAAATAAGAAACACTTGATACCATAAACATATTACATTACCTCCTTTATGTTTTTTGTTTACTTCTTAACTTCTACTATATTGTAACACATAAAATGAAAAATTTCAATAGGAAATTTCAAATTTTCTTAATTTATTTCTGCTTCTTCGCCATACCAATTTTTCGTGAAATCAACATCACACTTGAACGGAAGTTTAATCAAATTACTTGGTGCAGTTCTCATAAGATATGAAAGTCTTTCTCCTGCCTCTTTCGCATTTTCAATAGGGCATTCTCCAATTACCTCGTCATGAACTTGTATAAGTAAATGAAAATCAAGTTCTTTCATTCTTTCATCGTTATTTATAGCAATCATAGCCAGCTTTGTTATATCTGCTGCTGAGCCTTGAACTCTAGCATTTACGCATTGCCTTTCTGCCTGTGCTATAAATCCACCATTATCCTTGATCTTAATTCCTTCGGATAAGGCTTTTTGAATTATATCGTTTTTCTTTTTCCACCCAAATGCTTTATCAAGTTGTTTGATGTAATTGTCTTTCACTTTCTTAGGGACTTCTGTTGATACTTCACTTCCAAATGCCAGAGGGTCAAAGTTAGTTACTTTTCCGCTATATGAAAATTCATATCGTTCTAACTGCATATCTTTCAGGTGTCTGCGTCTGCCCCAAGCAGTAGTAACATATCCCTCAGTTCTTGCCATTTCTTGTGAATCTTCGATAAACTTTCCAAGTGCTGGAAACGAAGCTATAACCTTATCATATATGGCTTGTGCTTCCTTAGTAGATACTCCAAGCTGTTCCGCAATAGATGGGATTTGTCTTCCATACAAAATTCCAAGAACTATGCTTTTAGCTTGTGTTCTTCTTTCCTTACCCGCCGGGTTTACTGTACCATCTTCTCGAAACTCTTTACACTCTTCATATTTTTTATGAAATGCAAGTGCGGCAATTGTTGCATAGATATCCTTACCGTTTATAAATGCTTCTTGCATCTTTTTATCGTCTGATAAGTGTGCAGTGACCATTGGTTCCTGCTGGCTAAAATCTGACCCTATAAGCACATATCCGTCTTGTGCTTTGAACATCTGTCTAATCTCTTTGTTATGTGAAGGTATATTCTGAAGATTCGGATCTTGTGAACTAAATCGTCCTGTTTTAGCACCATATTGATTATAACTTGCGTGTACTCTTCCATCTTCTAAAGCAATTTCTGGCATTTTATCAATATAAGTTCCAAGCAACTTTTCCACATTTCGCATTCCTAAAATTGCTTCACAAATATTCTTTTCTTTGCCTTGTGCAAAATGTTTGAGAATATCCTCACCTGTTCCTCTCGGTTTATTCTTATCAGGACTTGTCAATCCTAAAATATCATAAAACAATATAGCAAGTTGTGTAGGACTTGTCAAAGATATAGGGTCTGATAACTTATTATTAGGATTTTTCATCTTGTAGTTATCAATTTCCTCCTTATACATTGCTATTGCTTCATCAGCTTGTTTCTGTCGCTCTTCTCTAATAGAATGATATTTTTCATGTAGATTTTTACAAACATCAAAATCCAAACATACTCCTCTATCTTCCATATCTGCCACAACTGAAATCAAAGGCATCTCAATATTTTGAAACACATTATAGGGTCCTGTTAATACTCGCCTATTGAGTAAAGTTTGCTGATACTTCATAAGTTCATATGTCTTTATAGCATCGCCTGCCGCATACAAATATGCTGTTGATATTGGTATCATATCAAAAGTAACACCCTTAAATAATGCATCAAATGTCAAAGATTCTGTATCTTTGCTATTGCAATATTTAAGATGTAAGTCTTTCAATCTGTGACTTTCTTCCTCGTCTATACAGTATGCCGCAAGCATTGTATCCCAATAAGGTTTGAAATCAATTCCAAGTGTCTTTCTACATACTCGGATATCATATTTTGCATTGTGAAAAATCCATCTAATATCCTTGTGAAACTCTTTCATAATTTTTGAAACAGTTTCCTCATCCATCTGTTCCTTTGTTCGTACACCTGTAATATATGATTTATGGTTTATTGGAATATACGCCGCTTTTTGTCCAGGTGTATAAATACATCCACCAACTATATCTACAAGTAATGGATTTAATCCTGTTGTTTCTGTATCTAACGCCCCTTCCCCAACTTGCTTCATTTCTTTCATATATTCATATAGTTGGTCGGGTTCTCTGATAAGAATATAATCATCTTTATGAATTGCTAATTTTTGGTTAGCGATAGCAACTATAGATTGTATTTGAGCGGCTAGATTATTTCCGCCGCTCCTAATACTTGTTCTTGTTGTTACTATTTTAGATTTCTTGATTATATTCTTATCATTGCTTTTTGGTCTTGCAAATGATAAAGCCATATAATATAATCCTCCTCTATAAAACGATACTTTCCATTACTGCTCTTGCTTCAAGAATTGCAATATAATCTGTCATGGCTTTAATCTGAATATTGTATGTGCTTCTAGGACAAGTAGGACTAAAACCTAATGTTCCATTATCCCATTCTTTCAGCATATCTTTTAATTTCTGATAACGTAAAACAACCTGTGCATATTCTGCCTTAAATCGCTCTTTATAATCACTGCTAGTCATCATATCTATTGTCTGTGACAATTCAGTTATTTGAATACTTGAATTACTCATTTTACATACCCGCCCTTCTGCTTGTTGCTCTGGTTGCTACTCTTCTTGATGGAAGTGGTTCTGTGTTTCTGCGTCTTACCTGTGTATTATTTTCATTATCGTTATTATCTACATCTGGAAAACTCCCTGTATCAAGATATTCCTGCATTTCATCAGCCGACTTATCCATAATATATCCACCTAAAAATTCAGGCTTTTCATACTGTGAAATATCAATCGGTTCTGCTGGAGAAATCTGAATATCATAAGTAGTCTTTTTGTCTCCCCTTTTACCATTTCTAATAATGTCAACAGGCTTCATTGTCATGTCTCCCCAACGATTTACGAAGTTCTTAATCTTTGGAATGAATGTTTTTCCCCTATTCCAAATCTTAACCTTTCCGTCCTGTTGGTCAACCATTGCAAGCATCATTACAACCTGCGTCTTTAATCCAGCGGCACACATTGGACAAACATCAAGTGGATCATCATAAGTTCTTAGACAACTTACAAATCTTGTCTTGTCATTTCCATCATCCCATTTACCAACCACCGCTTGATGGCAAGCAAAGATATCTACATCTTCCATATTCTTAACCATAAGCTGTGCAGTAACCATGTCTCCATCGTTTGTCAGTTTCAAAAACTCTGTGTCTGAGTTGTTTCCATATTTGTCTGCATCTTCATAATTGATTCTACCCATACGTTCTTTTTCCTTTCTTAAATGTTTTAGTTGTTTTAGTTTTTGAATGAACAACCTCCAGAACATCCACTATAAGCCCATTCTAACGCAATCACTTATATTCCATTCACTAAGGGATTTTATCGAAAAATCCGCTCACACTCATAACGTCCTTTTTCTAAAGTTTATTTGTAGTAGTTCCTTTTCGGAACAGTCAATTAGAAAAAGAAATAACGATTTGACCTCTAATGGAAGATGTAGGATTCGAACCTACGGTCGTCCGGTTATGAGCCGGATGCTCTAACCAACTGAGCTAATCTTCCAGGATGTGAGGGAAGAACCTATTATATCTTCCCTCACGGTAAGTTTTTCAGAACAGTATTCCCAGCTTTATTCCTGTCACATCCCAATGAACGCATTCCATGCATATCCGGTCCTTTTTCTTTCGTCTGCCAGGATGATTTATATGTTGAGAACCTAACAACTCAACAACTCTGTATTCGGGGGAAAATACAGATAACAGCCCTAGTTGGATTCGAACCAACAAATGCAGGAGTCAAATTCCTGTGCCTTACCTTTTGGCTATAGGGCTATAAGGGATGTAAATTATGTGCATATAGCTTATATTCAGTTTCAACTCTTGATATACACTACATCCCTAATTGAGATAGATAGGATTTGAACCTATGTCTCCCGGAGTATCGCTTTTAATGTTTACGATTATTCTGCATCCCCGAGTGTCTTAACCGCTTGACCACTATCCCATATATCTTTTATATATGTTATTTATTATGGCTTATCTCTTATGCCGTGTGTGCAAATCCGCCTCATATAAGCATCCTCCTTTTATTATAATGTACTCCTTCATATCAATTACCTACCCTTTCTATGTATGTATTTCTTATTTACAATTATATTGTAACACATAAAAAGGTAATTGTCAATAGGTTTTTTGAAAATTTTTTCAAAAAATAATTTTGCAATTCAGAAATTCTTCCTGCAAGTCGTTTATATCTCGATTATCTGAATATACAAGTTCTTTTATAATCTTTCCATGCACATTTTTCCTGAATCGTTCTGTCGCTTTTCTTCCCGCCTCGTCCGGGTCAAATGCAAGAATATATTCTCGGACAGGCAATCTGTTCAATATTTCATACTGCTTTTTATTTCCAGTGCCTATCATAGCCATCGCAGGCTTATCATATTTCCAGCAAGTCAAACAATTCAAGAATGACTCAGTGATATAAGCCGTTCTATACGCTCCAGCTCTAAATTTATCTGCGCAATAGATAGGCTTATCGAAGCCTTTGGGAAGTCGGAAGAACTTTTGTTTGACACTTCTTCCAGCAATGAATACACATCTTCCTTCAATGTCTCTAACTGGGAATGTAATTTCTTTTCGTTCTCTGTCATATCCTATATCAAACCTTTCTATAATTTCGTCGGTCAATCCTCTTTCATACATATATGGATGAATGTATCTATATTTATCTAGTTCTTCTTCTGTAATTCCTGAACCTGTTCCGTCAATCTGTCTATCTGTTTCTGCATTTGCAAAATTTTTTCCATGATTAAAAGTAACACCTCTACGAACATTAAATCCCTCCATTATATTCGGTCTTGTTTCAATTTCTACTGTATTGAATCTTTTTATAAGCCATCTTTTTCCAAATTTACCTTCATCTTGATATCCGTATAATTCGGATATCATTTCCTCAATCGTTCCAACCCATCCACATGAGAAACAATGGCATTTATCAATCTCACCATTTACACCAAATGACGGCTTTCGTTCTTGTCCATTCTTGTGGAATGGACAATTCGTTTGGACATTATCCCCATTGTTTCTAAAAAGATGAAACCTATTAACTCCATGCTGTGCCAAATCAAATTTAAGCATATCTAATATTGATTGAGTATCGGATTGTATGATTGCATCTTGTAGTTTTATCATTCCGCATCACCTCTTATATAAGCGGACTTAAATTTAGAAAGTCTTTCCTTAAACTTATCAAAAACCCACTCTTTATTATAATTATTTTTTAGTGCAAAATCACTTAAATCAGCTAAAGTATCAAGGCAAAAATGATCTAACTGATTTATTGCCTCTGCATATAATTCTTCATCATAATATAACATCAATATTCCTCGCTTTCTTTATCGTGATATCTACGTCTTAAATCTTCACTTTTTTCCTCATCTTCTTTTCCTTTTGCAGGTTGTGGGATATAATCAAATGTACCTCTATCCGTATCCCAAGCATAAACCCATTTTATCCCAACTTTCGAATTTCTTGCTTTTACGTCTTGCATTTGCAATCCTTCTTCCTTTTGTTGAATAGAAAGAACAATTGACGCATTATAAGCTATTCCATCTGAGTCTCGAATATTGTCTAACTGCAAATCTTCATTGTGTACCCCCTCTCTATTTGATTGAACAACTACTAACACAGGTATTTTTAAGTCAATGCTTAATTGCATTAAATCTTCTGATATGTTCGTCAACTGCGTTGTTTTATTATCACCTCTTTTTCCTCGTTCATCATGCAGATAAGAGATACCATCTATTGCAAGCATATCCAATTTATTTGACTCACACCAACTTTTTAGCTTTGAAACAGTAACTTTTTTTTGAAAATCTTTAGGGTGTGCAACATAGAATGGAGTACCATTATCAGCTAACTTGTTTATATACTTTTCATATCCTTGCACATCTTCTCCACGATATAATGCTTGTGAAGATATATGTTGATGTACTGTATCAAATCTATATCCTGTTTTACTTGCAGACATTTCCGGTTCTAAAAGTCCTACTTTTGCATGATATACTTTCCATGCGTGTTCTAGCATTTTAATAAGCACCCAAGATTTTCCTTGTCCTGTTCGGGCAAATAAAACAACTAATTCCTCTCCTTTATGCCAGCCACCTAAGTCATTATCAATCTCTTCAAATCCGCTTGCTATAAAGTGAGTATCCTGATTATCTTTCGTTTCTTTCCACTCTTCCAATCTTTCCTTTGCTTGTGAGATAATATCAGTTCCTTTTACTGCACCATCAATCTTCAATTCCGGCAATTTTGATTTTAAGTAATCAACAGCGGAATATGCGTCCGTCTGTAACAGTTCCGCCATCTTTGTAAGAACTGGAACCGACTGCGAATATAGATATTCTTCACGGAATGTGTTCACAAGATATTCCGTGCTTTCGGACACATTGACTACATCAAAATCCTGGAACTTTGATATGAATGTTTCCAAATCTGGAACATTTCCATATTCCTGCTTGTGCTCCATTATGTAGTCATATTCCTCTTGATATTGATTGAAATACTCTCTTGTGATGTCGTTCAAGTCTAAAAGAGAAGTATTTTTGTCTTTCAGCACTCGATTCAAAATCTGTAATTCTACCATCAATCCACCCCACAATCTCTTTCAAATATTTCAAAGGTTGGAGAGTGTATTATGTTGAATAATACAAGAATTTTTGTGAATACCTGGTCTTTATTCTTTTTTCTCCAAACATTCCAAGTCTTAAATCTATGAATAAATCTCATAAATATTTACCTCTCTTATCTTCCTCTAAAAATTCTATACACTCAGAACAATTATAAATTCGACTCGCAAGTCTTACGCCTAATACATCTTCAAGCTGTTCCTTATTCTTATTGCTTGTGTAAATATTACTCTTTTTGGAGTTGATTCTATCATCAATATACTGGAATAATATCTGATGTTCGTAGTCACTTGCTTTCATTTCCCCTATATCATCCCATATAACCAAATCTACTTCGCTAATAAGATTACATAATTCTTCAAAGCCTTTTACATCCTGTGAAATTGAACGCTTGCAATTATACAGAAATTTAGGAACACTGACAAACAAAGCTTTGCAATCAAAACAACTCTTATGCCATATCGCATCAAAATAAGAATACATCAATCTAATAGCCCATGTTGTCTTGCCATTTCCGCAGTTTTCGGAGTAGATGTATAAATTATTGCCTGCTTCAATAAAATTCAAAATTGCGTCTGATTTTGCTTGTAGTTTCTTATAAACTGACAAATCTTTCTCATGGCATATCAACTCTTTATAATTCCACAATGCTTCGGGAAGATTAGATTGCTTGAATAATGAATACATCAGCTTATAGCGTATACAGTTTTCAGAACATTGCTCTGTGCATATTCTCTTATACCAACAACTCTGTATATTCATTGTTTCCTTCCTTTCGCTTTAATTCGTTTTGACAATAAACAAGTGAATTATAGGTATCTATGCTGTTCTGTATATGTGACTTTAACTTACTCATTGTATCCTCCATTTCCCAGCTTGTTCTTGCAATCCAATACCCTTGCTCTGGTGTAGCACATATTGGATATCCGTCATCTCTTAACTTTTGAATAATCAATCTCACGTCTCTTGAATTTAATCCAATATACTCTGCTAACTGCTTTGAGTTCGTATGAGTCGGTTCGGTTGGAACGAAATTTAATAGTAACTCCTTGAAATAAGATTCGTCTTTAGCCTTATATGCTCCTTTATATGCCATTTTATATTCCTCCTTCTAAAAATGATGTATTGATGGGTCATTGTTTTTTACTTTTTCGAAAAACTCTTGTCTTTCCTTTTCTGCCTCTTCCATTTCTTCATGTGTTCGCCAAGCCAATTCTTTTGAACATTTGCCATTTCCATTATAGGAATTGTTTTTGTTTTGTAACCACTCCGGGTCTATATTCATGTACCCATTATCGAGTGATAGCTGAATAGCATTTATCTGAGTTTTTGTATTTACTTTTGCCAGCTTCATTAAAATTGCATTTACTTTATCATCTGTAACCATTTTATGATTTTCTAAAAGATTTCTAAAAAATCTACTTAAAAGTTCTATAGATTCATCTTCTAAATCATACTCTAAACATTTCTTTTCTATAGATTCGATTTTAGTATCAATTTTAGATTTCTTTTTAGAATTTTTCTTATCTATATTATCTTCTATATTTTTATTTCTATTGTTTATATCTATATTATTGTGTAAAAAATTTTGACATCCCCCTGTCAAATTTTTTGACATCCCCCTGTCAAATTTTTTGACATCCCCCTGTAAAGAATTTTGACACCCTGTAAAATTAACGCCATAAGAACAAAACTTCACGTTATTTTTAAATTCTTCGGTTTTTATTATTAAGTCATTAGCAACTAACTTATTAAGCGTGGTCATTACTGTTTGTCTTGAGCATCCACACCATTCAGCTAAGTAATTAGCACTCCCAGTAAATTCACAACCATTAGTTTGAGAAAATCCATAAATAGTGGCATATATAATCAACGAATTTCCTTTTAGTCCTAATTCATTAACCATCCAACCTTGGATTGTTATATAATTTTCGTTTTTTACCATGCTATTCTCCTTCTAAAATAAAATAAGCTATACAAATTGAATGGCGGTTCAAAATGTATAACTTATTTTTGCGGTTGATATTAAGTTTTGCAGATATTAAGTCCGCCAACCTAATATCAACTAGATAAGATTACAAGTTCATTACAAACTATAATAATATTATAACACAACCTAAATAGAATTACAACATATATTTTTAATTCATATTGTTTAATTCTTCAATCTGCGAATCTACTTCGGCATTTAGTTTAGCCCACAACTTTTCTCTAGCTTCTTGCACATCTTCGATTCTTGATACATCCCACTCTTCTTCTGCGATAAACTTAAAATAGTTATCGCCTTTCTTGATTGTGGCTCCGGAAGTGTATCTTAATGATGTCACTTTGATTTCTCCATCATCTTTGGACACTTTTTCCTGTTTGTTTTTTTCGTCTGAAATTTTTACAGATTTATCTTTGTTACTTGTTCCTTTTGTTTTTTCTTTATTTTTGCCTTTTTCTTCATTAGGTGTGTTGTTGTTCGTCTTTTCAGTTTTCGTTGAATTTTGAGGTGAATTTTGTTTATTCTTCGTTACATTTTCAACATTTGTTTCCGTTGACTTATCTTCTGTTTTTTCTTCAATCGGTTCCGGCATGATTTCTTCACTCGCTACATCATCCGTTCCGGCTTCATATCCGGCACATTGGTCACAAGGAATAGATTTTCCATCTACATCCATTGTGGCTCCATCACAGCTCTTACAATATTCGTCTCCTTGATCTCCTGCCCATTTACATTTCTTCATAATTAGTCCTCCTTATACATTCTTTCCTTAAATCTGCGTGACATTTCTTGTCTTTGTTCCTCACTTAATTCTCTTTCAATAATAGAAAGTTTTAGTGCTTTTATAGGAAGTTTAGCACAAATTGTACCATCTTTATTAAATTTGATTTTCACTTTTTTAGGATATTTTTCGGCTAACTTTTTGATCTTGGTAATATATTTTTGTTGCGAAATCGAACAAACAATATTATGCTGGCCAGATAGCCATTCAATGCAGTTTTCATTATTAAGTTCCATTTTAATCATCCTTCTTTTTACTGATTCGCAATGTATAGGTTTCTTTTACCATTTTAGCTTTTGCTAATTTGGTAATATCAAAGTCACCGTTATACACAAGCTTTTCAAGTGCATCATCGTCAATATATTCTTTTTGCTTGATAACAGACGATAACAACGCACAACCAAGATTTTCTTTGATAATCTCAATGGCAAGATCCTCATTAAGACTTTCTTTTTTCGTGCATGATAATGTCGCTGTATATTTTTCTGAATTTGCAGATGCCATATCATGTTCCTGCATATAAGTCTTAATTTTTTCATTCAATTTGTCATTTGCTTTTTTCAAAGAGTTTTCCTTATCTTTTGACTCTTTGTAACTATCAATAGCCAGTGATAAATCAAATCCATCTCTTCTACTCACTTTTTTCCTCCTTTTTCTTATATTGCTTTCCAACATTCAAAATTTTAGTGCCGCGTTGCCCCCATTGATAGGTTGCATTAAATTCTGCCATAATACCTCGATATTTTGAACGCAAATCAATCTGAAATTGATGCAATTCCTGTATCTGCTCCATTGTAAAGAGCATTGTGTTTTTTCCATCAATTTTGGGTTCCGGCAATTTCAATTCTTTTGGCTTTTCGAAATCTGCATTATGGTACCATTTATACCAACGCTTCACTGTCTGCGTTGATACATCTAATATTTGAGCCGTTCGGCTCGTTGTAAATAATTCGCTCACTATATCACCTCCTTTCAATATGTATAAGATTAAATGAACTGCTCCCAGTGATCTTTGAACATTTTAACGCATTTATCATAATCTTCTTCAAAGATTGTTTCGTGGGCATATGTTCCATTTGCCTGCTCGCCTACTTCGTTCTCAATTAAAACGCTTTTTGGAACCCACATACACTTTCTGAAATTCTCTCCCAAGTTTAGCATTGCATACACTGCCTTTTCTGTCTCTTTCATAATTGCGAATACGTCACACATTGAAATATTTCTTTTTACTTCCTGTGCCACTTTATCACCGAACCAATCTTTTACTTCATAACTCTTATTTCTGTTTAACATAATTTTGTACCTCCTAAAAATTTTATGTATTTCTTATTTACAATTATATTGTAACACATAAAAAGAAAAATGTCAAGTGATTTTTATGTATTTTATGTAAAAAAATTTCCCACACCTATTAAGATGTGGGAATGTGTATTAAGAAAGAAGATAGTTAATATCATCAACACTAATCTTTCCATCAACTAATGCATCTGCAATCTGTCCTTTCTTTTCTACCAGTTCCTCTATACGTTCATCAATGGTATCCCGACAACATAATGTGATTACGGATACTGTTCCTTTTGTTCCAATTCTATGAGCTCTATCTTCTGCCTGTGCCTTTAGTGCCATGTTCCAGGGCGAATCTAAAAAGATAACATTCTGTGCCGCTGTTAATGTAAGTCCTGTTCCCATTGCACCGATAGTTCCTATAACTACTTTGCATTTACTATCATTTTGAAATCTTTCAACCTCTTTCATGCGTTCATCTGCTTTAGTTGCGCCTGTGATATAAGCTGGATTATAAGATTTCAATTTCTCTCTTGCTACTTCTGTCATGCTTTCCCAGTTGCTAAAAATGATAGCTTTCTGCCCACTTGCAACAATCTCTTGTACTAATTCAATCATTCTTTCCATTTTAGCTGATTCTTGAACAGTATTTGATATAATACCTGTCCAACCTGTTGCCTGTCTTAATCTAATCATCATGGAAAGTGGGTTGTTTGAGAATTTAATCTTCTGTAAATCTGACATAACACCGTTATATACTTCTTTATATATTTGTTTCTGTTTAGGTGTCATATCCACATATTCAATCTTTCTAATCTTTTCCGGCAAGTCGAGAACTTCTGTTTTTAATCTTCTCAACATAATGCTATCCATCATTGCTCTAATTTCTTCCAAATTCTTATATCCAACAACCTGTGAACCACCCCAGCCGCCTAATGTGCAGTAATGTTGTTTGAATTGATAAAAGCTATGATTCTCATATCCCAGCCACTTCATAGGAAAGTATAAGTCAAGTGGATTGTTCATAAGAGGTGTTCCACTCATGGCAACCATATATTTTGCAGTTACATTTATCATTGCCCGACTTTGTAAGGAAGTAGGTTCTTTTGATTTGTGACACTCATCAAAAGCTATAACTGATATTGTTCCATTTTTGCAAAGTTCCTGTAATTTTTCAGCAATTGGAAAATGATATTTGGTTTTGCTTATCTTTTCAGCTCCTGCTCTTAATGTTTCAATATTAGTAATGATGTATCTGCAATCTGGAAGATTGTCTAAATCTTCGAGTTTATTTTTTGTGGTTCCTTCATAAGCCTTTCCTGTTGTCTTTCTAAATCTTGTACCAAGAACCCATCCTTTTTCATCTGAATGAATACTAATTTCTGATTGCCAATTATATTTGAGTGAGTTTACACCGCACACAATAAGTACCTTATTGATTGTGTCTGTTTTTTCCAGGCAACCAACAAAATCTATAATCTGCTTTGTTTTTCCCAACCCTTGGTCATCACATAACAGGAATTTCTTCTTATTCAACCCAAACCGGACACCATCAATCTGATGTGCAAACGGTTTTGTCTTAAATTCAAAATCTTGTGGAATATCTATTTCAAATTCCTGTTTGTGCAAATCTTCATATACTCCGGATATTTGAATTTCTTCATTTTCAAACTTGTTGCAAAGTGAAACGATATTATTAACTGGCATTTCCCAAGTGTGATTATCTGGATTATATACTCTTGTTCCCATTTGCTTGATGAAAGAAACAATTTCCGGGTTATAATCGAAACTTACAAAAGCACTCTTCTTTACTAGAATGTTGTTGGAGAGCTTTTCAGGCTCTCCGATATGTATTTTAATCATTATTTATCTCACCTCTTCTATTTTTAATTTCTTAATACAGGTATTCCCAATTTTAATCTGATCTTTAAATTTTCCAGTTTCAGTTTCTTCATATGTAGTTGTTTCTGATACCGGTACATAGAACAAATAACCAGCCTCTAATTCTCTGCCACAACAATCGCATGTTTGTCCACATAAGCTATCACATTTACCGGCATAGTATGCATTTTCATCAAATATATTATATTTCTTTCCTTCTATTAGTTTCATTTATATCACCTCTTCTAATCTAAATTCAATCTATCATATGCCTCATAAGTACACATTTCTCTATCGTCATAGTCTAATTCATCCCAGGTACATCCGTACCATTCTTTTGCTACTTTGTCCTCCATAGCATTTATTCTGTTTGTTTTCTCTTGTGCTATCCTCATATACTCACCATAATTCTTCATAATATGTATCTCCTTTCTTTAATGTAATTATATTGTAATACATAAAAAGAAAAATGTCAAGTGTTTTTTTATGTATATCACATAAAAATAAGGGAGAAATAAATCTCCCTTATACATCAAATGATATTTGGTTGTGTTATATTTTGAAGTGTTTCAAGATGTTTTTTGAATATTTCCTTTTCATCTAAATTACACGTCATATATAATTCAGATAGCATTTTCCGAATGGTGGAAAGTAGAATTTCAAGGTTTTCTTTTGTTCTATTTCTCATATAAGAAACAAACAAACTTTGAATATCTATAATGGTTTCATCCACATTACTTTCCGGAACAAGATCAATATTCATTTTATCTACAAGTGCCAAAATTAAGAATGCGTCTACATCAAAATGTCTCTTCAATTCATTATATGACACTCCTTTCATTTTTTATTTATTTGAATTTGCAAATTCCTATTTTAATTGAGACATAAACGAATCTACATCTATACCTCTTTCCTTACAAATAGAACGAACCGCCTGTTCCGGATTCATTCCTTTTCCGCTTAACATACTCATGATTCCTCTCACTTGATTCATATTCTTCATCATGGATTTTGCCTGACTAATTACTTGAGGATTTATCTGTGAGGTTTGATTTTGACCTTGAAATAGACTGCTTGCCATTATTTATCAACTCCTTCTTAAATTCTTCAAATTCTTGCCTGCTTATATAATCTTGACCACCACTTGACTTTTCATTTTGTGTTATTTCCGCAAAGTTAAAAGTCCGGATAGAAGGAAACCCTGCTCCGTCTGTGGTCTTAATATACATGATATCTTCATTAGAATCAAACAAAGCAACAGTAGAATTAGCACTCATTTGATAGGTTTTTGCTCCTTCTATACCATTAACCCTAATAAGATTTTGCGTTTGTTCTTGGGGAAAAATTTGTTGGTTGTTCATTTGTGGATTGTAATACTGATTCTGCGCTAGTAGGTTCGCATAAGGATTTTGGAACATATTTAGCACTCCTAATATAGTTATTAAAATTTATTAACGATTTAGTTAATTCTAAACCGTTCATATTTCTAAATTCTTCAATCATTTTGCTTTTCCTCTTCTAAAATGAATTGAATTATATCTAGTATCCTGATGATATAAAGAACAGGAATATCTTCAAGTCTTGAATCTTTTAATACTTTGTCATAAATATCATTCATATATAATCCTTTCATTTATTTTATTTATTTTATTATAAACAAAAAAGGCTACATGTAGTATGTAGCCTTAATGTATAGAAAATGTATTATAACGAACGGATTATCTTTTTATTTACCTTTTGGCTTAATTTACCAGCCCAATCTCTTGAAATTATTAGTTTTTCAGAAATTGTATCTAATGTATATCCTTTCGAACGTAATAGAAATAATTCTTTTTCCATAGGCGTAAAATTGCATCGAGCTAATAAGATATTTATTTCGTCCGTTGTAAAATCAGATCTAATCATCTTTTTCTCCTTTTTGGTCTTCTATTTGTTGGTCTTGGATGAGTCGGTCTGCTTCCACCACGTCTATTAGTTCGTCTTCCACGATAAACAATGTGCTTAGTTATCACTTGTCTTGCCATTTATATCACCATCATTTCCTATATAATTATTTACGCCTTGTTCTCCCGAATCTTGTGATATTGTTGTATCACATTTTTCAGACGGAATGTTCCAATAATATAACCACGCTATATTTGTTGCAAAAAGTAGAAAAGTGAGCAATAATACAACTACAAACAACCTTTTTATTGTTGTTTTCATTTGGGTTAATAACTCCAATGCTAAATTATCATTTTCCATTCTCACACACCCTTTCTAAATCGTCTATTCTATGGTTCGCAACTTTCTGACCTTGGTCTAATAATTCAACTGCCTTTTCCACTTCATACATTCTAACAATAACGCTATTGTGCAAATCTTGCTTCTTCTCAAGATTCTTGATATCTTTCTGTATCAAAGCTATGCTGGTATTTACTTCTTCAACAGTTTTCGTATGTTGTGCTTTAGATGATACGATCATGCCAAAGAATGAGAATAATCCAGTAATAGCTGCAACTATAATGCTTGTCATTATTTCTCCTTTTCCAGTACCATTATAACGTGTTTGCCAGCCTTTAGTGGCATATCTCCGGGTTTCTTTTTGCTGCATAGTTTAGTTGTTTTGAAATTTTTCGGTCTCTTTACAATTGTAAGATTAAATAAAGAAGCCGTTGTTGTAGAACTAGGCATTATTTCTTTGCCATATGCCATGTTGATAGAACAAGCTACTAATTCTGAGCAATCACAATTGCATTTTTTTATTTCCGAGATTTTAGTTATATCCCACTTTATTTTTCTACATTGCGAATATAGTGAAGTTCTATCAGCTTGACTATAGCCTATATTATCATTTAAGCAGAATAATTTCTGTGCCTTTGCAGCTTTTCTTCCTCTGGAACTGTTTCTAAATCTTATAATTTTGTCTTGACCAAAATTATAATAGCTACCTAATTTTACTTCTTTCCCTGTTTGGTCTCCTTTTCTGCCGTTTACTGTTCTTTTTTCTGATTGAGACGCCCATCCGCATAATAATGCCATTTCTTCTAATCCTCCCTATTTATTATATTTTTTAATAATTGGTGCATGCCGGTACTTATTAAACCACTAAATAACCCACCTAGTAAAACTTCCGGTGTGAACGCTAAATTTAGCCATACATTTACTACTACACCTAAAATACTAACTATCAATGGTATATATCTATTGATAGCAGATGATTGCACAAGGTTTTTAATCACATAGCCAACACATAAACACACGCCAATAACAATCGGTACCCTATAATTTGTTAAAAATTCAATTCCCATATTATATTTTCTCCTTTCTTAGGAAACAGTTACTTTTTTCCATTCTGTCCATTGCGGATAATTAGAACGCACATATATATTACTATCACCTCCAATGTCAAAATATAGTTGAACAACACGTGTATCAGATTTTATTGAGGTTGAAGTTGCATCTGACCCCAAAATTAAAACAAACGCACTTAAGGAGGAAAGAATCGGTGGAAGATTTTTTTGTGTCTTACCTACCTGTGACGAGAGAATATCTAATATATATAATCCAGCTCTAGGGGTTGAATTTTGTGCTTTACACTCATTCAGATCAAATTCGAGACCCATGTTCGTAGCAACCAGTGACAACGCTCCCATATCTAATGGAGTTAAATTTACGTTCCCTGTTCGATAATTTTTTTCCAATTGACCTTTTACTCCAGATACGTTGCTTGCTGAAAAGCTAGTAACAAGGTTAGTTAGTTCTTGTATAGTTAATACGCTTGTAGAATTAGACTCTATCAAATTATCAACACTGGTAATCGTTAAACTAGATAATCTTACTCTACATATTGGTACATCTGTAGACAAACCAGTACCATCAAGTATATTCGTAGTTGTATATGTTGGGTCTACTGCTGTTGTATTTGATGGTGTGCCCTTTATCACAACTAAAGATATTGATTCTATTTGAGTGTCTCTATTCTTTGTATATCGCATCACGATAAGGTCATTTCTGTTATATCCGGATGAACCGTTCTCGATAATAACATCCTCATAGCTATCAATATCAATACCCATCTGTGTACCTTGATGAATAAGCATACCATCACCAATTCTAACAGTGTTATTATCAACAATTGTCGGTGCAAATTTAGCTCCATAATCAATTAAATAAGTTCCTGTTCCAAATACTTGAGAGTTAAATACTCTCGCATTATCAGATGTTACGTGAGCAGTCCCAGTTCTACCTGTGACAAGATTTAATGCCATTACAGATTCTCCTCTCCTACATTATATTCTACTTCAGCTCCATATTTATTCAACACGACTATTTTCTTCACTATAGGTTGTCGTGCTGTTATCCCTAATTTATTATCAACACCTTCCACTATATCACCTATATCATATTCTTGTGTTGCTGATATGGAAATGTTTAATTCATCATCAGAATATATTTCATTCAATTTTTCAATTCCTTGCTCTACAAGATTTTTATAACGGTCGATGACTTTATTATAGTACATTCCAGAAGAAAAAACAATAGGAACGATATTTTCTCGTTCTTCATAAAATTCATTTGCTTTGAAATCTACAACGGTCTTTACTTCTCTTGAATAAAACTTTCCAGAAGTAAATTCTGGCGGTTGTACTATTGATATTTTGACGAATGTATTATTTTTTTGAAATGCCGGAGCAACAGTCTTTTGTATTTTTTTGAAATACTTTTGAGTCTTATCCCAAGCAGGCGCTTTACTTTTTTGCACAGATGAATAAAATTTATTTTTTTGCCATTTTGGAACAATAGCACCAGCAAGCCAAGGATTATAATATCTTGGAATATCCTCTATTTTTGTATATTTGCCGTTTTTTAGTACAAAATAGTTAAGAAAATTATTATCCCAATCATTTGGTTTATTTTTTTGCAAAGCATAACCATTATAAGTAACCGAAGAGCATTGTTGATAATCAGTTGTCACGCCATCAGTTACAAGCATATAATAAAGAGAATAGTCTCTTCCCCATGTCTTAGGTTTATTTTTTGCTCTAATATATGCGGTGCTTGTTGCTTGCGAATAAGTAGCGTAGGTTATTGGATTTGTTGTTTGTCTAAAATAATATTTAGAATAGTCTTTTGACCATGTGGATGGTTTTTTGTCAATTTGTGCGTAGGTTTCTTTTGATTGTGAACTAGCTTGTTCATAGCTTATTTTTTTGACATAAAGCTGAGAGTCCCAATATGGGTTATCATGTGAATATGCACCTAATGGGATATAATCAGTTCCATTGTTATGATAGTAATCTGTTCTATCTTTATCTACATCACTAGCAGCAACTTCTGTGTAGTTTATTTTCTGCACATAATACTGTGAATATAGCAAGTCCCAGTTTGTAGGTTTGGATGTTAGCACGGTGTAAACTGACCAGTCTTTATCAGATGCGGATATAAATTCCCCATCGCTATTCATTACAAAATAATTCTGCCAAGTTGATTCCCATTCGTTTGGTTTATTTTGCAATGCAAAGTAATTATTTTGTGTCGATTTTTCTATCTCTTTATAAGATATTTCACCTGTATCGGATATTTCCTGAGTGTAATACTTATAATAATTATCTGCCCAATCCAATGGTATTTCATTTAATAATATATAATTTTCAATGGAAGATATTGAATCGACTTTCAATAATCTACAATACTCTTCGTCATTTTCAAAAATTTTACCAGATTCATCTAATATATAGTCACTATCCTGCATAGGTGCATTTGTTATGGCATACGGTTGCAATACACCATCTACGTCAATAAATAGATGGATGCAATAATTATTCAATAGATCATCTGAGCCAACACATATCAAATGATTAACGGAATTATATATTTTTGCGGCAGTAAAAGATATTTGTGAGTCATCGAATTCTTCATCAGTCGAATAATCAACAATATTTTCCGCCCATAATAATATCTTTGAACCGCTGAACTTGAATTTTAATTTTGCCGAAAAACTAGATAACATTTTTCGCAAACCATCATACAGATAGTCATAGCTAAATTCGTAATATGGGATATATATATCATTTCCGACTGTTTCATTTACCAATACGATATTTGACAGTTCGCACCTATCAACCAGTTCCTTTATTATTTTATTCGCATACCCTTCAACTGCAAAATACCCTGTTGCGGTATCTGGAATTATTATTTTTGAATTTAGGATGCCGGTTATTGTTCTACCGGTGTATGTTATATTATCGCTGGACGTATCATCTTTTACTGCATCTATTATACCTCCATATTCCGTATTATCAACGTAGATAAAAGAACCGTTTTCTAACTCATCATTTGAAAAAAATTTTTGCAACTCAAAATTATTTTCATCACTTCCATATGCCATATCTAAAGAAAAGTCCTGTATGATACCCATATCTTCTTTATTCTTGTTTGTGTATATCAAGTCCATTTTGGTTCACTCCTTTCTAGGTGGGCTGTGATTGATGTGATTTGTCCGTCTGGAACATCAACATAATTTAGTCCATCTGTTGGTTGTATTTTTTCGAAAATATAATTATTTCGGTCTCTCAAATTAAACTCATTTTCTCTTTTTCCATCGTTTTTTGTTTTATAAATTTTCTTGTTCAAGCTATCAATGGTTAAATATTCATTTTCTAATAATGTAGTATAAACTCTATATATATTATCACCTATTTGCACGTATGGCGTAGTGCATGGTCCGGAAAAGATTATAGTAAAATCAAATGGCACAAACGCATCCGTTTTTAATAAATTATTTGCAGAAGATTGTGAAAAATCAAAAGGAAAATCGTATGAATAGTCTAAACCTTCGGATGATTGTTTTTCAGTAGATGACACGCCAAAAACCCTAGTGACATCTTTCAACCACTCACCTTTCTCAGATAATATAGTATACTCATTGACTATCTTTTTTGCAGATGGGTGCCAAGCAGAAATTTTTTTTGAAAAAATATAGCAAGGCAGTCTATATTCATTATTTACTATCAAAAACCCATTAACCGCTGCTATAATATCTTTCTCTGTTATTTCAAATAATTTGTTGCACAATTTATTATATTCATCTTTTGTTTTTCCAATTATAGATATTTTTATATTTTTTTCCACCATGCTTTTATAGAATCTGGATACCGTTGGATTAAATTCATTTTTTGTTTGATAATCCCATGCATAATTCAATAAATCTGTGTCCCGAAGCATTAAAACATCGGAACACAAATCTATAGATTCTTCAAAATGATTGACATACTTTACATTCATCTATATCACCTCTCTCACTATTCTTCCGAACTGACGTTGCCCAATTTGAACAGTTAGTCCGGATTTCTGCAAAGAATAAACCATTGCATCACCAATTTTAGAATAATCTACAGTTGATGAATGAATAACGCCATCAACTTTTGATGTTATTCTTGTATTCATTCCATCAATGGTTCCTTGTAATGATTTCTGGATATTTTTCATTGGATTTTCATCATCAAATCCTTCCCATATACCTTTAGCAAGAAAGACACCAATCTCATCATGCATAAGTTTTGATGGAGAATGTATACCAAAGAAAGATTTTAATTTATTTAGAACGTCTTTTCCAAAACCTTCTATCTTATTCTTTATCCACGACCCCATATCATTTATACCATTCCATAAGCCTTCAACTAAATTCTTTCCAACATTTTTTATTTCAATCAATTTATCAGTAATTGTATTCATCAATGTTTCTCCAATTTTCATTCCAATGGAAACAAGCTTGAATGTATTCTTAAGTATTCCTGATGCAAGATCTTTTATGATGCTTACACCAACACTTATAAGTCCGGATGCTAATTTTATTAAACCTTTTACAATTGCGGCTATTATCTTTGGCAAAGATTTGATAAGTGTAGGTATATTCTTAACAAGTCCGTCAGAAAGTGACTTAATAAGTTTATACGCAGAAAGTATAAGTTTTGGAGCATTGTTTGCTATACCGTTTACTAGTTTCTTAACAAGTCCAGGAAGTGCGGAAATCAACATAGGCAACGATTTCAAGATACCATCTTTTAATGCGTTTAGTAATTTCATTCCAGTATCTATGATTACTGGAAGATTATCCATAATGACATCAATAACGGTGGATAATCCTTGCACTAAAAAAGTTAAAAGTGCTGGCAAGCCGTTTCTTAATGCACTTATTAAAAGAGATAAGATAACTGATAATTGAGATGTTATCAAAGGAGCTTGTTCCCCGATAAAGGATATAATTTGCTCTACATAAGTTTTTATATTATCGAGCAACGTAGGTCCATAACTTTGCAAAGAAGTAGCAACTATGTTAAATAGTGATAATATACTATTTATAAGTCCAGGTCCAACAGAATTTATAAGCTCCGGCAAATATCCTAATAGTTGTGGAAGAAGTGCGTTTATTAAATTTCCAACCCCTGTCAACGCTATTTGTACTCTAGGAAGCAAGTTGTTTAATGCGTTCACTGCGGAATCAACAAATTGGTCAACCAATTCTTCAAAATTTGCATCATCACGTGACATACCAGTAAGCAGATTAGTCCAAGCAGATTTTGCAGAATTAACAGAACCTTCTATCGTGGAAGATGCTTCTTTTGCAGAAGTTCCTGTTATTCCAAGATTTGTTTGCACTTTATGAATGGCTTCAATCATTTTATCAAAGGTGACAACTTTATCAAAATTAGCTCCTTTACCCTTAGCAACAACGAGCGTATCACCAAGAACTCCAGAATCATTTATAAGTCTTGCCATTTCTGATTTTGTTCCACCGTATCCAAGCTTTAAGTTGTCTAACATGGTAAAGTTGTCTTTTGCAAAACCTTGATAAGCATTTTGTATCAATTCCATGTCAGTTCCCATTTTATTAGCATTATCAGACATATCAATTATTGCTTTATTTGATATTTTAGCAGCCTTTTCTGTATCACCTCCGAGTCCTTGTAAAAGTGATGCACTAAATGATGTGGTTAATTCCATATAATCATTGGCAGAAATTTGTGCCGTCTTATAAGCTTCGTCTGCGTATTTTTGAACCTGCTTGCTAGATTTTTTGAAAAGTGTATCTATACCTCCAGCAAGCTGTTCATATGACGCATAAGCTGATACTGATTTGCTCACGACACCACCAATGGCAGCGGCTGCCGCTCCTGCAGAAACAGCTGTTGCTTTAAGCGTTGCCGCAGTTGCTTTACCTGCAACTCCTAAAGAACCGCTGAGGGCATTACCGATCTTATTTAGTTTGCCTGACGAAGTGTCTACCTTTTTTTCTGCTTCTTTTAATCCTTGCTCTATTCCAGAACTATCAAGCTCTGTGTCAATCACAACTTTTCCATCTGCCATTTAATATTCCACCACCAATCATTTTAAGAATTATAAAATTCATCGTTTATTTCTTCCATTATACTTTCGTCAACTTTGTTCGTCTTAGTAGGCAATGCCCATTCATTTTTTTGTTGTTTGCAAATATCATCATATTGTTGTGAATCTTTATGCCAAGCCCTCATTTGCATTATTTGCTTTATTTTTGTGTCATCTGGTAGCGATAAAAATAAAGCTTTGAATAAATGCCAATGCATATCACATACCGTTAAATCTATACCGTATGCGGACATAAAGGAACCAACAATATATTCTCCGTCTAAAACGTAGTCTATAACTACATCTCCATGTGACGTATTACCTTTTGGCGTAGCGTTTGGATTTGAATAAAAATTTAGTAATTCTACAAATACATTATCAGGCAGATGAAACGCTTCCAGCAAGGTCATGTCTTTAAACACAAACAAACAGTCTAATATCGAATTTCTTCGATCTTTTATAACCTCCCCAAATTTTATCCAAGTTCGGAAGTCTGTGTTTAATAAAAAAGACTCACCATCTACCTCAATGGTTTCTGGCAAGCCCTTATTTCGTAAATCAATCATATTATACTTTTATCTTGGATGCTTTATCCAAAGCTTCAACAAGATTGACTATCTTATCCACCTGATATTTATCCAAGTCAATCGTTGCATTTTCTTCGTTATATTCTTCGAGTGGTTTAGCGTAAGCACGAACTACCATAAGATAGAATATATTTATGGTGTTTGGGTCACTTTCGTTGAATTTACCGACCAGATTTGTAATTGCATCTTCTCCAAGCAATTTACTTAAAAGGTCATACATGGATTTACATTTGTCTTTGAATTTTGCATTGCCAGAATTTATGAGTTCCTGCTTTTCAATCATGTCTGCAATAGCAAACGTATATTGAGGTAGGTCATACTCCTGTCCTGCATAATTGATATAATAATTAGCCATAATTTACCTCCTTTAATTATGGATTTTAGACTTCTGCTTGAAATGTTGGCGAACCAGCTTCTATCGTATAAGTTCCTTTTTCAATATCCCCTCCCATTTTAAGGGAGAATGTTATCTTGCCATCTACAGGGTTAAGAACCTTAGATGTTAGAGTTACAATACATCTCCAAGCTTTCTTTCCTGTTCCACCAAAACACAAAAGCAGAGGAACTTGGGTATCAGCCCCAGTCGGTAAATTATACAACTCGCCTATGAGGAAATCATATATTGGGTTTCCTTCATAACAAGCAATTTCCTGTGGAAGTTCCGGTTTATTTGAGTTGATTTCTGTGACTGCATTTTCATAACAGATATAATCCATATCCTCTTCTTGTTCGCCAACAGTTAGCTCAAAAATCGTAGAATAATCAATTCTTTTCCAAACTGAAGCGACAAATGTGGAATCTTTTTGCACGTCTAAAAATGGAATAAACTGATTTCTTGTCAATTTCTTCATTGCTTCTGACATTATATTTCACTCCTTTTCTTTTCTAAATATTCTATATAAAATTGACCCTCATATCTTGCGATTGATGGATTATCCGGTGTTACATATACTTCAGGTGCCTTATATGTGGCACCTATTTCATTCACAACATAATTATCCCCTAAATCTGGATACTCATTGTTGTTGTTTTTCGTTTCAATAAATTCAATAACCTTATCAAATTCTGCAATAGCATCTAAGTTCAAATCACTTGTTCCGCCATTATCATATTCTCTTACTAGATTGATATTAAACATCAATCTAACTTCTTTTGCCCCATCCACATATTCATTTAAGACAATACTACTTGAATTGGAATTAACGGAAGAGGAACCTGCGTCAATAGGTATAACATTGAAGTAAGAATAACCACCCATTTCCGGACAATCTAATAACCATTGTGAAATTCTATCATATATATTCACTTTCATTTTGATTATCCTCTCCTTTTGATATATTCTGTGATTGCTCTTGCAACTACATCTTTCTTATCCCTAAATGCTGCTTCTTCCCAATGGCTCTGTGCAAGAAAGTTCTTTTCTTTGCTATAGTTCAAAGGATTTCCTTTATCACTAACGCCTTCCCATTGATAATGTGAGTATACTTGTTCATACGTCACTTTCCAAGGCTCTGTGACATAAGATTGACTTAATGTTCCAGTGTCTTTTGGTGTATATTTTTCGAAAATCTTTGCCCATGTTTCTGCGGTAAATCTTCCAATATCATCATTTAATATATGATTAACGATTTTTATTAAAGGATTCATTTCCACCTTAACACTCACTATACACCACCTACCCGAAATTCGAATTGAACGGACAATTTTTTATCAACCTGCTCAATACTTCGTATCTCACAAGTATTTGGTTCATAATCGTTCTTTACTTGTATGATATTTTGTGCAGTTACATTTTCTTCCACTATATCAAGTATAATCACATCTTGATTTGACAAAGTATAATAACCTGTCTTATCTTCTAATGATTTCCACTTTTTATAAGGAGCATATTTATCTGTGAATGGTATAAGTATGGTGAATTGTTGACCCATTGAGACAACTGTTCCACTTATATTGGAAATTCTGTCTTTTTTATAAACGCAATTTTCTATAACTGATTTATACCAAACATCAGTATTGGTTACAGAATCTTTTCTTTTAAGTCGATTGAGAAGGGTTATTGTACCTTGCACGATTCACCCACCTCCCTCGATAGAATAATTCCGGATATTTTGGATACAAGTACTCCATCATAATATCTTTGAATCTTTCAGTTAGGCTTGCGTCTAAACTCTTGTTAGATGTATCACCATAACCGAAAGATTCAATTCCATTGCTATAAGATGTGGTATTATCATCTCGTTCCATCTTAGAATTATTCTCTATATTGACTAACTTAACCTCCAACATCTGAACCTCTTTTGGTACTGTTCCAAGCTCTTCAATCAGCTTAGCTAATCTTCCGCTTGTGATATAGTCCATTTTAGATTCAGTGTCAAACTGCAAAGTAAGAAATGCATCTTGTGTGCACTTCCCACCTAACGCTTGATATTCCTCAAATGTTAAATAACTCACAAGATGCATCTCCTTTCTTTACTCAGCTTCTGAGGCGGAGGCAACCTTAGTTGCTGACTTTTTTGTTTGCTTTTTTGTCACTTCTTCCCCGCCCATCATGTTGATATACGAATCAATGACTTCGGGATTTTCTGTGACTAAAACTGCACCATCGGGCATCTTAATCTCCATTATAGATCCTCCTTATCCGATTAGACTTCTGCGTGTGTTCCGTCATACCAGAAAATGGTATCAGGAGTTACTGCTTTTGTTCCATAATAGAAGAACATTTCTACCGCTACAGCCTCACTCAACGGAATACGTTCAGCGGAATATGGTTTGGATGTGATTGGCTGTGCAATGGACTCATCCATCATAATCTCAAACTTAACTCCGGACGGCAGTCTGTTTGAATTATAGCATTTAACTCCATGATACATATTGAACTCTTCTGAGGTTGTATCTACATTAGTATTCACTACTGTATCAAGATACATTCTCATTGCCGAATAAGTATCCGGGTCAAATGTGATAGAAAGCATTGAACGGTCTAATCCGTCAATGTAGTTATTCTTCAACTTCTCAAGCTGTAGAATTGCGGATTCAACAATATCCTTAATATCTGTGACAGCTTTTGCCGGTTTGAACTGTGTTCCGGAATTTTTACCCTCTGCAAAGAATGCAGTATCAAGTTCTGCTACCATTCGTTGTGCATGATTTGCAGAACGCTTAGCCACCAATCCGTCTACACCAAGCAAGCGGATATCTTTCTCTTCAATCTCCTCTACAAACTCTCTGTCCACGTTAATAGGCACGGTAACGGTCTTTCCTTTGACTGCTGTTCCTTTAGCCGCTGTACGAGCAGTTCCGTATGGCTGCGAACTTGCATTCACAAATCGTTTAGCTTCTACTGTGCCGGCTGTTGGATCGCCACTCAAATCTGTATTCTTGATTTTAGATGAAACTGTGCCTTTCTGGACGTTCTCAATAACGCCATCATATGCTTCTTTCAAGAGCATCTTTCCAGATTCACTACCGTCAAGCAATACGTTCAAAGAATCAAGTCTTGTTGTTTCAGGTCTTGCCATTTTTTAATCTCTCCTTTTTACCAAAATGTCACCGAAGGCTTCTCTGGGTCACCTTTCGGCTGTGTTTCTGTTCCAGAGGATTTTCCACTAAACTGCGGTTTAGGTGGTTCATCCCCGCCAGAACTCTCTGTATCCTCTTTTAGAAATGCATCAGCATCCGTCTTCTTATAAGATTCCAGGAAGTCATCAAATCCTTGCAACTGTCCATCTTTCATTTTCATTTCCTCTTTCAACGCATCTGCTATAAAAGCTTTTTTCGCTGAATTAGAGGAAAATTTCAACTCTGCAACTTTTTCTTTGATTGCAAATTCATAAGCCTGATGACTCAATTGCTTTTCGTAATTGGACTTTTCTGTGTTGTAGGTGTCCTGCAATTCCGAAAGTTCTTTCTGCAAGTCAGCTAACTTCGTAGTATCTGTCCCTGCGTCTTTCAACTTTCCTTGAAGGTCTTTAATATCAGCATCTCTCTGCTTGATGTCTGTGTCATACTTAGTCTTATAAGTATCTCTCTCACCCTCAGCCTTTTCCAACTTGTTTTGAATTTTAACCACTTCTGATATAGTCTTATAATTTTCATTTAAGGCTTTATCAAAATCTTCCTTCTTATCTTCCGGAACTGTAAGTTCGAAAGATTTAAGAATCTCATAGATATTCTTCATGTTTTTGCACTCCTTTATAATCTAAAATGATGTTTTTAACCCGCTTTCCGGGTTTTGGATTATCTACATTTTTTATTATACACAACTTATCAACATTTGTAAAGTGTTTTTGTGGATAATTCTGTGTATAACTTGTTTATAAGTCAAGTTATCAACAAGCAAAATGTTAAAATTGTGAATAACTCATAAACAAAACAAAAGTTATCCACAATTTAATGTGGATAACTTGTTGATAACTATAAATCATAACCTGGAACCTTTGCTCTGTTCCTTTGCCTACGAAGATTTGCCTGTTTTGATGTATATCCATAAGATTGCTTCAAGTTCTTTAATTGTTTTTTCTGTTTTTCTACGTCTTTTCCTGCTTTTTGTAATGCTATAATCTGTTCTTGTTTGTATCTCATTTTGGTTTCAAGATTTCTCATTACTTGACTTGCTTCATACCTTGTTATTTCTTTATCACCTATTTTTATTTTTTCGTTTGAATAGTCTTTTATGCTTTGCAATTCTTTATCATCATATGTTGGAGGTGATACACCAAGAATTATATAGGATATTCCATGTTGGCAATTGCAAGTTCCAAAATGTCTTTTTAATCTTGCATTTATTGAATTGTATTTGGAAAGACTATATTGCCTTCCTTGATATGGTAAATGGTCTTCTGCACATAATCCATGAGCATCGAGTTCCACACCATCTGCTCCATATTGTTTTCCTGCTTCTAATCGTACACCATAGTTGACTTGACGAACTCCTTCTAAAATGTTCATCCTCGCCGCACTATCTAATCTTCTTGTTCGTCCGCTTGAATATTGGACCCTTGCTCCTTGTGTTGCTTTATCGAGAACAATCCTTTCTAAAGCATCTTGATATCCGTCCCTTCCTGTAGCCACTGTATCTATTGCTAAATCAATAGCATCTTTATAATCTTGGGCAATGCTAGTTGTATTTGCCATGTTTGCAAATGTGCCAGCAGTTAAATTTCTGACTGAACTGATATAATTCTGTATTGCAGTATTTTTAGAAAAAGCAGGTTGAGTAATTCCTTTATGCGTATATAGATACGCAACATCCTTGTATATCTCACCAGCACTTTTATCATAGAGTTTGTAAATATCTTGCAAGGCTAATCCGGATTGCTTTGAAAGGTATAGATTTATTTCCTCAATGTTATTACCCATTTTAGCCATTTGCTCTAATCTGTGCATATTGTCTTTATCTAATTTACCAATCTCTTTTATCTGTTCCGCCATTTTGGACAGATAAAAGAGATTAACTTTTTCGAATCTATCAGCAATTCTAAAAGCAATGTTGGTTAATTCATCCTTTGATAAAGCCACTTAACATCACTCCTCATTATTAGATTGATTATTCTGATTTAATGTGTCTTGTTTATCTGTAGGATTTGATTCTAAAGAATTGTCATTAGTATCCGACGTATTAAACAAGTCATTCATCATGTTTTGCTGTGCTTGTTCCTGCATTTTATCAATCTCTAACTGTGCGGCTTCTACAGATTCACCAGTATACCAGGAACGAACTTCAGCCTTGCTTAAAATACCTGCAGTTTGAAGTGTCAATTTATGCTCCAATTCTGTATCTGTATCCGTCAAAATGCTGTCTTTCCAATCTATATTTGTATCGTAATCTCCTGCCGGTGCTAGATTATACAACTCTGTAAAAACATTCATTGCATATACAACATCTACCAAACATTGGTCTAAAGCTTTCTGTAAATCGGAAACCGTGATATAGGTTCTTTGCTTAACAAGTTTGATTTCAGTAGCTGTTCTTGCGTCTAATTCTACTTGGGACAATGTTCCTCTTGCTAGTCCTATCATATCTTCAATCTTATTTGTATAAACATTGAGGCCATTTATATAATTCGCATCTCGCAAAGAAGGAGCCCATTCATGATAGGTTTCGTCAGAACCTGTATCTAATCTACGATATAATCTGTCTTGCAAATCATCCAAATTAGTCTTTGTGCCATAGTAACCTTCACTATATGTTACTGCTGTTGGGTCAACATCAATGGCTAATTGTCCGCCTTTGTATTCCCAATCAAGTCTGCTAAATTGTTCATCAGCTTTTTTAATCAATTTTGCCGCAGGACTGAAAATTGAAATTCCAAGCGGTGATTTCATATCGACATTATTAGCAAGGGGAACTTTGAAATATCCATACAATGGCTTTTCTGTGTTCTCAATCGTTACTGGTTCTTCGCTAATTCCGTTCCACCGGTCAATGGATGATAAAGGTATTTCTTGTCCAAGTTCCTGTTCTACTTCATCATCTGGTGTACGTAACTGTGCTTTGAATGCTTTGTTTTCCACCACTACCATTTTCTTATCAAAAGAGAATGTCTGTCTCTCTACTTTTGTATAGACATATTTTCCAGCAGTGAACTGGTCAAAAAAGGCAACATCAATGATATTTCCATCATCGTCAAAAGCTATAGGATAAAATTCTCCTTGTTGGTTAAAATCAAGATATAACTGTCCATTGCTCATGTATGGCTTTATAATCATTCCACCGAGAGCCAATGCTTTTTCAAAAGATTGAGGTAAATTTTTAACAAGCCTTTTTTGGTAAGTATCATTTAGGAATTTAGCTCTTGTGTCAATAATATCATTTTTATCTTGTTCTATAGCATCTTCCACTCCGGGTTCTGTGATAGATGACTCCATCTCAGAAAGTGTCTGCTGTTGCAAAGATTGGCATATTTGCTTAGGCAATCCTAAAGAGTAAACACCTTTAACATCGTCAAGCCAAGGACTTTCATCTTTATACATAGATTTCCAAACATCCAAAGCATTCGACATTTCATCTGATATGCCATTATCATCAATTTCAAAAGCATCGGTAATTGATTTATACCCAATCATTTTGCCGATGGCTTCATAGATTAAATTCAATAATTTTTTAATCATGACTTATTTCTCCTTATATTATTCAGTTACCGTTGTATCTGTGGCTGTTTTAGGTGTAAGTGCCTCTAATGCTTCAATTCTTTTCAACAAAGATGCTACATCATCTGTAATTTTTATCACTTTTTCGTTTCCATCAATCGTGGTATTAATAGGAGTTGCCAGTTCATGATAAAGATATTTACCTTGCATTGCTTCCTTAAATTGTTCAGCGGAACGTGTCGTGTTGAAACCTATTGCTCCGTCTCCACTACTAGCTATATAGTTGGTATCTACTTTGCCTTGGCTAGTTAACTTATTCCAAGATACTGTCAAATAATTTCTACAATATATATTCGAAGCTGTTTCTGTATCTAAATGAACTTTAATTTTATTTTGTAGGGCACAGGTGGAAGCACCATAAGCCACCTGTTCTCCATAGTCTAAACTTCCTAAATCAACTCTACCAACTTTCTGTATAAACTGATTTTCATTTACTTCATTCTGTATAGGACATTCTTTAGGTACACTCCATCCCAGCATTTTAATATCCATCATTTCTGAGGATTGTTCTGAAAGGCTTTCTTTTATTTCTGTATCATCATATACTGTATCAGTAAATACTGCATTTTCTGGTACATCACTTTTTACTGTATGACTTCCTAATTGTTCTGATAATTCAGTTAAAGAAGTAGATTGTTTTTCTAACTTTTCTCCTACTGTTTTTGCTTCTGCTGGAACTCCTTCTTCTGTCAATGTTGGGTCTGTCAGTTTCAAATCTACTGTCTTTAGATTTCCTACCAAAGGAACATTGTTTATAGATGGCTTATTTTGCAAGTCATTATAATTACCTGTCCCTTCTCCGCCTCCACTTGTTTCAATCTTTCTAAATCCAGGTATTACTACTCTTTGTGCCATTTTTAATCTCCTTTCAATTAGTTCAAAATATTTAATTCTTCGTATGTTTTGTATATTTTTGGAAATTGTATCGCTATCCAATCTACCATCGTTTCGTTGTGTCCCCATTGTGTGCAACTTTCAAAATTTGATTGCAAACCGCTTTCCGAAAGGTAAGCGTGTATAATTTCATGTCTTAATTGTTTCTTCATTAGATATTCAAAATTTCCAACATTGTTATAGTTGTCTTTTCTTATAACGATTGTCTTACTTGTATTGTCACACCAACCATCTGTATTTGAATTTTTCAAGTTCTTTCGTTTAATACTATAAGTAGTACCCAATATATTTGCTTTCATGATTTCGCCTCCTCCTTGACTTTTTAGTCTTTCTAAATCACGATATTATTACTGTTGTTTTTTTTTTCTTAATTAGTCTACCAACTATTTTCTTCATTGCTTCCTGTATACTCCTCACCAGTATTAGCAAGTAGAAACCACGATTGTTCATTATCTTTTTTTGATCTAATAATCATATGCTTAGTACCATTTAGTTTAATAAACCGTTGCGTCAACAATGCTGTTGGCATTGAACATATCATCCACATATTTTCTACTACGTGCGGCACAAAATCAGAACCGCATAACGAAAAATCTCTTAGTACAAGAATTCCATTGTCCCTAGTTTTTCTTCCCGGTGTATTAGGAGAAGCCATTACCGCATCTTGAAAATATTCATATAATGTTTCTGTAAGTGCTGTACTTACTGTATCTATACCTCCGTGAAAATTTAAAGCACCCAAAACACCGGCTTCATTTCCTGACGCAATTCCGGCGGAATACATATCATAACGTATTTGTCCAAATTCTAATGCTGCATCGTTTGGGGGAATAATAACCATACCGTTATTAAATCCAACTGACATTGTCGATCCGTGAACATATGCAACAAGTAAATTATTATCGAAAATAAATATTTGCAAGTCAAAAACATTATTATCACCGTACCAATCAACCATATTTGCGCCGATATAAACTCGCATCTCAGACAACACATAATCATCAGTGCGTTGCCAAGGTATTAAATGTATGAAAACTCTTCCTTTATGACAAATTTCCCAGTAATGAAATTGTTTGGAAGCGTCTTTATAGATTCCAACTTCAACTGTAAATCCATCCGCCGCAGATAATCCAAAAATTTCTAACCATACATCCTTTTGTCCTTCCGGATCATTTTTTATCAGGGTCAATTTTTCTGTGTGTGTTTTTAATTTTCCAAGAGCAACATTTATTTCTTTCATATAATCAACTCCAATCTACACTCGTGTAAGTTTTCAAAGTTTCTTTGTTCTTCAAACATTTTATTTTAATTGAATCTATAACATTTCCTGATGCATTTACCTTATCATTCATATAGTATAATACAGAAATTGGAGATATTCCAATTTCTCTTATTGTATTATAAAGCAAATTTGTATCATCTTCACCGACCGATATTTCAGCTATTGTACCACAAGATTGACTAGGTTCTGGTGTGTTTTGTGTACTAAAGACTACTTTTCCATCAGTAATCTTATAAAATCCTTTGGTTATTTCTCCTCCAATTTTCATGCTGAAAGATATTCTGCCGTCAATTGTATTCAATGTCTTTCCTGATATCGTGCATATACCACGCCAAGCACGTTTTTCAGAACCTCCAAATGCCAATATAAAAGGAACTTTACAATCTTCTCCTATAGGAAGATTATATAATTGGTCAAACATAAAATCATACATAGGATTTCCTTCGTATAATGCTATCTCCTGTGGAAGTTCCGGCTTATTGGAAGTGACAACCGTTATTGGATTTTCGAAGCAGATATAATGTATATCTTCTTCTGTCTCGTTTATTGTTAATTCAAAAATGGTTGAATAATCAATTCTGATCCAATTTGAATTTTCAAATGTTTTATCTTTATTTATATCCAAAAAAGGAATGAATTGATCTTTTGTCAATCGAGTAACACTCATTAGGCATTTCACCTCCCCATGTCTTTTTATAATACAACATTACAAATAAAATTACAAATCAAATTATTTTCCTTTTCGTTTCCAAACACGCTCCATTGCATATCTTGTCATATCTATGCTATGGTTATTAGCATCCGGGTATACAGATGTTGGTTCACCGTCTTTTGTCAATTCATACTCGTATTTCTTAAATTCTTTAGCAGTTTCCGGGCATCTTACTGGGTCTATAACAATCTTGATAAGTGATTGTAACCACTTCATTCCATATCTTACACTATCCGGACCTTTATCTGCTCCTCTTGCATTGATGCCATAACTTCTATAATCTGCTATGGACTTATTCTCAGCACTATCACAAGTCACTACATCATATCTTCCAAGATTGAATTTATCTTTGAGGATTTTTCCTGTTTCACTATTTCTCATTTTGTTTGTCCTGAATTCTTCGAAAATATACAATATCATTCTTGCGGCATCATAATGCATACATCCATAATGGAATGGATCTGGAAACCAGCCCCAATCAACTCCTCTATATAATCTATCAAATCTTGCTATTTCTTCATCTGTTATTTGTCTTATTTCAAGATTATCGAATACTTCCGTACCATTTCCTATAGGAATGCCTAAATACTCATATTCATATGCTTTTGGATTCACCATTTTAAGCCATTCAGCATCATCTATAAACTGTTGTCCCAGCCATTCTTTCGGTGATGTTAGATAAGTTGTTTGAGATACAAGTGTATCTTTTCTCAATTTCTCTTTTTCTATATAGTCATTTGCCCAGTTCTGTCTTGATTTAGGTGGATTCATTGATTTGAATACCACGAAATCATTTCCACCACGAATGACAGATTGTTGTACTTTACGTATCTCTTCTTCACCAGAAAATTCATCAAACTCCTCAAACCAAAGATAACCTATATATCCAAATGGTACTTTGATTGATTTTGATTTAGCCGCTTTATCCAATCCCTTGAATATAATCTTTTGTCCAGTTGGAAGATATTCGGCTCTCATTGGGGATTTAGTCAATTTCCATAAACGAGAAACGCCTAAAATATCAATAGCCCATTCAATCTGAGCAAATACTGATGTTTCAAGTGTATCTCCTACTTTTCTATAGATGACAGCGTGTTTATTTTTATTTTCCTTTTTCATCATATTATAGATTATCTCTACAGACACACAAGAAGATTTTAATGAACCACGTCCGCCAGTCAAATCATAATAAGTATGCTTTCCAGCTTGTATATCTTTATGAACACCATAGAATGCTTTTCCAATGCACTTTGAAAGTTGTCTACCCTTAATTACTTTCTTCATCTAAATCATCCTCAATCTCAGCATCATCCGGAATATCGTCTATAATATTAACTGCACATTCTACATTGATATTCTTTGCTCTTACATCTAACCTCTTAGCCAACTCACTCGCTGCTTTTGTTCTTTCACTCAATGCTGCTTCTAAATCAAATTGGTCTTTCTTCTCCCCACGCATGACTGATGTGAGATATTCCATTACTTCTTGGATATCAGCAATCTTTGCATCATCCAATCTTTCCCTTATTGCTTCGATGTAATTCTGTATTCTTACATCTTTTAACAAGCGTGAACCTTGTGCATATGCTCCTTTAGGCATATATCCTGCACTAATAGATGATTGTGTCACGTTATTCGTTTTCATATATTCTTGTACGAATAAAATTTGTCTTGGATTAAGATGCTTTTTACATTCCTTTTCTTTATCAGTCTCTTTTCTCATTTTTTACCTCCTGCCATAATCTATTCAATTCACTTGTTGCTTTTATTTGAGAAGCTGTATTTATTAGTTCTTTTTTATTATGAACTAATTTATACATTTTAATGAATCTATCTTGCTCCTCAGAATAAAATTGATATGTGTTTATATACACCAGTACCCCTTTTTGCTTTAATGCTAATTGTAATTTATACATTAGCTTAGATAAATCTGCCATATATACACCTCCTTATTATTAGTATCATTATAATATACTAATTATTTTTTGTAAATAAAAGAAGGATGTTTTTATTTACATCCTCCCGCATTTTCGTAATTTTTATTTATCTTTTATATGTTGCAAATACATTTCGTGTTGTTCTTGTTTTGTTAAATTAGAATACTTATCTTCATGTACTGAATATCTATATTCTATATGTCCGGCAATTAATATGATTAAAACAATAATTATTCCTAATGATATATTAAGCAATTTTTCTTTTTTATGTTTCT
>ENA-ORLW01000537-ORLW01000537.1-human-gut-metagenome-genome-assembly--contig:-NODE-537-length-53411-cov-5.794653_pt1 | contig 53411 bp, 77 predicted proteins | sample MGYA00243017_ERZ508829 | MGnify/ENA primary metagenome ERZ508829 (study PRJEB26277, sample SAMN04329776) | human gut metagenome | biome: human-associated habitat | host: Homo sapiens | place: USA...
ATAAAAATACCTGTTAAGCGTCTCCACCTTTTCTATCCGGTCAATCTTACCCCTCTTGTTCCCATACAGAACAATTCTGTCGGAAATGTTCAATTCCTTTACTTTTATCGGAACAAGGTAGTTCTTCTCATACGTCCATACCATTTGTTCGCCCGAAATCCTGTTAAGAACACCTTCCTTGCCTGCATTAAAATAGATGTTATATACTGATTCTCGCGGCTTCATTTCGCGTACATGTAAACCTTCCACAAGCGTATAGGAATGTCTTGTCTTTACGGCTTCATTAATCCTTATATCCTTTAGGAACTTTTCGCCTTCAAGCGTCCTTATCTCCACAAACCCGGTGTTGAATCCTCCTTCTCCCATAATCAATGCTCCGTTTTCAGAAACAAGCCTTCTTTTGTTATAAGCGCATATTCCGGCCCAGCCTCTATGTTATACAGTTTCCCTTCATACAAGGACAAACCTCTTTCCATTATCTTTATCGCTCCTGCACCCATATGCATGTATTCCGGATTGTCATTATAGAACTTTACGTATTCCTCCACATCCCCCTGTTCTATCTCTTTATCGGGACTTCTTCGACTACTTCCTCTGTTTACTCCGAAACAGTCTTCATCGGTCCATTCATCAAACGTCTTTTCATCAACAAGCGGTATCGTCACTTGATGCAGCATAGTGAACGAGAGATGTTTTGCGTCTTCACATACGGAGATTACTATCCCCTTTTCCAATACAACGTTTTCCATCTCTCCTTTGAAATCAGTACACTCTACACCCTTCTTGAATAGGGTCGTATCATTCATCATACAATAGAGCAATACATACTCGTCTTCCTTTATCTGGTCCAGACGTACCGGGATAACCTCCCAGTTGTACACATCCACCTCTTCCGTGCTTTCCTTGACACGTTCCTTTGTTACCCTTGTCTTCCGTAGGGTCAGAACCTCTACATCTCCCTTATATCCGAAAATCATACCTCAAACACTTTGTCTCCAACATATATTTTTACTTTACTTTTTCTCTCTATCTGTCTCTTGTATGGTTCTTTAGGCGGTTCAAATGAATGCGTCTCGTCATTCCAAACCATACCTTTAGGTACCTCCCTAAGGTCACAGCGGCAAAAAGGGTGAACACTATTTAACACTGGTTTCCAATCTTTAACTTTCCTCCCTATATTGTCCCCATTGCTTATAAGGTCTATAAGCTTGAATATCCTCGGTTTGCTTCCTATCCCTGCCGTGGTGTAAAACTTTATACAGTGCTGGCACGCTCCACTGAATACCTCTTTATATACAAGCGCGTCCGCTCCCTGCTCCTTCATTATCTGCTGGGCTACCCCGGTCTGATAGATGTTCTGCATTTCGGTTTCCACTATACGCCCCCAATCACGGTTCCAGTCTTCCAAGGAATGTCCTATATTGCTAACAATATTCTGAACGGACTTCTTTTTCAAGACACCCTCTATCATCTCCTTCTTTATCGTTCCCAGCTCCAGTTGTCTCTGTTTCTCCACAAGGGCTTTCACCTCTTCTTCCGATACGGCATTAGACATTATCGTTTTGGCCCGTTCTCCCATCGTCTTTATATAGGAATATGTGCGTGTTACTGCTGCATAATACACTTCCTTTTCCAGGGGTGTAAGAACTGCCCATTGGTGACGGTCTATATACTTGGTAAAATCGTCAAAATTGAGTGTTGATAATTGTGCTGGCGTGAGTTGCGCACTCAATCTCCCAAACAGATAGGATTGGAAATAGGGTGGTAACTTTTCTATCTCCCTTCTCCATTTATAGCCATACCGTCTTAACAAAGACTTGTCTTCCGGTGTCAACAGTTCATCTCCCATTACATCGGCTACAATCCTTGCAAGACGGTAGTCTATTATATCATACAGTTTTTGTATCTCTTCCGGTGTGAATATCATTTTTCAACCGTTTTTATCATTTCTTTTATAAGCTCCTTTATCATCGCGTCCGATTGTGTAGCGAACATGGTCTGTGCAAGCCCTTCATAACCGCATTGTATTTTCGGGTATCTGATAGGGTCTTTCACGTGTCTTTTCACTCCAATAAGACGCGATACCAAAGGTGTTCTTATACCATCAATTTTCTTTTCCGGCATTCTTCTTTTCTTTGATTTTATAACCGTCATAAAGGTCTTCATCAAAAATAGACATATCTGGTTTTGGAAAATAAGGATTATACGGGGCATTTCTATGAAATTCCCTGCCTTCTGGACCTAAAGCTGCAACTTCTTCCATCGTCCAACCTTCACCCATTCCGCGTTCTTCAATCTCGAACCATTCCTCGGCTGTCATTTCTTACCTTTGATTTTGTAACCGTCGTACAACGATTCGTCAAACATCGACATATCCGGCTTGGGGAAATAAGGATTAGAAGGGCAATTCCTACTCAACTCCCTACCTTCTGGACCCATTGCGGCTATTTCCTCCATAGTTAGAGGTTCACCCATTCCTCGTTCTTCAATCTCGAACCACTCATCAGCCGTCATATCAATTCCGTACTTTTTCTTTTCCATAATTAACTCCTTTCTTTAAGTTTCTATGCAAATATACAAAACTGTTCAGAATTGAACAAATTTATAAGTCTATTTTTTTAAGAAACCTATCAAGTTCTTTTTGATTTAACACTTTGTTATCATAAATCACTCCGTTATCGGAATTTCCGTCATACAATTTAACGGACTTGAATTTATCTTTCAATGGAGTTTCTATAACCTTTTTGAAAGATTCGGACGCGCCTTTATGTCCTTTTCTCGCTATTTCTGTAGGAACATATCGTTTTGTTCTCTCAAAACGTTTCTGTATTCTATCCAAAGCCGTATTGAAATCGGTTGCCACTCCTACCAAATGAACATCATAACCTTGTGCCTTCAATTTGTCAACCAATTTTTCAAGCTTTTCGGGGTTTCCAAAAACAGCGTCTTTTACAAAAGAGGATTTCTGCCGTATATATTCCTCATCTATTTTCTTACCAATATCTGAGACTTCCTCATGCACATAGGAAGATGCTTTCTTCGGGTCTATGCCCTTCACTCTTTCATAGTCCGGTATCATGTCGCGCATATCGTCCACATCAATAACCGGAAGTTTATCTATAGACGGGTCTTTCTCCTTCATCTTCTTAAGGTAATACCCTTTGCCCGAACCACCACCGCCAAGCATTAAGTAAGCACGCGGTTTGGTCTCAAATAGCATTTTCTTTTGATATTCTGACCTTATTTTATTATGTACTTTAATCTGTCTGTCTCGCTTCCACGCACTACCTTCTTTATAAAGGTCTTCCGTTGTCTTGGTTAAATCGGCTTTCTCTTCCTCCGTAGCCTTTCTTTTCTTATATGGCAGTCCAACAATGCCAAGCTTCCGGTTTACCGCGTTGTTCACATATACGCCTTGTTGTGCCTTCGCAATCTCCAGAAGACCGTCATACATTTCTGGTCTTCCCAGGCTCTTTTCCAAAAGAGCCTTGTTTATATATCTTTCTAACTTTAAATCATCGAAAGTTTCCATAATTTCTTATTTGTAAAGATTTTTTAAATAATAGTCAACTGCTGGTTTCATTATAGGATTGTCGTTAAACGACTTGTATTGTGCGAACGGGTCTTCCTCGTCCTCCGGTACACCTTCCGGCTGTTGTCCAGGCTGTGAAGCTCCGAACATCTTGTTTTGTTCTTCTGCCTGCTTCATCCCCTGGTATACCTGGTTAAGAATGATGTCCTTTTCGGGGTCAAAGTCACGTCCGTTGTACTTCTTGAATATGTCCTGCATGGCAACCATTCCGCTACTCAATTTTTCAGAATCCAGTTTTACCTGTGCTTCCTCGTCTTCCACCTCTATTCCGGTAAATGCAAACTCGTAGTTTTCATCCAGCTCACTCACAATATACTTTGTAATGACACCCTGCAAGAATATCAATAGAGGCTTCAATCCTTTTTCCCGGCTGTGCTTCAATCTTTCGCGCTGCCCGTCCTGTCCGAATATCTGCTGACTTTCTTTAAAATTGAATCCAAGCTCGGACGGGTCTATACGGTATACGGAACATGTCATTATAATAAGAAACTTTATCCATTCGTTAAATTCCATATCACGATTGCTAAGTTTCTGTAAATCAACCCATTCCAAGTCAATACCGTTTATGACTGGGGTGCGGTGCGAATTCTGGTATCCTGCCATCGTCTGTGTCCATGCCTGCCTAAACTCCTGCAATGTGCTGTTTGATATGTTAGGATTCTTTATATTGATAAACCCTTTAGGCTGCGAACCCTGGCAGTTATGGACTGCCGTATAGTTAGCAAGGAATATGTGCTTGTCATTGAATACCTCTATATCATAAAGTTGTTCTTTCTCTTTTACAAGTTTAGAATTGTCCGTTACTTTATAGAAATGGTAGTTCAATATTTCCGGTACACTGCATCCAGCCTCTATCAAAACCCTTATGAGCTTACCTCTGCTTATCCTTCCACCTTTTTTCACATGATGCTTAGAAAAAGATATATCACCTCCCTTGTTGTTTTCCAGTATATCCAGAGCCAGGGAGTTAGGCACCAAGTCCCATTTGTCCTTTGTTCTTTCTCCTCTTGATATACCTTCATTTTTATAATCTTGCAAATAACCTATTTTATTAACAAAAGACATTACATCTTGAATAACAAGTGTTACTGGGTCATTATATCTGCTTTTACTTCTATTGCACTCTCTCGCAGCAACCCCAACACTTAACAACAACTGTAATATATCTTGTCTCAAATCATTATTCACACAACAAATAGTAGGAGTTTTATAGCCCATTATATTTGCAGACGTGTGTCCGTCTGCCGAAAACAGACCTCTCAAAAACGCACATCTCAACTCTTCCGGCAAGTTAAATACGGAAACGGGTATCTTCTTATCTCTTGTATATCCGAATCCTATACTTATAAACCAATCAATAAAACATGTATCATATATGAATATATACGGATATCCATATTCCCCATCACTCCTTTGTGTAGAAGGATTACCTTTCTTTATACGGTAATTTATTCCGTATTTATCCAACACTTTAGAAAAATCACCAAAAAGTTTTTTATCTTTTGTATGATGTGGGAAAATTTCAAGCCTGTGTTCCAACCAGGTACCATCCCCTAAAGCAAAACCAATCATTTCCCAAAAATGTTTATCTTTCACCATCTCCAAAGAAGGGGTAAAAGTTTTCTCTTTTTTAAGAATAGCTTCTTTTGTTGGATTAGTAAATTCCCTAAAATATTCTCTTCCTATAAAATAATCCTCTTCGTGAAAATCGCCATAGGTGTTTATATCCACAAGACAGTAATCGTCTGTAGTCAAATCCTTTTGTTCTTTCCATTTAGGAGACTTATCTTTATCCGTTATAGTCAAAAATCTATGTTCTTGGCTTGTCCTTATCCTTAAACCATTATACAGTCTTGTTTCGTACAAATCATCTATCCTTGTCTTGTATGCGGATGCCTTGCAGTATTCCACACCGTCAAAGACTTCAAATTCCGTACCTACCAAATCTTTTATTCTTCTTAAACCCTTATTTGTCGTAACGAGTGTTTCCGGTGAAACGCAGAAGAAATTCGCATTATAAGAAAAGCCCCACAATATCCAGGTTATGATATTCACCAACGTTTCCAATTCCGATACCCCATATCCGTTTCTTCTTACATCAGATGTCTTGTTTCTGATACCAAAACCAAGCTCCCACGGGTAATACAATATCGGTTCCTTCGTTATAGGATTGTGCAGAATCATTTCGTCCCACACCATACAGTAACGCGGCAAATGCCCCTTGAATCTGTACTGCTCGAAACCTTCCCTTTGTCTGGGGTCTACGCTGTCAAGAAAACGTATCAAAGAAGCGTCCACAGCGCGGAATTTCTGTAATTCCCACATTCTGTTGCGGACCATTTCAAAGGCCAACTGGTCTAATGTAAGACTATCCGACATTATTTTACTTACAAATTCCTGCAAGCTGTCTACATTGTCCCATTTGTCCGTCCATCCTCCCTTTTCCAGGAAATCAACTATCTTTGAAATCTTTTTCTTGTCCTCGTTTGTCAATTTCTCATCCCCGGTAGAAAAAAGGCTCTTCTTTTTTCTGATTGTGAAGCCTTCCTTTTGCTCGTCTTCCGAAAAATCCATAAAGTTCATTATCTGTTCCACGCGTGTAGACACGATACTTTTCACTATATGAATGTCCCCCATCCGACGCAATACGGAAAAGGACAGAACCCCTTTAGAATCCTTGAATCCTCTTCCGTTACCGGATATGTCGTTAGGGTCAAAGAAAACAGACTGAATTTTTGTAGGCTGTCTATTGATTTCTCCCAGATACAAATTAGCCTTCATTATCTCCCCTGCATCGTTTGAGTTTAACGCAGCCTGCAATTTGCTTTGGAATGCCATAGGAGCGGCCTTTTGTAGCCTGTCTATCTCTTCAATGGACAAACTCGAAAGACTTGCAATCAAATCTGGCTTTTCCGCTTTTTGTATTATCTTTCCTTTTCTCTTTCCCATTGTAAACAATTTTTATTCTCCAGCCAATTGTGTAAGGTTTACCGTCGCTTTCTTTCCTCCTTCTACTGCCGTTCCGGTACGCTGTGCGCCAGTATTTGCATCCGCCACTACAGAATATTCAGTAGAACCCTTGGTAAATCCCGTACCACTCACTACAGTAGTGTAGTCAACCGTCATAGGTGAACCGTCATTCTTCCCGTTCACTTTCTTCTGCTTCTTGCTTGAAACACCGAATATCTTTGTTTCTCCTGCTGCTGCAAATGAAAGTGTTGTCGGGTCTGTAGTCAATGTATATTCATAGGTAACTGTCGCTGCAAGCTGTGTTAACGTAACCTTTACCGTCTTGTTACTTCCAGTCTGTGTAATAGTAATAGAACCGTTATTATCTGTTTCTGCCTTATTTTCAGCCGCCACTATACTATAATTCTCTCCATTAGATGTTTCAGATGAAGTCTCGCTAAATCCGGTTCCGGTAATCTGTGCAGTCGTATCTACCTTCTCGACATCACCAGACGGTTTACCGTTAACTTTTTTCTGTCTTGTTGAAACAACTTGTAAACTCTTCGTTTCTCCAAGCGCTACAAACTGTATGGTCTGTGAGTTGGCTGTAAGCGCATAGTCATACGTCACCGTAGCCGCATTCTGTGTCAAGTTCATCTGTACGGTCTTTCCGCCTTCCTGTGAAATGGTTGCCTTTCCTGTTCTCTGTGAGGTCCCGGTATTCTCCTCGGCTTTCAGATTGTAGTTGTTTCCGCTCACTTCATAGCTGAATCCCACACCTGCCAGTTCTATATCCGTAGGATAAGTTTCTGCCTGCTGTTTTACTCCGTTCAGAACTTTTGTTCTTGTAGAAGTCACAGTAACCAGCTTTTCACCTCCTGCACCGTCGAACGTTACCGCTGTCGGGTCTACTGTAAGCGCATATTCGTAGGTTACAGTAGATGCAGCCTGGTTGCATGTAATCTGCAATGTCTTTCCGCTTTCATTCTGTTTAACCGTCACTACCGCTTTTCTTGTCGTGTTGTTGGGGTTCTCGTCAACCGTTACTTGTCCTCCACCGTCAACCTTGAATCCTGCCCCAGATATTGAGAATGTAACCGGGACGCCTTCCGGGTGTCCTACTGGCTGTCCGTTCTTGAATGTCTGTTTTGAAGACGTCACCACGCACATATCATCACCTCCCTTTGCAGGGAAATTAAGTGTAGGTTCTTTAGTCTCCAATACGTATTCCACAACTTCCTGCACGTCCGACAATACCGCGCCTTCTTCTCCGAATCCTTCCGGATATGAGATAAGCTTAACAAGCGCCTTAAACGCCCATTCCTTGAACTGTCCGATATTATAGGTGTGTCCGGGTTCAATCACGATACCCAGCCCCTTATAATATTCCACGTCACCATAGAGGCTTTCCGTCACGAAAACCTTCATCTGACTGTCGATACCGTCAGTTACGACAGTCATTTGGTGGACATTATCTTCTGTTGTAAACAATAACCGTAGCATAATCCCTTTAGTTGTTTTCAGCTACGAGTTCTTCGCGCCATGTATTGTTATCTGTCATTACAACCACGTTCAAATCTTCCTTTGCATCCAAACCAAGGTCAGCCAGCGTAAACGCCATAGGCTTTCCGGACATAACTTTGGTAGCAATGGTCTTGCGGTCTCCTCTGATTACTCCAAATCTTTCTGCGCTTTCCTGCAAATCTACGCTATTAGGGAAATAAATGTCGACATCCTTCTTTGCCGGAACACTTGTCTTGATTGTAATAACGCATGCATCGTTTTCGTTCCATTCTGCCGTTACCGCAACTATTTCGTTCAGTCCCTGGGGGTCGATAATCAGTTCCAAACCCTTTTCTTCCGCAAATGCTACAAGTTCCTCATGCATCACGGCTTCGCCTACATTCCATTTGAAACCAAGCTTCAAAAGCTCTGAACCGCCTTCCGGGTCCGTCACGTTTCCTTTAGGGGTAATTCCACGCGGTGATTCGGTAATGAATACTTTCTTCTGGTCGCAACTTCCGTCCGTTACCAATGTCACATCAATATTCTTGTCTTCGTCCAAAAATCTATACAGTCTCATAATCTTTTCTTTTTAATGGTTTTTATTTACATTCAAATACAATTTCCTGTTCCACGGAACCGTCAGCATCCAGTACGTAAACCTGGTAAATGCCTTTCAAGTCCACTTTCTGTACACCCAAATCCTTCTGACACTCGAAACCCAGATATTCGTTCTTCTCCTTCATTGTCAGAATCTTCTTGTCAACAGATACGGTGCCGATAGTTTCTGGAATGTTGGTGAACTCGCAGAACTTGTTGTTATGCTTAATGCAAATCTGAGTACCTTCCGATACCTTTGCTTTGAAGTTCATCCATAACCATGGAAGACCGCCTGCATATTCAGCCTGCCACGGATATTCCGTCAGATAGGATTCTGGAAGAATACTGTTATAGTCCTCCTCACTGTTGATAATTCCACTATTAGGGTCCATCTTAATAGGCAAAGAATAGGTGAGGCTTACCTCTATCTCCTGCTGCAATGCCTCGAAATTGCCTTGCAATCCTTGTGCAACCTGTGCACCCGTATCGCCGTCCTGTATTTGATAAAAAGCTGCTTTTTTCATAATCTCTAAAATTTAAACTTTAAATCGTTATACCATACGAAATTATCATGCCAAATATTGTCTGTAGAGAAAATGAGCTGTCCCATTCTCCAAAATCCGTCTTTCATCCATTTGCCGAAGTTGTCCCAAACTCCTTTGGTAAGTACCCATACTGCCGGAATACTGAACTTTCCTCCGGAAATCCAATAATTGCGCATGTTCCATCTGTCGTGCTCCAGCACCCATACCTTCTTCACCTTTGGCGGCATTGTTTGTGAAGTACCGCCCGAACCTCCTCCAAGGTATGTGCCCGGGTTTTCCTCTGTTCCGACCCTTGAATAGGTTCCGGGCAAATAATCGCCTTGTGCCATAGTCATTCTCCTTTCATTTCCTTTATCGTCTCCGGTTTCTTATCCCCGAACTCGTCGAAATCAGACAGATATTTTCTAACTCTCTGAGGTACCAAAGTGGGGCTTACCTTTGCCGCGTTCTCCACGATTGAGATTGATTCACGTATTATAAGCGCATTACACACCACGGCACGGAACCATGTGTATATCTCCACATTGCCGCCTTCCACAGTAAAGTTCCCCATCACATGCGAAACAATCAGAATAGCGGAATAAATGAAAAGCTTCGTGATAATCATTGAAAAGCCCTTGCTTGAAAAGTCCTTGTTCTTGATATGATATACCCAGCTTACAAGTGTGTCTATCACTATAAGAATCATTAGGTATTTCAAGAACTCCCAGTCCCGAAACACATATTTCTCAATGAAGGATGTCGTGTTGGAAAAAGAGATAGGTATGCTCAACAACACGGGAAAATATAAACTCATTACGTATTCCCTTATTTTATGTAGTTTTCCCATAATCATATGCGACGGAATTTTAGGAAATGGTATATGCAATATGTACAAGTTTACTCGGTGATGCTTCCGGGTATTTCTTTTTCAGATATTCGTAATGTTCTCTGATAACCCTTTCTGCCTCTTTAGGGTTGTGCCCCGACTTTGCGGCCGCAGCCACGAGTTTTTCAACTGTAGGGAAACCGCCTTTCTTTTCTTTCGGCTTCTCCTCCTTCGCGGTCTCCTTTGTCTTGATTCCCTGGCGACGTACCCAGCCGTTCGCGGTCTTCACGTATTCTTTCCCTCCCCAGCTTTTGACGGTTCCGATAGGTTCGCCCTTCCGTGCCTTCTCTATATCATCAGATACGCACATTCCGGCTATGCCCTTGAAAATGTTCAGAGGTGTTTCTTTGTATCGAAGCATGTCCCGGTTCTCGGACATTGATTTAAAAATACCTTCCTTTCCCGGTATCACTTCCACCTGTGAGGGTCTCACAAACATAGGTTCTTCCTCGTAGAGGTCATTCAGCACTTTAACCGTTTCCAGTGATTTCCAGTCCGCAGCCGCACATGCTTTCTCGAACTCGTCCAATTCGTTGTTTTCCGATTTGTTCAAAACATCAGTAGCAAAAGCCGCTACCTGCTTTGCGGTGAACGCTTCGTAGTCGTTGTCAATGAGAAATTGTTCAAATTGTGCACGTCCGAACACTTTCTCTTCTTTTCTATTATTATCCATGAATAATGCCTTTTTAAGTTATAACGAAATTGCAATTACAACGGTAAAAATAGGCATTATCAGTCAAATAACCAAGCTTTTAACTTGAATATTTATCCAATACTGGGTATTTGTACTTCGCGCGGATAGGGTTTGTCTTTATATACTTCCGTCTTCTGTTTTCTACCCGTTTCCTGGTCCTTTCGGCTTTCGCCAAAGCCTTTTCTATCTGTTCGCGTCGCTTCTCGTCACGCGCTATGCGTTCCCGTATCATCTGTTCCGCGTACAGTTCTACGTCTTCGCTTTCATAATCATCATAGAGATGGTAACTCAAAGTCTCCATATTCTTGAATGTATTTTGCTACAGTAAACTTATTTTTTCTCGCTTCCCTTGCTTTCCTGGCGATTTCTCCTATCTCCTTTCCAAGCTTATTTCTTTCTTCTTCCGATTCTTCATAATATGTTCTACTTGTATTAGGGTCGAAATAATTGTAGTCATATACCGTACAGCGATTTTTTGCAACAAGGTCAATCCTATTATTTTCCTCTATTTCTCTCTGTATTTCTGACCTGTGGATATATTCCAGATATTTCTCTTCCTCCTTTTCCTTCTCGAAATTGTCCTCCCAGTATTCCAAGTTCTTTTTTAGGGTGTGATGCAAACTGAATCTCTTTTTACACGGTACACTGTCTTCTTCACATATTATAACAGCGTCCCTTTTTGCCATTTTATTAAAATCCTTGTCTTCCCACAAATAACCCTTTTCTTTTCTGAACCAAACTCTTTTGAGATAATAAACAGAATCCTTTACCCTTGAAACACCTTCCTTAATCTTCTCGAATCTTCTTGCAAACATATTCTTCCATTCTTCCCTGTCCGGCAATGCTATTGTATAGTTATTCAAATTAGGGTTGTATCTCATTGATTTAGTCGCCTTTTCCGGCTTCATGTATACTCTTTCTCCAAAAATCTCTTTCAATGCCTTTATAAACTTTCTCACTGTGTCTACACTGCATTTCATACGGCTTGCAATACGTTTAGGGCTTTCATAGAACGATACTTCGCAATTGTTCCATTTTATTGCCTCTAATGCGTGCTTATACGCCATCTTTACAGCCTTTTCATAAACCTTGTCATAATCCGATTCCTTCCAGTCCTCGTTATTGTACAGCCATTCAACTATCTTTAAAATCTCGTCTTTCTTTGATTCCTCGTCATTCCATACGTCCAAATTATACTCTGCAATCTCTTTACAATACTTGTAATATCTTATCTTCTTTGAAATGTAATTCAATATCCTTGTAAAAATAGGAGACCATTTTACCCCTTTCTCTTTAATTACATAACGCAAATAATCCGGTAAATACATCTCTTCCGTTACATCCTTGAAATCCTTGTTTATGATTGTACATACATCCTTTTCGGGGAATTTAATATAATCATTCAGTCTTAAAAACTTAATATAATCCTTCGCTTTTCTATAGGAAATCCCTACTTCTTCCGCAACCTTCAATGACAGTTCTTGTGTAGTAAAACTTCTCTTCCAAAACGTCTTATACTGATATTTCTTCTGATTTCTCTTGCAATACTTGTTGTTTATCAATCTAATAGCGCACAATACGCAGCAATACTCGTAATCCTGGATAGTCTGTATGTTCTTCAAATCCTTAATAGGAAATTTAATCTTTTCTGGAATGTCCTGGCGTGATGCCGATTTTTCTGTATCTTTTTTCATTTTCTATAGATTACGCTTCTTTTACAAAATTTCCATTTTTACAAATATCTTGCTCAAGGATATTAACGCCTACAAACACCTGCTTACAAAACAAAAAGAAAAGGGGAAATTTTTAAAAGCGGTATTTGTAAAAGCGTAATCTACAGATAACCCCTTTTCTTTTGCGGTTCCCAGCTCTTTTCAGAACTGAGCCGCCATTTGTTTAAGCACTGCAAACATAGGGATTATTTTTCAATCCACAAAATTTTTTCGAGAAAATTTTTGCCGGGCGCGCCTTTTTCCCAAAATCCCTTCTTGTTTTCGTCTTCTTTCTTTCGCTTCGTCTCCCCTTTCTTTTTTACTTCCATTAACACTTTCCATATCTCACTTTATCCCCCTTCCCCATTTTTCACTCTTTCCCCTTCCTCCCCCAAACCCCCTATTGCTATATTGCAGTTCCTCCTCCTATTAATATACCCGTAAGGGTAAAAGAAGAAAGGGAACTACGTACCCCTTTAGGGGTTAGATAATACCCTTATGGTAAAATGTCAAAGTGTTGATTTCCAGATAGTTATAAATAGTAATAAATATTGACAGAAATTTCCTCGAAAAAGCCTACCTTTACACGTGTTTAATCTTAAAAATTGTAAAATCATGAAGGTAATTTATGAATCGAAAATTGCGAAAATTATCATCCCGAATTTTTCCGCAATCCTAATTTTTTGCTGGCTGTTATGCAAGAAAATGAAAGAGTATTATGACGAAGAATTCCTAAAACATGAAGAAACGCATTCCTATCAATGGAAATCATTAATGATACCGGGTACCGTGCTTTTTAGCGGACTTGCAGGTGTTTTCTCGTGTCCCTGGTTACTTCTACTTATCCCATTGACGTTCTATCTGTATTACGCCCTGGAATGGCTTGTACGTGTAATAGGAGCCTTAATCAAGTATCACCCCGGTTTCAGTGGCGGTATAAAGAAATGGATTAAGAGAATCCAGGCTATAAACCATGATTGTTACCACGCAATCGTGTTTGAACAAGAAGCCAATGCAGTAGAAAAAGGATTGGTAGATTATGGTTTTTTATCATTCTTCAAGTATTATTAACTCGATTGTCAAGATTTAGAAAAAGAAAAGGGACGTTTCACAACGTCCCAGTCTGTCGGGTTTCGCTAAACCCATGTTCTCATACTACAAAACAAAAATGAATAATTATACAAATTGAGTGAATATTTATGCGATAATCTTCTTTATAGAAACCGCGTTCCGCTTGATATTCCCGATTTTCCGACAAACCTCATTAGTGGAAATATCCCTATAGGAAGAAAGAATTTCTGAAATTTCCGTTATCTTGTCTACCAAGATGTTCATTTCTTCCAATCTTTTCCAGTTAACGGAGACCGAAAAATGATTCTTGATAAACTCATCACGGGCCGACCTCGCTTCTTCTACAGTACGGAAATAACCTATATTGTACTTCTTCTTCTCCAGTTCTATTATAACCCGGTACGGCTTGTTTTTGGACCGCTTGTCATAATAGTAGATATATCTGTCATTCCTTGGTTTCATTGTCTTCTTCCTCCTTCTTTTTGAGAACCGGAATAGGTCCCAGGCAGTGAACAAAGATGGCCGTGATAAACGGGGAAATGATAAGCGCTAAAAGCATCCATAATCCAAAACTTCTGTTCATTCTTTCTGCCGTGGAACCTACCTCAGCACTCAGCATGAGATGAACGATAAAAATAATGATACATAAAAACACGATACTTGCATTCATAGCTTAATCCTCCTTTTTATTTAGTTCGTTAATAATTTTTACTGCATATTCCTTCAGACTTTCTTCATTTGTTTCGTTTCCCATTTCCTTGCTGATTAGGGATAATGTGCCATCCAGGTTCTTTCTGTATACAGCAATCATACTCATGCTTTCTTCTTTTGCCGGGTCATATACTGCCCGGTAGTTTCCTTTGCTTAATGTTCTCATTTTAAAATAGTATTTATAACGTTGTTAATAGTAAATTCTTCAATCTCTTTTATGTCCTTTTCGGAGCACATGTGTTTGTTTTCGGTATATTCTATGATGTTGCCGTGAAGAATGTCCGCAGGGGACGGAAAACGGCTTATTTCTGCCACTTTCCATATTCCGAACTTGACTGTTACATATACCTCGTATGAATCGGGATTCTTGAAAAAGTCTATATTTGCCATGATTGTAAAGATTTTATTTGTTTGACAATTATCAATTAATAAGGAAGACCATAATTGTTACGGTAAACTTCTACCAAAGAAATATTTACGTTTGGATAACCTTTAGTGTTATAGGATTTCTTGGCATAATAGAGACGGACACCGACAAAACGTTCTTTCATCATTTCGTAATTATTCTTTGCATCTTCGATGTTCTTGAAAAACTCTACATAATCATTTCCCATGCTAACCGCAAAACCTCTGATAACTTTAATTTCATTTTCCATAACCTTATCTTTTTATTTGTTTGACTTAATTAACCGCCTCCCTTAAGAAGACATTGCAAATATAGGCACTTAATCAGACATACGCAAGTGCGTATGTGCTTTTAACATAAGATTAACATATAACCACAAAGAAAACACCCGGAAACATTCTTTCACGAAGAGCGTAACCGGGTGTCAGTCAAACAAATATATATAAAATTTAGAGAAAGAAGGTTCTAAACTATGTCGGGATGAAAGTATGTCGGATAGTCCCATTCCTTGATAATCTCCTTAAGTTCTTTCCAGGGAATGAAAATGGTGTGCGATGCAATAGCCGCCTTTTTGTCGCCAGTCCAGTAGACGGAAGAAAATACCGGGTTCTCGGACTTTACGATACTTTCCGTTGTCCGTCCCCCCATATCCTCAATCAGCTTGCTATATCCGAAATAGCTGATGTTCTGTCCCAGCACAAGACAAAGGATATCACCAGTCTTGCATTTTAGGGCGCGTGAAATGGATGCTTTGTCTTCGTCGCTTATATTGTCATCATCACGAAGCAAGAAAAGTTTATTGGAAATACAGAGCCAGTTTATATATTGGCACCCTTTTTTGTATGTAAATTCGTTTTTCTTTGCCATTATATCAAATCTTTATAATCGTCTTCCATCCTTTTTATCTCGTTCGTTAATTCCTGGCTTAAATGGAATAGGAACTGTTTCTGATTGTCTTCCATCTCGTCCTCGTTACAACTCATTTTCTTTGAAAGCTGGTCCAGATACCGGATGAACCGCTTTCTTTGGATAAGGTCTATATAGGAGACCGTATAAAGAAGAACATTCATTCTTTTCTGAATTCCCGTAACCGCCCCTATGCACCACAAAAGGAGAGTGATAAGGACTACCGTAAGAACAATCAAACACACAAAAATCGCTGTTATCATAGCTGCAAATATATAAAAATAAAACAAATAATTAATACTAAAGAACGTTCAAATTTTCGTTCTTGTCAATATATACGGGTCTCGAAACAAGGGAACAAGGAGAAATGACAATGTATTTTCCCGGACGTACCTTTCGCAGCGTCATTCCCCGGTATTCGACAATCTGTCCGACCCATATGTAGCATTCTTTCTTAATCATTGAGGATGCTTTTAATTGAGGACAGTTTCTTTTCGGCTTCTTTCTCGGTCTGGAAATAGTTGTGAGTATTAAACTTGCATTCGTCTATATAATCGAATGTTTCTGTACGGGAAGCCACGCAAAAGGAATTGGGGACATTGAAATCAATGTAATAATACATGTAGCCCTTCTTGGCACGCCACCGAATTTTTTCTATACATTTGCTCTTTGTATTGTAGAACAAGCCTTTTTCGGCAAGCGCGTTGTTCATACGCTTCTTTTCTTCTTCCGTAGAAAATCTGTAAGATGGGATAAAATCATAGTAAGAAAATGACATTTCAGTTTGAGGAAAATGTAATTTATTATTGCGTAAATAAACATGATAAGATATTTCAGAAATATTTTCTTTACATTCATATTCCTTGTATATCAATATGCAACCGTCCTCGTGTGTCAGATAGTCACCATCCTTAAGCTCTACAAAAGTTTCATTCTTTTCATGAACGGATAAGAATTTCCCGTCTTTGTCACATAACACCTTTTTCATAATTGTAAAATATTTTTATTAGAAAACATAATTAATCAAATCAGAAAGCCAGGACATGAACTGTATCATTCCGAAGAAAAGAAGGGTGCAAGTGAGTGCACCCACTCCGTACCAGAAACGTACCCACCATTCACGATACTTTGTCTTTAATACTTTCTTGCCGAAACGTCCATTAAAGAAATTTATAAGCTGCTTTTTCATAATATAAAGAATTTTAGAATTCGATAAGAATAAGACGTTTACCGCTTTTCTTCTCACTGACCCACATATGGTTGGAATCGAAGCCGTAATCAAAAATAGACTTGTTTATAGACTTGTTTATAGATTTATCTATACTTTCTTTTAGGATTTCAATCCATTTAAGGTTGAATTCCTTTTCTTCCGGGGAATTGGTTTCATTCTCCTTCTTTAGCTGTGCTATCAGCAAGCATATTTCTTTTATATCCATATTATTTGTTCTATTGATAGCCCGAAGGCTACCGGGTTAATTGATTTCGTAATGAGGCTGCTCGCCTCTGACAACTCTCTTTGCATCCGCAATGCTATCATACAGCTTTGATTCATCACCATCTATGATGGCAAATTCTTGGTGAAAGCCATCTTCAAACATTGTTATTGTGTGACCTTTGTAACTTACTTCCTTGATAACGTTCATTATCTTCATAACTCTTATCTTTTTATTTGTTCAACATTTCGAGTTGTCTTTGAAGGAGGTTAGCGCGGTTCTGTTCATTGGCTGCAAACTCCATATTCCCGATAGACTTATAGAACTCCACATTTTCAAGTGCCTCGGCAAGCGCCTGGCGTTTTTGTGAAACCATAGAGGAGATTTCGTTGTTATTACCTCTCTTCATCATCTCTTCCATTTCCGTACCTCTCACCTTGTAAAATTCTGCTTTCATAACCTTATTTCTTTTAATTTGTTTGACCTTGTTTCCTTATCACATTGCAAATATAGATAGTTATCACGACATACGCAAGTGCTTATGTCCTTTTAACATAAGATTAACATAACCTTTCTTTCAGTGACATTATATTTTTCAAAAATAGGAGAAAATGGTATATGATTATTAGACAGTTAACCCTAACTCTGAAAATTGCGTTGTTTTTCGGCATACAATAAAATAAAGAAAATGAAAAACCGGGAACCAGGCAAAACACCCGAAATTCCCGGCATCCCGAAAACAAATCAAATCACCTCGTCACTGACCCAATCACCAGAACTCGCTATCTCTTTTTCATCCATCAAAGGATAGGGGTAGTAGGATACATAATTATTTCAATTTAAATTTACAAATTATAAAAATACGAAATTTGCAAAATCGCGGCTACAGCATACTGTAGTATCGATTGCCTTATAAGGGAGAATACTTTTTGAATATAGTAAAATATATTTACGCATTAAATAGTGTTACCTTCTGCCCGTTGCATAGGTCCATAGTGTCCACATGCAGCCAGCTAACACCGTCTTCCAGTCTGATAGGATAAGGAAGCTTGTCGGAATCGTCCACAATGATTTTCCGTGCCGCTTCCGCTTCCATACCGGACACAGTAATATCGAATGCGCGACCTAATGCGTGCGCGCTCATATACGGTTTTTCAAGCATTGTCTTTTCCTTGCATAGAACGCACACATTACATCGTAAACCGCGCTGGGAATAGCTTTCTCCGTTCTTCCAGTTGTTGATAATGAAGGGTTTGCATAGGATTTCTTCTCTCAATACAAGAAGCGTTTTCAGTGCCTCGGTCGTGAAAAAGCTCCATATCTGCGATTCTGAATACTTGTTATACACGTGGGGGCATACAAGTTCGGGAAGCGTAAAATACTTTTTCAGTCTTCCAATAATCTCTTTTCTTTCCATAATGATACAAAATTTGAATAAAAATAGGGGTTGCATCTATCTGAACCAGGCTTTCACCCCCAGCCATAACAGACTTGCAACCCCTACCGCCTTGTTAACCTTTAAATACAACTGCGATACAACCTTACCAGTTAATTATCACGATAGCAAAGATAGTGTTTTTATCTCAAAAATAAGCTAAAGTTCAGAAAATAATCGCTCGTACTCTTCCAACTCCTTTTCCATTCTTTCTTTTATAAGCGGAAAATAGGTTTTCGCCATATCCTCGTCAATATAGAAATAGGAATCATAAGAGTTCGTTATTTGTATCTTTCTCTCTATCTCAAACCTGGAAATTCGCTCTAATTGGTCTTTCAAATATTCGATTTTATTATGTAGCTTATTTGCTTCTTTTAATTTCGACTTGTCCATAACTGCTTGATAATAAAGCCCCATTTCGGGGCTTTTGTGAAAATAATAAGTATACCGAAAGATTTATTCTACAATTTCCGCATCACTTTCCGGCTCGTATTCCTTCTTTCCTTCTTCCTGGATAGGGGCGTTCTTCCATTGGTCTATGAAATGTTCGATTACACGACGTCCATCAGTCACAACCTTTTCCAGTTTCTCGTCCGGTTCCAACAATTCATCTGCCATTGCTGCGGCTATGTGCTTTGCCTTCATCACCTCTTCCACCAAATCACTGTCTATCAGTTCACCCAGGCTTTTCTTTGTCAGCAGGTTGAATGTCAGCCCTTCAATGATTTGCTTTCTCTTTGACATAGCTTGCAACATAGTATTCATACGTGGAACGAACTGTTCCGGCTTCATGTTCTCGAAGCTCTTATCATCGAATCCCTCGAACTTGGATGCTGCCAGGAATGCTACCTCATATTCCTTTGGTGTCATTACTACGCCTGCCTGCAAGCATTCTGTACAGAACAAAATGTACTTCACGTTGTTTCTCAAATCTTTTTCCATAATCTTTTGTCTTTTAATATGTTGGTTATTATTCTATTGTCTGGAACATTTTCCCGGTCTCCGTGTCCTTCCAGGTTATTATCATATTCTTTCCTGCCTTGACGCTTACAAGCTCTACATGCACCATATTGCCGTTCTCGTCCTTTATATAGTGTTCCGGTTCATATTCCTTGTCATATTCCCGATATTTCTCTACAAATGTGTCATAGCCTATTATCTCAAAGTTATCTTCCCATGACGATATCTGGATAACCATAGATTCTATATTCCCGTCAACCACGTTTGATGATGCTTGGTACGACATTCTCAGTTCTTCCAGTGCATCCAATACTTCCGTTATTCTCAGATTGTAGTCCTCGTATGCCTCTATGCAAGGTGCAAAATCTATGAGCTTGTTCTTTAGGTATTCCTTGAATTCCTTTTCTCTTTTCATGATGTTGTCTTTTTATGATTGTTCCACATTGTACAATGATACAAGAACCGTGCCAGGACACGTCTTGTGTCCATATCGGCTTCCATATATCCTTCCCATTTCGCAAATTAACAATTATAGGTTGACGGTTTATAATATTGTTTATATAGGGGTCGGATATAACAACCCTTTCTTTTCCTTTATGGTGCAGTCCGTGTTCCCTTTCCGGTTCTTCTTATCACTGCTTTTCCTCTTTGATATCCCTATTACCATTGTAACAAATGTATAACGGGTTAATAATAAAATATGGTCTGTATGGTATCGTAGAGGCGTTTTTCTCTTTTTATTTCTCCTTGTATATCCCGGTCACAATCCCTTCCTCGTCCGTTATGAATAGGGTCTTGTGCTCCTTCGATTCATATACCCTTTCTGACAGTCTGGTTACTGCATGGGTGTTTCCGTTCTCGTCTTCTATGGTGTACATTATCCGGTTTCCTTTCTTGAATACGGGTTCTTTTGGCTGTTCCTTGTTCTTCTCATCGTCTTTCTTTATCCACTCGTTGCACTTATATAAGTAATAGAGGGCTTTCAAGAACACATGGAAATCTTCCTCGTCTACCATTACCATTTTCTTGTTTCCGAATCCGATTGAGAGGACCTTTCTCTGCATGTCATATTCCTTATGTAGGGACGTTGTGAATGTGCTGGTTATGTAGAACTCCGCCTCGTTTATCAGATATTCTGCATTGCAGCTCTCCTTAATCTCAATCTTCGTTTCCTTGTTTATGAATGGGTCCAGTACGTCAATCATATTAGACATCAAGTCGGCAATGAACTGTCTTGCCTGGTATGTTACCGGGTATGTCTTTCCTCCTTCCCCTATCAGTATTGCATTGTTTATCGGGCTTGTGGTTACATTCATATCAAGTGCCTGGATAAGTTCTACCACGGTCTCCATATCGGTTCCCTTTCTTATGTAGAAGTTGTTGTACTTGTGTATTATCTTCTTCTTTGCATCCTTCATTTTCTGTTTGAATAGGATGGTCTTCTTTGTCGCTCCTACTTCATTGTAGAAGTCATTCAAGAATTGTTCCACGTGGAACAATGGACTTTTTGCTGTCTGTTCTCCTATCAATATAGCGGTAATCTGTTTTGATTTAGAGACTGTTAAGTCCATTAAATCGCAAATATTGAATACTTTATTGATACTGTTTTCTGTACAGCACACCAGAATACTGCTATCGTACTTTTTCTGGAATTCTTCTCTATCCATAATCTTTTTATTTTTAAGTTTTGTAAAATATCTATACTGATTGTCAAGAAAATAGGGGTTACTTTGATTTTCACCCCTTCTTTCCGTATACTTAATAATTCGCAACCTTTTGACGGGTATTGGCAACAAAAGTCTTGTTGTTTCCGGACAGCTTTATCGGACCCAGGTTCTCCCAGTCACCGTTTGCCCAGGTCTTCGTTATGATGGAATCTATGTACTTGTCCATATTCTCCTTGATAAGCTTCTTTGCAGGTGCCAGGGAATGGAAGGTGAACATAGGGCTTGTCTCTTCGCAGTCCACATCGTGTTCCCACTTTTTCAATTCCTTGTTGAATCTGTCACCCTTGTACTTTATTGTCACGGGTTCACTGAAATATACTGTATAGGTCTTCATTCTGTTCTGGTTTTTAGAGGCTATTGATTATCTGTAATACTGTTCCCTTGCTGCCTTCGCTATCGCTTCCCCGTATTCTTCCGGGCTTGCCAGGTACGGGATATTGAACAGTTCCGATACGAGTTCGAGCTTTTCCTTGTTTGTCATTCTCTTTGCTATGTCCTTTACGAGAGTTACTCCGTTCATGTCTACATATTCCTTGTATGCTTCATGGAGTTCTCCGCGTTCTTCCAGTTCGTGGATTATTCTCATTGTCGGAATACATCTCATTATCTCTCTGATATACACATGGTAATCTTCGCTTTCTTCTATTTCCTTATAGATAGGGTCAAATGATTTCATGTCTATAAAATCCATCACCTTTTCTGCGATTTTCTTTCCTTCCAGTCTTACTTTAGGGCTTGCCATAATCTTTGGGTTTTTATTTGTTTGACAATTAAAAATTATTTGTTTATAACAGTGATAAACTCACATTTTGCTATCAGAGAAAAATCTCCGCTTTCCATATATTCCTTGTTTCTCTTTTCAATAGACTTTGCTTCTTTTTCGCTGATTTCCTTACCGTTAACAAAATACTTTTTCATAATCTTATCTTTTATTGTTTGACATCTTGTTTCCTTTTGACACTGCAAATATAGGGAGTTATTCAGACATACGCAACTGCTTATGTGCTTTTAACATATAATTAACATATAAAAGGATATAATAAAAGCCAGCTATTTATCACAAACTGCTGGCTGTCAATTAGATATTAACTACTAATACTCAAAAAATGAACATAAAGTTTTTTCGTTTGATTTTAAATCTCTTAGTCCACATCCCATGTTATCGAATCCAAAGATACGAATTTATACCCGGTTTCCTCTTCCAGGACTGATTTTATTTTCTCTACTTCCTTGTCTGTAGGAGGAACCTGCATTATTTCCACATCCATAGGCACATGTACCTGTACCGTTGTGTCCTCGTCCATTCTCATTGTTGCGATTGCTACTATCATACTATTTATTATTATAGAGTTAATTAATCATTGTTTTCTTCCGGTATCGGTTCTTCCTGCATCCATTTCACGTACAACCTTTCCATGCACATGTCAATTTCTTTCAATGCATTCTGTTCGGTAAGACCGTATTCTTTCATAAGTCTTTCCATCATGCACTTTATTACTTCCTCAACATATATCTTTACCATAACTATTTGATTTTTAATGTTTTAAAATAGGTGCACTATCTGTCGCAGACCATGCACCGTGTGAATTTTGAAAATCATAAATTAACTAAAAGTCAAAACAAAATGTCATTATTTCTTCCCGATTTCAACACCCTTCATCTGTCTTAGACGGTTTAGAAGTCTCTCCCTCGTCTTTGATTTGGAAGGTTCTTCTATTATCTCGGCCTCAACTACTTCGGGTATCATTTCTTCCACGAATTTCTTGTTTTCTGTTTCTATTTCTTTCCAGTCATAGGACTTTATCAATGCTCCAGGAAGCATGACTTTTTCAGACCCCAAAACCGGGTTGCTTGCAAAGCCGTTGAAGTCCTTGTAATAGGAGGTGCAGAGCTGGTGCATCAATATTTCGGGTCTTATTCCCGATTTTGCGGCTACCATACCCACTATCAGACTGTTTATGGGGATGTCTCGCATTACGCGGCTTATGTTCTCTTCACCGTGCAGTGTAGCGTTTATGTCTATTTTCCCGTCAACTGTAAGTTTAATTTCATTACCTTTTACTTCCTTCCGTGCGGCTTCCAACAAAGCGCGTATTTCCTTTAGGATATTGAGTGCGCTTCCTACATTCCCTTTGCTCCAGAACTCTTCATATTTTAGCTGCAAGTCTGTCATACAGTCATTTATGATTTCCAGTCTTCCGGCTTCCGTTGCCACCTTATAACGGTCAGAACGCATCACGTACTTGCTTTGCCTTGCCTCTATCAAGGATTTGTGGTTGTTGAAGAATTTTACCAAATCTTCTTCTCCAAGCGAATAACCCTCCTTTTTACGTATAATCTTGATTATATCTTTGGGGTTGTGCATGGAGCCGAATAAGTCCAGAAGCATAGGTGTCAGCTTGGCAAGCGCCTTTGCCTTGTCATTGTGCAAATCGAAAGCATGGAAATACTCGCTCTTTACCCTGTGGAACTTGGCAAGAAGGGGTAACATCACATTTGTACGAATTTCTGTAGCGTCATTTATTGCTTCTTGGGACGCTCCGCGTTTCGCCATGATACCCTTTATGTTCACGAGCTTAAGGTCTATCACGTAGGTGTACCCTTCGTTTCCTTCGTACTGCATGAAACGGTCGGGGTGCTCGTCAAGCTCCCTTCTTACCATCTCATAAGCTACATACTTGTCCTGCATATAGGGAGAAGCAATAAGCACGAAATCGGGCGCATCCTTTAAGATGTCCTCTTTAGTATATTCTATCTTTTTTGCCATATATAGAAGTTTTACCCACAAAGGTAGGTTTTAATAGGGAAATAAACAATAGTTATTTCACCAAATCAATACCATGTACACGAAACCAAAACTTCTTCTTTTTCTTGTTCAACGAATGAAACCTCCGGTTCCACATTTTCACTGATTGTTGATTCAAACCAAACAATTTCTTCCGGCTTCGCTGTCATATCCGGTTCCATAAATCTTTCTTTGTTCTCCATAATATCTTTCTATTTCTTTTTCTGCTGATGTAATTTCCCACGGCTGTAGCAATAAGTCCATTTTTATAACCTTGCATTGAGGAAACCATACTCTGTCATTGTTGTACTTGACATTCTGCACCGCATGCACATCCACTTCGACAAAATAGCGGTTCTCCTTTCCAATAACAACGGGTTCAAAGTTGACGGCATAGCATGCCATCTTATGTACAAAATCCCCCCTTATCCTTGTATTCAAGCACGAAATTACAAATAAAACCGTCGTTGTTGTCGTTATAAGTCTTCGTAACCTTCTTTTGATAGAGGTAAGCGATTATTTTCTGTATCATATATCCCAGTCCTTTAGCGCCATTTCCAGGCATTGGCTTATACTTAACTTTGGGTCTTCCTTCAAATATTCAAGTGCCATTACGGCCACTTCCGCATCCAATCCGTACTCATGTGCCTTTATCATGCACTGGAACCAGTAGGTTCTTTCTTCTGTATAGGTCATTCTTTATCCTCCTTATACTTTTCTACCAATTCCAAATTTTGCGGAATGAACGCCCTTTGTTCCCCGTCTATTTTCAAATGATAATAGCGGTTACTTTCCGTTCCGCATATACTTGCTACTTCCGTAATCTGTCCGATTAGCATCATGTTGGAACAATGGAGTATCTTCACCTTGTCGCCTACTCCGAATTTTTTAGTTTTCATAATCCTTTTCTACTTTATAGTTAAACGCTTCCAGGAACGCCTCTACCACCATTTTATTGAGTATAGTTTCTTCCTGATGTGTATAAATAGGGATAAGATGGTGTATGCACCTGGGTTTCTCCTTTGGGGTTGGTTATTCGTATCATAGCATTAATTAATTTTTATAAATTCCAAAAGTATCAAGGCCAAAAGTTTCTGCGATATATATTGATTCATCTTCACATCTCATTCCGCGATACCAACGTTGTAACTCACACGGAGAAACGCAAAGTATATCAGCTACATGACAACTCATTTTCCAGAATGAACATTGGTCGCATCCCCCTATCTCTTTGAGATATTTTTTAGCAAAGTATTTAAGTGCTTTCTTAAGCATAGAAGTTTTATCTTTTATATCGTAATGGTCTGCACGTAGATAATATCTGAGACTATTTTCAACACCATTTTTGTTAATATCATCAAAAACATCTTTTGCCCACCACAATTCATCTTCTGTCAGCTTCATTGCCTTTATGTCCTTGCTATATATCCGTTTCATAACCTTATCTTTTTATTTGTTTGACCTTGTTTCCTTATCACACCACAAAGATAAGATTATGTTATGACATACGCAACTGCGTATGTGCTTTTAACATAAGATTAACATATTAGTCCTTCTCCACATATTCGATTATAGGAGTTTCCTCTACCTTTGTCAGTCTGCATTCACCTACACAATCCTGCATGTATTCCAGCGCTTTAGTAGAGGCTTTCACAAAGTCCTCGTGCTGTTGCAATACAATCATCTTGTATTGCCTTATCTTTCCGGAAACGGTTGCCTCGCTGTATACGCCCGTGCACTTGTACCATCTTCCCCCGTGTTCCTCGTTGCGTTTCACCGAATCCACAATCACCTCCTTAATAGGGGATATGGCAAAGTCCGCATCTATGTTAAACATCCCGTATTCGGTTGCCATTGTTTCGGCATCCATGTAATTTTCTGCCTGTACCGCTATGACATCGACAAACTTTTTATAAGCGCCATTTGTCGAATTCGGGTCCGGTGCCATATAGGTAAACGTGCACTCGAATATCATTCTTTTTCCTCCTCTTCCTGTTTGGGACAAAGCACGCATATAGGGACTGCCGGATATTGGCATACAAGCGGAATACAAGCCGTTTCCGCGTTTCTGTTCTTCCCTCTTATCCTTCGTATCAAATCATCGAATTCTTCCTTTTCCACGAAAAGATATAGAGGATGAACCTTGTAATCCTTATCCTTCTGTATCATTATTTTCTGCTGCTCCATGTGGATGTTCAGCATTTCTTGTGTAGGTAGGCATTCTTCCAGTCCTGTTACCTTGTTTGCGCATATAAGCGATACACTCTTTCCCGGTTCAAGTACGGGGATATACATTTTTTGCTTTTTCATAACTTCAAGTATTTACCTTTGTCAATTCTTTTTACTTCTCCTTTACTCATTTTCTTTAATAGGAAGTGGTCTATGCCGCTCCTTACAGAACCGGGGTGGAAATCCTTTATCTTTGTGATAAATTCAATCCGGCAAAATTCCGTGCCCGGTTTCATGCGCTTAAATTCGCGGTCTATTTCCGTATATACGGTCTTCTTAGGTTTATCGTCAAACATTGCAATATACAAGCTCCTTTCTTGCTCTGGTTATAGCCACAAACAATAAACATTTTTCATTATATAATGCTTCTTCCGTATTCGCATACTTGCTGGGAATCAAATTTCTGTTTAGCAAGAAAACACGGTCTGCCTCCAGTCCTTTAGACTTGTGGATAGTGGATAATACGATACCTTCCGTATCGTCCTTATATATCTCCTTTATATTGTCTTCCAACTTCTTCATATCTCCCCAGTTCTTGTAAAGCATTTTCAATATAGTACACTTTTCAAGAAGGGTTACATAGGAAGGGTTATTTTTTGCCTGGATATCAGTAAAACCCCGTTCTTTGAGTTCCGAAATTTTCTTCTCGCACATCGTGTCCAAGTCTTCGATATATCTTATCTTATCCACAAGTGTTACGAGTGCATCTCCGTAATCCTTACCTTTGATTGTCGCTTTCTTTCCTATTTCAAGTAAATAGAGAAAAACTGTTGCCAAAGGCAGGTTGTTCCGGCATAGAATAAAATCCTCGTTTTCCGCTTCATCGAACTCTCCTTTTCTCACAATCCCGTTTATTGCATTAGGTGCAGCAACAATCCCATTATCAAAAACTTTTCTCGCTTCTTCGACTATGTTCTTGCCGCATCTGTATGTAATATCCAACGGTAATACTATGGTGTTGGGATAAGATTGCAAGGACTTGAAAACCTCTAAAGAACTCCCCTGGAAACCGTATATACATTGCCTGGAATCTCCGACTGTAACGAATCGTCCAGACTTTTTTATATATCTCATTGACAATTCTTTTTGAAGCTTTGAAAAATCTTGACAATTATGTACTATTATACCAGCATCTTTGTTCAATCCTTTAAATGTGGAACCACATATTAAAAAATTGTGATTATCCTCTACCTCAATATCATACACTTCTTCTTTGTCTTCAATTTCTTCTACTTTATCCACTATAATATCACCAAAAGGGAAATATTCATTATTCCATTTATATGTACCTACAAGATGATGGTATTTCTCTAATATTTTGTATTTTAAACATGGATGTATGTATGGAGCTAATTCTTCATGTAATGAATCATTACATTTCATACTAAACTCTATAAACCAATATGGTTTATCAGTTGACGAAGATTTCGCTTCCCTTACTTTACAAGCAAATCCAAGCTTATTTATTCTCTCACATAATTTATAACACAATTCTTTGCAAGCACTTCCACTATACAATTTTGATACCTTACCAAAACTTCCATCATCCATGTAAAGAATAGCAAGCTGTTTAATTGTCAAATTTTCTGCAATTTTAAACCTGTCTATAGATTCTTCATCTATACATAAACCTTTAGTTGTAAATATATAAGCCGGGGTTTTTGCAAATCCATTTTCTTCTATTCTTTTCACAACATTTGTTTGTTGAAATAACCATGCCTTCCAATACAAATAGTCTTTTTGCGCTTCTCCTTGAACAAAACCACATCTATTTACATTATACATAAGTTTATTTAAACTTCCGTCTCCAATAATAGAAGCTTGAAACACTTCTAATTGTTCCGTATTGGGTATCGGATGGTAAGGCTGTGTATTACTGTCAGATAATAAAACATACCCCTTTTTCAAATCTTTAGCTTGAATCCATCCATAATCAGTTAGAAACGGATGGTTAGGAGTGCATTTTATTTTTCGCTTTCCAGCAACCGTGATTTTTACTAAATCGCGTATGCCTTTATTCCACATATTCAGAATATTTTTGTATTCAAAAACCCCTTTTTCTATATTAAAGCTTTTGGCTTTTATAGATTCACCTTTACAGAACCTTTTGTAAATTCTTTCTATTTTATCCTTTCCTCCTTCAATTAAAATTCTTTGGTTTCCTGGAAAACATTCGTCAGTTACCACAACATCATATTTAGGAAAATCCTCACTATCAATCAGTTGGTAAGGGAAATAAAGCATATCCGTAAAATCAATGTTAATTTCTTTTACTGAATTTATCTTCTTCATTTCCTTGTGCCAGGCATTTCTAATCTGTTCCATATCCCCTACCATGCGTTCCTGGAATTCGATATTCTTTTCAATGCAGATACCCGGTATTTCCTTCTCGTAATCCGTAATGAGGTTGACCCTTATGTAATTCCATATTATCTGTATCTCGAATAGGTATCGAATCTGCTGTTTCACATCCATGTCCTTTGTTTCAAGAATTTTCTTCCCGATAACAAAGCACTTGTTCTCATTGATTTTCGGCTTTATACGGAAATTGGAAAGCAGTACGCGCAAACCTTTAGAATGAAAAGTGTTTACATCTATATGAGACGGCAAACGTTCCCTCAATTCTTCCGCAATGCTCTTGTTGAACGCCATAAACAGAACCTTTTTATTAGGCGGTGTCCGTCTGCAACACTCCACTATACAAGTCGTCTTGCTGCTTCCTGCCGTTGCCTCTATGGCAATATTCTTTCGGGTATTCTCGTATGCGTCGAAAATGGCTAACTGTCTGTCACTCCATTTCATTTTGTAAAGTAGGTTAACTGATTGATGTAATCAACTAATGATTTATAGTCCTTTTCGCGCTTCATGTCCATTTTCTTCTTAATTACGCTCAGAACGTCACCGAATTCTGTATTATTGTAGAAAACAGTCCTGTTGTAGTCTATTTGGGTCACTACCCATATGTCCACATCCACATCCTCTATTTTTATACGACACAAAGGGTTTGTTTCCGGATATTCGGAAAGGATATCGCTTTTCATATCCTTGTTTATCCTTGCCATTGTACTTAGAGCGCGCAAAGAATCGTCACTTATTCCTTCTATCTCTATATCCAAGTCGTGCGGTTCCACGTTGAAACCATGTATATACATTGCCATGCTTCCACCGACAACCATACGTTTACACTGCAAACTGTTCCTTAATACGTTCAAAACTTTAAACAATTTGTTAACCTTCTCTTCTTTAGTAAAAACAAAATACTCATTCATAATTCTATTTCTTTATCAAGTTCGTAATTATCAAAATTCTTATAATCTGCCAGCATATCGGCTACATGGTTCCCGTATATTATAGGGTTGTTCACGTCTTTTTCGTGTCCCCGGACTTTCATAAACCGTACCCGTATCCGCTTTCGTTTATTTAATTCTTGTCTTATTTTTTCTATAATATCCTTGTTCACTGTCGGCCTTAATTCCGGGTCTGTCATACAGCTAACTGCATACTGGCTGTCGCTCCATATCGTAACCTTTAGGGGTACGTCCTTTTTCATGCTCTGTACTGCATGCAATATCGCCCTTAGTTCGCATCTGCTTATGGTCGTATCGCTGTAACCTTTGGAAATAAAATATTCCTTTCCTTCTTCTTGGATATATACACCGCAACCGCCAAGACGTGACTTCCATTCACAGCTTCCGTCGGTAAATATTGTTATTTCTTTTCTTTCCATTCTTTCAGCTTCTTTATCAGCGCAATATCCATCGAATCGTCACGGCTTACTTGTACGTCAATACCCTTGTTGACTGCATCCGTTACCTTTATCTTTCCGTCCAGCAATTCGCGTATCTGCGTGTCTATTGTGTCACTGGATAGCAAAAAATAGACGTTCATAGTCTGCGTTTGCCCCATGCGGTCTATACGTCCTGTCGCCTGCTCCAGTTCTGCCGGACGTTGCGGCAATTCGAGAAACGACATATTGTAACAATATTTCTGCAATCCGTCTATACCCGTGGATAATGATGCAATGTTGACAAAAAGGAATGTCTTTTCTTTCTTCCATGTTTCAACCTTCCGCATCTTCTCTTCCGTGCTGTATTTCCCGGTCACTACCTCACTGTTCTTGAACTCCTTTCCAAGTCTTTCCAGTATGTCGGTCGTAATGCCGAACACTATCATTTTCTCGTCCTCGTTCGCTTCACTCCATTCTTTCAAAAACTGGACAATGAACTTTATCTTTCCGTTTATGGACAACTTCTTCAATCCGGACAACCTTACAAGCTGCTCCGCACGTATAGCACGTTCTGCCGCCTCTATGTCGATATTGGCCAACCATTCGATAAAATCCTTTTCTGCTTTCCTATATTCCTTTTTATTGGTTATCGGCACATTGACCGTCTGTTTGATTATAGGAGGCAATTCGTTCACTACGTCGCGCAATTCTTTCCGGAAATAACAGTAATGTTTTATTACCTTGTTCAGTTCCATTGTACACGAAGCCCCGGTACATACAAGTCCGAATCGTGTTTTCTTTGCGGCACAATATCTGTAAAGATAATATAACGAATCCGGGAATATCTCCTTGAACCTTCCAAGAATCCGCAATATATTGATAAGCTCTTGGGGCCTGTTCATGATTGCCGTACCGCTTAATCCTATGGTCTTTTCTGCATTCTTTACAATTTCCTGTACACATTTTGAACGTATGGATTTCGGGTTCTTGCATAGGTGTATTTCATCAATTACCGCCAATCCCCATTTTTTGGTAAGCGAACGACTGTAACGAAGTTTTACCTCTTTCTTGCCTTCCTCCTTTGCACTTCTTTTAAAAAGATAGTCATAATTTATTATCGTAACATCTGCTTTCCAATCCGTGTTGGCCTCGTCCTTTGAATCAATCACATGTACCGTTCTGTTAGGGTTGCACAGCTTCCATTCATTGACCCAGCTTTGTTTCACCGTTGCCGGGCAAACCACAATGCAAGGAAATAGGTTAAGCAATTCTGCCAGTGCTATAGACTGCCGTGTTTTCCCTACACCCGGGCCGCAACCATTAAGGCAATTCCCATGATTAACCATATAGGAAACTCCCTCTATCTGATAATCTCTTAAATGTAGCGGTAATCCCAGGTAATCAAACATTTCTTTCAACTCCTTTTCGTTTACAAGGGGTTTGATTTCCTTTAAAGGTATTTCTATCTGTCTGTCCGGGTTCTCGTTCTTGAATCCGTTGCCCTCCAAGAAATACTTTAACATTTGAGATTTTTCTAAAGAAGGCTCAAAATACCACTCTTTCAAAGCCGGGTTATATTTGGCCCCGAAGTCACGTTTCATTTTATTTACAAAATTGGCGTTATAATTAAAGCCAATATAAACGTAGTCCTTATCTCTATACCAATATCTCATTACCAAAAGATTTACAAAAATAAGAGGCTTATTTTCTCAAACCAGCCTCCCCACTATGTCAAACAAACAAAAGAAACTCAATTAAACATTGAATTTTTCCTTAAATTCCTCAAACGTGAAAACGGGTATTCCGTATTGTTCCGCTTTCTTTTCCTTGATAGTTCCCAATCCTTTTTCCTTCACCACCAGGCACGTTGTTTTCTTGCTTACAGAAGAACCTATCTTATGCCCCTTGTCCATCAATTTCTTTTCCGTATCGGGTGAACGGAATCCGGTAAATACGACCGTCATTTGTCCCTCAAAAGTCTTTTCTTCCAGACCGTAATAAGTTATAGGAATGTGTGCGGAATCATCGTCGTTCACCCACCAAGCTTTAACACCTATAATAAATGCCAGGGCCGTATTAAATCCGACACCTTCAACTTTAGCTTCAATGTTAAAAGCCCAACTATCATCACATTCTTTTGCAAAAGCCGCTACATCTTCACAAGTGTACAACTTCAATCCGTCAAGAATTTTTTGACATGTCTTTTCGGCTATTACACCCTCAAACTTATTGTAGGCTGTCAATAATTTTGCAAAGTTCGTACCTTTCTTTCTCAACTCTTCAAACTGCCTTAAAAGCACCTTTGCTGCAACATTTCCGATACCTTCAATCTTCTTAAGGTCTTCCTCTGACAATAGGAGAATGCTATCCGGTGTCTTATACCCGGCATTAAACAGCTTCTTTATTGTCGGTTCTCCGAACTCTTCAAAACCTAAAATATTGAAAAAATATACACATTTGGCAAGCATCACTCCATCACATTTTTTATTCGCACAAATCAAGTCTACACCGTTTTTGTCCATTTTCAAGGGTTTGCCGCAAATAGGGCATTTATCGGGCAAACAACTCACCAAAGAAGGCCAAGACACGGTAAATATATGTTTCGGTATCACATCACCGGAACGGCAAATAATGACACGTGAACCTGGCATAATAAAATTATCCTTTACATAACGGGCATTATATGCTGTACATTTGGAAACCGTAGCTCCGCACAATTCAACGGGTGTAATGTCAATTACCGGGGATAATCTTCCGTCTTTGGAAATCTGCCATCTTACATTTTCTACCTCTGTTTCCTCTCTTTCCGACCAATCCGGGTTCTTGTAGGCAATTGCATAACGTGGGTTGCCGTTCGGCAATCTTCCAAGCTCTTTTCTTATTTTCGCACTATCCACGTCTATAACAAGACCGTCGCATTTGTAATCATTTGTTATGCCCTTGAAAATATTGTCCATATATTCATTAAACATCTTTTCGCTATGAATAACTGATTCTACGAATGTTTCGACATAACGAACTTTTACGGACGAATTGTCATTCATAAAGGCAATCATACTTGCCTTGTTCCAATCCTCATTGGAATATCCATACCTTATATACTGCACATCCCTCATATTTGGAGATACAGTAGGAGAATTGACAAGACCAGCTACCGCATTTCTCGCGGACTTGTAATTTGTCCGCTTCTTCAATGTCAAGAAAGTGGAATTACGGAAAATAGCTTCTCCGAAAGTATAATATCCTTCCGTTCTTTTCACGTCCTTAAATCCGTGGTTAATCATCTGTTCAAAATGAGAAGTACAATTCTGTCCTACCTCGCCATTTCCGCGCGTCCATGCCTTCTTGTTGTACTCGTCCACACATAAGGAAATACCGTCAAATTTAGGAGTGATAATCAGTCGGTCTTCATTTTTCAGTCCACATGACTTTACCCACCTTACAATCTCATCATAAGTTTTTACCTTTTCCAGGCTATACATGGGGATAGGAAGGGTTTCTTTTCTTCCCGAAACCTCGTCATTGACCCCTTTCTTGAACCAATCCGCATTAGGGCTGATTTTATGCAGTTGTTCTACAAGCGCGTCAAATTCCGCATCCGTTATTTCCGGTTCACCTCTACGATAGGCATTGTTATATTCTCTTATCTTCCTCTCCAGTATTTTAGGGTCTAAATTCGATTTTACCATAATTATCTTATAATTTTGAAAGTTCTGCACGCAATTTTTCTATATTGTCACATTCATTCCTCTTAACATCTTCTTTAGAAGTTTCCGTGAGAATAACATACGCTTCTGGAAAATTATCTTTCAATTGTTTTGTTGTATTGATATTTTCAAGCGCGCATTTTGTCCGGTTTTTGATATTAGATGCTTTCCTGTCTAACTCAATCATTCTCTTGACAAAAAGTTTTGCTTCCGTTGAACTCTTCAATTCATCAAATTCTGTATCAGTTATAAACGAATATACAAAATAATTAACTTCAACATAACTCACTATATTGTATATTCGTTCGTGTATAAAACTTGACAGATAAATACACCCTTTGGTTTTTACTACATTAGGGTATTTATCCATAAATTCAACAACATCTTTTGGTAAATTTTTCTTGAAATATTCGTCGGCAAATTTACCAAAATTCTCAAATTCTTTTCTTGACTGCTCTATAATAGGCTTGATTATACTTTTTGCAATCCTATCTTTTTCGTCAATTGTTAATCTTTCGCTTGCCATAACTAAAACTCGTTTTTCTTGTTAGCAATAAAGTAAATGTAATCGTCACTTCCAAACTTAAAATCTTTTCTCGGTCTTCCCTGCAACCGGGTATCTATTCCGATAGGGTTCAATTCAGACAACTGGAAAGTAAGGTGTTTAACATCTTCCGTTATATCCACCGCTCCGCGCACTTCATTAAACGGGTTATCCCTTGTCTTTGTGGCAAAATTTTCCACCATAAAAACTTTATAGGTTCCCAAAAAGTTTACCGTTATGAACTTGTATCCCGTGAGAGCTACAAGTGTCCATATATTTTCTATTAATTCGTTCATTATCCAAATTTTTTAAAGTCATTCACATAAACCAAATAGTCTTTCTCGTAAAACTTCCATCCGTCATACAACCTATCGAGATAATTTTTAATCATCCTCATGCAAGCGGCTTTCATATAGTTCTTTTTCTTATTTCTTTCGAGAAAGGCGTTCAATTCTTCGTAATTGTAACCGCCTTCTTCATTAAACAACTTTGAATCATCGTTGCTAAAATTTCTGATTTCGTTTATCTTCTCGTAAATGCTATTCTTAAGTTCTTCAAGTGATTTCATAACCTTATCTTTTTTGTTGTTTGACTTATCATCTCTTAATCTCACAATGCAAAGATAATATTATGTTATGAGATACGCAAGTGCTTATGTCATTTTAACATATAATTAACATATCACCCACCGAAAAAGTCCTTAGTCATTTTATCCCTTTTAGCCTTTATAATCTCGCTAATACCGTCTTTTTCAAGACCTTTCTTGTATCTATCTTTGAGAATAGAGGCTTTGTTTTCGTTGGACTGGGAGCCGAAAGAAGCGAACGCCACGTTTATATCACCTTCGCTTTCCGGCAATTCCTCACGATACCCCATCTGTTTTCCGCATACCTTGCAGTAAGGTATATTAATAGGTACGGTTCCCTTATCAGTATATTTGAACATCGGGCGTGTCTCTATAATTTCCTTCCCGAATTCCGTACATTCCTTGTTTTCACATTTCCAGTATATCATCTTTCTTTATTTTTAACTGGCAATCCTTCCAATACCAAGGTTACACAATCCTCGAAACTCATAACTTTTGCACCGTCTTCTTTCCATCTGTTGATATCTTCCTCCTCTTCTTCCGGTGTCGGTCTGAATATCTTCCGGCACAATTCCCTTTGATACTCTTCGTTCTTTTCCTTATCATCACCATACATTCGGCATTCTCCCAATGTATTATAATAATCTTCTTCTGTCATTCCTGCCTTAAAACAAGCAACCTTTATTGCTACATTAGGCGTTATAAAACTTTTTCTTATATATTCTTCCATACCATTGTTATTTAAAATGTCTACGTCCATATTCAGCCATCAACAAAGAATCAGCAAAGTTATCGTCGTCCTTTAGGCTCCTGCTGGAGCGTTTTAAACTCACGTCCGGGAAAATACGGTGTGCAGCCACGATACTCATTTTCTTCACGTCCTTTACCGTTTTGGTTCCGTCATTTTTTGTTACCATCTTTATACCCTTGTGCATATCCGACTGCCATTTTTTAGGCGGTATCTTCGTGTAGGGTAATCCAGCAATGGCACAGAAAAATTCCGGCACGCACGAATTATATCCGAACGTAAACGTTCCTTTTGCCGAAGAACCGTATAATGCGTGTACATCCTCTATTACAACATGCCGGACTTCATACCCTTCGACAAAAGCAAGAAGTCTGTTTGCTGTTTCTATCATGTCCACCACCTTAATGTCCTTAAAGATGGGTTCTGCTTTGACAAAGGTTCCATCTTCTGCAATCATTGATACAAACCCCTTTGTTCCGGGGTCAAATCCCATAAATACTTTCATGTTACACCTCCAGTCTTGATATTCCGTTTTCTTTTATTACTTTAAGTTGCTTTATCTCGTCATTAAGCTTTGGTACATGCGTAACAATCAATATTGATTGTTTCAAAAACTCCGTAGAAGCTATTATATTTTCTATACCCAAAGAATCGCTGCTTTCCAACACTTCGTCCAGCAATAAAAAATCCATGCCTCCATATTGTTTTGTGGCATTAATCATGCTTTGTATTGCAATGATAAGAGCCACTTCCACACGTGCCTGTTCACCGCCCGAATAGAAGAAAAAGCTTTCCATTTCGTCACGGAAAACATAGGGTGTTATCTCCTCTTTCAATGTTCCGTTCGCATTCCGTTTGAAACCTTCAATCATCAGACGCAAATCGCTTTTCATTTTCTTTAGTACATCATTGGCAGCACTCTGAATATTCTTTATCTGTTCCATTGCCAGGTACATCTTAAAGTCTTTAAAACGGCTGTCCCATTGCTGTACTTTGAAAATCTCGTTTTTCTTGTCAAGAATTTCTTTGTTTCTTTCTTCTATCTCCTTGGAAAGATTTTTTACTTCTTTCTCCTGTCCTTTAATAGAGGGTCTTTCTGCTTTCTGCTTTTTCAACTCCTCTATATACCCAGTCTTGGAATCAATGAGAGAACGGTTTGTTTCGACCTCTGAACGCATCTTTACAATGGAGCTTTCATATCCTTTCTTCTCGCGTTCAAATTCCCTTATACGGTCTTCAACCTCCATCATCTTGTCAACCACCTTTCCACGACGTACACGCAATTTACGTTCTTCCTCTTCCGTCTCTTTCCGTACATCCTGGTATTGGGATATAAGGTCTTCCAGTTCGTTTATAGAGGCTTCATATTCATTCTTTTTTACCGTATTCTTGTCAATGGCTGTTTTATAAGCCTCTTTGTCAGCCTCCAATTCTTCAAAATCCTTGTCAGCATCCATAAAAAACTTATGATTGCAGTTAGGGCACACAATGACACCAGAAAGCAATACTTCGACCTTCTGTAATTTCTTCTCATAATCAGCTAATTTCAGCGCATAATCCTTGCGCCTTTCCTCCTTGTTTGACTTGTCTTTCCTTAACCCGGCTATTTCCGTGTCTATCTCCTTATAGGTGTCCTTGTAAACATCCATATCGAAGCTTTCAAGCTCCTTGTTCACTTCTTTTTTCAGCTTTACAAGCCCTTCAATATCCTTGTCTACACCTTCGATATTCTTTTCCGCTTTGGGAATGCGTGTCTTTACAAGGTCTTCATTAAGAATTTGTAAAGAATATATTTCGGACTGAATTTCGCCTATTACACCCTTTTTCTTTTCTTCCGGGTCTTCGCTTAACACTTGCTGTATCTGTTCCTCATAGGCTTGTTTCTTGCCTTCCGCAACATTTTTCAAGCATTCTTCTTTGTGCAATTCTTGTTCCAATATTCCGACTTTTTCGGAAATCACGCCTTTTGTTTTGTCAATATTGGAGAAATTGACAAAGCGGCTTATTAAGGCAAGTTTTTCGGTATTGGAAGAACGAAAGAAAGACGAATAATTACCCTTTGTTACGATATAATAGGACTTAGCATCTTCCGGTGTAATTTCAATCCAGTTAATCACGTATTTATTGGCATCCAACACTGTAGCTGTCGTTACGGGTGTCTCTACATCATCTTTCTTTAAGGTCAACGATACTTTGGAAGAACTTTTCAACGGAATTGTACGCTCAATTATCAGTGTTTCTTTACGTTTTTGACAAAATATTTCAACTTTTGTATAGGCTTCTTTCGTTCCTTTACGTATCAGTTTCTTGTCTTCCTTTCCTCTTAGATTAACACCATATATCGCATAGAACAGACCTTGTGACAATCCCGTTTTGCCAGAGCCATTACTTAGCTGGTCTTCCTCCGTTCGGTTCTCCCCAGTCACGCCCAAGGTTTCTTTTGTAAAGGTGTAATCAAGTTCTTCAAATGACAAAAAATTTCTTAATATTAATCTTTCGGGGTACATAATTTATCTGTCAATTTATTTTTAATTTCATTAAACAAATCCTTATCCGACAACGCTTTTTTAGCATTATCCATTCCCTGTCCTAACCGTGTCTCGCCATAGTAAAACCAAGCGCCCTTTTTAGAACAAATCCCCTCCCTTATAGACATATCTATAAGCTCCTGTACCGTGTCAAATCCTACACCGTACTCTAACATTACCTGGCATACACGAAAAGGGGGTGCAATCTTGTTTTTTACAACTTTAATCTGTGTCTTGTTGGCTGTTGCCACCCCGTCTGTCTTTTCCGTACCTATACGGGCAAATTCGGCTCTTTGTGTAGCATAGAATTTAAGGGCTTCACCTCCTGGTGTGGTTGTCGTAGGACCGAATCCCATACCTCCGATTTTCTGCCTTGTCTGATTGATACATAGGAGAATGTTTCCGTTTTTCTTACATACATTTTTTAGGATGCTTAACTGCTGTGACATAAGGCGTGCAACAAGCGCTATCTTTGCATCTCCTGCCTCACCCTGCAAAACAGCTTCCGGCACCAATCCGGCAACTGAATCAAGCACCACCAATCCAATTTCCGGCACCTCCAGCATTTCGCGCACAATTTCAAGTGCCTGTTCCGCACTGTCCGGCTGCGACATTATCCACTTGTCGCGGCTTAAATCAACTCCAAGCGCTTTTGCGTATTCCAGGTCAAGTGCTTGTTCCGTATCTACATACCCTACCGCTTTCCCAAGCGTTTTCTGTACGGATGCACTTAGATGCAATGCCGCAGAGCTTTTGCCACTGGAAAATCCTCCGTATATTTCGTGTATTCTTCCAAGCGCAAAACCGCCTCCCAATATTTCATCTAATGCCATGCTGCCGGAAGACACAGTGTCTACCTTTATATCGTTGCCTACTACCGCTTCCTTTCCGAAGCGCTTTTCTATTCTTCCAAATAATTCTTCCAATCCCATTATAATACCTCCTTTAAAATTTCCATTCCTTCATTATAGGAGTAATCATTTTGTTTACAAAATTCCTTGAATTTGTCTGCAATATCGGAACCTGACAAAGCTTTGATTTCTTCTGCTGTCTCCACCTCTTCCGTTTCCAGTTCTACGGACTTAACTTTCACGTCCACACCAAGTTTTCTATATTCTTCCTTGTCGATAGAGGAAATTGCATCTTTTGTGCCCACGAATTCAACACGAATAAAATCTTCCTTGTTTTTCTTCTGAAAATCTTTTACAATCTTATCCGCTTGCTTGAAAGTCGTGTTTTCCAGGTTCACGGTGACTTTTCTGTACCGTTTTCCTTTTGACGGAATAAACGCGTATGTCAAATCATCATCCAATAACCAAAACCCCTTTTTATCATCTTCCCCGAAATTGTTCTGCGTGATGCTTCCAAGGTGTACAATATTTTTCCCTATTTCTTGGAAATCATGATAATGTCCGGAAAAAACCATACCGAAGTTTTTAAACAGAGAAGGTTTTATATCGCTTTCCACCTCGCTACCATCATTATTCCTGCTTCCTTGAAAAGCAATATGAGTAAATAATACATGCGTCTTATGATTCTTTTCTTTCAGCACATCACCCATCCCTTTTAACCATATCGCATTGTCGAAAAACGGCATAAAATAGCATATTACACCGCCTATCTCGAAAGCGTCCAAGTCAGTTATCAACTTAAACCCTTTATGATATTTAAACGCATCCAGAAACGACCTGTCTGAACTATAATCGCTCTTATCGTGATTTCCTGGAATGCAATATACTGTGTGTCCCATCCTCGCGTACATATCAAGTATAGAGGAAAAAGCATTTAAGACGTCCTGCCTCTGTGATATACGGGAATCGAATATGTCACCAAGCCACACATGGTCGGTTATACCGTTGTCTTCTGCTACATTCAATTCCTGCCTTTGCAATTCCGTTATTTCTTCAATATTGGAAGGCTTCAAATGCCAATCCGTACTTATTATCATCTTCCCGGTCACGTTATTAAAATTTTTAAGTTTATTCATCAAATTCGTATTTATATCACAAAATATTTACTCTGATAGGGTTAAACGCTAACCCACTACCGATTATCTGCCGTACGGCAGAATCACCGAATACTTTTCTTGCTATTCCTATTGAACCGTTTATATCTGCATTAATCAGTTGATTTACAGATGATTGGAATAATCCGCGTTTCTTTCTTTTTCCAAGGTAAATATCATGTTTTTCAAGAGCTTCAAAAGCCAAATGGTCTACTTTGGACGTATAACTTTCTTCTGTTATTTTTACATCAATACCCACTAATTTTGCCTTGTAGGAGATTTTGTCAACAAGACTTGAAAAAGGAATTTCAACAAAATTCTGATTGTTCTTCTTTCCAAGATTGATATTGTTCTTCCAATTCTTATTAAGACCTATTACTATCGTACCTATATCGTTTTTCTTGCAAAAATCAATGATAAACTTGCTGATTTTATGCATCTTGTCATTAATCCATAAGTTACGGTAACAAACTAACCTCTTTAATCTTTTTGAAGTACCTTTATCTCCCATAAAAGACATTTGTCTTGCTTTTGTTTTGTTGAACCATTGATTAAAAGATTTGACAACTTTCCCGTTTACAATGAAAAACTTCTGGTTTACATTGTTGGTACATGTACATAGATTGTTCAATCCTAAATCAATCGAAAGGAAATTATCTTTCTGTAAATCAAGATTTTGTTCCTTTCTTTCATAAATCACTTCCACAACATAACATGTTGCTTGCGGCACAATTCTTACTTGTTTAAGTTCTTCTTTCTTTACATTGGTTTTTATTGGTTGTATAATGTTTTTAATAAAATGAATATATCCATCTTGTTTTACTCTACAAGAAGCAGTAGTGAAAACAATCATGTTTTGTTTCTTGCTGCTTTTGTATTTCGGTAATTTGGGTTTTGAGTGAAACTTTGAAGGACTTTTCTCAAATTCCTTAACACTCCTCATCCATCCTTTTATAGTTGAAAACACTTGTGCTATCACTTGTTGAGAAATAGAAGAAGGCAAATTTCTGAAATCAAACTGGTTTTCTCTGTTTAATTTAGTTGAAAATTCATATTCTTTCAAATAACTATTTGAGAAGATGCCTTGACGGACATTATACAAAACATAATTGTACAATAATCCGGACTTGTGGCAAACTTCCTCAAATCGGTTATCCTTGATAATATGTCTCTCAACCAGTCTCATTTCTCAATCAATCTTATTGTCAGAAATTTCAATTATTCGCTTATAACGCAGTCACCTTTAATGTATTGTCAAGATTTTTCAAAACATTATCTTTCTCTACTTCCTTGTCAAAATAGAAGCTCTCCCAGACATTGGAAATCTTTAAAGCTATTCTGAACTTCTTGGTTGACTGTGAATACCCCTCGTCATTATATCTACTGATAGAAGTAATCTTTATCCTTTTATTATTTATCTGTACAAACATAATCTTACCAAATTAAATATGTTCCACTTAATCCCACAAACACATCAAAATCCTTATTGAATACTCCATATCCGGCACCTACCGACACACCGAATCCAAATCTTTTCTTTTTCTCCGGTTTCGTCCACATTGTGACATCGCCTATCTTTCCGGGCAATTGGGAAGTTATCTCCATACGGTTACTGTCCCCTATACGCTGATTTGTCAATAAAAACTTGTTGGTTATATTAAAGTTAATCTTATACTTTGCCAGGTGTGTAGCCCATACTTGCAAATCATATCCTACCGTATCGGTTTCTTCCTTGAATGTATAGAGGCTGTCCGTTTTCCTCAATTCGGAAACCTCTCTTTCCAGTCCTTCATACTTGTATTTCCATTCAAATTCCACCGCTTCTACAAGTGCTTCCTTTTCCTTCAATCGGTTGTATAATTCTTTGTTTTCTTTTTTCAATTTAGAAAAACTTTCGGAATTGTAAACCTTTATATATCTGTTTAAAGAATCGGTATAAAATTCCACTTCATATAACAACCTTTCATTCTCCCTTGCTTTCTTGATAGATAAGAATAACAATATGAGTATTATTATCATACCCGAAATGAGGATTATTCTGTAAAGATTTTTCATAATAATAGGAATAATGGAAGGGTAAAAATTACCCTTCCTTGTGTGATTTATTTTGAAGTTCTCGCTTTCAAGTTTCTTAAGCGCGATGCAATGGAATTAGGAACGCTTGCTGATGCTTCCCTTTCTTCTACTGCCGTATCTTCCGGTTCCGGGTCTTCTGTTCCTTTTTCTTCATCTTCCGGCTCTTCGTAATCCTCAAAAGGCAGTTCGCCACCTTCCTGTGCAATGTCGTACCATTTACGGAGTTCGGCTACGGTCAACTCTTCCGGTAATTCCTTGTCTTCGTAGTTATCGGCAATGTAGGCACGGAGTTCCTTTTTGAGGTTCGTCAATGTAGGATAACCGCCTGCTTTCTTTTCCGTCTTTGTTGGCTCTTCTTTCGGTTCCTCCGTTTTCACCTTCTTTGTCTCGGGGGCTTTTTTAGGAGCTTTCTTTTCCTTGATTTCGTCCTCTTCCGGAACCAACTTGTCAAGTTCTTCGAGCTTGTTCAAAAATACATCATCCTGGAAAATACCGTATGATTGTTCTTCGTCGATTCTTTCCAGTCCTTCCAACTGCATATCCCAGTCTTTACGCGAAAATACGTCCACATACATATCATCCAAGGTAGGCAATTCTTCCATGATACCGAACACTTCGTCTGATACACGGTTTTTAGCAAAGAAATCGTCCCAAGTCTGGCGCTTATTAGCATCCGGCATTCCGCAAGTAATGTCGAAATTTTTCTTTTTGTTTTCGTCCGTGGTAACGTTAACAATCAACGGATAACCTTCGTCCGGGTCAGAAAAGATGTCGAGATTAATAATACCATCGTCAGAACCGCCTGCACGTTCCATAGAAATGTTCTTCATTTTCTTCCACCAATCCGGGCGCAAATCAAGACGGTACACGTCGTTTTCTGCCCATACATAAGCCACATAGTTAAGCATGGCTTTCATGCCCCATACCCACTGTTTCTGCTTGTTGCGATAACCACTGATAGGATAGAGGAATTTTGCGCGCTCGTCCTTGTCCTGGATATCGTTTGCCAGGTTATACACATGACTGATATAGGTCAATACTGCATCCTCACCGTTCATCCGGTTGCTGTGGATATCAGAAGTAAAGACGCCTTTTTGTCTAATTTCCTTCTTTCCGGTGTCTTTCCCGTCCTTATCATATACCGCACATTCGATAGGAAGTTTAACCGTCTTTCTCGGCATATAGGGTTTCCCTGTCAACGACGGCAATACGCGCAATACATATCTTCCGTCTTCGCTCAGATTAAAAAATGAGGCTCTGCCGCCTTGTCCAAAACCACCGCCCATTGTTGCGGCTGCTTTTCCTACTGTTTCATCAATTGATTCTACACTCGCTTTTTTGTACTTACTTCTATCAAAAGCCATAACACAAATTTTTTAAAAATTAATAATCAGTTTTTACTATCTTAAAAGTATTTATCTTTCCTTCAATAAGCTCTTTTTCAAAGTCTTGCGGTACAATCTTTGGTAACAAATTGTTAAGTTTCTTGTCCTTGCTTTGTACTGCCCAAAATAGGGTGTCTAACTTGTCTCTCTTCGATTCTATCTCAATAAGATTCATCAAATTTTTCTGATACTGTTCATTGAGTAATATAGCATCCTCCAACCCTTTTTCAGTCAGCTTAAAAGATTCTCCATCAATCGTTATTCTTCCTCCATTCGTAGCCGCTTCTCGTCTTAATTTCTTCCTTAAATTAGCTGCAAACACATCGCAAAACAGTTTCTCTTCCTTCGCTTTCTTTTCGTATTCAACTTTCATCAAACCGACCTTGTTAAGCAATCCAGATACCGTTACCGCCTCTCCATAAAGATTCGAGTAATTGATTGTCGTAACATCATCGAGTTCTATCTCCTCGTCCTTGTCCGGTGATACCAAAACAACGGTCTTGGTACCGATTTCTACCATAATTTTCATATCAAAAATATTTTACGTCAATACTGTAAACAATGAATTAACATTCGCCTGCAAAATATATTCTCCTCTGAACTTATCCCACACAATCACACCATTAACCAACAAAATATTCTTTTTACTACCTCTTAAAAACTCTCCGTATTCTTCAAACAACTCTGGGAAAATAGTTACATTTATAAACTCATAATTACTTTCCAATACTATCGTAGCAAATATTCCCTTCTTGCTTTTCCTCTCTATTATCTCAATCACATAACCGCCTATCACGGCACGACGGGTTTTCTTTGAATTAATGTCCCAAAATTTTATCTGTGACACATCCTGGAATTCCGTTTCGTCGTCTAATTTAGGCATATGATATTCATTTACCAAATCGTAATAATCAAAAAATGCAAAACCGGACGTTCTTTTTTGCTGCAACAGCCACCACCAATTATTGCGTTCTTTGCGGACTTTCATAATATTGGTAAGTAAATCCTTATCCTCCAATATCTTAACCCTTTTGTTCTCGCGGTACATCTCAATAAGCGCCAAACGGTCTTTAGGTTCCTGGATATTCTCCAATTCGTCGAACGCTCCTGCAAATATCAAATTCTCAATGACAGATTTATTTACCGGACTGCCTTTAATTACACATCTGTCTATAAATTCCTCCAAGGAGAAAAACGGGCCGTTCTTCTTTTTCTCCTCCGATATATATTCTTGTGCTCTTTCTCCGCATTGTTTTACTGCATTGAATGCCCAGTACATGCTATTCGTACGATAATCGGACACAATGTTTATATCTGACTTGTTGATATCTACTGGATGTATCTTTATCTCACCGGACTGCTGTATTTCGTTTACATAATAGGGTATCTTTTCATCTTTCGCGAATGAAAATGTAGCACTCCAATACTCAATAGGATAATGTACCTTAAGCCATAGGCATATATAAGCGGTCATACCATAGCATACGGAATGAGATTTGTTGAACGAATATTTTGCAAACTCTTCCATTTGGTTCCAAAGATTTTCCGCGTATTCCTTTGTGACACCCTTAGAAGCAAAATTTTTTGCATAATTAGTAATAAACTTGTCTTTATAAAGTTTTATCTTCTTTAAATCCTTCTTCCCCAAACATTTACGCAAAAGGTCTGTTGTTTCAGAATCAAATCCGGCAAGTTTTTGGGCTAATAACATTATACTTTCTTGATAGACAAGTAGTCCAAAATCTTTCTTCACCACTTCTTCACCGCCTATAGGCATTTCTTCTGTCCAGTCCTTTTCCCCGTTCTTCCGCAAAATATATTCGTTGTGGAAATTGTTTTCCATAGGTCCAGGTCTGTAGAGAGCCACACATGCAGACAGTTCGTTTATGTTTTCCGGTTTCATTTTTACGCAATATCCGGATAATCCTGCTGAACCAAGCTGAAAAACATCTCCCAGCCATCCTTTACCTGCATACTCGAATACCTGCTTATCGTCCAAAGGCAAGCTGTATATGTCAATATCTATTCCGTGGTTCTCCTTTATCAAGCGTAACATTTCCTCGAACTTATCCAACTGTATGATACCCAAAACATCTTCCTTTAGGAAGCCTGCCTCTTCCACTTCCGAACCTTCCCAGTCCGTAACTACAAGTCCTTTTTGTGTATGTACGGGCATCCATTCGTAGGATGTTTTTCCATCTGGCAACACTACGGTTCCACACGCATGCACCGACTGGCTTTTAGGTGAACCAAGAACTACCAACATGTCGTTGAACGTTTCTGTATGTTCCTTCACGAACTTCCTTAGGTCTTCCTTTCCGCATACAGTCTTAAAAAACTCCTCTATCGTCTTTTCCTTGTCATCTCCGATACAAGCGGTAAACCATCTGTATAACTGTACTGGTATGCCGTCTGCACGCGCCATGTCCGATATTGCCTCTTTTAGCTGGAGAGTAATATAGGTGCCAAGCGAACAAACCTGCTCCTTACCGAACCGTTCTTCCATGTAAGCTTTTATTTCGTCTCGTCTTCTGCCTGGGAAGTCGGTATCTATATCTGGCATTGACCCTAATACGGTCTTTGCCCGACGTTTTATTTCAATATTTTTTACTATCATACAACTATTCGTTTATCAGTTCGTCACCTTCTTTTAGCTCTTTCGCTCTGATTATCATTTCCTCGTCATTTCTGATAATCTTTATAAAAGCATTTCCGGATATTTCTTTTTCTCCGTTTATTATTACCACTTCTTCCTCTTCATGCCGAATTAAACGACCCTTTGTCAAAAATCGACTGAATAGGAGTTCGTATTCCAACGGGTTTACATTAACAATACCAAGAAGATAGGACACCAAAGAGCCAGCGGAGGAGCCTCTCCCCAGTCCGACCAAAATGTTATTATCCCTTCCCCATCTGATAATATCCCTCAGCATCAGAAAGTAGTCCACTACATCGCCTTCTTCTATGATGGATATTTCCGTGTTCAGTCTTTCCGTCAGTTCTTCTTCACTGTATCTATCCAGTATTTCCGGGTGTTCTGCCAGTCCGTCAAATACAAGCGATTCAAACATTTCTGTATTGGACGAATATTTCTTTTTCTCCTCTTCTGTCATTACATATTGGGGTGCATGCCGTACTTGTGTCTCCAGCAAATAATTACAATTTACCGATATGTAATTAAGATTTACCAAAGCTTCTTCAAACAGTCCGAAAAACTTGTCTTCGTCCAATATCAGTTTTGACAGTTCTTCGTAATACTCTTGATAGTTCTTCATGTACTGGTTGTCACTCTCATAATTCACTACCTTTGCCAGTCTGTTAAGCTTTTCCCTTATAGGGGCGTACCGTCTTTCCAGGTACCAAGCGTCACATACCGCCACGGGCTTATACACACCCACGAACTTTTTCAGATTGTCAAGATATTTTTTATCCCGGTCATTCTTCTTGTATTCCACGGTATCAAGCTGGTAATAAGTGTCATTCCATTTTCTTGACAATATAGGGAGATTTTCAAACGTACATGTTTTCGGGTCAAGTAGTAGAAAACATCCGTCTTTCATTTCCTGCAATTCCTTTTCCGTGATAAAACCTTTTTCGTCAACATTCAGAATTTTGTTTATTTTCAATAGGTTATTCCACCCCTCCTTATTCTTGACTATCAGTTTTACCGTATATCTAACGTCCTTCTGTTCATTATATACGGTAACTTCCATACCGAATATAGGTCTTATGTCACTTTTTAGACACGCATTTTGAAACTTGAACGCTGATGCAAGCGTATTCTTTTCGCATATGCCAAGCGCCCTTATCCCCATGAATTTCGCCTTTTCCACCCAGTCGGAATAAAAGTGCATCCCGTTCATAAGCTCGAAATTACCGTGTACCCCTATATAGGTGTCAAACCTCAAACTTTCGTCAAACAAATTCGCTTTTCCGATATACTGCAATCGGTTAAGTTTTATCTTGTTTTCATCTCCCTTTTTCAGATAATACCATACATCACCGAACCGGAAAACATAGTTATCACATTCTGTTCTGTCTCCTACCCACTGGAACGAATCGTCGAAGAAAATCCCGTTCTCTTCCTTGTCCCACTTAAAAGGCTCGAACAACTCGAATGTTTGTCCGTTAATTTCTACAATATAATTATCTAAAGCATTGAAAGACAAAAAGTTATCCTCCAAATATTTGATTAAATCTTTATACAGTTCATCCATATTTTTAGGGTGTAAAGGGGAGTGAAGTGTGTTTTACTTACACTCCCCATGAAATCAAAATCTAAATAAAAACGGCAATTATGATTTATTAAAATGGTTCCTGCAACAAACGGAAACAACGTTGTAATGCGTTCCTATTTCTTTTGCAATCCGGCTGAATGACCGACCGTCATTCTTTGCAAGTTCTTCCCACACCTTATACGATATACTTCCTTTCTTGTACGGGTTTTTTCCTTTAGGTGAAAGGTTAAACTTTTTCTTGACATACCCCTTTTGGGTATTTATCGAAACTTCCTTTGCATATTCTTCAATCGTCTTTCCTTTTGCTTCCAGTCTTTCGACAACCTGCTGCAAAAGGTCTTCTTTCTTAAATCCGGAAACGTTCTGCATTCCAAGCTTCCGTCCCACATTTCTCAAAGTCAACAAAGAAACTTCCATTGTCTTACTTCTCCTTTCCAAATACGGCATCCTTAATCTGCTGCACACGTTCTTCCGTTGAACCGGAAACAGAAATATATGGTATTCCGTAATTATCGACAATCTGCTTTATTTTACGGTCGATTTCCTTCTGGTATTCCTCGTCTTCCGAACGCGCACCGTCACCCTGCAATCTGAATGTAATAGGAAGATAGACAAGCAAAGGAAATTCGTATTTCCGTTTTACAATCTGGCGCTTTTCTTTGAAGTCCTCTTCTGCCAGGTTGTTATAATCCTTGTCTTTCGGATTACAGTTGTCAAAAAGCCATGAAGTGTACGCGTTCACATCAATAATACATCTGTCACTAATGGAAGGTTGTTTCATAGCATCTTCCATTATTTGGGTGTATTTGTCGAATATTTTCTTTTGTGATTCAGAAGTACCCTCCTTATTGATAGCTATTCCCTCTTCTTCAACCATCGTTCTGACAACATTCGTGTAAAACTTCCAGTTGTCAAATTCCGGTTCGTTCTGCAAGGCTTTCAATAGGGTTGTTTTCCCCGTGCCCTGCGCCCCGGTCATTAATATTTTGTCGTAATTTCTCATCTGTTGTCTCCTGCTCCATGAATTTTGTCACGCTGTTTGCGTGAAAACAGTTTTTCGATATTCTGTTCGGCAATCTTTTCCGTATCAAGACCGACGCGGTTAATCATACTGTTTATAACCTTCCAAGCGTTTTTCCAGGCTTCCAAAACAGCTTTCTTTCTTGCTTCCGGAAATACATTCTGCTCGGCTTCTTTCCAATCGTCACGCAACCACTTTTTAACCTGGTCTGCAATCTTTCCAACTTCCACGGGCAAATCAAACACACCTGCACCTTCCGCATTTGCCAGCGATTCTTTCCAATCCCAGCCTTCAATATCGAGATTGCACTCTTTGCGAATCATAGCGAGATACCAAAACATATCTCCAATTTCTTTAGAGATTTCTTCCGTTTCTGCCTCGTTATTGATTTTCTCATAGGTTTCTCCCATCTCTGAACACAAACCAAGTGTTACATAGGACAAAGCCACTTTTTCGTTATAGCAAGCTGTGGTAGCTGCCTTTTCTTCATACTCGAAATAATCCATATCTTTTGTTTTTAATTATACTGCAAATATAGTAATTTAATTTTGAGATAAACAAATATTATCTCCTTTATTTCAAATCTTTCATATCGATTTCTTCTAACCACCTCATTTTGAAGTAGGTATAAGGTATCTGTTCCGGCACGTCATTAATCCATATCACCACATTATCGTCATTCGGATGATTTATCTTCACCTTATATTCCTTTCCCTTGTATATCACTATGGTACCCGGTTTCAATAGGTGAAACCTGTCCCAAAACATAACCGACTTTTTCGTTTTCTCCGAATATTGCAAGTTCGGCAATCCGTATTCCTGCAAAAACTCTTTCAAATAAAAATCTGAAAATGCCTTGTCACTGTCAAACATCGTACCAAGACGGAACCTTTGTTTCAAGTTCAGAATCTTTGCTTTCTTCTTCTCCGCTATGTCCTTGTATATCTTCACAAGCTCGACACTCTCTATACGATTGTAAACTATCGAACGTAATTTACAACTCAAATACTCCAATTGCAAGTTAATTACAAACTGCTCCAGGCTAATTTTCCGTGATTTTTCCATGTCCTTATTTTTGACTTCAAATCTAACAAAAATTAGGATAAATGGCAAAAAATCAAGACTATAAATGCTTGGTATAGTAATTAATCGGTTCCGTCATATTGTCAAGCGCCCATAGGAGTTCTTCTTGTGTCGCATCTCCAGGGTCTTTCTTCTTGTCTTCCAGTTCGGCAATCTGTACATTGAAATACCTTTGCAAAGTCATTGATACCGTCTTAATCATTTCCGGCTTATCCGGGTCATACATCAAAATCACATTCCTTATACCCGGCTTATCCCTCAATAACCTTATCTGGCTTAATCCCATATTGTTACCGAACGTAAACACGCACTTTATATCGGGTGATTCATAAAGATGCAGTTTCGTATCTACCGATATGTAGTCAAACATTCCCTCCACGATTATTGCCGTGTCCGTTTCGTTCGTTATATTGTCATATCCTCCTATCACATGGGAGAACCCGTCACGCGAATTTTCATACCTCAATACAAGCTTTTCTGTTCCTTCCTTGAACCTTTGAAGGTTCTCTTCGTGCCATTCCTTACTTTTCTTTGAACGTGCCAGCCATGCGGCTAATTTGCCGTTCATGGTAAACTGGAATATGAACTTATCGTGCAATTTTCTTTCGAGAAAAAATTTTGTTTCTGCCGGACGAAATTCTTCATAATACCTTTTCACGAATCCCCTTTTATCCAAATATTCGTCCTTTTCTATATATTCCAGTTTTTTAGGAAGGGTGCATTCCTTGATTTCCTCTGCTGTTTCCTCTTCTTCATCGTCTATTAGAGGGGTCAATTTCTGCATTTTTACGGTGTTCTCGTAATCCTGCTTTATGAGGTCTTTCCTTCCTATCTTTTCCAAGAACTTTTTTAAGGTGGTTTTCATGCCACATTTGAAGCAATGGAATGCACCGTTATTCCCGGCATCATTGAACTTTATCCCCCATTTCCCCTTTTTATTGCAAAAAGGGCATTCCTTGTTCCTATCCTGCATGAAACCTTTTGCTCCGAACAAGGACAAATTCAGTTCGGATATTACTTCGTTTTTGTCAACTCTGAACATCTTAAACTTATACTCTTTCTAACGTTACTCGTTTTTTCTGTCCTCCCTTAAGAAGACACCACAAAGATAATATTATGTTATGACATACGCAAGTGCTTATGTCTAAATTGTCTCTGTTTTAACATCATTTTGCTTTTCACCGTCTTCATCCTTTTTCTTTCTTGTCTTCTTCCCAGATGTAGAAGACGTGAACCCCTTGTCACCTCCGTAATATTCGGCTGTCAGCGCCTTATCACAAAAACGCCCCCTGCCGTAATCCGTCACAATAGGGAAGGTGTCTTTTACCGTATCGTAATCACGTACTTTATCCATATAAATACGCATTATGTTCTGTTTCTTCTCCTCTCTTGTCCGATTCCCAGTAAACACAAAAGAAAACGGCTTTACCAATGTCCTATCCCCTTCCGTATAACTTCTATCTATTACCTTATCCGAATTGTCCCATATTTCCAACGGCACATTCCCGGCTTGTGCTGCCGTAAATCCCACCATTTTAAACTCTACACATAAGTTTTTCAAAAGTTGTGCACATGTCTGTAATTTTTCTTTTTTGAATGTAGGGTTGTTGTCTACAACACGGTTTGTTCCGGTTGCCACAAGGTCTAATGAATCCAATATCAATACATGCGGATAATAACCGTTTTTCTTGTAATAAGATACAATCACGTTACGGACATCCACCATTGTAGCCTGCCCGAATTTTTCAAACGAATATACATCTATGTCTTTAGAATAGGATTTTATGTTTTCAAAAGCCTTATCAAGCTTTTCTGCCAGCTTATCATCTATGACACCCTTTCGGATATTCCCGTATTTTTGTCCCGTCCAAAACTGGTCGTATCTTTCCAGGCACGCACGCGCACCACCCTCCAACTGTATATGCAAGACCGGGTGTCCATCAAAGGCTGCCTGCATTCCATGATATCTTAATGCAGTTGATTTACCCACACCCGACCTCATAATCCATAATACGGTATCTTCTATCGTGGCACCACCTTCCGAAATATCATCTATCTTATCAAGTCCGAACATTACACGTGACGGAATTTCCCCGTCTTCCTCTTCCCGTCTTCCTCTCATTCTCTTGTCAAAATCGGCAAAAACCTTTTGGAAACCACCTGCTTCATGCCTTAATGATAGGGACAATATTCTTTGACTCTCTTCCGCATTTACCCGTATAGCGTCTTCTTTCTTTCCTTCTTCGTACAAATCATGTACTTTTTTAGAAAGTAGCTGGAATTCCACATCTTTAATGTACGCTTCCAGCTGGTCTATAATAATTTCCTTGTCTACTTTGGCGGCAGACTGCACGGCATCTATTGCCTCAATCACAAAATCGCTGTCAGCGTATTTTTGAGACACCACACCCAAAGAAGGAATCTTATCTTTTTCCTTTAATACTTCTGTTGCCTCTTTTAGCAAGAATTTGAACCCGGGCCACTCTTTGGGTATTAACTGATAAGTCAGATTATTTACCACCATCCTGGTGATATTCAAATCCATATACACAAGCTTGAATAATTCTGCCATGAATCCGGCAGACAGTTTTTGCGCCATTTCTTTTTAGATTTAAAAAATTAGGGTTACAAACGTAACCCTTTGATATGAAGAAAACAAATCGTTATTGTTAAATCAACCCAACCGCTTTTCTTAAAAATTCTCTTGCATTCTCTACTGACACACCTAACTTTCTCTGTATCAAAGAAACCATGTCATTAACTTGTTCCTGTGAATCCAAATTGCCTTTCACAAATTCCATCATAATGAACTTTTCTAAAAATCTTGCTTTCATAACCTTATCTTTTTGTTGTTTGACTTCTTATCTCTTAATCTCACAGTGCAAAGATAAGGTTATGTTATGAGATACGCAAGTGCTTATGTATAAAATATGGGTTGTTTAACATCATTTCACAATATAAATAATCTAATTGTTAGAATAATAGTCGTAATGATAAAGATTAATGCGAAATATTTCCATATTTTTACAGTAGCCTCTAAACCGTGCTTCCGTTTGTCAAACTCACTTAAGGCATAATTCAAAGCCTCGTCTTTCAATCCCTTAAGCTTATCATTCAAAGCCTCGGTTATATCGTCTGCGATAGCATACTTTACCTTTTCTGATACGGATTCTGGATAACCCCTCTCTTCATAATTTATTTCGTTCAACAAATCATAATGAAACATATAAGGTATTCCGTTTACTTTATAGGAAAGTTTGATACCGCTTTCTTTGACATATTCCAAAAACCTTTCTTCGGCAATCTCGTTTATCCTTTCTTGGTTAAATTCTGACTGCTTCTTTATCTCATTAAAATATTCCTCGTCAACAATTACACAGTTGTTTTCAAGCTTCATTACATGTGCTTCCATGATTATTCTCCTTTCAGTTTCTTTATCAATACATCAGTATAATTAATTGATTCAATAGCTACTACTTCTATTGCATCCATCTTTTTATCTGGATGTTCATCCAAATACATACCCAAATTTTTCATAAAGAAACTGTTTGAAATCAAAGCTTGCATTGCAGCCTTTGCCAGTTCATAACGCCTCTGTTCCCAGTCAATTTCTTTTTCTTCCATTGTCATTCCTCCT
>ENA-ORLW01000544-ORLW01000544.1-human-gut-metagenome-genome-assembly--contig:-NODE-544-length-52926-cov-20.966906_pt1 | contig 52926 bp, 36 predicted proteins | sample MGYA00243017_ERZ508829 | MGnify/ENA primary metagenome ERZ508829 (study PRJEB26277, sample SAMN04329776) | human gut metagenome | biome: human-associated habitat | host: Homo sapiens | place: USA...
CAGCCCCCTCGGCGCACGGCCTTCCCCTGCGGAGGAGTGAGGAGAATGCCGTTGCACTTCTTATTGGAAACTTTGCGGGTTAATTAGAATCAAAACCTAAACCTATAAGTTGCATTTTCCAAATTTTATATTTAACTTTGTCCCCGTAAGAATAGTTTATCAAATATGAAGTTCGTAAGAATCATCCCAAGGCACGACCATCTATGGGCCGTCAAGTCGCCTGACGAGGAAGTCGATGAGCTTACTCTATTGTTCCGAAAATGGAATAACGCGGAGTATCTTCTTGATTTCTTTATGGATAATTTTGAGGATTTGAAAAGATTCTTTAGAATAGAGCGTCTTGACCAAGCCGTTGAAGACACGTTGGAAGACGCTGAAGCGCTTGAGGAACTCGTCTTGGATTTTCCTTACACTGAGCATCTTGACGAACTTTTCAAACCGCTGGATGTTACTGATACTAAAATATCAGAGCTGACGCGAGAAAAAGCACGCAATTGGGATAGAGACCGACATACAAGTTGGTTAAGAATCTATGCCATACGCCTTGAGCCAAATGTATATGTAGTAACAGGCGGTGCAATCAAGTTAAGCCGAACAATGCAAGAACGTGAACACACCGCTCTTGAACTTGAAAAACTCAACCGTTGCAAAGCCTTTTTAAAAGCCAATGGCGTTTTTGACCGGGATAGTTTTGTAGAAATCTCTAATTAACAATAATATGGCAAGTAAAGCAATCAAATTTTTAGAAGAGCACGAAAGCGAGACTCCGTCGCGCTTTTTGGAGGATGCAACTTGGCGCAGAGAGAACGCAAGCTGGCTCCGTTGGTCGCGTCAACTTGCAGTGACTCTCATCGGTTATATGCAGGACAAGGGCTTGAAACGTGCCGACCTTGCCGTTAAACTCGGAGTATCACCACAATATGTAAGCAAATTACTCTCCGGTACCGAAAATCTCAGCTTCAAAAGCATTGCCAACATTGAAGACAAGCTGGGTATATCCTGTCTGGCGATTTCATAATGTAGAAATCCGCCTCTTCATCGGGGCCGGTGTTCAATAATATTGATTTGGTTTCCGGCCCGTGCCGGGAAAACCTTCCTCGCCGGGTTAATTTTTCAAAAAATCGGGCGCAGTGTTGCCTGTTTGGCGGCAATTTGCTAATTTAGCGCCCCAATTTCGCATACATGCAAAAAGTACACCATGAGAATACTGCAACGTTTTGCTGCCGCCGTGCTGGCCACTCTGGCTGCCGTCGGCCCGAGCCTGGCAGAGGCTCCCTCCGGCTACTACTCCGGAGCTGAAAATAAGTCCGGTCGCTCACTGCTGAGCGCTCTCCACGACAAAATCGGCCCGCACACCACAGTGAGCTACGACGGGCTGCTATCCCTCTACAACACCACCGACGTATACCCCAACGGCAAAATCTGGGATATGTACTCAACCAAGGAATGGAGTTCCGGCTCCACCTGCGGCAACTACAAGAACGTCGGCGACTGCTGGAACCGCGAGCACTCCTTCCCCAAAAGCTGGTTCAGCAAGGGCTCGCCTATGAACAGCGATGCCTTCCACGTCTACCCCACCGACGGCAAGGTAAACGGCCAGCGCAGCAACTACCCCTACGGCGAATGTTCCGGCGGCACATACCTGGCTGCCAACGACAATGTGCGCCCGCTGGGCCGTCTGGGAAGGTCCACCTTCGCCGGCTACTCCGGCACCGTCTTCGAGCCCGACGACCAGTATAAAGGCGACTTCGCACGCAGCTACTTCTACATGGCCGCCTGCTACTACGACAAAATCGCCAACTGGGACAGCCCCATGCTCGCCGGCAACAACTTCCCCGCTTTCTCTCAGTGGGCCGTCAACCTGCTGCTCAAGTGGCACCGCCAGGACCCCGTAAGCGATAAGGAACGCAACCGAAACGATGCCGTCTATGCCCGCCAGCGCAACCGAAACCCTTTCATCGACCATCCCGAGCTGGCAGAACATATATGGGGCAACAAATCCACTGTGGCCTGGACTTCGGCCGGGACCGCAGAGCCTGAAATCGTGCTTCCCGCCCAGGGCGCTTCCGTCGACTTCGGCACTACCGCCGTCGGTCATCCCGCGACCCGAAGCATCACGGTGCGAACCGCAAACGCCACCCAGGCCATCACAATAACCGTCAGCGGAGCCGCTTTCAGCGCTTCCGCAACCTCCATAGCCGCCGCCTCGGCAAACCTCGCCGCCGGCGCTCCCCTCAACATCACCTACAACCCCACCGCCACCGGAAGCCACTCCGGAACTCTGACAGTGAGCTGCGGAGCGGCCACTCGAACCGTGGCCCTTAGCGGCGCCGCCGTCGACGGCCTCCCCGCCGGCCCGGCAAGATATGTCACCGACCAATCCTTCCAGGCAACTTGGGTATACATCGGCGATGACCGCGCCGGAAACTATACTCTCGACGTGCGTCAGGGCGCCGCTTCAATCGACGGCTACCCGCGCGCCGTGCCCGCCGCCGCCGCCGTCTACACCGTCGACGGTCTCGAACCCTCCACCGCCTACACCTACACCGTGGCCTCGACGACGATGACGAGCGTCCCCGTGGCCGTCACCACCGGCATCCCCGTGCCCTCCATCGAATTCCTCTTCGACGGTGACCTCTTCTTCAGCACAACCCCCGGCGAACCTTCCGAAGCCGCCGAACTGCTGATGGAAACCGACAATATCGAAGGCGATGTCACCGTGACCATCGACGCCCCCTTCGAACTCAGCACCGACCGCTCCAACTGGAGCACATCCATAACAGTGCCCACCGACCAGGGCCGTCTCTACCTGCGCCTCAACGCCGCTGAGGGCGGCGCCTACACCGGCTCCCTGGTGGCCGTCGCCGGCGACTACACCTCCGAGAGCATCGAAGTAGAAGGTGTAGCCTCCCTGACTCCCGACTTCCTGGAGGACTTCGAGGCCGATGCCGCCGGATTCGGCACCTACGACCCGGCGGAGGAATATAACGGCACTGCCTGCCGCTGGATTTTCACCAACACCGGCATCTGGAACTCCGACCCCGCCGCCAGCGGCGACCAGAGCGTCCGCATGGGCAAGTCGGCAACGTCGTGCATCGCTATGGCCGTCGACCGCGAAACCGGCATCGGTACCGTCTCTTTCAAAGCAAAATACTGGGGAAGCGAAGCCAACCCCGTGCTCGAAGTGCAGGTCAGCACCGACGGCGGCGAAAACTGGAAATCGGCCGGCGCCGTGACGGTGTCTTCATCCACCTATCAGGAGTACAGCGTCTTCGTAGGCCAGTCCGGACGTGCCCGCATGCGTCTGCAGCAGACTTCCGGCAGCCGCCTCAACATCGACGACGTGGCCATCACCCGCCATACCTCCGGTCTCGACGATCCCACCGCCGAGCGCCATGCCTGGGATGCCCGCTGCCTCGACGGCGCTCTCACCGTCGACGCCGACCGCACCCTCACCGCCGGCATCTACGCGCTGGACGGCACCACCGTCTACTACGGTACTCTGACCGAAGGAAGCCACTCCTTCGACGTCGTGCCCGGCCTTTATATAGTCGTTGTGGGCGACTTCGCCCGCCGCGTAGTGGTTCGCTGAAGAGAAATGACCATGAGCGCATTTGAATTCATCCAAAAAGAAGGATATACCCTCGTCCGCCAGCCCGATGGACCCGAGCTGGGCTTCCATCCCGGCTCGGGCGTGAAAATCATCACCGTCGACGGTCTGGCCTTCAAGAGCTTCGACGGCTCCGACGCCCTGCTGCCCTACGAGGACTGGCGCCTGACCGCCGCAGAGCGCGCCGCCGACCTGGCTTCACGCCTCAGCCTCGACGAAATAGCCGGCCTGATGCTCTACAGCCCCCAGAACAAGCTGCCCATGCCGGCCGACACATATGGCGGCCGTCCCTTCGCCGACAGCGGAGCACACGCCTGGGACCTCTCCGACGACCAGAAGCGCTTCCTCTTCGAGGACAACGTGCGTCATGTGCTCGTTTCCATCGTCGAAAGTCCCGTCACGGCAGCAAGGTGGAACAACACCGTCCAGGCAGCTATCGAAGGCCGCACTCACGGCATTCCCGCAAACAACTCCTCCGACCCGCGCCACTCCGGATTTGCCGACGCCGAATTCGCACCCGGCGCCGCCGGACAACTCTCGCAGTGGAGCAATCTCATGGGCCTGGCTGCGACGTTCTCGCCCGAAACGGTGCTCGATTTCGCCCGAACGGCACGGCGAGAATACCGTGCCATGGGTCTGAGCACGGCCCTGTCGCCTCAGGCCGACCTTGGCACCGACCCGCGTTGGTATCGCTTCAACGCCACCTTCGGCTGCGACCCCAAGCTGGCCACTGACCTGGTAAAGGCATACGCCGAAGGTTTCCAGGCCGCGCCCGGCAGCCCCGACGGCGGATGGGGTCCCGGAAGCGTCAATACCATGGCCAAACACTGGCCCGGCGGAGGCAGTGGAGAAGGCGGCCGCGACGCCCATTACGGCAACGGCAAATATGCCGTCTACCCCGGCCGGGCCTACGCCACTCACCGCAGCGTCTTCCTCAACGGCGCTTTCGCACTGCCCGGCGCTACCGAGCAGTGTTCGGCAGTGATGCCCTACTACACCATCTCCTATGGCCGCGGAGAAGCTAATATGGGCAATTCCTTCGACCGCAACATCATCACCGACCAGCTGCGCGGCGAAGCCGGCTACTCCGGCGTGGTATGCACCGACTGGTGCATCACCGCCGACCAAATCGACCCCGGAACTCACTCCGGCAAGCCCTGGGGTTGCGAAAATGAGTCGGTGGCCGCTCGCCATTATCTGGCCCTGAAGGCCGGTGTCGACCAGTTCGGCGGAAACGACGCCAAAGGGCCTGTTCTCGAAGCCTTTGCCATGCTCGAGGCCGAGATTGGCGCTGAAGCCGCTCGCGCCCGCATCGAACTCTCGGCAGCCCGTCTGCTGATGAATATGTTCCGACCCGGCCTCTTCGAAAACCCCTACGTCGACCCGGCCGAGACAGCACGAATTGTGGGCTCTCCCGAGCTGATGGACAAGGGTTTTGCCCAGCAGAAAGCTTCGATTGTGATGCTCAAAAACCACGCCTGCGCCCTGCCGCTGAAAGCCGGCACCAAAGTATATGTGCCCGTGCGCCAAGTACCGCCGATACGCAACTACTGGGGCACCATCGAAGCCGCCCGCACCGACATGCCGCCTACGGCGCAGATGAAGCGCAGCGGTCTCATCCCCGTCAGCGACCCCGCCGAGGCCGAGGCCGCTATAGTCTTCATCGACTCGCCCAAGAGCTTCCGAATGGGTTATGACCCGGCCGATAAAGCCGCCGGCGGCAATGGCTACATACCAATCTCGCTGCAGTACCGCCCCTACACGGCCACTACCGCACGCAGCCGCAGCCTGGCAGCTGACCCTGCTGAGGACACAACCGAAGCCGGCCGCTCATATCGCGGAAAGTCCGCTCGCTCGCAGAACGAATGCGACCTCGACCTCGTCGAAGAAGTACGCCGCGCAATGGGCGACCGCCCCGTGGTCGTGGCCATCGATATGTCGAATCCCACCGTACTCGCAGAGCTCGAACCACTTGCCGACGCCATAATGGTCGGCTTCAACGTGCAGCGCCATGCCTTCCTTGAACTTATTACCGGAAATGGCGAGCCCTCCGCGCTACTGCCCTTCGAGATGCCCGCTTCCATGGAAGCCCTCGAGCGACACTGCGAAGACCTCCCGCACGACATCGAGCCCTACCGCGATGCCGACGGCAACACATACGGCTTCGCCTTCGGCATGAACTGGTCGGGGCCAATCTCCGACGACCGCACCCGCCGCTACGGCAACTAAGCAGCCTCAACACCCTGCAAGTCGCGGAAGTGCCCGCAAAAAATGGAACTCAGGGAAAGACAATGAACCCGGAGCACCATTTTTTTGTTTGAAAAGTTGCACGATATGTAAACTTACACTACCTTTGCAGTATGGTTACCGACCGCAGAATACTATACTACAAAAACTACTTTATCGACTTCTTCAATTCGATAGATGCAGGCGCGCAGAAGAAAGTTGCTTACGTGCTGAATATGCTCAAAACGCAGGAAAGGCTAAGCGAGAATTTCGTAAAGTCAATCCGTGAAGGAATTTTTGAACTTAGGGCATCCCATAATGGCAACACCTATCGTGCATTCTTTATTTTTGACCAAGGCAATATCGTAATGCTCTTCAACGGATTCCAAAAGAAGACTCAGAAGGCTCCCCAAAGTGAAATCGAACAGGCAATCAAACTTAAAAATGAGTATTATGCAAGCAAACGCTGATGTACATAGCTTCGACGAAATAATGAACGCGAAATACGGCAATCCAGGAACTCCCGAACGCGAAAAGTTCGACCGGGAGTCATACATGTACTGCATCGGGCAGCTCATTACAGAAGCTCGAAAAAAAGAAAAAATGACCCAAAGTACCCTCGCCGAGAAGGTGGGAACAAACAAATCCTACATATCACGCATCGAGAAAGGCCTCATTGAGCCCGGCGTCGCTCTGTTTTTCCGCATCATTGAAGCGCTCGGTCTGAAAGTAGAGATTGTGAGACCGTTGGTATGGTCGCATAATTAACGGGGGGATTTCAGCGGAGCAAAAGGCTGTCGACTGTGAGGGTGACGCGGTAGGGAGTTCCTACGGCACGAGCCGGAGCCTCCGAAAGATAGTAGTAGAAAGTGCGCTGGGTGTCCCACGAGGGCGTCGAGAGTTGTCGCGTCTGCCCCGGCGGCACGGGCCCGTCGGAGGCGCCGCTGCGGCGGTGAAGCATGCGGCCCGAAAGGTCGTAGTACGTGGCCGTGAACCAAATGCGCTCCACAGTCCGCGCCGTGTCGGAATTTGTGGCAAAGAATGTTTCGCGCCGCGACCGCAGCGGCTTGTCGTAGCCAGCGAAGGAAATGATGCTGTCGGCGCCGGCCACTATGCTCTCGAAGGTGACCTCGGGGAGCGCGTCGGCCTCCACAGGCTCCGGCGCGGGCTCCGGACGCAGCCCCGGGCGCGTTGTGCGCCGCCCCCATGCGAAGGCCACTGCCGCCAGCAGAAATACCGCAAGGACGATGCGTCTCATAGATAAACGATGTTACCGGGGTTGGGCGACAAACGTACCGCGCCGTCGTGGTCGTCCGGCCGGTTGGGATAGTCCACGCTCAGCCGGAACAGATAGCCGGCCCATCGGCGAATCGACAGACTCCGTCGGCCGCGGTAGGGTTTCATCTTAAGGCGCCCCTCTTCCGGCTCAACTTCGACAATGAAATTGCGGGTGGGTGAATCCGGCAGCCCCGGCCGGGAGCTGATGGCGGCGTCGTAGACCCACGGTGTGGCCGTGGTCCGCATGGTGCCCATGACGGCGTCGGAGGGCAAGGTGAAGTCAGGAGAATCCAGAAGCACCAACTCGAAAACGCCCGGGGCCTGCCCGCCGCGCACGGCGAAGACCGCGCCCTGCGGCTGCATCCGCCAGACGCCCTCGGGAGTCTGGGCGCTGCATGCGGCGGCTGCCGCCAGCACAAGGGCCGCTACGATTCGCATCAGATGCTGCTGAATTTATATGCAAAGCCGATGGAGAGTATCTCCTTGAGCTGCAGCTTGTGCCAGCCCGGGTCGTCGCAGCGCGGAGTGGAGGTGTCGTAGCGCGCGTGAACGTAGATCTGGGTGCTCAGGAAGCGGTTGATTTCGAAGTTGACCGTGTTCTCCCAGTCGGCGTAGGCATTGGAGTAGTCGGTGAAGGCGAAGAGCCGCGAGGTGTAGACGATGTTGTAGCATATCTTCCACTTGAACTTGAGCTCGGCGCTCGAACCGAACTTGTGCTTGGTGGTGTGGCCTTCGCGGATTTCGAACTGCTCGGGGTTGATGTGCGAGTTGGTGCACGTCTTCAGGTTGTACGACAGCGGGGCTATGGAAGCATCGAAAGTAACCGTTTTTGCCGGATTGACGTAGTTGTAGGTCATACCGAGACCGATATTGAGTTCGCCGGGCGAGAGGAAGGCGGCACGCATATCGTGCGAGTTGCTCTTGTAGCTCTGCAAGAACTGCGTCTTGAACAGCAACGACACCGAGTAGTACCACCGGCGGGCTGCCTTGACACCGAAGGTGGAGGTGAGCTGGAAGAGGTCGTCGCTGATATTGTAGGAATGTACCTCGTCGTCGGGAGCATTGTTCATGCCGAGTTTATACTGCGCGGTGGTCTCCCAGAGCAGATTGGGGTGGTAGGCCTGGTTGAGCTTCACGTTGTAGTAGATATTGGCCAAAGCGTTGACGTTGTTGTTGCCGCCCTGGTACCAGTTGGGCGACACATACGCCTGCGAGAACTGCAGCGAGGCCGAAAAAGTCTGCAGCCAGTGGCGCTTGCGCACCGGGCCCGCTGCGATGGTGGTGTGGACCTCATCGGGAGTTACGAGCTCCTTGATTTCGATTGTGTGTTCCTCGGGGTTGACAACGGCGGTGTAGCGTTTGGGGGCTTCCGGAAGCAGGTTGATGTTGTAGGGAACGTTCTGCGGATGCTCGTAGAAGAGGTAGCGCCGCATGCGCTCCATCGCGCGGGCTGTGGCGTTCTCGCGCTCCAGCCAGCGCGTGGCCTCGTTGCCGCTGAAGTCGGCCTCGAAGGGGCTCCGAGCTTCCTCGAAAGTATAACCGTCGAACACGGCGGGCCCGAAAAATGTTCGCGGCAACGGCCCAAGGTTCACAACGGTGTCGTAGGGCAGCTGGCGGGTTGCCGCCATATATGCCTCGGCGGTGGGGAAGTCGGTGAGAAGCACCCACTCTACGGCCGGCTCTTCGGCTACCTGCGGCTCGACCGACGCACTGTCCGGCTCGACGCTCTCGGCGCCGTCGTCGCCACGGAGTGCGCTGATAAGGCGCGCTACGCTCGCCGCGGCGGTGCTGTCGGGGCGTTGCGGCTCGGAGGGTTCGACGCGGGCGGAATTGAAATACATTGCCTGGGCGCTTGCTGCGAAGACACCCGTGGCCGCTGCGGTCAGTACGAGGTATGCGGTTATCCTTCTGAGAATCATAGGCAGAAATGTGATGAAAAAAAACGATGCCGCCGGCTCAGCGGATGGCCGTGTACAGAGTGCACACGCCCAGGCAGAGGCTGCGGTAGGTTGCGCTGCTGAAACCGGCAGCGAGCATAAGCTCCGTCATGTCGCGGCGCTGGGGGCAAGCCGCGATGCTTTGCGGAAGATAGGTATAGGCACTCCGGTCGCCGCTGACGAGCCGCCCTGCCAGGGGCACCAGGCTGCGCGTGTAGAGGCGGTAGGCGCACTTCATAATGGGGTTCGACGGCTCCGAGAGCTCCAGGATGCACACCCGCCCCCCGCGACGCGTTATGCGCGCCATCTCGCGCAGTCCGGCGGGTATGTCGGCATAGTTGCGCACTCCGTAGGCAATGGTGACGGCATCGGCCGAGCCGTCGGCCAACCCCGTGGCGAGAGCGTCGGCGCAGACAAAATCTATGCCTTCGGCGCCCTCCTTGCGGCGGGCAACCGCAAGCATCCCCTCGGAAATGTCGATGCCCGACACCCGCGCCTGCGGCAGGGCCTTGCGCAGGGCCAGGGCAACTTCGCCCGTGCCGGTGGCCAAGTCGACCAACGTAGAGGGCGCCTCGGCCACGGCGGCCTGCACAAGGCGCTTCTTCCACGCCTTATGCATGCCCAGGCTCATAGCCGTGTTCATAAAGTCGTAGGCCGGAGCGATGGCGTCGAACATCGAGGCCACCTGCCGGTCTTTGGTCCGGTTGTCGTCGCGGTATGGATTCAGATCCTCAACCTTCTGCATCGGGTCGGCTCAGGTTGGCAAGAAAATCCAGCACGTTGGTGGCTATGCGTTCGGCCACTGCCTCCTGCGGAGCCGGCTCGAACTCGCGGCCGGTGACGCGGCGGAACAGCTCGATGTAGCGCTCCGAAATGGCCTGGCATACGCTGTCGGTCATCTCGGGCAGTTTCTGGCCCGGCTGGCCCATAAAGCCGTTGTCCATCAGCCATTCGCGCACAAATTCCTTCGAAAGCTGGCGCTGCGGCAACCCCTTGCTGAAGAGCTCTTCGTAGGTGTCGGCGTAGAAGTAGCGGCTCGAGTCGGGGGTGTGGATTTCGTCGATCAGAAGTATGGTGTCGCCGTATTTGCCGAACTCATACTTGGTGTCGACCAGCACAAGGCCCTTGTCGGCGGCCATACGGCTGCCGGCGGCGAAGAGGCGCCGCGTGTAGTCCAGCACGGTATCGAGCTCGCCCTGAGTCATAAGACCCTGCTTGACAATCTCTTGTGGCGATATATTCAGGTCGTGGCCCTCATCGGCCTTGGTGGTCGGAGTGATGATGGGCTCGGGAAGGCGTTCGTTCTGACGCAGCCCTTCCGGGAGGGTCACGCCGCAGATGGTGCGCTTGCCGGCGGCATAGTCGCGCCAGGCGCTGCCCGCCAGGTACCCGCGGATAATCATCTCGACCTTGAAGGGTGTGCAGGCCTTGCCCGCCGTGGCGCACGGATCCACCTCGGCAAGTTTCCAGTTAGGCACGATGTCGGCCGTAGCGTCCAGAAAATAGTTTGCTATCTGGTTGAGGACCTGACCCTTGTAGGGAATGCCTTTCGGGAGCACCACATCGAAGGCGGAGATGCGGTCGGTGGCGACCATAACTATGAGCGAGCCGTCCAGTGTGTAGACGTCGCGCACCTTGCCATGATATTCCTCTATCTGGCCCGGAAATTTAAAGTTGGTGGATGTCAGTGGCATGACTGGTTTATTTTGGTGTGTTGGGTTCTCTTACTTTTCCGGGGAGTTTTCCTCGGGAGGCGTTTCGGCCGCTGCCGTGGGTGCGGCGGCGGCTTCGTGCTCGCGGTCGTAGCGCTCGTAGGCCTCCACGATGCGCTGCACAAGGTGATGGCGCACAATGTCTTTCTTGCCGAACTCCACGCGGCCGACGCCCTGCACGCCGTCGAGTATCTTCAGCGCCTGGACAAGGCCCGATGCCGTCGAGCGCGGGAGGTCTATCTGGGTGACGTCGCCGGTGATGATCATCTTGGCGTTCATACCCAGTCGCGTCAGGAACATCTTGATTTGGTGGGTGGTGGTGTTCTGCGCCTCGTCGAGCACGATGATGGCGTCGTTGAGGGTTCGACCGCGCATAAAGGCCAGCGGGGCTATCTGGATGACCTTCGTCTCCATATACTCCTTGAGTTTGGCCGCGGGAATCATATCCTCCAGCGCGTCGTAGAGCGGCTGGAGATACGGGTCGATTTTGTCCTTCATGTCGCCGGGAAGGAAGCCTAACTTCTCGCCCGCTTCCACCGCCGGACGCGAAAGGATGATTTTGCGGGCCTCACGGTTTTTCAGCGCGCGCACCGCCAGAGCGATGGCTATGTAGGTCTTGCCCGTGCCCGCAGGGCCCAGAGCGAAGGTGAGGTCGTGGTTCTGGAAGGTTTCCACGAGTTTGGCCTGCGTAGGGGTGCGGGCCGCTATGGGCTTGCCGTTGACGCCGTAGATGATGGCGCCGTCGGCACGACGCTCGCGGGGAGCCTCGCCCTTGACTATGTCGATAATCACATCCTCGGTCAGCGAATTGTACTTCTCGGCATAGGCGGCCAGCTCCTGCATCTTGGACTCGAAGTCTCCTGTTTCGCGGTCTTCGCCGACCACGCGGATAACCGATCCTCGCGCCGAAATGCGAAGCTTGGGGTATAAATTCTTGATAAGGTGCATGTTGGCGTTGTTGACCCCATAGAACTGTACGGGGTCGGCCTTATCTATGATGACAATGCGTTCTATCATGTGTGTATGCCAATATATGCCGGGGACGAAACGTTGCGCAAAGTTACAAAAAATCGGCCGTTCAAAACCCCGTCTGTTAAAATTATTTCACATACTTTCAACACCTCCGCGCACCGCTTGGTTCAAACATCCGCCGCTCTCCGGATTTCATCTATTTTAACGGCGGTGGGCGCTTTCGTTGCCCGTATCCTCCCCTAATTTTGCACAAAACGCATTTTCGCCATGGCCGCTCTTCACTCCAAACCTCAGATTATGCTCCTGGGCGCTGATTTGCGCTCTCACATGCCTTTGCCCTACGCCGAGGCCGGCGTAGCCGCAGGCTTTCCCAGTCCCGCCCAGGATTATATCACCGAAACCATCGACCTTAACCGCGAGCTCATCGAGCATCCCGCGGCTACTTTCTATGCCCGCGTCGCCGGCGACTCCATGGCCGGCGAAGGAATCACCGAAGGCGATATTCTGGTGGTCGACAAGGCCATAGAACCCCAGCACGGCGACCTGGCCGTGTGCTGCCTCGACGGCGAGTTCACCCTCAAGCGGCTGCGGTTTCTGCCCGGCGGAGGGGTGATGCTCATGCCCTCCAACCGCCGCTACCGCCCCATCGAAATTACACCCGGCATGAATTTCATGGTATGGGGTGTGGTGCTCTACACTATCAAGGCTAACCGTCATCGCCGGCCCGGCTCCGAAAAATGGTAGGTCTGATCGACTGCGACAACTTCTTCTGCTCCTGTGAGCGAGTGTTCCGGCCCGACCTCGCAAACCGGCCCGTGGTGGTGCTGAGCAACAACGATGGCTGCGTGGTGGCACGCTCGCGCGAAGTTAAGGCCATGGGAATTCCCGAAGGGCTCCCATACTACCAGCTTATGGAGCAGTATCCCAACGCCGGCATAGTCGCCTTCTCATCCAATTACGCCCTCTACGGCGACCTCTCGGCGCGAGTGCTCGCCGTACTCGCCGACGAGGTGCCCGAAGTCACACAATACTCCATCGACGAAGCTTTTCTCAATCTCGACGGCATGGACCCCGCCACTATCGCCCAATGGGGACGAGAGCTTTGCCGCAAGGTGGCCCGATGCACCGGTATACCTGTCAGCCTCGGCATCGGCGACTCCAAAACCCTGGCAAAGGTGGCAAGCAAGTTCGCAAAGCGATATCCCGCCTACAACAAATGCTGCCATATCGCAACCGACGACCAGCGCCGCAAGGCCCTCGGGCTTTTTCCGGCAGCCGACGTCTGGGGCATAGGCCGACGCATGAACCGAACCCTCGAATACTACGGCGTCCACACCGCTCTCGACTACGCCAACCGCTCCCGGAGCTGGATTCGCTCACACTTCCACATTCCCGGCGAACGGACATGGCGAGAACTCAACGGCCACGACGTAATTGCCGTCGACGCACTCGATGCCGTGGCACGGCAGACAATCGTCACATCACGCAGCTTCCCGGGAATGATTACTACCTTCGACGACCTGGCTACTCACGTGGCAAACTACGCCGCTCGCTGCGCCGTAAAGCTCCGCCGACAGCACAGCGTGTGCGCCGCGGCAACCGTTTTCGTGCAGTCAAACCACTTCCGACCCGACCTCACGCAGTACAGCGCCAGCGCGGCTTGCCGATTTGCCACCCCTACCTCCGCAGCCAACGAAATCGTCGAAGGGGCCCTTCGCGCCCTCCGCTCCGCCTTCCGGCCCGGAATACACTACAAGCGCGCCGGAGTGATGGTGGCAGAAATATCCCCCGACAACGCCGTACAGACAAACCTCTTCGGATTCAACCCCGAAGCAACCGCACGAAACAACTCCCTCTCCGCCGCCATCGACGCCATAAACCGCCGCATGGGTGCCGACACCGTTGTCCTGGCCGCTCAGCAGTATGCCGACCGCGGACCCGACGGAAAATCAGTCCGCTTCGTCAACGCTATACGCCGAGCAATGAAATCGCCCGACTACACAACCCGCCTCGGGGCTTTCACCGTCGGATAACTTCACCAAAAATCAACTTCACCAAAAATCACGATTCATCGGAATTAAAGTTCACAAAATTTGCGAACTTCGGATATTATCACTATTTTTGCCCTCAAATATTCCTCCCCATGGAAATTACCTTCGACAAAGATTATCTTGAAGAACTTTACTATAAGGGACAGGCGACCGACAAAAAGCACCGGTTCCAGCCCCAGATAGTGAAGCGCTACATAAGAGTCATTGATATTTTGCGAGCCTCGGCGAAAATTGAGGAACTCTTTCGTATCAACAGCCTCAATTACGAGGTTCTTTCCGGCGATAAAAAGGGAATTGAATCAGTTCGCGTAAACGACCAATACAGGCTTGAATTTGTCAGCAAAACGGTTGTCAACGAAACCATCATCACCATTTGCAACGTTTTGGAATTATCAAACCATTATAAATAGACGATTATGACAGCAGAGAAATTCGGCGCCTTCCCCACGCACCCCGGTGAAGTTATCAAAGACGAGATTGAATACCGCAAGTTGTCGCAACGCAAACTTGCCGAACAAATCGGTATGTCGCATACCGCCTTGAATGAGATTCTCAACGCCAAGCGTCCGGTCTCCACGACCTCAGCATATTTGTTTGAAGCCGCCTTGGGCATTCCGGCTTCGACTCTTCTTAATCTTCAGATGAGATTCGACATGCATATCGCCCAGGCCGACTCATCCTTCATGGCCCGGCTGGCAGCAATACGCCGGGTGGCCGCGGTTCTTTGACCCTCTCTTTCAAAAAAGCAAGCGACGAAAAAACGCCTCCGGCATCGGAGGCGTTTTTCGTCGCTTTGGGTCAATATCTTATGCGGGAATTACATCATGCCGCCCATGCCGCCCATTGCGGGGGCTGCGGGGGCCGGATTATCTTCCTTCTTGTCGGCGATGACGCACTCGGTGGTGAGGAACATACCGGCTATGGAGGCGGCATTCTCAAGAGCCACGCGGGCCACCTTGGCCGGGTCAATCACGCCGGCGGACAGAAGGTTCTCGTAGGTGTCGGTGCGGGCGTTGTAGCCGAAGTCGCCCTTGCCTTCGCGTACCTTCTGGACTACCACTGCGCCTTCCACGCCTGCATTGGCCGCTATCTGGCGAAGCGGCTCCTCGATGGCGCGCTCAACGATGGCGATGCCGGTGCATTCGTCGTCGTTGTCGCCCTTGAGGGTCTTCAGCGTGTCCAGGCAGCGGATATAGGCCACACCGCCGCCGGGGATGATGCCTTCGGCGATGGCGGCGCGGGTGGCGCTCAGAGCGTCGTCCACGCGATCTTTCTTTTCCTTCATCTCTACCTCGGAGGGAGCGCCAACATGCAGAACGGCTACGCCGCCGGCAAGCTTGGCAAGACGCTCCTGCAGCTTCTCGCGGTCGTAGTCGCTGGTGGTCTGCGCTATCTGTGCCTTTATCTGGGCAACACGGGCGGCGATGGCTTCCTTGTTGCCGTCGCGGTTCACGATGGTGGTGTTTTCTTTATTGACGGTCACACGGTTGGCCTGACCGAGGTCCTGCATGGTGGCGTTGGCCAGCTTCATGCCCTTCTCCTCGGAAATCACAGTGCCGCCGGTGAGGATGGCGATGTCTTCGAGCATTTCCTTGCGGCGATCGCCGAAGCCCGGTGCCTTCACGGCGCAGATTTTCAGTGAGCCGCGCAGACGGTTCACTACCAGGGCTGCCAGAGCGTCCTGATCGACGTCCTCGGCGATGATCAGCAGCGGACGGCCGCTCTGGGCGGTCTGCTCCAGGATGGGCAGAATGTCCTTGAGGTTGGAGATTTTCTTGTCGTGCAGAAGCAGCAACGGGCTGTCCATGACGCACTCCATCTTCTCGGTGTCGGTAACGAAATAGGGCGAGATGTAACCGCGGTCGAACTGCATGCCTTCGACTACCTCGATGGTGGTCTCGGTGCCCTTGGCCTCGTCGACGGTGATTACGCCTTCCTTGTTGACCTTCTGCATGGCCTCGGCGATGAGACGGCCGATGGTCTCGTCGTTGTTGGCCGAAATGCGGGCCACGTCCTCGATTTTCTTGAAGTCGTCACCAACTTCCTGGCTCATGCCCTTGATGGTCTCCACTACGGAGGCAACGGCCTTGTCGATGCCTCGCTTGAGGTCCATGGGGTTGGCGCCGGCAGTAACGTTCTTGAGGCCTACGGCAACGATGGCCTGGGCCAGAACGGTGGCGGTGGTGGTGCCGTCGCCGGCATCGTCGCCGGTCTTGGAGGCTACTTCCTTGACGAGCTGGGCGCCCATGTTGCGGAAGGGCTCCTCAAGTTCGATTTCGCGAGCCACGGTAACACCGTCCTTGGTGATGTGGGGTGCGCCGAACTGCTTGGCGATGATTACGTTGCGGCCTTTCGGGCCGAGGGTTACCTTAACGGCGTCGGCAAGTGCGTCGACGCCCTTCTTGAGCTCTTCGCGAGCCTCTATGTTGAATTTGATATCTTTTGCCATGATGGTCTGTATGTTGCAGGGTTAGTCTTCTATAACGGCGAGCACTTCGTTCTGGCGCATGATGAGCACCTTCTCGCCGTCGAACTCGATTTCGGTGCCGGCATACTTGCCGTAGAGCACAGCGTTGCCTTCCTTGAGCACCATTTCTTCGTCCTTGGTGCCGGTGCCTACTGCCAGCACGGTGCCGCGCAGGGGCTTCTCCTTGGCGGAGTCAGGGATGATGATGCCGGCCATGGTGACTTCCTCGGCCGCAGTGGGAGCTATTATAACTCTATCTGCCAATGGTTTGAGTTTCATAGTAAGATGTATGTTTTGTTTTTTATGTTTTATGTCTTGGTTGGTGCTTTTATGTCTGCAAAGATTGTTCCACATCGCGGAGTCTGCCAAAATGGCAGACTCCGCTCCGAGGATATAACGTCCGCGCGGCCCGCGCGGTTTGGTATCAGCGAACTGTTATCATCGTGCCTCCCGAATGTGCGGTCAGCTCGGGGGCATACTGACTCTGAACGGTGGCAGTCCCCGAGGAGAAGCGGCCGGCGTTGTTGGCCGTCATGTCGTAGGTGATGTGGTACGTTCCCGCCGGCAGCCAATCGATGAAGAGGCGCGTCTCTGAGTCGCCGTTTTCGCGGTAGAAGCCCAGGCTGCCGTCGTAGACGTACCCCGGAAGCTGCTCGACGGGTTCCAGCGTGGCGGCACGCAGGTCGGTGATGGCCACGTACTGCATGGCGCGGCCGGCCTCAAGGATGAGCTGCACGCGCACCCGCTCACCGAGCGCGAAGCTGTCGGTTTCGACCCACTCCCCGCCGCGGCTTACCAGGAAGCGCTTGCCGATGGCAAGGTCGCGCCCCGGACGGGCCTGTACGGTGGCGAGGGTGCGCCGACCAACGGAAGTAACTGAGCCGTACGACGGCGTGGCCCCGTTGGGGCGCACTTCGATACGCAGAGTGCTTCCCGAGGGTGTGAGGCGGGCCGCAGTGTAGCCCGTGGCGCGTTCAAGGGCGCTGCTCTCAAGCGGAGTGCCGTCGACAAGCACAGCAAAGGCCTGCGGGGCGGCCGTCCAGTCGCTGCCGGTGAGAAGCACCGAGGCTATGACGTAATCCGGATTGTATGCTCCAAGGTTGTCGGTGGCTTGTGCCTGAACGGTTATCCACTGGCGCATGGCGTCCATGGTGCTTCGGTCGAGTCCCATCTCGGCGAAGGCCTGTATGATGGTGGCGTACGACCGGATGTCGCTGACCGACGGGAAGCACATGCCCTGGCCGGCACGAACAACTCCGAACTGAAGCAGCGACTCGGCCACGCGGCTGGCCACGGCGCCCTTGCCGTTGGCCTTGAGCACTATCACGGCGTAGGCCTTGTCGGTTGTGCTCAGACTGCGCCAGCCCGACGCCAGCGAGGCTACTGTGCGCGATATCAGGCTCTGCGTGGCCTCCGTGCGGTCAAAGTCGGGGAAGAGGCTGCTGATGAGGGCGAACTCTTGGTCGGTTTCGGGCCGATGAGGCTTGGCCACTTCGCCCTGCAGGTAATTGTAGGCATTGCGGGCAAGCTCAATAAGCTCATCTTCGCCGCCAAGCATCTCCATGGAGTTTGCCAGGCCCAGCGTGGTCAGCACGGTGCGCGTTGCCCACTCGGAAGGCTCGGTGCTCCAGGGTCCCCAGGCAATGCCGCCGTTGGCGCCCGCCAGATTGGTCAGTGCGGAGGTGCTGCGGCTCAGAGAAGAGGCAACGGCATCGCCGTCGAAGATGCGGCCCAGTTCGGCCATGCGGTCGCTTTGGCTTGCGCAGGCCTGAACCCACGGCGTTTGGTCGAGCAGCAGGGTCTTGAGCTCGCTGTTGCGCCCAAGCATGGAAACAAGGGCGGAGTCCGACGGATGCGAAGCCCACTCGCGGTAGGCCGACGCTATGTTCGGGCAAGACTGAGCGATGCGGAGTGCCGCAAGCGTAGAATAGAGTCGGCTCACTATGGCCGGCGAGGTATTGCCGCCGCCGGAAACTCCGCGGAGAGCCTTGACTACCGTCCAGACGGGATTGCTGACGTACTGCAGGGTATACGACGTTTCGGGCTGCACTTCTATTTCAGCTATGTAGGGCTCCTGAGTGGGATTGAGATAGAATTCGGTGCTCTCGACGACGGTGCCTTCCGAGGGAAGTACCGGCACCGCTGTCTGCTCGCCGTCGGCGAAGCGGCCGCTGACGGCACGCACGCGATAGCCAACGGCGGCCCCGTCGGTCGGGGCGGCCGCTTCGACAGCCACTATGGCCGAAGCGCCCGCGGTTATGCGGTCTTCAAAAGTCTGACGGGATACGACGGCTCCGGTGGTCGGGTTGAAGATTTCGACCGTGGTGCTCACACTGGCCGTACTATCGGTATTATTGAAAACGGTCGCGCCCAGCCGGGCAACGTCGCCCTGACGAAGGAAGCGCGGCAGATTGGGCTGCACCATAACGGGCTTCGACGACACGGCCTCTCCCGAGTAGGAGGCGCTCGCCATGTCGGCCGTCCAGCCGAAGGCGCGAAGTGCCCATGCGCCATTGGCGTTCGGTACGGTGAAGACGAGGTCTACGTTGCCTTCGGCGTCGGCCGTAAGACGCGGCATGAAGAAGGCCTGCAGCACATCGCCCGTACGGTACTCCACTTCGGGAACCGACCGTTCGGCGGAGGGAGCCGCGGACTCCTCTTCGGAATCGGTTGAGGCCCCTGCGGGCAAGGCTAAGTCGGCGCCTTCGTCGTACATCGTCACATTGGCGCTGGCGCGGGACATCATCTTCATGTTGCCCTCCATGAGCACACCGCCGACGTAGACAGCAAGTCGGTCCATAAACCGCCATTCGGGCATGCTGAAATACCATATGTCGGAAGCACGGTCGACCCGGACTCTCACCACGGCGGTGCGAGGATAGTACGAGAGTGTGTTCAGTCTAAGATAAGCCTGCGGGCCGCGAAGCACAACGGGCTGCGGCGTCGAGTAGCTCTCCAGAGCCTCCAGGGCGCCGTTGAACATCGTAGCTATCATGCCGGCGCCGGCGGCGGCGACGTCGCCTTTGCCGATATGCAGCCGCCAGGTCTCGGTGTCGCCCGGCACAAGGCGGTCGCGGAAGCTCTCGGCGCTGATTTTCAGTTGTTCGGGCTGCGGCTGGGGAATGGCGTACTCGTTGGTATACGAACGGCAGTCGTAGACGGCCACAACCTGTACGCTCTGAGGCTCCGAGGAGGCGGGAAGCTCCACATTTACCTTGTGGAAGCCCCGGCGGAGGGTGAAGGGCTTGATGGCGAGCAGCCCCGTGGCACCGCGCACGGCCAGGTAGACCGTGGCCGACGCCTTGTTGATGCCTACGTTGACGCTCACGGCGGCGGCACGGCGCTCTACGCTGCCGTCGGGTATGAAGTAGGGACATTCGCCGTCGGGAACGGAGTTGGTGGCCGTGTTGTAGACGGCCAAGGTATTGTCGACCGTAAGTGTGTCGGCCAAGGCAGAGTCCGAAGTCCACGCCTTGACGGTGTAGTATCCCACCGGGACACCGGCCAAAGGTAGGCTGAACCTCTCGCCGGCAACGGCGGTTCCGCCGCCGGCCTCGGCCCCGCCTATGGTCTGCAGGCTCCAGCGTACCGCTACGCTCTGCTGCTCGCCCGCGGCGTTATAGGCAAGTATCCTGGCCGTCGTTTCCGTGGCGCCGTCGGCCTGACGGGGAAATTCGGCTGCAAGCTGCAGCGGTTTGCCGGTGGTGAAGTTGGTGGTTGCCTGCGCCGTTTCGGCGTTCAGCGTGGTGGCGGTGATTTCGGCTGTGAAATTGCGCGAGCCATCCTCACCGGGTGTCAGGAGTGAGGCCGGGGCCACCAGCGCAAAGTTGCCATCGGCGTCGGTGGTGGCCTCTATGGTGCCTACCTCCTCCTCCGGAGCGAAGAACCACCACCAGCGGCGGGCGCGGCTCACTTCGGCGCTGACGGTGGCTCCGCCGACTGCCATGCCGGAGTAGGTGCGCACAAGGCCGCGTATGGTCACGGCACCCTGCGTGGGCTCATCGCGGCTGACGGCGATGTCTTCGATGCGAACAGTGGGCAACTTGAAGTCGCTGACGGTGACGCTGCGGTAGGCAATATTGTTGTCGCGGTAGGAAACACGCAGGTCGTATTCGCCGGTCAGCCGCCCTGTCGGAACAGCGAAGGTGCCTTCGGCGCGGCCGAGGCGGTCGGTAGTGACTTCACTGGTGGCGATGGTCTCATTGTTGGCATCCAGGAAAGCAACGGTCAGTTTCTTCTCGGCAAGCACATTGCCGGCGGCGTCGTTGCGACTGTAGGCCACAAGAGCCCACTCGAGACTGTCGCCGGGATGGTATAAGGCGCGGTCGGTCATCACAACGGCGTTGGTGCTTCGGTTGGCGCGCGGCGCGCTGTAGGCGCTAACACCGAAGTCGCGGTCGAAGTCAAGTCGATGACCCTCGATGGTGAACACAAGGCTTTGGTTAGCTCGGTCGGCTTCCGGTATGTTGAGCGCCAGCAAGCCCTTGCGGTCGGTTCGCCCCAGCCGCGATGTATGCGATGTTCCGGTTCGGAAAGCGGTGGTCACCAGGTCTATTCCGACACCGCCTGCCGGTGCGCCGTTGGTGCTGGAGGCTGTGGCGGCATACTGGGTAGGGCCGCAGCCGATGGTGAAGGGCACCACGGGAGTGACAACCATCTCGACGGTGTTTGCCTGGTTGGCATTGTCCAGTTTCGGCACGAAGATGTAGCGCCCGGTGCGCTCGGCCAAGAAGTCGATTTCGGTTTCTCCAACCTCCGAGGCCGGTTCAACGGTCATCGCGCGCACAAGCGGCCCGTAGTCCGACGTCCCCGACTGATAATTGTCGGGAAGATGGTAGACGTTCACAACTATGGTTTCGGCGAAGGCGTAGCGCACCGTCAGCTTGATTTGCCGGCCGGGAGCCGACAGCGGAGGCGCCGTGAGCTGCATCTGCGGGCATGTGATGCCCTTGAGAGTCTGAGTGAGCAGACTGTTGCCCACCCAATTGGGGAAACGCTGCAGCGACTCGCGCAGCAGCCCGACAAGGCGAATTTCGCCGGCCGACACAAGCTGCGGGTTGCCGTCGTCGCCGTCCGTCTCCTCCATTTCGTCGCCGTCGAGCCCCGAAAGGAGCAATCGCGCCGACTCAAGCTCTTTATTTTCAAGATAGTATTCGAGGCGCTTGGCGGGGTTGCCCTCAGTAGCGACATAGAGCCAGAACATGCGGCGGGGCGAGCCGGCCGGCGCGGAATCCACTCCGGCCTGCGTCAGAGAGTCGGCGCGGACGGTATTGGAGAATGTTTTGGCGTTTTCGACGGCGAGGCGACGGATGAAGTCGCCGGCCGTGAGGCCGTAAGCCTCGGCGGTGGCATCGTCGCTGACGGCCGGGGCAAAGAACGAAAGGCGTTCCGAGCAGTCCCGGGCCAGTGCACTGTCGAGCAGCTCGGCCGTGCGGGCAGCGAACTGGTCGCGGCTCCACAGGCGCACATTTTCCGGCACCGGCCGCAAGGGCGTGTCCACGCGGTCTATGGCCCAAGAGTCCGAATTGTAGATTCGCGTCAGCAGGCTTGCCTCAAGGGCAAGAAGCATGGCGCGCCCGGAAGGGCTGTTGTTGGCCTTGGCGGCTTGGGCGCCTACCTGAGCCGGGAGGACATAGACGGAGTCGGGGTCGACTTCGGTGCGCGCAACCGTAAGCTCCAGCATGGCGCGAAGGCGGACAAGAGACGCTTCGTCGGGTGCCATAGCGTCGGCCTGCGCCAATTGTGCCGTCGCCGAATCCGCAACCTGCTGCGGGAAGGCAAAGTCGGGCTCCGCGATGGCGCCCCGGGAGGGTTCAAAGCTCATTAGTGCCAGTAAGACTATTAGAATGTGAAACGTGCGTTGCATAGAAGGGAGAAAAGTGAAAAAGGAGGGCGGAGTGAATCCCCGTCCCCCTTTATAACGAAAATTCGGGCCTTATGTTATTTGCCGAGGCCGCAAGCCTTGCACTTGGCGGAGATTTCGGTGAAGAAATCGTTGCCCTTGTTGTCTACAAGGATGAAAGCGGGGAAGTCCTCGACTTCGATTTTCCAGATTGCCTCCATGCCGAGTTCGGGATATTCGAGCAGCTCGACTTTCTTGATGGAGTTCTGCGCCAGAATGGCAGCCGGGCCGCCTATGGAACCCAGATAGAAGCCGCCGTGCTTGTGGCAGGCATCGGTGACGGCCTTGCTGCGGTTGCCCTTGGCTATCATCACCATGGAGCCGCCGGCGGCCTGGAACTGGTCGACGTAGCTGTCCATACGGCCGGCCGTGGTCGGGCCGAACGAACCCGAAGGCATGCCGGCCGGCGTCTTGGCGGGCCCGGCGTAGTAGATGGGATGGTCCTTGAGGTACTGGGGCATGGGCTCGCCACGGTCCAGACGTTCTTTGATTTTGGCGTGGGCTATGTCGCGGCCCACTATGATGGTGCCGTTGAGGCTCAGACGCGTGCTGACGGGGTATTTGTCGAGCTCGGCGAGCACTTCGGCCATGGGGCGGTTTAGGTCGATGCGGACAACGTCGCCCTCGCCGGCGCGGCGGTATTCTTCCGGTATGAGTTCGCCGGGATTGGAGTCGAGTTTCTCAATCCAGAGGCCCTCGCGGTTGATTTTGGCCTTTACGTTTCGGTCGGCCGAGCAGCTCACGCCCATACCGATGGGGCACGAAGCGCCGTGGCGCGGCAGACGGATCACGCGGATGTCGTGCGCGAAGTATTTGCCGCCGAACTGAGCGCCCAGGCCCAGCTCTTCGGAAGCCTTTTTGAGCTCCTTCTCCAGCTCGATGTCGCGGAAGGCGTGGCCGTACTCATTACCCTTTGTGGGCAGGTTGTCCAGATACTTCACCGAAGCTTTCTTGACCACTTCGAGGTTCTTCTCGGCCGAGGTACCGCCGATTACGAAGGCAATGTGGTAGGGAGGGCAGGCTGCAGTACCCAGAGTGCGCATTTTGTCAACCAGGAAGGGCACCAGAGTCTTGGGGTTGATGGTGGCCTTCGTCTCCTGGTAGAGATAGGTCTTGTTTGCCGAGCCGCCGCCCTTGGCCACGAAGAGGAAGTGGTATTCGTCGCCCTCGGTGGCGTGGATGTCGATTTGTGCGGGGAGGTTGCAACCGGTGTTCACCTCGTCGTACATATTGAGGGGCGCATTCTGGCTGTAGCGCAGGTTATCGGTGGTATAGGTCAGGTATACGCCTTCGGAGATACGCTCTTCGTCGTTGCAGCCGGTGTAGACGTTCTGGCCCTTGGAGGCGTGGCAGATAGCCGTGCCGGTGTCCTGGCAGAAGGGAAGCTGGCCTTTGGCGGCCACCTCGGCGTTGCGCAGCATGGTCAGGGCTACGTACTTGTCGTTGGCGCTCGCTTCGGGGTCGGAAAGTATCTTGGCCACCATGAGGTTGTGCTCGCGACGAAGCATAAAGGCATTGTCGTGGGTGGCCTGGCGGGTGAGCACGGTCAGAGCCTGCGGATCGACTACGAGAAACTCGTGGCCGCCCCAGTTCTCAACGTGAACATAGTCGGATGTAAGGTGATAGTACTCGGTAGTGTCGGGACCGAGCGGAAACATTTCCTGGTAGTGAAACGGTTTTGTTGCCATAATTTTGCGGTTAAACAGCTGTTTGAGCGCAAAGATAGCTCTTTTTGCTGTATCCACCAAATTAAGTGAGGGACGCGCCCTCGGCGCGTCCCTCACAGGGGGAAGGTATGAAGCTGTAGTTATTGCCTTAGCGGATGCGAGCCTCTACGGTGGTGGCGGGAGCTGCGAAGCGGGTGCTTACGCGGTCGGAAGCCACGCGGCGGCCTTCGATGCGGGCCTTGCTGTCGGCAGCATTAAGATTGAGGACAATCTTGAAGCTGTTCTTCGTGTTAGCCTGCTGGTAGTTGGGCAGCTCGCTCTGAGTAGCCACAAGCAGCGTGCTCACCGGGAAGGTGATGGTGTTGCCGTTGAGCTGGCCGTTCTGCTTGCGCAGCTTGATGGTAGCGGGACGAACGCCCTCGGCAAGCATCTGGGCTGCGGTGGAGTATGCGTAGTAGGGACCGGCGAAGATGTCCTCGCGAAGACCCAAGTTGCTCTCCTCTACGTAGACCAGTTTGGGATCAACGCAGTTCACTGTCAGGAAGTAGTTGCCGTCCATTACCAGATCTTCAGCACCGGCCTCCGCTGCCCACGCACGGTAGGGATTCTTGAGGCGGTAAACATTGGGGTTGGCGGGATCTTCCTGAACATCGCAGGTGATGGTCACGGTGGGAAGGTCGGTGTCGATAGAGTTCATGAAGCCATCGGTAAACTCGCAGGTACCTACGGTAACGAATGCGCTGGAGGCCTCATAGCTGAAGGCGTAGGTCTTGGTCATTACCAGGTCGGTGCCGTCGATACCGATCAGAACGATGGTGTAGTCGCCGCTTTCGAGCTCGAAGGCAACGCTGTACTCGTTTTCGGTGATAGCCTCAACTTCTTCGTCGGCAAGAAGCTCTTCTGCCTTGGCTGCAACTTCCTCGTCGGTGAGTGTGCCCTTGTAGAGGCCGTACTTCATAGCCTCGGTGTCGTCGTTCTTGTAGAAGGTGAACTTCTTCTGCTCTTCGCCGGAAGCGTCGACGTTGTAGCCGGTTTCGTAGATAGCCAGGTTGTACTTCTTGAAGCCGGGCAGCTGCATGGTCTGCACGAAGAAGCCATAGCTGGAGGAGGTAGCGAAGATATCAGGCTTCTGGAGGGCGGTGTTCAGCACAATCTGACCTGTAGCGGTGTCGTAGTACGACGGATTGCGGCCGTTGTAGGCGATATTGCGCATAATCTGGGCGCGGGTTGCCTGCTGGCCCCATTCCTTGCTCAGCCACGTTTCGAAGAAGGTGTAGATGTCGCGGTACCAGTAGTCCTGGACGGTGGTATTGACGTCTTCCATGATTGCCAGATAGCACGGGCCGGTAACGCCTTCGATTTCTACGGGATAATCGCGGTCTACGGTTACCAGATATTCCCAGTCGGTATCCGAGAACGGATCTTCCCAAACAAACTGCTCAAGGTTGGGGAAGTTGATAGACTTGTGGTATAAAACCTCAGTGTCGTAGAGATAGCTCCACAGACCGGCCATCTGGAACCAGCCGGCCTGGCCTGCCAGATACTCAGCCCACGGCTCATACTTGACGCCGTAGATGAGAGTGAAGACGCCTTCGGTAGCACCATAAGGAGTGGCGCTCTCGCCGGCAATCTTCACCGACATGCTGTAGGGAACTTCAGATTCAACGTCGGCGAACACAACGCTCACGGGAACCTCGATAGAGGCTTCGCCTGCGGGGAAGCTGACCTCGGTGGGAACGCCGAAGATGGCGGAAACATCCTCGCCGTCGGGGTTGATGACGCTGCTCTCCAGGCCCACGGTGATTTCCTTGGAGGTGTCCACACGGTAGAGGTGGAAGCTCACGCTGGTGGCGTCTGTCTCGATGGGCAGCTCGCCGATTTCCTCGAGGTCGAAGTACACCTCGTTGCCCTGGTAGAGGTCGGCGGGCTCGTACTTCGTCTCGTCCGTGCACGCTCCGGCGGCGAACAGAAGGCCGGCCGCCAGGCAGCTCAGTATTTTATTTGTTTTCATAACTTTCTGTTTTGCGTTTTAAACGGTTTGTCGATGCCGGATTAGTCTTCCTGGATTACGGTGTAGAACGGTGCCGGGTCGGGTGTGTTATAGCCCTTCAGAGCGGCGTTGTTGTCGATTTCCTGGTTGACAATCACGAAGTTCATCCATGCCGGACGACCAACGGTGTTGAAGGTGTTGCGGCCATACTCGAAGTTGGTGCCGGCGTAGGCGCGGGTAACGTCGAGGTTGAGGCGCTTGAAGTCGAAGTATGCCTGACCTTCGCCCCAGAGCTCAACTCGCTTCTGGAATACGATTTCCTTGATCAGAGCTTCGTCGGACGATGCCGTTGCCGAGTAGCTCGGATAGCGGTAGGTCTTCATGAAGCTCTCTACCAGGCTCTTGCCTTCGGAGGCGTTGAGGTGTGCCTTGGCCTCGGCTTCGATGAAGTACATTTCCTCAACGCGCATCATCGGGTAGGCGACAACGTTGGCGGTCTTGACGTCGGTCATGTTGCCCTGGCCGGGACGGAACTTGAGCGATACGTAGGGCTGGTCGGCGAGGTAGGTTTCACCCCAGGTCTGGTCCAGGTAGGCTTCTCTGCCCTTGAGGGCGCCGTCTGCAGGTGCTACGTAAGAGAGTTTGCGGAAGTCTTCGTCGCTCATGCGCTTGTACATGGCGGCGTTGATTTTGGTGTGTGCGCCGGCAGCGTCGGGGCCGTCGGAAGCATAACCGATTTCCTGCTCGTTGCAGCAGAACGACACCCAGTTGAGGAGGTTGCTGACGCGCTCGGAGTCATACTGGCCGCCCCACATCCAGCTCGATACACTCAGGGTGTTGAAGCCGCCGGTTTTGTCGAGCCACTGAGCCTGGGTCAGAGGAGTAGCGCCGGAGGTGGTGATGGCCTCGCGGGCGTACTGCGCTGCCTTGGTATAGGAGGCACGGGCAGCTGCATCGTCCTGGTTTACTTCAGCCTGGAAGGAAGCATCCCAGAGGTAAGCGCGGGCAAGAAGACCCTTGGCCACGGCAACGTCGGGATAAGTTTTGGTCGGACGGGCGTAGCCTTCCATCAGCGGGATAGCCGTCTCCAGGTCGTTGACGATGAACTGGAATATGGTGGCGTGGGGTGCGCGGGGGTTGTTGCGCATGTCGTCCTCGGAGGTCTGGTCGGTGACGATGGGCAGAGTGAGGCCGATGATGTTGTTGCCGTCGGAGCTCTTGCCGGTGTTCACTGCCGTGGGGAGCACCTCCCACATACGGGCCATATCCAGGTATGTACCGGCGCGGAAGGCCAGCGCGGAGCCCAGATAGAAGCGGTCGGAAGCCTGCTCGGTGTTGGGGTCAACCACCTTTACGGTGTTGTTGATGGCCAGAATCTGCTCGTAGTAGAAGTTCCAGGGGAACTGGCATACCATATAGCGGGCGCCAAGGGCAGTGCCGTTGGTGGCCCAGGTTGCGAACCAGTCGTAGCCGCCGGCGTAGTCGACGACCTCATCTTCGGTCATCACGTCGCGGGCGTGCATCAGTGCGGGCCAGCCCCAGTCGTAGTGCTGGGAGCTGCTGACGGTTGCTACTTCGTTGAGGTGGCTGCACATAGCCGACGCAAAGGCGGCGATGGCGTTCTCATTGCCCTCGAGCTGGGTCTGCAGCACAGTGTTGGTGGGCACAGACTCCTCGATGCAGCCGGTGAGCAGGGGCGCGGCGAGCGCCGCTGCAATCAATGGTTTATATATTGCTTTCATTACTGTGGCTCAATTTTAGAATGATACGGTCAGACCGCCGGAAATGGTGCGGATAGGAGCGTAATAGTTGTTGGAGGGGCTGCCGGTGAAGGACTGACGGGGATCGAGACCCTGACGGCGGCTCCATACCCAGATGTTGTCGGCTGCCAGGTATACGCGAACCTTGTTCAGGTAGGCCTTCTTGACGAGCTTGTTGGGCAGGGTGTAGCCGAAGTTGATGTTGTCCAGCGACAGGTAGGAAGCATTGGTCAGCCAGCGGTCGCTCGAAGAGTTGGAGTACTGGTCCTGAGCCTGGAAGCGCGGAATGTTGGTTTTGGTGTTCTGCGGGGTCCATGCCTTGTAGAGGTCGGCGTGGAGGTTGGTACCGGAAGCGCTGCCCTGGGGGCTGCCCATCAGAGCGGCGTAGTTGGAGTCATATACCTGACCGCCGATCTGATAGTTGAAGGTAACGCTCAGGTCGAAGCCCTTGTACTCGAAGGAGGTGTTGAAGCCGCCGTAGACGGGAGCCAGAGCGGTGCCGCACTGGAAGTCGGAAGCCTGGCTGTAGTCGTGGGTGGTGATGATTTCGCCGGTTTCGTTGCCGTTGGAGTCAAGCACCTTCTTGTAGTACATAGCCATACCGTTTTCGGGGTTGACGCCGGCATACTTGGGCAGTTTGAAGGTATACATCGGCAGACCTTCGGCATAGAAGGTGTTGCCCGAGGTAAAGCCCTTGTAGCCGTCGATGGTCTGGCCCTTGCGCTCTTCGGGGAGCTTGGTGATTTTGTTCTTGTACCAGGTGAGGTTGCCGCTCACGGTCCAGGAGAAGTCGCGGGTGCGGATGATGTCGCCGCTAAGCTCGATTTCGATACCGGTGTTGGTCATGTCGCCCACGTTGGCGTAGTAACCCATGAAGCCGGACGATGCGGGCAGCGGGAAGCTCATGAGCATGTCGGAGGTCTTGCGGTAGAAGTATTCGATCTGGCCGTTGAGACGGTTGTTGAACAGGTCGAACTCAAAGCCGGCGTTGAAGTTGCCGCCCTTTTCCCAGGTGATGTATTCGTTGCCCTTGGTGGAGGGGTTCACAGCGGGAGAGCCGTTGGAGTTCACCAGAGCGTAGGTGTCGACGTAGCGGAAGTTACCGATGTTGTCGTTACCCTGCTCACCGTAGGATGCCTTGAACTTCAACTGGTCAACCCAGTCGGCGGTGAAGAAGTCTTCCTTGGAAATGATCCAAGCCACGCCTGCGCTCCAGAAGCTGCCCCAGCGGTGCTTGGGATGGAAGCGGGAGGAAGCGTCGCGACGGTAGGAAGCCGATACGAAGTACTTGCTGGCGTAGTCGTACTGTGCGCGGCCGAACCAGCCTTCGTTGTTGTACATGGTGGTGTAGCTGCCTATGGAGCCGTCGATGATGGCGCCGGCGAGCTCAGTGTTGCTCGGGAGGAAAATCTGGGTCTTGGAGCCGTAGAGGTGCTCTACGGTCTGCTTGTACCATTCATGACCCAGAAGCACGCTCACATTGTGCTGGCCGAAGAGGTGGTTCCAGTTGAGCAGCTGCTGCAAGGTGAAGTCGGTAGCGCGGGAGTGCTGTTTGTAGTTCGAACCGCCCGACGAAGCGAACTGGCCGTAGAAGGGGTTCGAGGTCTGGGTGAGGCGATATTCGGTGAGGTTGACGTTGTTGTTGGAGGTGAACTTGAAGTCCTTCAGGAAGCGCACTTCGATGAAGCCGGTGGCGGTGAAGAGGTTCATGGAGTTGCGGTTCACGTTCAGGATAGCGTCGGACACACCGTTGGTACCAACAAGGAAGGGACGCTTGAGGCCGGCGTTGAGGCCGCCACCGTAGTCGTAGCGGGTTATGCCGTTGCGGTCAACCATAATCTGCTTGTCTTCACCGCGCATGTACATAGGATAGATGGGAGCCACCTGCGTAGCGAAGGCGAAGGGGTTGGCCGAGGAGTTGGAGGCACCTTCGGCGTCGGAGTCCATCTGGTCGGTGTTGGTGTGGGAGTACATCACGTTTGCACCAACCTTCAGCCAGGGTTTGGCCTGTACGTCGGCCGAGAGACGGCCGGTGAGGCGCTCGAAGCTGGCGGGGGTAACGGTGATACCGTCCATGTGGAGGTAGTTGAAGGAGGCCATGAAGTTGGTCTTTTCAGTACCCTGGCTTACGCTGAGGTTGTACTCGTGGCGGAGGCTGCTCTTGTAGACCTCGTCCAGCCAGTTGTCGGGCTGCAGCCAGAACTGCTGACCCTCGTAGGTCACCATGCGGCCGATGGTAGCGTTGGGGTTCATCTTGCCGTTCTCACCGATCATATACTGACCTTCGGGCACGGTCATCACGTTGTATGCCAGACCGAGAGCGCCGTTGATGAGCTGATTGTTGGCCCACTGGGTAGCGGTTACGGGGTCGTAGCCCATACCGCCGATGTTGGAGTAGTCGGCGCCGCCGTTGGTGTAGAGGTCCTGAGGAGCGGTGGCGTAGTTGTAGAGCGATTTGTAGTAGAGCTCGTAGTACTGGCGCGGGTCTTTGACGAAGTTGTAGTCCTGCGAAGCGCGGCTCTGACCGCCCCATTTGGCGTCGAAGGTCACGGTAGCCTCGCCAAGCTTGGCGCGCTTGGTGGTGATGAGAATCACACCGTTGGCGCCACGTGCACCGTAGAGAGCGTTGGAAGCGGCGTCCTTGAGGACCGACATAGACTCGATGTCGTTGGTGTTGAGGGCGTTGATGTCGCCGGTGAAGGGCGTGCCGTCAACAATAATCAGCGGGTCGTTGCCGGCGAGCACGGAGGAGAAACCGCGCACGCGGATTGTGGGGTCCGAAGCACCGGGAGCGCCGGATGCGTTGGAGAGCTGAAGACCGGCAACCTTACCGTTGAGAGCGTCCAGAACGTTGGTAACCTGAGTCTTCTCGATGGTTGCCGCACCCACAACAGCAGCCGAGCCCGTGAAGCTCGATTTCTTCTGCTCGCCGTAGGCAACCACAATCACAGGGTCAAGCAGGCTGTTTGCCGGCTGGAGGCGGATGGTGAGCTCATTGCCGGTGATTGTGACATTCTGGGTTTCGTAACCCACGTAGGAAACCGTCAGTTGTGTTGCCGAAGCCGGGACTGTGACTGCGAACTGGCCGTTGGCGTCCGTAGCCGCGCCGTAACCGGTGCCGGCGGAAACCGATACGCCGATCAGAGGCTCGTCGTTCTCGGCATCGAGGACAGTGCCACGAACCACGCGCGTCTGTGCCGACGCACACAGGCTCAGTGTCATCACTGTCAGAAGCAATAGAAACAGCTTTTTCATACTTTGTGAAAATTAGACATAAATTGATTGATAATTCGATTGGATGTTAGTCGCTCGCTCGGGAGAAGAGGCACAGTGGGCGGGCAACGCGATACTTTGTTCGGCAAAGATAATAACTTTTTTTTAATCGCTTTTAGTTTTGGTATGAAAAAATGCCGTTTTTTAACACAATCCCCCGTTTTTATGGAAGCTTCCGTCTTTTAGAGCCCGTTTTCCCTCTATTTTCAGGGCTGCTTACAATTTGTCGCTCGCCTTTGGCGCCCGCTTACGATTCTCAAGAAAAACCGCCCCCGCACTTCACTTTATTCATCTCTCGCGCACGCGCGAATCCTTAATATATGTCGCCCTTTTAACACTTCGCCCTTCTTGCCCAAAACGACAATTTGTTGCCCTTTCGACCAACTTTCGCCGCAAAGCGTCCGAAATGCGCCGCAATCGACAAAAATTCATTAACTTTGCACGGCAATCTTTTTATCGCTCAGTAAAATGAAAGTAACAGGCAGCAAACTGCTACGCACAATACTCATCGCCCTGGCCGCCACGGTGGTCATCGTGTGGTTCTACCCTCACCCGGAGTCCAACCGCTTTGTTTATGAGGAAGGACGCCCCTGGAACTACGCCAAGCTCATCGCACCCTTCGATTTGCCCGTACACGCCGACTCCGCCACACTTCTTGCCGCGCGCGACACCCTCCAAGCCCGTTTCGTACCCATCTACGAAATCAACCAGCTCCTCATCGACACCATTCTAAGCCGTCTCCCCGAGCCCGACGGCCATATGGCGCGCCGCCTGGGCGCCGAGCTGCGCCGCGTCTACGCCTCCGGCGTAACCGACATACACACCAAGGACGAAATAGCCGCCGGACGCCTGCCGCGCATTCGCATTCTCGACAAAAACATTCTCTCCGAAATGAGCACCTCCGGCCTCACCTCGCCGCGCGACGCATACCTCTACCTCGACTCCACAATACGCGACACCGCTCTCCATCAGTACTTCGTGCGCGCCGGCCTGCCCAACCTGCTGCTGCCCAACTATGTGCGCAACCAGGAGGAGTGCCGACGACACTACGAGTACGACTACCTCACCCTCACCGCCGACCGCGGTATCATCCTTCAGGGCCAGACAATCATCGACAAAGGCGCCATCATCACCGGCCAGGACTTCACCAACCTGCGGACCTACGAGGAGCTTATGGCAGCACGAAACACTCAGGAAAAGCAGTCGATGCTTCTGCGATGGCTCGGGCAATTCTTCTACGTGGCATTGATAATGAGCGCCTTGCTCCTCTACTTCCACTTCTTCTCGCCCAAGGTGTTCGACGACTTCCGCGCCCTGCTGTTCTCCTTCGGCCTTGTGGTGCTCTTCTTCCTGGCCGCCGTGGCCCTGAACCACTTTGTCAGCCTGGGCATCTACATCGCCCCCATGATGATTCTGCCCATCCTGATGCTGGTGTTCTTCGACGGCCGCACCGCTCTTTTCACCCTGGGCTGCCTGACGCTCATATGCGCCGGCGTGACGGCCTTCGCCCTGGAGTTCATCTTCCTGCAGTTCTGCGCCGGCTGCGCCGCCGTCTACTCCCTTCGCGAGCTCAGCCGCCGCGCCCAGCTGCTGCGCACCTCCCTGCTGGTGCTCGGCGCATACTTCATTGCCTACACGGCCCTGGAGCTGCTTATGAACGGCTCCTTCGCCGGCCTCGACCGCACCATGTTCATCTTCCTGGCCATCAATGCCGTGCTGACGTCGATGGCCTACGTGTTTATGTTCCCCGTCGAAAAGCTCTTCGGCTTCACCTCCGTGGTGACCCTTGTCGAGCTGGCCGACATCAACAATCCGCTGCTTATGCGCCTGAGCAACGAGTGCCCCGGCACCTTCCAGCACTCCATAGCCGTGAGCAACCTCGCCTCCGACGCCGCCGCCCGCATCGGCGCCAACGTGCAGCTCGTGCGCGCCGGCGCCCTCTACCACGACATCGGCAAACTCAGCAACCCCGCATTCTTCACCGAGAACCAGCACGGTGTCAACCCGCACGACGCGCTGCCCCCCGAACGCTCGGCGGCTATCGTGGTGGCACACGTCGCCGAGGGCCTCAAACTCGCCGAGAAGGCGTCGCTGCCCGCCGCCGTGCGCAACTTCATCTCCGAGCACCATGGCGCCGGCCTGGCAAAGTACTTCTACATAATGGCTTGCAAGAAAAATGCTGACCAACCCGTCGACAAGGCTCCCTTCTCCTACCCCGGCCCCAACCCCCAGAGCCGCGAGACTTCCGTGATGATGATGGCCGACTCGGTGGAGGCCGCAAGCCGCTCGCTCAAAGAACATTCCCGCGAGGCTATCACCGACCTTGTCAATAAAATCGTCGACAGCCAGATCGCCGACGGACTCCACAACGAGTCGACGCTTTCTTTCCGCGACGTCCCTGTGATCAAAGAGGCCTTCATCCGCCGTCTGATGACCATCTACCACAGCCGCATAGCATATCCCAAAGACCCTACGCCGGCCCCCAAGGCCGACGCTGCACAATAACGGGTGGCGCGCCGCGTTATATATCTGATGAATAAAGCCATGGCACGCCATACGATGCTGCTGGCCGCCGCCGTTTTGGCCGCGGTACTCCTCGGTGCGTGCTCGCCGAACAAAAACAACGCGGCCACCCGCCGCTACCAAGAGTTCATCACCCGCTACAACGTGCACTTCAACGGCGACACCCACCTCCGCGAGACCCTCGCCGAGATGGAGCGCGCCTACGAGGACGACTTCTCCAAGCGACTCTACATGCACCCCGTCGAAGCCTATGCCGACGAAGGCGCCACACGCCCCTCCGGCAACTTCGACCGCTCTATAGAGAAGGCCCAGAAAGCCATTCAAATACGCTCCATAAAGAAAAAGCCCAAAAAGAAAGCCGGGCAGGGCCAAAACCAGGCCTACAAGGACTGGATGCGCCGCGAGGAGTACAACCCCTTCCTCCACAACTCCTGGCTTATGCTCGCCGACGGCCAGTACTACAACGGCGACTTCCTCGGAGCCGCCTCAACCTACTTCTACATCAGCAAGCACTTCTGGTGGCTGCCCAAGACGGTCACGGAGGCCAAACTCATGCAGGCGCTGAGCTACATCGCTCTGGGCTGGCAGTTCGAGGCAGAAATGATTCTGACCCGCATCAAGCCGGCCGACCTCCCAACCAAACAGTTGCGGGAGCTCTACGACTTCGCCTACGCCGACTTCCATCTCCACGCCGACGACTACGAAGCCGCCCTACCCTACCTGCAACGCGCCGCCCGAGCCGCCTCCGGGGCTCAGAAAGTGCGTCTGAACTTCCTGCTCGGACAGGTCTACGCTCGTCTGGACCGCAACGACGAAGCCTACGCCGCCTTCGGCCGCGCCGGCGCCAGCTCAAGCACCTCCTACCGCACCAAATTCAACGCCCGCATCAAGCAAAGCGAGGTTTTTGCCGGCTCAGACATCGAACCCGAAGTCAAGGCCCTCCGACGCATGACGCGCTACGACCGCAACAAGGAGTATCTCGACCAAATATACTACGCCATCGGCAACCTCTACCTCTCGCGCGGCGACACCGCTCACGCCATCGAGAACTACGTCATCGCCAACGACAAATCCACCCGAAACGGCGTCGACAAAGCCATCAACCAGATTACCCTCGGCGAGCTTTACTTCGCCCAGCGAAACTATGAGCTGGCACAGCCCTGCTACTCCGAGGCCGTGCCCCAGCTCCCGCAGTCATACCCCGGCTTCAAGGCCATCAAGCGCCGCTCCGACGTGCTCGACGAGCTGGCCGTCTACTCCGGAAACGTTAACCTTCAGGACTCGCTGCTGCGTCTGGCGGCCATGACCCCCGAGGAGCGCGACGCCGTCATAGCCCGTATCATCGACGACCTCAAGAAGCGCGAGCGCGAGGAAGCCGAAAATGCCGCCCGCGAGGAGTATCTCGCCAATCAGGCCGCACAGGGCGACCAGCTCGGAACCGGCAACACACAGTCCTTTGTGCTCAACACCGACAATTCGTGGTACTTCTACAACACCGCCACCCGCAACGCCGGCAAGACCGAATTCCAGCGCCGGTGGGGCTCGCGTAAGCTCGAGGACAACTGGCGCCGGCGAAACAAGGCAACTTTCAGCGTCGACGACTTCGAGGAGGCCGACGCCAACTCCGACGCCGCCGACTCTGAGGAGGGCGAGGCTCCGGCCGACTCTACGGCCACCCCCGAAGACCCCACGGCGGCACAGCGTGCCTCCGACCCTCACTTCCCGGAGTACTATCTGGCCCAAATCCCTATGACCGACGAGGATAAAGCCACCTCTCACGAGGTAATCCAGGAAGGCCTCTTCAACATGGGCGTTATCCTCAAGGACAAACTGGAGGACTTTCCGGCCTCGCGGGCCGAGTTCGACCGCCTCCTGCGCGACTACCCCGACAATATCTACCGGCTCGACACCTACCACAACATCTACCTTATGCTCATGCGCGCCGGGCGCACCGCCGAGGCCGAGGAGTTCCGGCTCCGAATCGTCGCCGACTTCCCGGACAGCAAGTATGGTCAGGCCATGACCGATCCCCTCTACCTCGAGAAACTCCGCGGCGCCGACGAGCGCGCCGAAGCCCTCTATCGCCAGACTTACGAGGCATATATGGACAACCGCAACTCCGATGTGCACCGGGCTTATCAGACCATGCAGTCCGAGATGCCCCTGAGCCGAATAATGCCCAAGTTCATGTTCCTCCACGCTTTGGCTTATGTCACCGAAAACCGCCCCGAGGAGTTCAACGCCGTGCTCCGCGACCTTCTGGAGCGCTATCCCGACACCGACATCACGCCCATTGCCACGGAATGGCTCCGCGGCATGGCGCGAGGACGGCAGCTCCACTCACCCGAAAGCAACGTGCGCGGCATGATATGGGACATGCGCCTCTCCAACGACAGTATTCCCGCCGCCGAGGGCGCCGCTACCTTCGAGCTCAACCCCGAGTCGAACCAGCTGCTCGTTTTCACTTATCCCACCGACCGGGTCGACACACGCCTGCTCCTCTACGAGGTGGCGCGCCATAATTTCCGTTCTTTCTTCGTGCGCGACTTCGACCTGGAGACCATGAACTTCGGCCGACTCGGCCTGCTGGTGGTCCACGGCTTCGCCAACATGGACGAACTCAACCACTACCGCGCCGTAATGGCAGCCTCGCCCGAGTTCCGCCTGCCGGCCGACGTGCGGCCCGTGGTAATCAGCGAAGCCGACTTCCAGACCCTTCTCACCCAGGGCCGCAGCTTCGAGGAGTATTTCCGCTACCGCGAGGAGCAGAACTACATCGACGCCCAGGCCGACATCCTTGCGCCCATCCAGCTCCAGACCCTGGAGGAAGCCGAGCAGGAAGCCGCCGAGGCTCCCGAACTCACCGTTCCCGAGCCGGAAGAAGAGCCCGCAGCCCAGGAAGAAGAGCCGATACTTTCCGAACCCGAAGCAGCTCCCGCTGCGCCGGCGCCGACTCCTGCGCCTGCACCGACTCCCGCGCCTGCTCCGACTCCGGCCCCGGCCCCGGTGGTGCCGCAAATCCCACAAGGCTCGGAGGGCGACGACCCCCTTCTGGACGATTGACGCAAAAATTTGCGGATGAGTGGCCCGATGTCGCAGATTATTGTTAATTTTGCAAATTCAATCTCTATTATTCCGCAAAGATGAACGTAGCTATTGTTGGCGCCTCCGGCGCCGTTGGGCAGGAATTTATCAAAGTGCTGGCCGACACCGGCTTCCCCGTAGACCGCCTCAGCCTTTTTGGCAGCGCCCGCAGCGCCGGGCGCCGCTATCCCTGGCGCGGCGGCCTCTCCGAGCCCGTGCAGGAGCTGGGCGCCGATCCGGATGCCTTCCGCAATGTTGACTTCGCCTTTGTTAGCGCCGGAGCTTCCGTCAGCCGCCAGTACGCCGAGATGATAACGGCCCACGGCGCGTTGATGATCGACAACTCCAGTGCCTTCCGCATGGACTCCGATGTGCCTCTGGTGGTGCCGGAGGTCAACGGCGACGACGCTTTCCACACCCCGCGCCGAATAATCGCCAACCCCAACTGCACAACTATCCAGATGGTGGTGGCACTTAACCCGATCAACCGCCTGTCGCCCCTGCGACGCGTGCACGTGGCAACCTATCAGGCCGCCAGCGGTGCCGGCGCCGCCGCCATGGAGGAGCTCCGCAACCAGACGGCGCAGATTGTGGCCGGCGAGGAGCCTACAGTGAATAAATTCGCTGCCCAGCTGGCTTTCAACCTCATTCCGCATATCGACGTCTTTGCCGACGACGATTATACCCGCGAGGAGCTGAAAATGTTCCACGAAACGCGCAAAATCATGCACTCGCCCGAGCTTGCCGTCAGCGCAACCTGCGTGCGCGTGCCGGTGATTCGCGCCCACAGCGAGGCCATATGGGCCACGGCGTCGTCGCCCCTCGACCCGGCCGAGGTCCGCGCAGCCTTCGAGAGCGCTCCCGGCATCGTACTTATGGACGGCCACACCGCAGCGGCTTATCCCATGCCCCTGGAGGTGAGCGGCACCGACCCCGTCTACGTGGGCCGCATACGCCGCGACCTCTCCGACCCCTGCACGGTGGCTTTCTGGGCCGTTGCCGATCAGATTCGCAAAGGCGCGGCCCTCAATGCCGTGCAGATTGCCGAATATATCCTCTCCCACAAAGCCTGACGGCGCCCTCACCGCAAAAAGCACAAACTGAAGCATGCCTCCTCCCCTGGTCACACAACCGGTGCAAATCTTCCTGATTGTTCTGACAATCATCCTGTTTGCGCCGCTGCTGCTCAACCGGCTCAAGATTCCGCACATCATCGGAATGATTGTGGCCGGCGTGATCATCGGCCCTTACGGCTTCAACATACTTGCCAACGACACCAGCTTCGCCGTCTTCGGTCAGGTCGGCCTGCTCTACCTTATGTTCCTGGCGGGCTTGGAAATAGACATGTTCCACCTGCGTCTGAACCTTCGGCGCGGCCTCTTCTTCGGCGTGCTCACCCTGGTGGTGCCCCTTGTGGCGGGAGTGTTTACCAGCGTCTATCTCCTTGATCTGGACTGGACTACCTCGCTGCTGTTAGGCTCGATGTACGCCTCGCATACCCTGCTTTCCTACCCCGTGGCCGCACGTATGGGCCTGACGCGTGCTCCGGCGGTGCTCATCGCAATCGTGGGCACCATCATCGCCGTAGTGGGCGCCCTGCTTGTGCTGGCCGCTGCCGTCGACGTTGCCCGCGAGGGCGAGCTGCAGCCCGGGCGCATGGTCCTTCTGGGCCTTCGCATGACCGTGTGGGTCGCCCTGCTGCTGTATGCCTACCCTCGCATAACGCGCTTCTTCTTCAAGCGCTACTCCGACAAGGTCATACAGTACGTCTTCGTTCTCGCCATGGTCTTTCTGGCCTCGGTGAGCGCTCAGTTGGCGGGTTTGGAGCCGGTGCTGGGCGCCTTCTTCGCCGGGCTTTTGCTCAACCGCTATATACCTGTAGCCTCGCCGCTTATGAGCTCCATAGAGTTTGTGGGCAACGCCATCTTCATACCCTACTTCCTCATCGGAGTGGGCATGATGATCAATATCCGCGTGCTGGCCAACGGCGACACCATCGCCGTGAGCGCCATCATGCTCACCGTGGCCCTGACCTCGAAGTGGCTGCCGGCTTGGATAGCGCAGAAAGCCTCCGGCCTCGACGCCAACAGCCGCAACGTGATGTTCGGTCTGACGGCGGCACATACGGCAGTGGCCTTGGCTGTTGTCAACGTTGGCTACCACCTGGGGATGTTCGACGAGGTTGTACTCAACAGCACCATCGTGGTCATCATGATTACCTGCGCGCTGGCCCCCATCATCACCGCCGGGGCCGCCGCCCGCCTCAAGGTGAAGATTATGGAGTCGGAGGGCGACGACGTGATCCGCGGCACGCGGGTCAACAACACCCTCATCCCCGTCGCCAACCCGCTTACGGCGCCGGCGCTGATGGAGATGGCGCTGCTGATGCGCAACAACCGCGGCAAGCACAATTTCTACGCCCTCCACGTCCGCAACGACAACACCGGGGCCGCAAAAGCCATATCGCGCAACTCGCTGGACGCCGCCCAGAAGGCGGCGGCCGCCGCCGATGTGCTCGTAACGCCGCTCGACCGCTACGACCTCAACACCGTCACGGGCGTGCTCAACGCCATCGAGGAGCGCGACGTCACCGAAGTGCTGCTGGGTATGCACCGGCGCGCCACAGTCATCGACAGTTTCTTCGGCAACAAAATCGAGCAGCTGCTCAAGGCCACCAACAAGATGCTCATCATCACCCGGTGCTACATACCGGCGGCAACGCTGACCCGCATAGTGGTTTGGGTTCCCGAGTCGGCGCAGTACGAAACGGGCTTCAGCCGCTGGGTGCGCGCCGTCTGCCGCCTTACGCGCCAGGTAGGCTGCCGAATCATCTTCCACTGCACCGCCGACGTGCAGCCCCTCATCCGCGGCGTGCTCTACGCCGAGAACTTCGGCATACGCTGCGAGTTTGCCACCGTGGAGGGTTTCGACGACTTCATCCTGCTGGCCAACAAGATAATGGACGACGACCTGCTCGTGGTGGTCGGCGCGCGGCCCCAGTCAGTGTCGTACCGCGTGGAGATGACCGACCTGCCGGTATTCCTGCAGCGCCACTTCTCGCGCAACAACCTGATGGTCATCTACCCCGAGCAGTTCGGCGAGCACACCGCGCTAATGTCGTTCACCGACCCGCTGGCCTCCGACGTCACCGCCACCCCGAGCCCGCTGCTGCAGCGCATCAAGCGCCTGCTGCGCAAATACTCGGGGGCATAAAACTCTCGGGGGCATAAAACTAATGTGGCAACGCCGTCACGGTGTCGCCACATTAGATAATAAACCAATCATTATCACATTTCTTGCAATGGAAAAAGTAATTTTGCTATGTACTATTACAACGCCGGCCCGTTGAAATGGTTCAGGCAAAACCAACTTTTTTTGAAAAAATCCGCCCCTACTCAGCTATCACCCACTCCTACAGCGCTTTATATTTGCAATTATTTTTCAAAAAGTTCAAAGGATTCCGAGCGGTCGGGGTTCTATGAAATCTCCGGGTAGGCAAAGTGCGCGGATTGGGGAAAAATGCTTATCTTTGCATCACCAACCTAACCAATCGCACATGAACCTACGCAATATATCGGCCGCCGCTGCTGTTCTGGTCCTGGGGACTCTGGGAGCCGGCGCCGCCCTGCCTATGCGCAGTCAGGCCGTGGCAGGCATTGCCCCATATGTTTATCCGGCCAACAGCGCCGCCAAGGCCGACGTAACCTTTATGCCGGACGGGCAGAGCTACGTTGAGCGCAGCGCCGACGGGCGCCGGCTGGTGGTGCGGAAGATTACCGACGGCAGCGAGCTGTCGACTCTCTTCGACATCACCAATACTCGCCAGACTACCCTTCCGGACTTCGAAGGCTTTATACTCAGCCCCGACGCCAGCCAGATTCTGCTCTGGCGCATGGCGGAGCCGGTCTACCGCCGCTCCTTCGAGGCCGAATACTATGTCTACGAGGTGCGTTCGCGCCTGCTGCGGCCGCTGTCGACACAGTTCGCCCGTCAGCGCGACCCGCTTTTCTCGCCCAACTCGCGCATGGTGGCCTTCGTGGCCGAAGGCAATATATACTGCGCCAAGCTCGACTATCAGACTGAGGTGGCCGTGACCGAAGGCGGCACGCCCGACGGCACTATTTTCGGCGCCACCGATTGGACCTACGAGGAGGAGTTCGGCGTCACCTCGGCCATGACCTGGGCGCCGGACAATCTCAACCTTTGCTATCTGAGCTTCGACCAAAGCGAAGTGCCGATGTACTCTCTGCCGGTCTACCGCGGCACGTGCGACCCCCGCGAGGAATACAGCCTCTATCCGGGCACGCTCGAATACCGCTATCCCGTGGCCGGCGAGCCCAACTCGACAGTGCGTCTGCACAGCTACGACGTCGAAACCCGCAAAACCAAGCACATCGAGCTGCCCGGCAATCCGCACTATATCCCGCGCGTGGAGTATGGTCCGGACCCCGACCATCTTATGGCCGCCACCCTCAACCGCGACCAGAACCACTACGAGATATTCTCGGTCAATCCGCGAAGCACCGTAAGCCGCTCGGTCTATACGCAGGATTCGCCGGCTTGGATCGAACCTATTGCATATGAGTCGCTTTGGCTTGGCGAAAACGGCTTCGCCGTTGCCTCCGACGCCGACGGCTACACCCGGTTCACCCTCTACACCTATGCCGGCGCGCCGCAGGCCACACTGACCCCGGCGGGACAGGACGCCACCGACTTCTACGGCATCTCCTCCAACGGCACCGCGTACTGGCAGGCGGCGGCTCCGACGCCTCTGGACCGCACCGTCTACGCCCGCGATGCCCGCGGACGCATCAGCGCCGTCAGCGCCGAGAGCGGCTTCGCTTCGGCCGCCTTCTCGCCGGATATGGCCACTATGGTGCTCACCGCCAGCGACCCGGCGACACCGCCTGTGGTTTCGCTCTGCAAGGCCAACGGCAATAGCCTGCGCGTGCTTCAGGACAACTCCGCGCTGGCCGCCCACGCCGCGCCCCTGAAGGCCACCAAGGAATTTTTCAGTTTCAACGCCGGGGGCCGCGAGCTGAACGGATATATAGTCAAGCCGACCAATTTCGACGCTTCGCGGCGCTACCCTGTTGTCATGACGCAGTACAGCGGCCCGGGCAGCCAGAGCGTGCTGCGCAAGTGGAGCCTGGACTGGGAGGACTATTTTGCGGCGCAAGGATTCATCGTGATGTGCGTCGACGGCCGTGGCACCGGCGGCCGTGGCACCGAGTTCCGCACGTGCGTCTACCGCAACCTTGGCACTTATGAGACCGAGGACCAGCTTGCCGCGGCGCGCTACGCCGCTACGCTGCCCTACGTCGACGGCTCGCGCATCGGCATCTGCGGCTGGAGCTACGGCGGCTATGAGACCCTGATGGCGGCCAGCGCCGAGAATGCGCCCTACGCCGCCGCCGTGGCCATCGCCCCGGTGACCGACTGGCGCTTCTACGACACTGTCTACACCGAGCGCTACATGCTCACTCCGCAGCAGAACGAAGGCGGCTACAACACCTCGTCGGCGCTTCGCCGGGCAACCTCCCTGGCCTGCCCGCTGTTGGTAATGTACGGCACCCTCGACGACAATGTCCACCCGGCCAACACCCTGCAGTACGTTTCGGCCCTGCAGAGCGCCGGCATTCTGGCGGATATGTTCGTGTTTCCCAACATGAACCATTCCATCAACGGCTGCAACGCCCGCTCGGTTGTCTACGGCCGAATGTTCGAGTATTTCAATTCCAAATTGCGCTGACACCATGCAATACCATCAAAGACCCCGCAGCGAGACGGCCGTAAGGACCATCTTCGCCACCATGTGGCGCAACTGGGCGCTTGCCGCCGGCGCGATTATCCTGCCTATACTATGCGCGCTGGTGCTTCGTCGAATGTGGATACCCTTTGTGTGCTTTGCCGAGATATATGCCCTGACCCTGTTGGGTCGCTCACGCCTCTTTGAGGGCATTGGCCGGTGCACGCTGACCCTCCGGGTTGCCGTGCGCATTCTGGCGGTGGCCGCCGTGGTCATGCTGGGCATCAACATACTTTGCACCGACTTTCTCATTCCCAAGGTCATCCATCTGCATCTTTACAATCAGGAGATACCCTTCATCACCTCCCTGGTGATATTCCCCTCGGCGGTGGTGGTATGCGCCGTAACCCTGCTGACGGGCACCATCGACAGCCGTTGCCGCTCGTGCCGGCGCCTCAACAACTTCTACGCCGGCGACAGCATTATCGGCACGGTCTATTTCCGCGAAGCCAAATACCAGGTTTCCATGCTCCTTCTGGTTAGTCTGCTTTTGGGAGCGGTGGAGTATTGGTACTACTTTGCGCGCTACATAAACTCCGACATCAACGCTCCGGACCGCTTCTTCTTCATCTACATGCCCGGGGTGGTCTACGCAGTTTCGCTCGTGGTGATGATAGCCCGCTACGCCAATATGTATACCCTCTATATGGCTGTGGACGAAGCTCGTCCTGAGCGCGCCAACACAACGCGAGTGCGTTTTCTGGTGTTCTGCGAGAACGACCTGCTCCTCCACATGGGCGAAAACGGCCTTTGGGACACTCCGGTGGAAACCATTGTCGGCCACCGCCGCGGCATGGGCGACGAAGAGGCGCGCTTCCTCTTCACCGAGCTTACTTCGCTTACCGACTTCAACCTGCGCTACTGCTATACCAGCGACGACATCGCCGCCGGCGCCAACACTATTCATTTCGCCGTCTTCGTAGGCGCCGAGGGTAGTGTCCGGGTGGGCAGCAAGGAAGACCGTTGGTTCAACCCCTATATGCTCGACTGCGGGCTCCAAAGCGGCACCATAGCGGGCACGCTGGCCAACGAGCTGTTCAGAATCCACACCATCACCATGGCTTGGAAGACCTACGACCGCCATGGGCGCCGCCTCTATCCGGTGAAGCACTATCGGCCCACCTTCCGCTTCTCCGATATGCCCGACTGGGATGTGGACTATGACGATACGAGCTGGTTCTCAGTGGCATACAACAACGAAGACCGCAGCTTCTTCCGGCTTCGCGCCCTGTGGAACCGCGTCACCGGCATTCTCGACCGTAGCACCCGGCCTCAATGAAGTCGGCTCCGCTGATAGCCATCGTCGGCCCGACGGCCTCCGGCAAGACGGCGCGCGGGGTGGACCTTGCAAGGCGCATCGGGGGCGAAATAGTCAGCGCCGACAGCCGTCAGGTCTACCGCGGCATGGACGTGGGCACCGGCAAGGACCTTGCCGACTACGGCACCGACGTGCCATACCATCTCATCGACGTGGCTCCGGCCGGCTACCGCTACAATCTCTTTGAATACCTGCGCGATGCCCGCGCCGCTATCGACGACATCCGCGGCCGCGGCCGTGTGCCCGTAGTGGTCGGAGGCACGGGTATGTACGTCGAAAGCCTCCTCAAGGGCATCGAGATGCCCGAGGTGCCCCGCAACGAAGATCTGCGCCGTCGTCTGGCTTCGAAGACGCTCGAAGAGCTCACCGCCATGCTTGCGGCCATACGCCCGCTCCACAACACAACCGACACCGACACTCCGGCACGGGCGATGCGGGCTCTGGAGATTGAGGATTACTACGCCCGCAACCCCGAAGAAGCTCGCAAGGCCCGCCGGGGCTGCCCCTTGGACGCGCTGATAGTGGGTGTCGACGTGCCGCGCGACGACCGTCGGCGGCTCATCACGGCGCGCATGCGACGCCGCTTCGACAGCGAGGATATGCTCGGCGAGGTCAGGCAGCTCGTGGCCGACGGCGTCGACCCCGAAAATCTAATTTACTATGGTCTGGAGTACAAATACCTAACCCTACACCTTCTCGGGCGCATCAGCCGGCAGGAGATGGAGCAGGGCCTGGAAACGGCCATACATCAGTTCGCCAAACGTCAGATGACGTGGTTCCGGGGTATGGAGCGACGTGGATTCACCATCCGGTGGCTGCCCTACGACCTGGCGCCGGCCGAATTTACCGACCGTGTGGTCGAGCTTTGGAAGGCGTTATGAAGGCCGGAGCGCTGATAGTATTTGCATTGCTAGCTGTGGCTGCCGAATCGGCCTTTGGCGGTGTTCCCGACCGCATTGTCTACCACAGCCGAGTGGCCCCGGCAGCTATGCGGAGCGGGCGGGTGGCGCTCGTATGGGCCGACAGCATCCGATTTGAGGTCGAAGTGCCGCCCTCCGGCGCCGATTCGCCGGACTACGGTTTCGATGCGGCCTATTCCTACTTCCGAGGCGACTCCGCCATAGCCACCGGTACCTTCTCCGACCACTATCCGGCCGCGCGAGCCGGAATGAGCCTCAAATTCATCCTTGAAGACGGCCGGGCATATGTGGAAGCCGGCGCCACTACCGCAAAAGTGACTTTGCCGGTGCAGTTCGACGCCGTGACCGACAGCATTTTTCTCGAAAATCCGGATGGTTTGCGCCTTGTTGGGCAAAGTTGCCTGACCGACACCATAGCTGCTCCGCGATTCGCACCTTTCGGGAGCGTCGCCGCCCTCGTCGAGGCCGTAGAGGCATCTTCCGACCCCGCCACAGCCCTCTGGAGCTATCTCGACCGCAACACCAACCACCGACGGGCCATGCCCGGCGGAAACTACCGGCTAGCGACCATCCCCGACGGCGACGGCGGCTATTGGGTTGTCTATCTGGGCGGAGCGACTGTCAACGCTGACCTTTGGGAGCCACTACGAATCAAGGGGCACCTGGTCAAAACGCCCTTCAGCAACCACTACGACCTCGAATGGCTTGGCGCTACCGGACGCGCCGTCAGCAGCGAAGCCTACGCCACCCTCGACCCGAGCACCGGCATCCTCACCCTAAGCTTTCCCCTCCACAACTCCGAGCTCCGATTCCGCAAGGCTAATCTCCGATAGCGTCGGCGATGGCGCGGGCGAACTGGGCCGGGCAGGACGTGCCGCGGCCTTTGCAGTCGATGTCGTTGAGGCGCTCGACCAGCGTTTGGGCCGGCATACCCTCGGCCAGACGGGCCACGCCCTGAGTATTGCCGTGGCAGCCCCCGGTGAAGACAACGTTGCGAACGGTGCCGTCGTCGGCGAGGTCGAAATCTATACGGCGTGAGCACACGCCGACGGGAGTATATGTAACGTGTTGCATAACAAAAAAAATTACAATCCAAAAAAAGCCGGCGAGACGCCGGCTTGTGCCCGAAATGGGACTCGAACCCATACGGCCGCTATGGCCAAGGGATTTTAAGTCCCTCGTGTCTACCATTCCACCATTCGGGCGCGGCACGGCAAAGTTACGCATTTTTTGCTACCCAGCCAAATTTCACCCTACCTTAAGACAGTGGGCTGTCGTCGAGGGGTTCCAAAAGTGCGGTAATGTCGGGAATTTTGCTTAACTTTGCGGTGGCCAAGCAGGGAACCGGGTGCGAGTCCCGGACAGTCCCGCTGCTGTGAGCCCTGAAAACACCTGCGCACAATGCCACTGGGTCACCCCGGGAAGGCGCGCGGGGACTGGGGCGAGTCAGAATACCTGCGGCCGAATCCAATGTGGAACCGCGACCCGCGAGGACGGGCGCCTCCTCCGCGGCACCGCGCAAGCTGCCGCCAGGGCGCATGGTCATCCCGGGCTTAAAGCCATTTTCTGCACAATGCGCTTCATATCAGTTATCATTCTGCTGTCGTATGCTGTCCTTTCGGCCTTCGGAGCCAATCCGGCGCCCGACGACACTGTGCATCTCGACGCCGTGGTGGTCACGGCTCGCCAGAATTTCAAGGACGTCATTCCGGCGCAGACACTTCGCGGCGCCGAGCTCGAGGGCTTGCGCTCGCAGAGCGTGGCCGATGCCCTTCGCTACTTCTCGGGCGTTCAGCTCAAGGACTACGGCGGTGTGGGCGGCATCAAGACGGTCAATATACGCAGTATGGGCACCAACCATATGGGGGTGTACTACAACGGGGTCGAGCTTGGCAACGCGCAGAACGGCCAGGTCGACCTTGGCAAGTACTCGATGGACAACGTTGAGGCCATATCGCTCTACAACGGCCAGCGGAGCAACGTGTTCCAGAGCGCCCGCGAGTTCGGCAACGCCGGCAGCATCTATATCACCACGCGCGTTCCTCGCTTCGCGCCGGGCAAAACGAGCAATATGCGGGCCGGCTTCCGCACGGGATCGTTCGACTACATAAATCCTTACATCACCTTCGAGTACAAGCTGAGCGAGAGCCTGAGCGCATCGTTCAGCGGCGAGTGGGTCAACGCTTCGGGCAAGTACAAGTTCCGCTACCGGCGTGTGACGCCTTCGGGCGACCTTGCCTACGACACCACGGCGACTCGCCAGAACGGCGACATCGACGCCATCCGCTTCGAAGGCGGCCTCAACGGCACGCTGTCGAACAAGGGCTACTGGAAGGCTTATATCTACCACTACAACTCGGAGCGCGGTGTGCCGGGGGCCATTGTCAACAACGTGTGGCGTCGCGGCGAGCGCCTCTGGGACCGCAACTCCTTCGCGCAGGCCTCGGGCGAATACCGCTTTTCGCGGCTTTACAGCGCGCGGGTGAATTTCAAGTACGCTTTCGACTACACGCGCTATGTCAACAACGACGACAAGCTCATCAAAGTCGACAACGTCTATAAGCAGAAGGAAGTCTATTTCTCGTGGGCCAACCGCTTCAACATCCGGCCCAACTGGGAGGTGTCGGCGGCCTACGACCTGCAGTGGAACGGTCTGAGCGAGTATATGAGCGTGCACCGGCTTACGCACTGGGCGTCGTTGGCGACAGCTTTTTCGGCGGGCGAGGTGCTTCGCGTGCAGGCCAGCGCCCTTGCCACCATAGTCGACGAGGAGCAGCGCGACCGCGACAACGCTCCCGACAAATTCAAGTTCACCCCGGCGGTGTTCGCCTCGCTGAAGCCGCTTCGGGCGCACAATCTGGTTGTTCGCGCCTTCTACAAGCAGAGCTACCGCATGCCGACCTTCAACGACCTGTACTACACCGACATGGGCAATGCATATCTCAAGCCCGAAACGGCGATACAGTACAACGCCGGTGTGCTCTACGACATTGAGCCGGCCATACCGTGGCTGACTTATCTTCGCGTTGGCGCCGACGTGTACTACAACGACGTCAAGGACAAAATCGTGGCCTACCCCAAGGGGCAGCAGTTCCGCTGGACCATGCTCAATCTGGGGCGGGTGCACATCACCGGCATCGACGCCCAGCTCTGGGCCACCTTTCAGCTGCCGGCGCATATCGAGCTTACCACCAAATTCCAGTACACCTACCAGAAAGCTATCGACGTTACCAATCCCGCCGACAACTACTACCGCCACCAGATACCCTACATACCGTGGCACAGCGGGTCGGCTGTGCTGATGGCGCAGTGGCGCGGCTGGTTCCTGTCGTATTCCTACATCTACACCGGCGAGCGCTACAACCAGCAGGAAAACATACGCTACAACTATACCCAGCCGTGGTATACCTCGGACGTTGCGCTCAACAAGACCTGGCGAATCCGCAAAGTGAGCCTCAAGGCCACCGTGGAGGTCAACAACCTCTTCAACCAGGACTACGACGTGATTCTGAACTATCCGATGCCCAAGCGCAACTATCGCTTCGGCGTCTCTGTGGAAATATAAACCTCTCTCCAACATGAAATTATTCAAACTCCTCATCCTGGCGGCAGCGGTGACGACGCTGTGGGGCTGCCGGCACGACGAGCTGGTGGTGCCCACAGAGTACGACCTGCTGCCCGACGGCCCGGACACGGAAGCCTCGCCGCCGGGCATGTACCTTCTCAACGAGGGCAATATGGGTTCGAACAAGGCGTCGATCGACTACGTCGACTTCCGCAACGGCTACTACTCGCGCAATCTCTACCCGGAGCGCAACCCGACCGTGGTCAAGGAGCTGGGCGATGTCGGCAACGACATCCAAATCTACGGCTCGCGCCTGTATGCGGTTATCAACTGCTCGCACAAGGTGGAGGTGATGGACAAGCACACCCTTGAGCGCATCGGCCAAATCGACATTCCCAACTGCCGCTATATCCGCTTCAGCCGGGGGCGCGCCTACGTGACGTCCTACGTCGGGCCGGTGCAGATGGACCCCGACGCGCAGCAGGGTGCCGTCTTCGAGGTCGACACCGCCACTTTGCAAATCACCAACCGCTGCACCGTAGGCTACCAGCCCGACGAGCTGGAAATCATGGGCGAGTATATCTACGTGGCCAACTCAGGCGGCTATCGCGCTCCGAACTACGACCGCACCGTCTCGGTGGTGGAGCGCCAGGGTATGAAGCAGGTTCAGAAAATCAACGTAGGCATCAACCTGCACCGCATACGCGCCGACCGCTACGGCAAGCTGTGGGTGACATCGCGCGGCGACTACAACGGCATCCGCTCCAAACTCTTCGTGCTGGAGCGCGAAAGCCGCTGGAGCAAGAATATGGTCGTCGCCGACACGCTCAACATACCGTGCTCGGAGATGGCCATCTGCGGCGACTCGCTCTACTTCTACTCGGCCGAGTGGAGCAACGCCGCCGAGCGCAACGTGGTGTCGTACGGTATCATCGATGTGCGCACCAAGAAGCTGGTTGCCGACAATTTCATCACCGACGGCACCGAGGCCGACATCGAGGTGCCCTACGGCATCGCGGTGAACCCGACCACGGGCGACATCTTCGTTACCGACGCCAAAAACTACGTGTCGTCCGGGCAGCTCCACTGCTATGGCCGCGACGGGCGCCGCAAGTGGTCTGTACGCACGGGCGACATACCCGCCCACATGGTTTTTATGGATGAATAAGGCAATGAAACGCAGTATATTGTACATATTGGCAGGCCTGCTGATGGCGAGCTGCTCGTCGGAGCCGCAGATGGTGGGCATCGGCATCGACGCCGTCTACTCCACCTACCGCATGCGCACCCTGCGGCTGCATCCTGAGTTCAGCGGCACGGGCTACCGCTGGAGTATGGACGGCAGCGACGGCAGCGACTCGGTGGTATGCACCGACCGGACGATGTACTTCGTGGCGCCGTCGGCGGGCGAGTACCGCATCCGGCTCCACATCGACTCACCCACCGACCCCGTCGACCACGAGGTGCTCGTCAAGGTTTGGGACGAGGAGATAGTCTACACGCGCTACATCACCGCCGTCCACGAATACCGGCCGGCGCCGGGACAGTTCGTCAACGAGCTGCCCAAATACGAGGCGGGCGACACCGAGGCCACCATGTGCGCCAAGGTGCTCGACTGCATAGGGGGTCGCAACGACATTCTGGTGAGTCTTGGCGCCTACGGCGGCTACGTGACCTTCTCCTTCGACCATACTGTTCTCAACGTGCCGGGCGAATACGATTTCCGCATCGACGGCAACGCCTTCTACGCCGCCACCAACCCCAATCCCGACGCCCCGGACGAGGGGGGCTCGTCGGAGCCGGGAATAGTGATGGTGTCGCTCGACGAAAACGGCAACGGCCTGCCGGACGACACCTGGTACGAGCTTGCCGGCTCGGAATACCACAGCTCGGCGACGGCCCACGGCTACTCTGTGACTTATCGGCGGCCGGCGGCCGACCACGAGGCGGTGCGGGTCGACAACACCATCATCGACGGTGAATATATCGGCTACACGGCCTCCGACGGCACCGAGGGCTATATCCAAAAACTCATCTACCACCGCCAGGACTACTGGCCGGCCTGGATCGACGCCGAGACGCTCACCTTCCGCGGCTCGCGGCTGGCGCCGAACGCCGTCGACGAGAGCGGACAAGGGTCGTACTACGTGCAGTACTCCTACCCGTGGGGCTACGCCGACAACCAGCCCAACAATATGTCGGACCGCGTCAGCTTCAACATCGATTGGGCGGTCGACTCGCTCGGCCGGCCGGTGCGGCTGCCGGGCGCCGACTTTATCCGCGTCTACACCGCCATCCAGCAGCAGTGCGGCTGGCTGGGCGAGACGTCGACCGAAATATCGCGCGCCGAAGACCTCCACATTCAATAAACTCAACCATAATCTGATATGAAAAAGCTCCTCCTTGCCCTGGCTGCCCTGGCCATAGCGACCGGCGCCCGCGCCTTCGACGAAAACGACCTCACCAGCGGCGTTTTTGTGCTCAACGAAGACTGGTATGGCCACCAGAACTCGACCATAAATATGTGGTATCCCGACCAGGACGACCCCTTCGGCAACGTCTACTACCGCGTGTTCCAGTCCAAAAATCCGGGACATGAGATAGGCTGCACCGCGCAGTACGCCCAAATTTTCGGAGGCCGCATCTACATAATGGCCAAGCAGCACATGGATCCGGGCACGCACACCCCGGGCGGACGGCTTACGGTGGCGCAGGCCTCGACAATGGGCATGCTGGAGCAGTTTCAGGTCATCAACCCGCTGGGGATACCCTCGACCACGGGAACGTCGTCGAGCGCGCTGGGCGACGGCCGCGCCTGCTGCGGCGTCACTCCCGAGAAGGTATACCTTGGCACCAACAACGGCATCTACATCTACAACACGTCGTCGCGCACCATCTCCGGGCCTATCGAAGGCACCGCCAACCCGCTCATAACGGGCCAGGAGCAGACGCAGGACGGCCAAGGGCCGCTCTACCGGAACCAAATCGGCATGATGATACGCCTTCAGGACTATGTGCTGGCCATTCAGCAGGATCGCGGAGTGCTGGTTATCGATCCGGTGAGCGACAGCGTGCTGCGAGTCATCGAAGGCTGCTTCAGCACTATGGTGCAGGCTGCCGACGGCAGTGTGTGGGTAGGCGAGAACCTTGCGGACCCCAACGCCGTCAATAAGTTCGGCGTTCCGCTCAACCAATATCCCTACGGCACCGACGGTGACGCCTGGGACGGCCGCGGCCTTCTCCGCATCGACCCCTATACCCTTGCCACCGAGCGCATCACCATCAGCCTCGCCGAAGCGGGCGTGCCGCAGAGCTGGTATGCCTGGACAGCGGGCAAACTGACGGCGTCGGCCAAGCGCAACTGCCTCTATTTCACCTATGCCGTGCCGTCGGCCGGTCTCGACATGCGCTACTACGACACCCACCTCTTCCGCTTCGACACCGACACCCGCGAGTGCACTCTCATCTACGACGCCTCCGAAGAAGACCTTAACTTCTACGGTTGCTCGGTGCGCGTGAGCCCTGTCGACGACGAGCTGTACTGCAACTTCTTCGTGGGACGCAACATAGCGGCCACGCAGTGGATCTACCGCCGGTTCGCCGACAACGGCGCCTCCACCGACGCTCTCCGCGAAACCGCCGCCGCTCAGCTGATCGACAATTACTGGTATCCGGCGCTGTTTGTCTTCCCCGACAATGCCGCACCGGTGGTGTCGGGGATGCCGACCGACATCGAACTCTCCGACGGACCCGAAACCATCGACCTGCGCGGCAAGGCCACCGACGCCGACAGCCCGGCGGCGGCCATAGTGACCCGCATCACCGGCAACACCAATCCGGCAGCGGTGGCCGCCACCATAGTTGGCGGCGAGCTGACCCTCACGCCGGGCATGGAGTCGGGCACGGCCGATATCACCGTGCAGTTCGACTCCAACGGCCTGACGGCCGATGCCACCGTCAGCGTGACAAACCCCACCAGCGGCATCAGCGCGGCCACCGCGCAGGCCCTCACCCTGCGGCGCGCCGGCAACCGGCTGACCGTAGGCGGCATAGCCGGCGCCGACGGCACCCCGGTAAGCGTCTACAACGCCCAGGGCGCATTGGTTGCCACCGGCACTTCGACCGGCGGGACGGCGCGCCTCACCGTCCCCGCCTCCGGCCTGCTCATCGTCCGCACCCCCGCCGCCGCCGCCAAAACCCTCTGACCAAAACAAGCCCGGGGCGACAACCCCGGGCTTATTGTATAAAAGAAAGTTTGCTCAAGGTTAAGGGGAGTTATACAGGCTCCGGACTTCAGAGAGACTGTGGATCTGGCCGTTCCACTTGGGAAAATTGCCCGACACGCGGCTTCGCTGATGATGTCGACATCTACCGCGCGTCAAGGCTCTGGGGCGGGGATTTGCAATCCCCGCTGACCGGGCGAAACTAACTTTCTCCGAGCAAAGGAGATTTGCAATCCGCGCTACATAAATGTGTCTAATCTATTGAAGGAGAACCCCATAAGGGTTCAATAGGACAGCCCCCGAAAACGCCCCACCACATAGAAGCCGCGACCCCGTCAGGGGGTCGAACACGGTCCGCAGACGCCTTTGGGCTGATTTCGCGGAGGTTCGACCCCTGACGGGGTCGCTGACATCTAAGAGACCGATGTATCCCGGGGCTGTCGCCCCGCGCTACTTTATTGAACCCCTACAGGGTTCTTTTTCATTGGGCTACCGATGTCCGGGATTTTCTGTGGGTCGCCGACATCTAAGAGACCGATGTGACCCGGGGCTGGCGCCCCGCGCTACTTTATTGAACCCCTACGGGGTTCTTTTTCATTGGTCTACCGATGTCCGGGATTTTCTGTGGGTCGTTGACAT